>Ga0114129_10006347_pt1 | contig 16765 bp, 12 predicted proteins | sample RhiMetdeltSRZDD1_FD_80071 | JGI IMG/M metagenome (GOLD analysis project Ga0114129, IMG submission 80071) | Populus rhizosphere microbial communities from Tennessee, USA - Rhizosphere MetaG P. deltoides SRZDD1 (version 2) (version 2) | ecosystem: Host-associated > Plants > Roots > Rhizosphere >... | reverse complement strand
GCCAAGCTGCCGTTCTGGGCGAAGATTCAGCGCGAGCTCGCCGCCGAGGGCATCTCGCCGCCGCCGCTGTCGGTCGTCGACGAGGCGGGCCGGGTCGTGGACGCGGCTCGGCGCTGCATGGAGCGGATCGCGAAGCACGACATGATCCTCGCCACCGGGCATCTCGGCCGCCGCGAGATCTTCGCGCTGGTGCGCACGGCGAAGGAGATGGGACTGAAGAAGGTGCTCGTCACGCATGCCGAGTTCCCGTCGCAGAGCCTCAGCGGCGACGAGCAGAAGGCGCTCGCGGACCTCGGCGCGATCATCGAGCACTGCTTCACCACGACCTACACCGCGAAGGCGACGTGGGAATCGACGTTCGCGAACATCCGCAAGACTGGCGTCGCGCGATCGCTCGTCTCGACTGACCTCGGCCAGACGATCAATCCGCCCGTGGCCGAAGGGTTCGGGATGTTCGCGCAGAAGCTGCTCGACGCCGGCTTTACGCACGATGAAGTACGGACGATGGCTGTGACCAACCCGTCGCGGTTGGTCGAAGCATAGAGATGGGTTGTGGGCCCAGCAGCAAAAACGTTGACTAAGCGGAAAGTCGTTGCTGACCAGCGCGGCGAGGCGAAGGCGAGCCGTGGTAGGCGCCGGGGCCGGAGCCCCGGCGCACAGTAAAAAATGCAAATCTGTCTAGCTGGCACCGGGGCGATGGGCGTCATTCACATGAAGGCGCTCAAGAAGATCGATGGCGTGGAAGTCGTGTCGGTCAACAGCCGCACCGAGGAGAGCGGAAAGGCATTCGCGGCGGAGTGGGGCATCCCGCATGCCTCGACAAATCTCGAGGAGTGCGTCGATCGTCCGGGCGTCGACGCGGTGATCCTGACGACGCCGAGCAGCCTGCACGCCGAGCAGACGCTGCTCGCGCTGTCGAAAGGGAAGCACGTCCAGGTCGAAATCCCGATGAGCCTGAACCTGCCTGACGCGCAGCGCATGGTCGAGGCGACGCGCAAGGCTGGGAAGATCTGCATGGTCACCCACACGCGCCGCTTCTCGTCGCCGCACCGCGAGATTCGCCGGCGGATTCAGGACGGCACGTTCCACCTGCATCACATGGTGGTCGAGACCTATTTCTTCCGCCGCGAGAACACGAACATGCACGGCCAGCCGCGGTCGTGGGTCGACAACCTGCTGTGGCACCACGGCTGCCATTCGGTCGACCTTGCGCAGTGGATCGTGAGCGACGCCAGCTGGACGGCGTGGGGCCAGAAGGGCCCGGATCATCCGGTGCTCGGCATCCCCATGGATGTGACGGTCGCGATGAAGTCGGCCAGGGGACCGCTCTTCTCGATGGCGATGTCGTTCAACAACAAAGGGCCGTTCGGCGGCTTCTACCGCTACATCGGCGAAGAGGAGACCTACAAGGTGTACCGCGACTCGATGACCGACAGCGACGGCAAAGAGGTGCCGCTCGACGGCACCCCCGCGTTCGATCGGCAGGACGTCGAGTTCACCGGCGCGATCCGCGAAGGTCGTGAGCCGGAGTCGAGCGCCGACAGCTGCCTGCCGACGATGGCGCTGCTCGATCAAATCGACAAAGCGATGCAGCGATGATCATCGATTGCCACGGTCACTACACGACGGCGCCGAAGGCGCTGCAGGTGTATCGCGACGCGCAGATCGCGGCGCTGAAGAGTCCCGCGCCGGCGAGCGCCCGCACCAGGGGCGCCGTCGCGATCACCGACGACGAGATTCGCGAGAGCCTCGAGAACGCGCAGCTGAAGTTCCAGCGGGAGCGCGGCACCGACGTGACGATTTTCTCGCCGCGCGCGTCGGGGATGGCGCACCACATCGGCGACGAGATCACGAGCCTGCACTGGTCGCAGCAGTGCAACGACCTGATTGCGCGCGTCTGCGCGCTGTACCCGAAGAATTTCGTCGGCGTGTGCCAGCTTCCGCAGTCGCCAGGTGTTCCGCCGGAGCGGTCGATTCCGGAGCTGGAACGCTGCGTCACCGAGCTCGGCTTCATCGGCTGCAACCTGAATCCGGATCCGTCCGGCGGGCACTGGACCGCGCCGCCGCTCACCGATCGCTGGTGGTATCCGCTCTACGAGAAGATGGTCGAGCTCGACGTGCCGGCGATGGTCCACGTCAGCACGTCGTGCAACCCGAACTTCCATGCGACCGGCGCGCACTACCTCAATGCGGACACGACGGCGTTCATGCAGTTCCTGACCGCCGATCTCTTCCGCGACTTCCCGACGCTGCGCTTCGTGATCCCCCACGGCGGCGGCGCCGTGCCGTACCACTGGGGCCGGTACCGCGGACTCGCCCAGGACATGAAGCGTCCGCCGCTCGACGACCTGATCCGGAACAACGTCTTCTTCGACACCTGCGTCTACCATCTCCCGGGCATCGAGCTCCTGACCAAGGTCGTGCCGGTCGACAACATCCTGTTCGGATCGGAGATGGTTGGGGCGGTCCGCGGCATCGACCCGGAGACGGGGCACTACTTCGACGACACCAAGCGCTACATCGAGGCGCTGACCTCGATCAATCAGGCCGAAAAACGCAGGATCTTCGAGACGAACGCGAGGAGAGTCTACCCGCGGATTGCGAACCGGATCTAGACTTCACAGATTCCGCGCCGGGCTCGGCGCGGAGCCGAACACGAGGAGCGCCATGGGTGAGATCGTTGCCGCCGTCGGGACGTGCCACACGCCTTACATGTTCACGCGGCCGCCGGACGAAAAGCCGGAGCAGCTCGACCAGGCCGCCGCCGGGATGGCCGAACTGGGGAAGGTTCTCGACGAGACCAGACCCGACGCGATCATCTTCCTCGGCAGCGATCACGTCGAGACATTCTCGGTGACCTGCATTCCGACCTTCGCGATCATCGCGGGCAGCCGGGCGATCGCGAAGTTCGCCGGCCGCACGTACGACCTCCCCGTTCATCGTGAGATGGCCGAAGATCTGCTGAACAAGCTGATCGTCGAGCACAGTTTCGACGTCGCGTACTCGGAGGATGCGGAGCTCGGCCACGCGTTCGCGGTGCCGTTCGAGCATGTCATCGGCAAGCGCGATATCCCCGTCATTCCGTTCTTCACGAACGTCTACGTGCCGCCGCTGCCCACGCCCAGACGGTGCGCCGCGCTCGGCGCGGCCGTCGCCGACATCATCCGCGGACGGAAGGAGCGCGTGGCGCTGATTGCGAGCGGCGGGATGTCGCACTTTCCAGGCACGAAGAAGTATCTGTCGCCGGAGTTCGACTTCGACCGGTGGCTCGTCGCGCAATTCGAGGCCGGCAACACGAATGCCCTGCTCGACATGACCGGCACGCAGCTCGACGAGGTCGGCAATACCGAGATGCTGACCTGGGCGATGATGTTCGGCGCGATCGGTCCGCAGCCCGGAACCCTCATCGACTACATCCCCACGTGGCACCACGGCCTCGCGATGATGCGCTTCCTGCCGGCGACCGCGAAGCAGGCGGCGGCCGCGAAAACGATGGAGCAATACGGCGGATTCAAGTTCAGGAACCAGGGTTTCCAGTTCTACAAGCACCCGCCGGCCGAGGCGTACGGTCTCAACCGGCTGCTCTTCGAGGTGCGGCACAGCGGCGATCTACGCGATCGCATCATCGCCGACCTCGACGCCGTTGCGCAGGAGTACGACCTCAACACGCAGCAGCGCCAGGCGGCGGAAGAATTGATCTCGGTGGGACGCGGTGGTCTGGTCAGCGAGCACGTGGGCCCGCTCGTCGACGCGGGCGCGCATCCGCTGCAGGCGCTGATGTCGCTGCACGTCATCTTCTCGATGTCGCACCAGGCGCGCAAGCCGCCGGTGGCGACGGGACGCACACACTGACATGAAACAGATGTACCGCGCCGATCAGGTCGGCAGCTTCCTGCGGCCGCAGGAGTTGCTCCACGCGCACAGCAATCCCGGCATCTCGCGCGAGGCGCTCACGGCCATGGAGGACAAGTACATCCTCGATGTCCTCGCGCGTCAGAAGAGCGCCGGGTTCAGGGTCTTCACCGACGGCGAGCTGCGCCGCACGGGGTTCATGGGCGATTTCTACGAGTCGGTCGAGGGCCTCAATCCGCACTACGAACTGGACCGAACCTGGAAGGGCGCGCCGACCGGCGTCGCCGCCGCCAGCGGCGTCGGCGCGCCCGGCGGGGCCGTGGTCGCGAAGATCCGGCAGACGAAACGCCTGACCAAGCACGAAGTCGACTTTCTGAAGCGGCACGCGCCCGGCGACGTCAAGATGACGTTGCCGACGGCGAACCAGTTTCCCGCCATCGCTTACAAGAAAGGCGTGAGCGAGCGCGCGTATCCCACGTACTCCGAGTTTCTGTGGGACATCGTCCCGATCATGAAGGCGGAGATTCAGGCGCTGGTCGACGAGGGCATCAAGTACATCCAAATCGACGCCCCGCGCTACAGCTATTACATCGATCCGAAGTGGCGGCACTTCGTCCACGACGAGATGGGCGTCGATCCGGAGACGGCCCTCGACGAAGCGATTCGCGTCGACAATGCCTGTCTCGAAGGCCTCAACCGCCAGGGCGTCACGCTTGCGATGCACCTGTGCCGCGGCAACAATCGCAGTCAGTGGTACGCAGAGGGCGGCTACGATCCGATTGCCGAGAAGCTCTTCAACCAGCTGAATGTCGACCGGTTCCTCCTCGAGTACGAGTCCGAGCGGGCGGGCACGTTCGAGGCGCTGCGGTTCGTGCCGCGGTCCAAGGCGATCGTGCTCGGCCTGATCAGCAGCAAGCTTCCGGAGCTGGAGTCGCCGGACCATCTGCTCCGGCGCATCGACGAAGCGAGCCGCTACGTTCCGATCGAGAACCTGGCGGTGAGCCCGCAGTGCGGGTTTGCGTCGACGATGGAAGGAAACCTCCTCAGCGAAGACGATCAGTGGCGCAAGCTGCAGCTGGTGGTCGACACGGCACGCAAGGTCTGGCAGGACGCGTGACCGTCGGCTTCATCGGATTCGGCGAGGCTCGATCGACGATCGATCGCGCCACCAGCCTGCGCGAGGGCTCGACCGCATGAGGACCATCGACGTCGGTGCGACCCTCGACGAGGCCCCGTGGAGCGCATATCAGAAGCTCCTCGTCCTCGCGACGGCGTCGACGATCATCCTCGACGGTCTCGACAACCAGCTGCTCGGCGCCGCGATACCGGCGCTCATGCGCGAATGGAGCCTCCCGCGTCCGGCGTTCGTGCCGGTGCAGACCGCCGGCATGGTCGGCATGATGGTCGGCGGCGCTATCGGCGGCGTGATCGGCGATCGGCTCGGCCGCCGCGTCGCGCTGCTCGGGAGCGTGCTCGCGTTCGGCCTCCTGACGACGCTCGTGGCTCTGGCCGACGGTGTCGGCGTGCTGACCGTGCTGCGGTTCTTCGCGGGACTCGGTCTCGGCGGCGCCATGCCGAATGCCGCGGCGCTCTCCTCCGAGTACGTGCCGCGGCGGCAGCGCCCGTTCGCCGTGACGCTGACGATCGTCTGTATTCCGCTCGGCGGGTCGCTCGCGGGCCTCGTCGGCGCGCAGGTGCTGCCGCATTTCGGCTGGCGCGGGCTGTTCCTCGTCGGCGGTCTCCTGCCGTTGATCATCGCCGCGGCCCTGTTGAGGGTGCTGCCCGAGTCGCCGCGGTTTCTGGCGCGCCTGCCCGAACGCTGGCCGCAGCTTCGCGCGCTGCTGCGCCGCCTCGGTCACGTGGTGCCTGACGACGCGCAGTTCGCCGATCTCAGCGAGAAGAGCGTCGCGCGCGTTTCCGCGCGCGAGCTGCTCACGCCGGAATTCCGCCGCGACACGCTGGCCCTCTGCGCGTCGTATTTCTTTTGTTTGCTCTCCGTGTACATCGGCGCCAATTGGGTTCCCTCGATGCTCGCCGGCGCCGGCTTCGACGTCGGCACGGCCAGCTACGGCCTGACGGCGTTCAACCTGGGCGGCGTCGTCGGGGCGATCGCGGGCGCCGTCGCGATCATGCGGTTCGGATCGCGGTTCACGATGCTCGTCATGGCCGCCGGGGCGATCGCGGGCGCTGCCGTGCTGGCCATGATGCCGATCGGTCCGCAGTCGGCGTTCGCCGTGCTGGCGATGCTCGCGTGGACGGGCGGTCTGATCAACGCCGTGCAAACGACGATGTATGCACTCGCCGCGCACGTGTATCCAACGGCCGTGCGCGCGACCGGCGTCGGGACGGCGGTTGCGGTCGGCCGCATCGGCGGCGTGCTGAGCCCGTCGGTCGGATCGTGGGCGCTCGAGACCGGCGGGTCGGCCCGGTATTTCGGGATCATCGGCGCGACGATGGTCGCCGCCTTCGCCTCGCTTGCATCGATTCGCCGCCACGTTCCGAGCGCGGCGGCCGCGCCGCGCGCCGCCGCGCCGCGTCCGCAAGCCGCCGCCCGGTGATCCCAGAGCGCCCGCCTTCGCCCACGAGCTTCGGCGTGCCAGGCCCGGCTTCGCCCACGGGCTTCGGCGTGCCACGCCGCGGCCGGCCGTTTCACAGAACGCTCTACGGACAGGTCCTGATCGCGACGGCCGCCGGCGTGCTCGTCGGCCATTTCTGGCCGGCGGCGGGCGTCACGGTGAAGCCGCTCGGCGACGCCTTCATCAAGCTCGTGCGGATGATCGTCGCGCCGATCATCTTCTGCACCGTCGTCGTCGGCATGGCGGGCGCCGGCGATTTGAAGACGATCGGCAAAGCCGGCGTGGTCGCGCTCGTGTACTTCGAGATCGTGACGACGCTGGCGCTGATCATCGGTCTGGTGGTGGTCAACGTCGTTCAGCCTGGCGCGGGGATGAACGTGGACGCCGCGCGCATCGACGCCGCCGCGGTGGCGCAGTACGAGAACGCCGGCAGGGCGCAGACCACTTCGGGATTCCTGCTCGATCTGATTCCATCGAGCGCCGTCGACGCGTTCGCGAAGGGCGACATCCTTCAGGTGCTGGTCGTCTCCGTGCTGTTCGGCTTCGCGCTGCGGTCTGTCGGGGCGACGGGCAGGCCGGTGGTCGATCTGCTCGAGCGGCTCTCGGCCGTCTTGTTCGGGATCGTCGGCCTCATCATGAAAGCGGCGCCGATCGGCGCGTTCGGTGCGATGGCTTTCACGATCGCCACGTTCGGCGTCGGCACGCTCGCGCAGCTGGGGCGGCTGATGGCGTGCTTTTACGCGACCTGCCTGGTGTTCATCTTCGTCGTCCTCGGCGCAGTCGCGCGCGGGCACGGCTTCAGCGTGTGGCGGCTCATCCGCTACATCAGGGATGAGATTTTCATCGTCTACGGAACATCGTCCTCCGAGCCAGTGCTGCCGCGGCTGATGGAGAAGCTCGAGGATCTCGGCGTGGCGCGCCCGGTGGTCGGCCTCGTGATTCCGGCGGGCTATTCGTTCAATCTCGACGGCACGGCGATTTACCTGTCCATCGCCACGGTGTTCATCGCGCAGGCGACGAACACGCCGTTGTCACTGACGGGGCAGCTCGGGCTGCTGGCGATCCTGCTGATCACGTCGAAGGGCGCCGCAGGCGTCGCGGGCTCGGCCCTGGTCGTCCTGGCGGCGACGCTTTCGGCGACGGGACGCATTCCGGTCGCAGGTGTCGCGTTGATTCTAGGCATCCATCGCTTCATGGGAGAAGCGATCGCCGTCACGAACCTGATCGGGAACGGCGTGGCCGCGATCGTCGTCGGCAGGTGGTGCGGCGAACTGGACGCCGCGCGGCTGGCGGAGTGTCTGCGCGTGCGGATTCAGTCTCCAGGCAGCAGTCAGCAGTCGGGGATCTGCTGACTGGAAAGCCACGACTGGCGACCGCCGACAGCCGACTGGCATCGGCGTCACCGGCCCCGTCCCGTCTTGCCCGCGCGCTGCGACTGCTCGTACCGCTCGCGTATCCCACGGTCGATCTTCTCGAGCAGCGCGACATCGCCGGGATACCAGTATTGAATGTGACAGCCCTCGCACGCCTGATCGAGATTGTGGCCGGCGTCCCACAGCTCGTCGGCCTTCTTCTGCTTCACGATCTCGAGGACTTCGAGCCCGACGTTGCGCAGCGCTTCGATCTTCGCGTTCCAGAGCACGGGGTCGGCGTCCAGCTTCGCCTTGATTTGAGCGGGCGACAATTCGGTGGCGTCGGGGCCCGTGCTGTTGTTCTCGTCGCCGGGCGGCGCGAACGGGCGCGGAATCTTCAGGAGGTAGACGCCTTCCGCGAGCGTCACGGCGCCGATGCGGATCTTTTCCCAGTCCTTCTCGGTCTTCGGCGACGTCTCGGTCGCGCCCTTTTTCGTGTAGACGATCTTGACCGCGTCGAAGATGTTGTCGGCCGCCGGGTCGAGCATGTCGCGCATCAGCTCCTTCACCGACACGACGGGCTTGAGGTCCCCCCACAGGTGGGGTGCGGGAACCGACGGTGGAGGAGCAGCCGGTGTTGTGCCTGCCGCCTGCGACGACGATTTCGGCGACGAACAGGCGAACAGGACGTTGAGCGCGACCAGCAGCCCGGCGCAGATGACCATACGATGGCGACCGAACCACTTCATCATGCGCCCGTATCATAACAGCGGCCAGTTGAACGTCGTCGGCAGTACCTGATGATTGTCCGGCGCATTCGCTCCGAGAGGTGAGCGGTCATCACCGCCCCTCCGCGAAACGCGCGACGCTCCGCAACCGCGCCTCGATGGGTTACTCGGAGGATATAGATTTTCCCGCTTTACACAAATAACTTTGCATAATAAAGTCTACGCAGAGGACGACGAATGGGGATCGGAAAGGCGGAGCGTATGAGTGATGACGCGGCTTCCGGCCGCGTGGGTCGAGCGCGGACGGAAGGCGAGCCGGTAGCTCGCCTCTATGCCGTGCCGCCCGACTCCGTCCCGGCGTTGCTCGTGTCGGGCGTGGTCCTCGGTGCGGTGGGCGATGCGCTGCTGCGCGCTTCCGGCCCGCCGGGTCTGAACCTGTCGCTGTGGGTCGCGGCGGTGGCGGTCGCCGCGCTCGTGCTGCACCGCCGCGCGGCTCTCGCACTGGACCGCGAGCGCGTCGCGTGGCTGGCGATCGGCGTCGGGTTCGCGGCCGGACTCGCGTGGCGCGACGCTCCACCGTTGAAGCTGCTCGCGCTTGGCTGCGCGACGTTGACCTTCGCGCTCGCGGCTCATCGTCTCGCCGCGGCGTGGGTGCGTCGCGCGGGTGTGCTTCGATACGCCGGCGCGCTGGCGCTGGGCGCACTGCACGCGTGGACGGCGGCGGCGCTCGCGCTCGTGGATGCGACGCTGTCCACTTCGCGTGTCGGGGCCGGCGGTGCGGCCGGGTGGCGCAGGGCCGCGGCTGTCGCGCGCGGCCTCGTGATCGTCACGCCGCTCGTCGCGGTGTTCGGGGCGCTGTTCATGTCGGCCGACGCCGTGTTCGCGAAGCTGGTGGCGAACGTGTTTCGCTTCGACTTCGAGCGGATCGCAAGTCACATCGTGTTGTTCTCGATCCTGGCATGGCTCTCGACCGGCTACCTGCGTGGCTTTCTGACGGGGACGGAGCTGCCGTCGCTTCGCGACCTCTGGCGCGACCGTGCGCAGCTCGCGTTCGCGCCGAAGCGCCCGACGCTCGGGATCACGGAAATCGCGACGGCGCTGGCGGCGCTCGACCTGCTGTTCCTGCTGTTCGTGATCGTGCAGTTCCGGTATCTGTTCGGCGGCGACGCGCTCGTCCAGGTCACGCCCGACCTGACGTACGCCGAGTACGCGCGGCGCGGCTTCTTCGAGCTGGTGTTCGCCGTGTTCCTCGTCGTGCCGGTCCTGCTCGCTGCCGACTGGCTCCTCGATCGTCGCATCCGACGAGACGACGTCGTGTTCCGCAGCCTCGCCGGCCTGCAGATCGGGCTGGTGCTCGCGATCACCGCGTCCGCGTTCCAGCGGCTGCGCCTCTACTACGCGACCTACGGGCTCACCGAGTCGCGGTTCTACGCGATGGTGCTGCTGATCTGGATTGCCGCGATGCTGTTCTGGCTCGCCGCGACCGTGCTGCGGGGCCGCCGCGACCCGTTCGCGTTCGGTGCGCTGGCGTCCGGCCTCGTGACGGTCGGGGTGCTGTTCGTCATCAACCCGGCCGCGATCGTCGCGCGCACGAACGTGGCGCGGATGGCGTCGGCGGGCGAGCCGCGGTTCGACGTCGCATACGCGACGACGCTGAGCGCAGACGCCGTGCCGGTGCTGATCGAGGCGCTCCCCGCGCTGGCGCCCGACGTGCAGTGTCGGCTCGCGCGACGCATGCTGCGGCGCTGGCCGCCGGATCGCGATCGCTCGATCCGGAGCTGGAGCTGGTCGGCGGCGCGGGCGAGTGACGCGGTGCGCGAGCACGAGGCCGGGCTGCGATCGATGGTGGGGCCGAATCAGGAATGCGCGACGTCCGCTGCCAGATGAGACTCGACCATTGCTCTTGAGGGCGCAAGGCTGATGTACAGCAAGCGGCTGCAACTCAATGCGGAAGGCTCGGTCGAAGCAGACCGTAGGTCCAGGTGCCCGCGAGCGCGCTGAGCACGGCGACGAGCATCACCGGGACGCCCGAGCCGATGAGCGCGACGAGCGGACCTGGGCATGCCCCCGTCAGCGCCCAACCCACGCCGAACATCGTCCCGCCGGCCAGATAGCGCACGCCGCTGCCGAACGCTTTCGGTTCCAGCGCGAGCGGTTTGCCGTCCGCGCCGCGCATGCGAAGCCGCTTGAGGGCCACGAGCGACAGAGCGGCCGTGAGCACCGCCGTGCCGATGACGCCGTACATATGAAAGGACTCGAATCGGAACATCTCCTGGATGCGGAACCATGAGACGACCTCCGCTTCGACCAGGACGAAGCCAAAGCCGCCGCCGAGCAGGAAATACGGCAGGAGGCTCATCGTTTTACCTGAAGAGGATCGGCAACAGCACGTAGGTCGTCGTCAGACCGCCGGCGAAGAATCCGCACACGGCGACAAGCGATGCCGGCTGCAGATCCGCCAGGCCGGCGATGGCATGGCCCGACGTGCACCCGCCCGCGTACGCGGTCCCGAATCCAACGAGGAACCCGCCCACGACGATCGAGACGAAGCCCTTCAGCGTCAACAGAGACGACCACGCGAACACTTCGTGCGGCGCAAGACCGCTCAGATCCGTCAACCCGAGATTGCGAAGCGCGGCCGACGTGCCGGACGAGATCGCGACGTGCGCCGGCGGTGCGAACTGCCACGCGGCCATCGCGCCGACGAAGATGCCCGACAGAAACGCGAGGTTCCATCCACCGAGCCGCTTCCAGTCGTGACGGAAGAACGCGATCTGGCCCGGCGCGAGCGCGGCGCACAGGTGCCGGAAGTTGGACGAGATCCCGAACGGCTTGTTTCCGATGAGCAGGAGTGCCGGCACGACGAGGCCGATCAGCGGTCCGGCGACGTACCAAGGCAGCGGGTGCGTGAACAGCTGCGACATGACCGCTCCTACTATAATCGCAGCGTTGTCACGACACACTCGGCGTGACTTCCTCCAGCGCGCCAGCGCGATTGGCGTCGCGGCGACGCCGGCGCTCGCGTCGTGCCTGCGCGGAGGCGCGCACGCGGCGGAGCTCGCGCGCAGTCAGACCGTCGGGAAGGGACGCGCGCAACACGTCACGATCCTGCACACGGCCGACATCCACGCGCAGCTCGACCCTCACGACGAATTCTTCTACGCGGAGGGTCGCCCGGAGTTCAAACGGCGTGGCGGATTCGCGACCCTGCGCAGGATGATCGACGCGCTGCGTCAGCAGAATCCGCGGCGCACGCTCGTCGTCGATGGCGGCGACTGTTTTCAAGGGAGCGCTGTCGCGGCGCTGTCGAAGGGTGCGGCCATCGTTCCCCTCATCAACGAGATCGGCTACGACCTCGTCCTGCCCGGCAATTGGGAAGTCGTGTACGGGAAGGCCATCCTGATCCGGGACATGAACATGTACACCGCAGCGAAGGTGTGCGCGAACATGTTCCATGCCGGCTCGGCCGGCGGCGCTCCACTGTTTCCGCCCTTTCAGGTTTTCACGCTCGGCGATGCCCGGATCGGTTTCGTCGGTTACAACGATCCGCTCACTCCGATTCGGCAGTCGCCCGCGTACTCGCGAGGCATCCGGTTCGGCCATCCGGAAGACGATCTTGCGCGGTACGTGCAGCTCCTCCGCCGCGAGAAAGGCTGCCAGGTGGTCTTCGTGCTCTCGCACATGGGGCTGGCGCAGCAGCTGAACCTGGCGAATCAGCCGTACGCGAAGGGCGTCGATTACATCCTCGGCGCCGACACGCACGAGCGGATCCGCGAGCCGATCGCGGGCGCGTTCTGCAAGGTCACCGAGCCGGGCGCCTTCGGATCGTTCGTCGGCAAGCTCGATCTCGTGGTCGAAGCAGGGGCGATCAAAGAGCAGACCTACGAGCTCCTCGACGTCGATCCGGAGCGGTACGGCGAAGATCCGCGCATGAAGGCGATGGTCGCCGGTGCGAGAGCGCCGTATCAACCTGAACTCAGCACGGTGATCGGCACCACGCGGACGCCGCTGCTGCGGTACTACGTGATCGAGACGCCGATGGACAATCTGATCACCGACGCGTTGATGTGGAAGTTCAGGAAGGACTTCGTGGTCTCGAACGGGTTTCGCTTCTGTCCGCCGCTCGTGCCGCCGCCGGACGGCGAAGCCAGCATCACGCGGGAATACCTCTGGAGCATGCTGCCGGTGGAGTCCGCGATCAAGGACGGCGTCGTCTCGGGCCAGCAGATCCTCGACTGGCTGGAAAACGAGCTGGAGAACGCGTTCGCGAAGGACGCGACCAGGAGGTTCGGCGGATGGTTCGTGAGATTCAAAGGTCTCTTCGTGAAGTTCACGATCGCCAACGCGGCGGGCAGTCGCGTCCAGGAGGTGAAGGTCCAGGGCCAGCCGCTCGTTCCGGCGCGTCGATACACAATCCTTGGGTGCGAACGTGAGGGAGACCCGGACGACACCGTCTGCCGCATCATCAACGTTGCCGATCCCCGCCGCCACGACGTGACCGTGCACCAGGTTTTGACGGAGTACCTCGCCGCGCATTCCCCGATCGCCCCCACGATCGAGGGCCGGGCGGTTGCGACCGACGCTCCGGCCGATCTCCTGACTCAGGTCTCAGGCACGAGCTACCGGTTCAGGTGAGCGCCGTCTAGTCATCAGAACGAGAACCGCAGTCCGAGTCGGATGTTGCGTTCGAAATAGGCCCCGGACGTCGCGGTTCCGAACGTGCCCAGAATGCGCATGAAGTTTCCGCTGTTGACGTCGCCGTTCGGGTTGACGAACTTGGGGGTATTCGTGACGTTCGCCGCTTCGATGCGCAGTTCGAGGTGACGCTCCGCGCCCAGCGGGAGGGCGCGGAAGACGCCCATATCGAGGTTCACCGCGCCCGGCCCGCGGAACTGGTTGCGGCCCGTGTTGCCGAAGCGGACCCCCTGAGGCTGCGCCCACGCGGACGTGTCGTAGTACGTCCCTGCCGAGCCGATCAGCCCGAGCTTCTTCGGATTCCCGACCAGGTCGGCGGTCTGCATGTTCCCTGGCATATTCACGATCGCGCCGTTCGCCGTCACGCTGAAGGGTGTGCCGGAAAACGCCGCGAACGTCCCGTTGATCTGCCAGTCGTCGGTCAGGGCGCGCAGAACGTTTCGGCGGCCGCGGCCACTCTGCCAGGGGAGCTGATAGACCACGGCCAGGTGGAAATTGTGCGTCCGGTCGTAGCCCGCCAGCGCCATGTTGCGGTCGAACTGGCTGGGCGAATTGAACGACACGCTGGCGCCGTCATCGTCCGCCATGTTCTCCGCGCGCGACAGCGTGTAGGCGCCCTTCATCAGCAGCCCGCGCGTGAACGGGCGGTTGATGGCGACCTGCAGCGAGTGGTAACGCGTTTTGAGGCCCGATTCGAAGCTGGTCAGATCGAGAAAGCGTCCCAGCCTCGCGTACGGACGGCTCTGATTGCCGCCGCCGATCGTCTGCGGCGCGTTGATGTCGAGCAGCATGTAGCCGCCATCGCCGCGCGTGCCCACGTAGGCGACGTCCACGGCGATGTCGAGCGGCAGACGCCGCTCGTACGCCACGTTCCACGACTGAATCGTGCCGCGGTCGACGTCACCAGGTTTCGGTGTCCGCATCGAGACCGAGGGAGGCAGCGGGAACCGGCCGCTGTTCAGATCGGGGCCCGTGATCAACGGGATGCCCCGGTCGAGCGTCGAGTAATAACTGAAAGGTTCGTTCTGCTGGAAATTGGCGGCTATCGTGAGCGGGTACTGACCGCGCATTGGACGCGACCACGGCAGTGGGTTGTAGGTCACGCCGTATCCCGCGCGAAAGACATTGTTCTCGTTCGGCCGAAAGACGGCACCCACGCGCGGCGCAAAGTTGCCTTTCGACGCCGTGAGTCCGAGATTCGTGGGATTTCCGCCGCGTCCGCCGAGCAGCACGTCGAGCGTGTCGAGGTCGACGCGTTCGATCCCGCGATCCACGCGGTGCATGATCGGGTAGTACTCCCATCGCATCCCGAGATCGAGCGTCAGGCGCGGCGTCGCCTGCCATCGATCGCGGATGAACAAACCGTGCTGCCATTCACGGCCGGTCAGCAGTTCGTACTGAACGCTCTTGCGCGCGTTGCTGTCGAGGCCGAGTAGAAAGGACGCATACTGGTTGTAGAAATTCGCGGTCTGCGCGCCGGTGCCACGCAGTGCCGTCGTGTTGCCGGAGAACTCGAATCGCCCGCGCGGGTTGTCCACTTCCGGCTGCCAGTGCGTGAGGAAGAGGTAATTCATCGAGTAGCCCGCACGCAGGTCGTGGCGGCCCTTCGTTTTGGTGACGTTCGTGGCGATCGATACCACGCGCTCGTCCCGCCAGACCGGAGTCCACGTATCGAGATTGCCGAGCGTGCTGAAACCTGTGGCGAACTGCGGGAACCCTGCGTATCGTGGATTGCCCGTCCCTTGATCGTTGGTGCCGGGAATGCCGAGCACGTCGAGGCCGAAGTTGCCCGAGAAAAAGTCCGCGCCGAACGCCTTCTGATCCTGCCGTGAGAATCCGAACGTCGTGTCCCACAACAGCGAGTGGCCGAGCGACCACGTCTGACCGGTCGTGAACATGTACACCTTCGTGAACCCGCCGTCCTTGTCCGAGTTGGTCTCGGGCCCCAGGTAATACGTCAGATCGTCGACGACGGCGTCGAGCATGCTGAACTTGCCCCAGATCTGGTGCGCGGGGGTGCGGTTGAAGTTGACCTTGACGTCGTAATTGTCCCGGTCGGTGGTACGTCTCTCCTCGCGGAAGTAGTTGTTCGTGAGGTTTCCGGCGCCGGTTCCTCCGGAATTCGGGAGCGGGTAGTACGCCAGCAGCTTCGCGGCTACCGGGTTGATCCGATTGCCGGGGATGATGTTTCCGGAAAAGGGCGTCCGGCCGCTGCCGTCCGGATTGCCTGTCTGCGGGTCGTAGATGATCTGCAGCGATCCGTTGGTGTTGCGCGCGTTGCTGAAATCACCGGCCCGCAGCGCGACGTTCGGGACGTTGAAGAAGTTGTTGCGCTTGAGATCCTGCCGGTATCCCTCGAACGATCCGAAGAAGAACAGGCGGTTTCGCTGGATCGGTCCGCCGATCGTGCCGCCGTAGATGTTGCGGCGCATCGGGGGCTTGTCGGGCGCGGCGCCGGTTCCGAAGAAGTACGGCGCCGCGTTCAGCTTGTCGCCGTTGAAGAACTCGAAGGCCGATCCCCTGAACTGGTTCGTTCCCGACTTGGTGATGACGGTGATGGCCGCGCCGCCTGCCATGCCTTGCTCGGCGTCGAAGTTGTTGGTCGAGATGTTGACCGTATCAATCGTCTCGGCCGGCGACACGTAGACGTTGTGATGCGGCAGCCAGACGTTGAGGTTGGTGGCGCCGTCGGTCCGTGTCCCGTTGTTGTTGCGGTTTTGCCCGTTGACGTTGGTCGAGAGCGACCGCGCCGGCGTGTCCGTCTCGGCATTCTGGAAGACACCTGGCGTCGCGCCGGGGACGAAGTTGATGAGCGCCTGGTAATTGCGGAACTGGTTCAGCGGCAGCGACGTGATTTCCGCCGACTTCAGCTCGGTATGGATATCGGCCTTGTCCGTCTGGAGCAGCTCCGGCGCCGACCGGACAGTGATCGCCTCGGCAAGGACACCGATCTCGAGCCTCACGTCGACACGGCTGATCTGGTTCACGCTCACCGGCACGTCGGTCTTGACGAGCTCGCGGAAGCCGGTCAGCGACACGCGCACGTCATAGACGCCCGCCTGGACGTTGGTGAAGCTGTAGATCCCGGCCTCGTTGCTGGCCGCTTCACGCGAGAAATTCGTCTCTTTGTGTGTAATCGTGACGCTCGCGCCCGGCAGGTTCGCGCCGGTCGAGTCCGTCACCGTGCCCGTCAGACCCCCGTAGAGCACCTGGCCGGTAGCCGGGGGTGCCGTGGCTGTGATGAGTCCCACGAACACGCCCGCGCGCGCGATCACGGACGCTGCCCGAATGTGGCGGTTGATCATCTCCCACCTCCTCGACGTCGGGTCCGTCAACGATCAAGAAACGGGGTCGATCTGCGGCCTCGACCGGCCAGGCGGGACCGATCAATGAACCATAAGGAAAATCGGAGACGATTATTGTTGTCGGGGCGTGATTGTCAAGCGGAGTACTGGGCGCGTGTAGGGAGTACATGATCTGACCGCTCCCGAGAGCAAGTGATCTGACCGCTTCCTTTAGCAAGGGGGATCTGGATACGAAGAGCCAGGAGGCTCGATGCCGT
>Ga0114129_10006346_pt1 | contig 16767 bp, 12 predicted proteins | sample RhiMetdeltSRZDD1_FD_80071 | JGI IMG/M metagenome (GOLD analysis project Ga0114129, IMG submission 80071) | Populus rhizosphere microbial communities from Tennessee, USA - Rhizosphere MetaG P. deltoides SRZDD1 (version 2) (version 2) | ecosystem: Host-associated > Plants > Roots > Rhizosphere >... | reverse complement strand
GCTGGTTCACCACGCAGTTCTTGTGCGGGTGCAGGTACTCGATCGGGTCCTCGATGGTGACGATGTGCTCGTGCCGCTCGGTGTTGATCTTGTCGATGATCGACGCGAGCGTCGTCGACTTCCCCGAGCCCGTCGGGCCCGTCACCAGCACCAGGCCGCGCGGCTTCTTCGCCAGCTCGCTGATGATGGGCGGAAGCCCCAGCTCCTGGAAGGTGAGGATCTTGAAGGGGATGGTGCGGAACGCCGCGCCGACGGCGCCGCGCTGCATGAAGAGGTTGGCGCGGAACCGCGAGAGGCCCTTCACGCCGAACGACAGGTCGAGCTCGTTCTCTTCCTCGAACTTGTGCTTCTGCGCGTCCGCCAGGATGGAGTAGCAGAGCTGCTTCGTCTCCACCGGCGTGAGCGGCGGCGTCTTGAGCGGCACCAGCCGCCCGTCGATGCGCAGCTGCGGCGGCGAGCCGGTGGTGATGTGGAGGTCCGAGGCCCCCTTCTCCACCATCGCCTTGAGGAGCTGGTGCAAATTCGGCACGTGGTGTCCTTTACCGGGTCGTGTCCGGCGCCGTGTTGCCGACCACTTCCTCGATCGACGTCATGCCGGACTTGAGCTTCGCGATGCCCGCCATGCGCAGCGTCTGCATGCCGAGCCGGATCGCCTCGTTCTTCAGCTCCGCCGTCGAGGCGCCGTTGATGACCAGCTCCTTCAGGCTGTCCCACATCGGCATCACTTCGTAGAGCGCGACGCGGCCCTTGTAGCCGCGGTCGTTGCAGGTGCGGCAGCCGGCCGGCTCGTACACCTCGAAGCTGCCGATTTCGTCGGGCTGCACGCCGATGTCGGTGAGCGCCTGGGGGGGGACCTGGACCAGCTTCTTGCACTCCTGGCAGAGCTTGCGGGCGAGGCGCTGGGCGAGGATGAGGTTCACCGCGCTGGTCACCAGGAACGGCTCGATGCCCATGTTGAGGAGACGCGAGACCGTGCCGGGCGCGTCGTTGGTGTGGAGCGTGGAGAGCACCAGGTGGCCGGTGAGCGCCGCCTTGATGCCGATCTCCGCGGTCTCGAAGTCGCGGATCTCGCCCACCATGATGATGTCCGGGTCCTGGCGGAGGAAGCTGCGCAGGGCGGCCGCGAAGTTGAGGCCGATGTCCTCGTGCATCTGCACCTGGTTGATGCCGGCGAAGTTGAACTCCACCGGGTCTTCCGCGGTGCTGATGTTGTCGCTGGTCTTGTTCAGCTCGGAGAGCGCCGAGTAGAGCGTGGTGGTCTTGCCCGATCCGGTGGGCCCGGTGACCAGCACCATGCCGTAGGGCCGGTCGATGGCCTCCTTGAACATGCGCAGCGGGTCGGCGTCGAAGCCGAGCTTGGTCATGTCGAGCTGCAGGTTGCTCTTGTCGAGCAGTCGCATGACGACCTTCTCGCCGAAGAGCGTCGGGCACACCGAGACGCGGAAGTCCATCTCGCGTCCCTTGCCGAGCTTCAGCTTGATGCGGCCGTCCTGCGGCAGCCGGCGCTCCGCGATGTCGAGCTCGGCCATGATCTTGAGGCGGGAGGTGATCGCTGCCTTGAGCTTGAAGGGCGGCTTCATCACCTCGTAGAGCACGCCGTCGACCCGGTAGCGGACGCGGAAGTCCCTCTCGTACGGCTCGACGTGGATGTCGGAAGCGCCCTTCTTGATGGCGTCGAGGAGGACCAGGTTGACGAGCTTCACCACCGGCGCGTCGGTGGCGCTCTTCTCCAGGTCGACGACGTTGATCCCTTCTTCGGAGTCGTGCTCGAAGGCGATCTCGTTCTCGTCGAACCCCTCCATCACCTCTTCGTAGGAGGGGGCCTTCTCCGTGTAGTACTTGTCCAGCGCCTCCTTGATGGCCTGCTCGCTGGCGACGACGACTTCGATGTTGTAGCCGGTGAGGAACTTGATGTCGTCGATGGCGTAGATGTTCGAGGGGTCGCTCATCGCCAGGATCAGCGACGCGCCGGCGCGGTTCACCGGGATGCACTGGTGCTTCTCCGCGACGTCCTTCGGCACCAGGCGCACGACCTCTGCGTCGATGTCGAATTCCTTCAAGTTGATGGAAGGGACGCCGTACTGCTTGGAGAGGAAGTTGGTGAGCTCGGACTCCTCGATGAAGCCGAGCTTGGTCAGGTGGAAGCCGATGCGGCCACCCGCCTTCTTCTGCTCCTCCTGGGCCTTCTGCAGCTGCTGCAGCGAGATCAGGTTTTCGCGGACGAGCAGCTCGCCGAGCCGACCAGGCATCGAGTCACCTCTCTCGAAGAGGGCTCGACGATAACAGAACGCTTGCTGAGCTAGCGAGAAAGCTACCGGAGTTTCGGGAGGTTTTCAGGCGAACAAGGGGTCGTCCGTACGCTCAGGTGTGCCGCTTTCTTACAGCGGCAGCGCTCCTCCCCTCCCTGGCGCGCGGCGCTGCCTTCCGTACATTTCGAGCGATGCGAAGCCTGCCTCGGATCGCGGCGGCGGCGCTGGCGATGGGCGCGCAGGCGTGTGCGCGCGCCCCGCTCGCGCAAACGGCGGCGGCGCCGGACCGCCCGCGGCACATCGCGCCTCGCGTCGACCACCACCAGCACCTGCTGAGTCCCGCGGGGGCTGCCCGGGTGAACCGCCTGCTGCCCTCGATCGAGCTGCCCGCGGAAATCGCACAGGTGCTGGCGGAGCGGGCGAAGCACTGGAACGACCCCGGAGCGCTCGCGCCGCTCTACACGGACGACGCACTGGCGAGGACGACCGACAACGTCGGATGGATCGGCGGCGGTACCGCAGTCGCGAGCTATCTCGGGAATCGCTTCGCCGCACCGTTCCGCCTCGCTCCCGTCTCCTTCCGTCGGACGGCGGACCATGCCGAGGTCGCCGGATACCTCATGCGCGGCGAAGGCACGGAGGCGAAGGCGTTCGCGTACTTCCTGCTCGCGCTCCAGCGCGGCCCGGACGGCCGCTTTCGCATCGGCGCCGAGGCTCCGATGCTGCCCGGACCGACGGTCGAGGAACCCGAGAGCGCGGCGCAGCTCGTCTCGTTCCTGGACGAGGCAGGAATCGAGCGTGCCGTGGTCCTGTCGGACGCGTACATGTTCGATTCCCCGAAGGACGGTCTCCCGGATGCGACTGCGCGACGGCGAGCCGTCGAGGCGGAAAACGATTGGACCATCGAGGAGGTGCGGCATCTTCCCCGGCGGCTCGTCGCGTTCTGCAGCTTCGGTCCTCTGGAGGACTACGCGCTCGCGGAGTTGCAGCGCTGCGCGGCGAGCGGCGCCTTCAAGGGCATCAAGCTGCACTTCGGCGTGTCGCACGTCGACCTCCGCAATCCCGAGCACGTCGCGAAGGTGCGGCGGGTCTTCGAAGCGGCCAACCGGCTGCGCCTCCCTCTGATCGTCCACGTCCGGGCGGATGCGACCTATGGCCGCAAGCACGCCCGGATCTTCCTCGACCGGCTCGTCTCCGCCGCGCCCGACGTGCCGATCACCATCGCGCATCTGTGGGGTGGCGAGCTGTTCTCCGACGAGGCGCTCGCCGTCTATGCGGATGCGGTGCGCAGCGGCGATCCTCGCACCGGCAACCTGTACTTCGACATCGCCGAGGTGGCGCTGGCGATCTCCAGGACGCCGGCGGCCGCGCCGACGGTCGTCTCGCGGATGCGGCAGATCGGTCTGCAGCGGATCCTCTACGGATCGGACGGTCCCGTCGCGGAATCGGCGACTCCGCTCGATTCGTGGAAGCGGACCGTCACGCTGCCGCTCACGGCGGACGAGCTCCGCGTCATCGCCGACAACGTCGCGCCCTATCTGCGCTGAGGCGCGCTCAAGGCGCCTTTTCCAGCAGCGTTCGCGCGGCGGCGACGTCGCGGGCGATCTGCTCCTTGAGTGCGTCGACGTTCGGAAAGCGCCGCTCGTCGCGCAGCCGGTGGACGAACTCGATGCGCAGCGTACGGCCGTAAAGGTCCTGGTCGAAGTCGAAGAGATTCACCTCGAGCATGAGCGGCTCGCGCCGGGAGCCCGCGTGCGCGTCGTCGCGAAAGGTCGGATTGAGGCCGAGGTTTGCGGCTCCCAGCACCGCCCCGCGAACGCGCGGCGGAATGTACGTGACCGGCTCGCCCGTCCGCAACGCATCGGCCGGCGAGCCTTGCGCCTCGATCAGCCTCGCGCGCACGGCGTAGACGCCGACGGCCGGCAACAGCTCCGCCTCGGTGCGGATGTTCGCGGTGGGAAACCCGAGCTTGCGTCCCCGCCCCACGCCGCGCACCACTTCTCCGTCCAGATCGAACGGGCGCCCCAAGAGCTGCGCCGCCGCTTCTACCCGCCCCTCGAGGGTGAACTCGCGGATCTTCGTCGAAGAGACGACGAGACCGTTCACGGTGATCGGCGCGACGACGTGCAGCCGGAGTCCGCGCGGCGCCAGTGCCTCTCTCAGCGTCTCCACCGTCCCGCGGCGCTCGCGGCCGTACGTGAAATCGTGGCCGACCACCACTTCCGCCACGCCGGTCGCGGCGAGCAACTCCACGAAGCGCTCAGGCGCAGTGGCCGCAAAGGCGCGATCGAACGGCTGCAGCACGAGCTCTTCCACGCCGGCGGCGGCGAGCAGCTCCAGCTTGCGCGCGGGAGAAGAGATCAGCGGCGGCGCATAGTCCGGCGCGAGCGACCGCGCCGGATGCGGCTCGAACGTCAGCGCGCAAGCCGGCCCGCCCGTCGCGCGGGCCGAGGCCTTGGCGGCGTCGAACAGTCCGCGATGTCCGAGGTGCACGCCGTCGAAGTTCCCGATCGCCAGCGTCCCGCGCGTCAAGCTGCGTGCGGACGCCGCGATCCCGCTGTGGATGCGCATCGGCGCGCCTGATATGGGAGGGCGTTCCAAGTGTCAATCGGAGGGGCCTCGTTTGAAGCACCTCGCGCCGCCGTCGCTGCTCCTCGCCCTCGCGCTGCCCGCCGCCGCCGCCGAAGTCCGCGTCGACGGTTCGTACCGGCTGCGACTTGCCGGCGAGACCAACTACCTGCTCGACGACACCGGGTTCCGGCTCGGCCAGCGGCAGTGGATGGAGCACCGCCTCCGGCTGACCCCGAAGATCGTCGAGCCGGACCAGATCGAGGTGCAGGGCTCGTTCGACGTGCTGAGCGGGCTCGTCGCGGGCGACCTCGCCCCCAGCTTCCAGGACCTCGGCTGGCAAGGCCGATCGAACCGCGACGGCGTGCATGCCAGCGGTTTCGACTTCCGCCACCTGTTCGCCAAGTTCCGCCTGCCGTTCGGCGTGTTCGAGTTCGGCCAGATGCCCAGCGACTGGGGCATGGGGATGCTCATCAACGGCGGCAACCAGGAAGAGGGACCCGATTTCGGCGACATCCGCTTCGGAGACATCGTCGATCGCGTCCTGCTCGCCACCCGGCCCTTCGGGTTCCTCGGCAGCGATCTCTCGCAACACGTCGCTCTGGCGGTCGCCGCCGACATCGTCTACCGCGACCGCAACGCGCAGCTCGTCATCCGCAACGGCTCGGGCGAGTTCCTCGACATCGGCGGCCTGCGCTGGGGAGACGTGGCCTCGCAGCTCGTCGGAGCCGTGGTCTGGGACCCCAACCCGGACTCCCGCGTCGGTCTCTACGTCGCGCGCCGGTGGCAGGAGTATGCGGCGGCCGGCGGCGCGCTCCGCTCCTGGCTCTTCGACGTGCACGCCCGGACGCTGTTCCCGGTCGAATGGCTCGGCGGCACCATCTCGCTCGAGCTCGAAGCAGCGGAGGTCTACGGGAACACGACGCACACGCCGAACCTGAACGCGCTGTTCCGCACCCGCATCGGGCAGCAGGGCGCGGCCGCGCGAGCGCTCCTCTCGCGCGGTACCCTGGAAGCAGAGCTCGAGGCAGGGTACGCGAGCGGAGACTCCAACCCGTTCGACGACGTCTCGACGCAGTTCCAGTTCAGCCGCGACTTCAAGGTCGGGCTGGTGCTCTTCGACGAGGTGCTCCTCTTCCAGACGCAGAACGCGGCGCGCCGGCTCGCGGACCCTGTCTTGTCGGCGCGCCCGCCGCCTGGCATCGACGTGATCCCGACTGAAGGGGCAGTCGCCAACGCGGTGTACGTGAAGCCGACGCTGCGCTGGCGGCCGGCCTTCCTGCGCGGCCGGCTGCGGCTCGTCGGGAGCGTCCTCTTCGCCCGCGCTCCCGAGCCGTACGTGGACCCCTTCACCTCGTTCGTCGGCTCGAGGCCCCTCAATACCTTCGGCGCCGAGCCCGGCACGAACTACGGCACCGAGATCGACGGAGCGATCTCCTGGCGGTCCCGTCTGCGCGGCACCTTCGCGTACGAGCTGGGCGTGCAGGCAGGGCGCCTCTTCCCTGGCAACGCGTTCCGGCTGGCGGACGGTTCCCGACTTTCGCCCGTGAACGCGCTGCGGTTCCGTGCGACGCTGACCTTCTGAATGGCGCGCCGACTGCTCCTGGTCCTCGTCGTCCTCGCCGGCTGCCGTTCGGGACAGCCGATCGAGGGGCTCGCCCCGGCGCGCGACACCGGCGGCCCGCGCATCGTCTTCGACCTTGCGCGCAAGCCGATGGCGGAGATCCCCTTCCCCAACGACCTCGCCACGCGGCCCGATCCCGGGAGCCCGACGGGGCTGCGCCTCAGCTCCAGCCTCGCGGCGCCGGCGCAGATCGAGCAGCGGACGCGGGAACTGCTCGACCAGCTCGACGGGTTCGGCACCTTCGCGCCGATCACCGTCTCGTTCGATGCGGACCTCGACGTGCTCGACCTGTTCGCGAGGCAGAACGACTCCGACCCGACGAACGACGCGGTCTATCTCGTGCAGCTCGACAACGGGCGCGTCTGGCCGCTCGATTTCGGCGGCGGCCGCTTCCCGTACGCGATCGCCGACCCTGGGCAGTACTTCCTCGACGATCCGTTCGCCGCGCACAGGAACCTGCTCTTCCCGGCCTGCGGCGCTGGCGCGAACGTGCTCGTCCCCCCGGGCCCTGCCTGCGACGACCCCGACCCGCGCCACCAGGTCGACCAGCTCGTGCCGTTCTACGAGCGCTCGACGCGCACCCTGATCGTCCGCCCCGTGCTGCCGCTCGCCCCGGAGCAGCGATATGCGGTCCTGCTGACGACGCACTTGAGCGACGCGCAGGGCCGTGCGGTGGTGCCGCCGGGGTCCGGCATCAACCATCCAGCGCAGGACGGCGAGCTCGCTCCGGTGCTCGGCCGGCTCCCGCCCGGCCCGGCCCTGTCGGACGTCGCCTACGCCTGGGCATTCACCACCCAGAGCACCACCCGCGAGCTGGAAGCGATCCAGCTCGGGCTGCGCAGGATCGGACCGCTCGGCATCCTCGGCGTGCAATACCCGGTCGCGCTGCCACCCGACGTGCCCGGAGGGCAGGCATTCACGCAGCTCACCGTCCTCCCCGGGCGCGACAATTTCCCGCTCACCGACGCGCAGGCGTACGTCGTACCGGCGAGCGCAGTGGTGCCGGTCCTCTCCGACCCCGCCGTCGCGCCGCTTTTGGGCAACGCGGATGCCGCGACGGTGAGCGCGCTGGTGGAGACCTTCCGCTACATCGACTATTTCGTCTCGGCGAGCTTCGTCTCGCCGAGCTTCGTCGGCGTCCCTTCGGGGCCGCAGAACGGCACGTTCCAGATCAACCTGGCCTCGGGACAGGCGCACACGCGGCCGGAGACGGTCACCTTCCTGCTCGCGGTCCCGAAGAGGAACGGCGTCCATGTCCCGCCATTCCCCACCGTGCTCGCCGGTCACGGGTACACGGGGACCCGCTCGCTCGACCACTTCGCGTTCGCGGGGACATTTGCCAAGTATGGCCTCGCGACGATCTCGATCGACGCGCATGGTCACGGCCTCGATCCGACGCTCGCAGCGGGCGTGGCGCAGGCGTTCGCTTCGCGCCAGCTGGGGAGGTTCGCCACGGCCCTTCTCACCACGCGCGCGCGGGACCTCGACAACGACGGCATCCTCGATTCGGGCGGCGATTTCTTCGGTCCCGACCCGTTCCACACGCGCGACACGATCCGGCAATCGGTGGTCGATTGGCTGATGCTGGTGCGCATCCTGCGGACGTTCGACGGCACCACCGAGATCGCGCAGGCAGCGGGACCTCGAGCCGGGATCATCTTCCCGATCGCCGGGGACTTCAACCAGGACGGCATTCCCGACGTCGCCGGGCCGGTTACCTGGCCCGTTGCCATCGGCAACTTCCAGCGCGGCGCCGCCAACCCGGGTAGCGATCTCTTCGCCTTCGGCGTGTCTCTCGGCGGCATCCTCGCCAGCGTCCTGCCCGCGCTGGAGCCGGCGGTCAAAGCGGCCGCGCCCGTGAGCGCCGGAGGCGGCCTCGGCGACGTCGCGCTGCGCTCGCAGCTCGCGCCGCTGGTGCAATCCGTCGTGCTCGGCTCGCTCGGGCCGATCTTCGCCAACTGCGACTTCGACTTCTCCGCCCAGCGCTGCGCCCCGGGACAACCCGGCACCAGCCCCACGCTGGTCATGGTGGTGCAGGACCTCAATCGCGAGCGCGAGCTGCCCGTCGCGCCGCTCACCCTGTCTGCCGGCGATCGAGTGACGCTGACGAATCTCGACCACGACTCGTCCACGTGTCAGCGCGATCATGCGTGCGCCACCGCGGTCGCGGACGCGAACGGAAAGTTCCGCGTCGCGGTCACGGCTGACGGACCGCTCCTGTCGTCGCAGCGCCCGCCGGCCGTCCTCCAGCGCGGCGACCGGCTCCAGGTCTCCGTGCTGCGGGGCGGCGGGAGCGAGCCGCAGAACATCGTCGCGTACTCGTTCCCGTTCACGTTCTTCGGCGTCCCGGTCCGGGCGGGCGACGCGCTCACCGCCCCCGTACAAGGATGGGGTTACGAGCGGAATACGCCCGAGTTCCGGCGACTGTTCGCCCTTGCCCAGAGCGTGCTCGAGCCCGCGGATCCGATCAACTACGCTCCCCACTGGTCGCTCGACCTCCTCCCCGTGCGCTCCAATCTGCCCGTGCCGATGCTCGTCGTCGGCACCGTCGGCGACACGTCGGTCCCCGTCTCCACAGCGGTCGCCATGGCGCGCGCGGCGGGGCTCGTCGAGATGACGCAGCCCGATCCCGTGTACGGGGTGTCGATCGACCAGGTGCTGATCCGGTCCGGCGTGGTCGAGGGCGTCGCGAATCTGCATCGGCTCGCCGACGCGACCTCGGGGCCGCTCGCGGCGCTCGGGCCGCAGCGCCTTTCCTGCGCCGCGCCTGCGGACTGCAGCGGCGACGTGCTCGTCGATCCGACTTCGTACGGGTTCGATCCCGCGAACGGCGTGAACGACGCGTTGAACGCGCCGCGGCTCGCCCCGCCGCTGCGCGGGCAGCTCACGCGGCCGGTGACGCTGCCGGACGGCTCGCGGGCGACTTCGGCGCTGCTCCTCCCTTACCTGAGCCGCGCGGGACAGCACGGGTTCCGCAATCCGCAGCCCGGCAAGGCGTTCGACATGGACCAGTTCCTGGCGAACCTCATCGGCCGCTGGTTCGAGACGCGCGGCCGCGAGCTGCACTTCGACGCTTGCCAGGCGCACGAGCCTCCGGACTGCCCCTGGATCCCGCCGGCGCCTCCTTGAGATCCTCGGGGCCGAACGCCGCGGGCAGCAGCGCTCCCACGGTGGTCGCGATCCGTTCGCCGCTCGGCGTGGCGTAGACGACGGGCGTGTCGGGCGCGGCGAACTCCGCGAGCACCTGGCGGCAGCCGCCGCAGGGCGCCGAGGGACGCCCGCTCCCACCGACGACTGCCACGCCCTCGATGCGACGCGCGCCGGCGGACACCGCCAGGGCGACGGCGTTCCGCTCCGCGCAGACGCACAGCGGGAACGAGCTGTTCTCCACGTTGCAAGCGGCGTAGACGCGGCCGCCGGCCAGCACCGCGGCGCCGACCTGGAATCCGGAGTACGGCGCGTATGCATTCCCGCGCACTTCTTCCGCCGCGCGGAGCAGCCGGTCGATGGTCGACGAGGGGCGAGACATGCGAACCTCAAGCGAGCGGTTTGCGAGGCGGGACGGCCGCGGCGGCGCGCGGGAGGAACGCGCAGAGCAGCTGCAGCAGGCGCCCCTCGATTTGCTGCGCCACGGCGACCACCTCCTGGTGGCGGAGCGGCTCGTCCGCGATGCCGGCCGCGTGGTTGGTGATGCAGGAGATCGCGCAGCACGGGATGGCCTGGTGCGCGGCGACGATCACTTCCGGGACCGTGCTCATCCCCACCGCGTCCGCGCCCAGAAGACGCGCCATGCGCACCTCCGCGGGCGTCTCGTAGCTCGGGCCGAGGAACTGCGCGTAGACGCCCTGCTTCAAGGCGATGCCGGTCTCGCGCGCCGCGGCTTCGAGCTGCACGGCGAGCTCGGGCGTGTACGCGCGCGACAGATCGGGAAAGCGCGGCCCGAGCTTCTCCTCGTTGGGGCCGACGAGCGGATTGCGCGCGGTCAGGTTGATGTGGTCGGCGATGCGCATCAGGTCGCCGGGTTGCAGCTGTGGATTCGCGGCGCCCGCCGCATTGGTCAGCACCAGAGCGCGCGCACCGAGCACGCCGAGCACGCGCGCTGGAAACGCAACCGTGGCCGCGTCGTGTCCCTCGTAAGCGTGCAACCGGCCCTGCTGGGCGAGCACGGGGACGCCCGCCAGCTCGCCCGCGACGAAGCGCCCCTCGTGGCCGAGGACCGTCGCCCGCGGAAGGCCGGGGAGCTCCGCGAAAGAGACCGAGCGGGCGCCTGCCAGCTGCGTGGCGAAGGCGCCCAGGCCGGAGCCGAGGACGACCGCCACGGGGGACACGGCGGGATCCAGCTTCAGCGCGGCGCGAGTTGCGCGCGCGCAGTCGATGGCGAGGTCGGTGGAGGAGCCCATGCGCCTTGAGCGTAGCGGAAAAGGACGACGAACGGCTCATCGGGACGAGAAGCACCTCCAGGCGTGTTATTTGACCCGTATGAGCTTCGGAGAGCTGAAGGAGCTGCTGCAAACCGGCGGAATCACGATGATCATCATCGTGCTCGGGTCGGTGGCGGCGGTGGTGATCGGCATCGAGCGCTTCCTGTTCCTGCGCGGATTCGCCCAGCGGGCGCAGGAGCTGCACGAGGTCGTCATCCGCGCCCTGCTGCGGGGCGACGCGCATCTGGCACTCCACGAATGCGACCGGGCGCACATCCCCACTGCCGCGCTGTACCGCGCCGCGCTCGACCGGGCCACCCGTCCGGAGCGCATCCCCGACGCGGTGGATCGCGCCCGCCGGGAAGTGGTGCAAGCGCTCCGCGCGCCGCTGTGGATCCTCGGCACCCTCGGCGCCACGATGCCGTTCGTCGGCCTGTTCGGCACCGTCTGGGGGATCCTGCACTCGTTCCGCAGCATGGCTGCCGCGGGCACCGGCGGATTCGCCGTGGTGGCCAGCGGCATCTCCGAGGCGCTCATCACCACCGCGGGGGGAATCGCGGTCGCGGTCGAGGCCGTCGTGCTCTACAACTACTTCCAGGCCCGCGTCGGCAAGGAGTCGTTCGACCTGACGCTGAAAGCCGACGAGCTGGTGGAGACGGTGGAAGAGAAGGCGGACGAGCTGCAGACGTCGCTCGAGAAGCCATCGCCGCGCGCCGCGCCGGAGCCCGCCTCTGCCGCGGGAGCGTAGGGGATGGCCCTCAGCGGACCGCGCACGCATCACCACGACGACGATGCCGGCGAGGCCGGTCCGGCGGTCTTCGCCGACATCAACATCACGCCGCTCACCGACATCTTCCTCGTGCTGCTGATCATCTTCATGGTCACCTCGACCGCGCTGGTCGAGGCCGGCCAGGGCGGCGCGGGCGCCGGCGTGCGCGTCGACCTGCCCAAGGGCGCGGCGAGGGAGATCCAGGCAGCCGCGCGCGACTTCACCGTCGCCATCCTGAAGGACGGCTCGACGGTGATCGACGGCAAGGTGGTCTACGAGCATGTCCTTAAGGCGCGCTTCGAGCAGCTGCACAAGGAATCGCCCGAGGCGCAGGTGATCATCCAGGCCGACACCGGCGTGCAGCACGGCAAGGTCGTCGAGGTGATGGAGGCCGCCAAGGGCGTCGGCATCGATCGCCTGGCAATCGCAACGGACTCGGGCGGGAAATAGAGCCAAGTCGGCTGCTTTGCTCCCACAGCACGCTCTTCGATCCGGCGCCTTCGGCGCCTCTACAAGGGGGGAGCTCGCTCCCCCCTCGACCCCCCAACAGATCGCGGTCACTTCGAGCGGCCGTCGAGGTTACGCGATCGTGGGGTCGTCCAGGTCGCCCGCCGGCGCGCCCCGGACGGACTCGAGCACTTCGTCCAGCTTCGCGAGCAAGTCCCGGTTCCCTTCCTGCACGTACGCGGCGAGGTTGTGCTCGTATTCGGGGAGGCGACCGAGGAATTCGGAGAGCTGCTGCCCGGTGATCTCCTCCGCGCACATCCCGTAGCCCAGCGTCTCCAGGTAGCGCGCGTTGAGGATCTGCTCGAATTGCTTCCCCACCGGCTCCGCGAGCATCGGCTTGCGCAGGTACACGGCCTCGCCCATCAGCGTGAAGCCGCCGCTGGCGACCACGCCGCGCGCGGTGCGCAGATCGTCGACGAAACCCGCCTCCGAGAACGGCAGGTAGACGAGCCGTCCCTCGCGCTCCGGCTGCTTCAGCTCGCGACGGAGCCCGTAGATGCGGCACTCGAGGCCGGTCGCGTCGAGCAGACGGGGCAGCGCCGCGTTCGTCGTGTACGTCTGGTAGACGAGCAGGTGCCCTCCCCGCTCGGCCTGCGCGGCGAGGATCTCCGGCCGCAGCACGGGCGGATGGAGCGTCGTCCGGCGCTTGCGCACCGGTGGGTAGAAGAACGTGGTGATCAGGTAATGGGAGGCGCCGGGGACCTTCGCCTTCACCACGCCCTTGGCGATCTGGAAGTCGGCTTCGTGTCCGCGCAGCACCTCGGGCGCGTGCCGGCACCGGTTGACGATCTGGATGTTGTCGATGGAGACGACCGGAAGCCGGTGGTTCACGGCGAAGAGGTAGCTCCAGCTCTCGAAGTCGGAGATCACGACCTCCGGCTGGAACTCCTGCGCCAGGTCGAAATAGGTGCGCACGTTGCGAGGCCAGCCGCCCGTGACGGCGCCGCGCACGTTCTGCAGCAGGGTCCGGAAGTTCCGCACCTCGTTGTCCTCGGTGACGATGGTGAAGCCCCAGATCTTGCGCACCCGCAGGTGCTCGCCGGCCCGTTGCGCGAGGTAGTCGTGGGCGCGCCCCGACACGACCACCTGCACGTCGTGCTTCTTCACCAGCTCGTCGAGGATCACGCGCGAGCGGATGGCGTGGCCCATCCCTTCGCCGACGACCCCATAGAGGATGCGCATGCGGTATTTCTAACTTGACCTCATGCGCGCGTACGACCTGATCCGGAAGAAGCGTGACGGCGGGGCCCTCGATCCGGCCGAGCTGGCATTCCTGGTCCGCGGCGCGACCGACGGCAGCGTGGCCGACGAGCAGCTCGCGGCGTTCCTCATGGCGGTCTTCTTCCGCGGCCTCGACCCCGCGCGCGAGCTGCCGGCGTGGCTCGAGGCCATGCTGCACTCCGGCCGGATCCTCGACCTCACCGCGATCCCGGGACGGAAGGTCGACAAGCATTCGACGGGAGGCGTCGGCGACAAGATCTCGATCCCCCTCGCGCCGCTGGTCGCCTCCTGCGGCGTGCGCGTGCCGATGGTGAGCGGCCGCGGCCTGGGCCACACGGGCGGCACGCTCGACAAGCTCGAGAGCATCCCCGGGTTCCGCGTCGACGTCCCCCTCGAACGATTCGTCCAGCTCGTCGCATCGCTCGGGGTGTGCCTGATCGGGCAGACCGCCGAGATCGCGCCCGCCGATCGCAAGCTCTATGCGCTGCGCGACGCGACCGCCACCGTGGAGTCGATCCCGCTCATCGCCTCCAGCATCCTCAGCAAGAAGCTCGCGGAAGGCATCGATGCGCTCGTCCTCGACGTCAAGGTCGGCCGCGGCGCGTTCATGAAGACCTTGCCGGACGCGCGCGCGCTGGCGCGGACGCTGGTGGACTTGTGCCGCTCGGCCGGTCGGCGCTGCACCGCGCTCCTCACCGCGATGGACGCTCCGCTCGGCTTCGCCGTCGGCAACGCCGTCGAGGTCGCCGAGTCGATCGAGGTGCTGCGCGGGCATGGACCGGACGACGTGCGCGAGCTGACCCTGCGGCTCGGCGTCGAGATGCTGCTGCTCGGCGAGGCGGCGGCCGACGCAACCGCGGCGCGGCGCAAGCTGGAGGGGGCGCTCGCGGACGGATCCGCGCTGCGCCTCTTCGCCGAGGTGGTCCAGGCGCAGGGCGGCGACCCGCAAGTGGTCGACGATCCGCGCCGCCTGCCGCAGCCCGCCGCCGTGCGCGAGGTGCGGGCCGAGCGGAGCGGCGTGCTGGCCGCGCTCGACGCGGAGCGAATCGGGCTGGCGGCAGTGGAGCTGGGGGCGGGGCGCTCGCGCAAGGAGGATCGGGTCGATCCGGCGGCGGGTCTTCTCTGGCGAAAGCGACTCGGCGACGAGGTGCGCGCCGGAGAAGTCCTGGCCGAGCTGCACGCGGCGGATCGCGCGCGACTCGATTCAGGCGAAGCGCGGCTGCGCGGGGCGGTCATCCTCTCGGATGCACCGCTTCCCGCGCAGCCGCTGATCCTCGAACGCGTCGACTGACGTTACTGCGCGACGGGCTGCCGGCAGATCGTGCCGGTGACGTGCACCGTCTCGACCGGCGAGGCCGTATCGAGGCCGGTCGCGCTCACGTCGGCCGTCACGTTGATGCCGCAGGTGCCGACGAGCGTGCCATTCCGGGTCACCGTGATGCCGCCCTGGATCGTCTCGTGGACCGAGAACGAGGTGCTGGTCGACGACCCGCTCGCGCCGAGGTTCAGCTGACCGTCGCCGACCAGGCCGTTCGGGTTGGCGCAGCTGTTCAGGGCCAGATGGAGACCGCCGTTGAAGCTGCAGGACGTCCCGGTGCTGTTGCAGCTCGCGTCCATGCTGCCGGTCACGGAGACCGAGCCGCTCGGCGCGCAGCTGGACGAGAAGGACACCGACTGCGTCAGCGCCTTGGGATTCTGCGCTGCCATCTGCGCATTCATCCCGCTCTGCGCCACCGCGCCGAACGACCCGGCGAACAGGCCCATGATTTCCGCCGAGTCCTGAGCGGTGAAGCTCCCGGTGGTGGGATCGGTCCAGTTCGAACCGCCGCCACACGCCGCCAGCGCAGCCGCAGCCGCGATTGCCACTCTCTTGTGCATTTTGAACCCCTCCTGCCTCCGTGTTCGCTTGCAGACGACTGGCCGTCAAGGAACCGCGGGTGCGGCGATGAGAGCGCTTGTAAACGACAGGCACCGCGCGTACACCGGCGCACATGCCCCTCGAAGCGCCGCCCGGCGCGCCGCCCCGTTCCGCCGAGCTGGCGCAGCGACTCGCGGAAGCCTCGGCGCGGCGGCGGGAATCGCCGCGCACGCGCCACGTCGCCGGCGGCGGCGAGGCGCGCTTCGTCAACCGCCTCGCGCTCGAGTCGAGCCCCTATCTGCTCCAACACGCCCACAACCCCGTCGATTGGCGCCCCTGGGGCGACGAGGCATTCGCCGAGGCGCGCGCGCGCGACGTCCCCGTCTTCCTCTCCATCGGATACTCGACGTGCCACTGGTGCCACGTCATGGAGGAGGAGTCGTTCGAGGATCTGGAGATCGCGGAGACGCTCAACCGCCTCTTCGTCCCGGTGAAGGTGGACCGCGAAGAGCGGCCCGACGTGGACAGCGTCTACATGCAGGCCGTGCAACTCCTCACGCAGCACGGCGGTTGGCCGATGAGCGTCTTCCTCACCCCCGACCGCAAGCCGTTCTACGGCGGCACCTACTTCCCGCCCCGCGACGGGGTGCGGGGCGCGCGCGTCGGCTTCCTCACGCTGCTGGGCGAGCTGCACCGCGTCTACACGGAGGAGCGCGGGCGCGCCTCGGAGGCCGCCGAGCAGATGGCGCGCGCCGTGAAGGAGAGCCTCTCCGCGGATCGGCCCACCAGCGCGCCGGGCCTCCACGTCCTGCACGGCGCGATGTCGTACTTCGCCGAGGTCTTCGATCCGGCCGAGGGCGGCGTGCGGCGCGCGCCGAAGTTCCCCTCCAGCCTGCACACGCGGTTCCTGCTCCGGTACGCGCAGCGCACGGGCGACGAGCAGGCGATGCGCATGGCGACGCTCACGCTGACGAAGATGGCGCTCGGGGGCATCTACGATCAGGTGGGAGGCGGCTTCCATCGCTACTCGACGGACGCGCATTGGCTGGTGCCCCACTTCGAGAAGATGCTCTACGACAACGCCCTCCTCGCGCCGGCGTACGTCGAGGCGTGGCAGGCGACGGGGGACCCATTCTTCCGCGACGTGGCGGCGGACGTGCTCGAGTACGTCGCGCGGGAGATGACCGACCCGGGCGGAGCCTTCTGGTCGGCGACCGACGCCGACAGCGAAGGCGAGGAAGGCACCTTCTTCGTCTGGACGACGCGCCAGCTGACCGACGTGCTGGGCGAGGAGGACGGCGAGCGCGCCGCGGCGCTGTTGGGCGCGACCGAGACCGGCAACTTCGAGGGGAAGAACGTGCTGAGCCTGTCGCGCGTTCCCACCGAGGACGAGCGCGCGTTCCTGCGGCGCATCCGGCCGCCGCTCTACGACGCGCGCGCGAAGCGGCCGCCTCCGCTGACGGACCGGAAGGTGCTCACCAGCTGGAACGGCCTGACGATCTCCGCGTTCGCCCGCGCCGGCCTGGCGCTGTCGCGCCCCGAATTCACCG
>Ga0114129_10006345_pt1 | contig 16768 bp, 14 predicted proteins | sample RhiMetdeltSRZDD1_FD_80071 | JGI IMG/M metagenome (GOLD analysis project Ga0114129, IMG submission 80071) | Populus rhizosphere microbial communities from Tennessee, USA - Rhizosphere MetaG P. deltoides SRZDD1 (version 2) (version 2) | ecosystem: Host-associated > Plants > Roots > Rhizosphere >... | reverse complement strand
CGCAGTTGAACACCCAGGCAAGCTCGGCATGCTCGGCAACCTGGCTCTGGTTGAACACGATGTTTTTTTTCGGGTCGATGCCGCAGGCAAGAAACGCCGCCGTGACCTCGCGTGTCGCCTTCGGCAACTCGGCCGGATCCTGCCACACCGTGATCGCGTGCAGGTCGACCACGCAGTAGATGCAGTCGTATCTATCCTGCAAGGCGACGAATTTGACGAGCGCGCCGAGATAATTGCCGAGATGCAGATTGCCGGTCGGCTGCACGCCGGAAAATACCCGCTCCTTGAACGCCATGCCCGCGATCCTCGTCGGTTGCGCCGCCACATGGCATGACCCGCGGGCGACGCGCAAGAGGAGCGCTCACCCCCGCAGTCCGGGATGGCGCACGGCCGCGAGAAGGTCGCGCATGCGCGCGGCGCCAAGGGCCTCCAGGCTTGCCAGATAGACGATCAGGCCGGTCGCGACCAGGACGACGAGCACGACGAGGCGCGCCAGCGACCCGCTCGCCTCGAATATTGCGGCCACCAGGGCGAGCACGGCAAAGATCGACAGTCCCATGATGACGGCGGCCAGGACGATCCGTGGCAGCCGACGCGCCGCGTCGCGATCGAGACGCAGCCAACCGCGCCGCTGCAGGATCGTGCCGAGGATCATCGCGCCGACCCAGCCGGATATCGCGATCGCCGCCGCCACGCCGACGTGGCCGTAGCGGGGAAACAGTGCCAGCGATCCGATCACGGCGGATGCAAGCCCGGCCAGCGCCGCGAGCATCGGCGTGCGCGTGTCCTCGTGCGCGAACGACACCGCTCCGAATACTTTCTCGAGCGCGTGGCCCGGCAAGCCGGCGCAGATCGCCGCGAGCGCCGCGGCCACGGCTGTGGTGTCGCGCGGGCCGAAGGCGCCGCGCTCGAACAGCGCCGCGGCGATCGGCTCAGCCAGCACGGCGAAGGCGACCGCGGACGGAAGCGTCAAGCCGATCGCAAGTTCGAACCCGCGCGATTGCGCCGCGGCGATTGCCGCACCGTCTCCGGTGCGCACGCTGGCGGCAATTGCCGACACCAACACCGCGGCCATGGCGATCGAGACGACGCCGAGCGGCAGCTCGTAGAGACGGTTGGCATAGTAGAGCCACGACACCGCGGCCTGCGAGGACGACGCGACCATGGCGCCGGCGATCAGCTTCAATTGCGGGATACCGGCAGCGAGAAGGCCGGGAACCGCGAGCACGAAAAAGCGCCGCGCGTTTGCCGACAAGGCCAAGCGCTCGCGCAGCCGGTCATGGCGTTGAGGCGCCTTCTGCGGCGACCCGGCTGCCGGTGCGCCGGAATCGGTGCCGGATCGCCGCGTGCGCAAGAAGCCGGCGCCGGTGACCATCAGCTGCACGGTCCCGGCCAGCACGACGGCCCACGAAAGCACGTCGCCCACGACCGACGGGCGCGTCACGCCAAAGCCGGCGATCGCCGCCAGCGCGAGCAGAAGGACGACGTTGAATGCGACGGCGCCGAGGCCGGTCGCAACGACGCGACCCTGCGCATTGAGCGCCGCGGCCAGGACCGCGACCACTCCGGCGAGCGCCACATAGGGCGCGACGATCCGAAGATACTCGGTTGCCAATGCATGGCGCTCCCCGTCGAAACCGGGTGCGAGCAGGTCGATGAGCTCCGGTGCGAACCACAAGGCGCCCGCCGCCAGCACGCTGACCACGAGCAGCATGGCGGTGAGCACCTGCAGGAAGAAGCGATGGGCGCCGTTCTCGCCATCGATCTGCTTCGTCCGCAGCCACAGCGGCACGAAGGCCGCGTTGAGGGCGCCTTCCGCAAGCAACCGGCGGAAGAAATTGGCGATCTGCAGGACCGCAAAGAACGCGTCGGAAAAGACGCCGGCGCCGAGCAGCGCTGCGACACCCACGTCGCGGGCAAATCCGAGCAGCCGCGACGCCAGCGTCGCTCCGCCCACGGTGGTGACATCGCGCGCGAGCGACATGAAACCTGGCCTCCGCATCTATTGTAGTGGCGCGCCGGTGCCGGCGTCATCTCGGTAAGGTCCAGCGGGTTCAGCGCGCCGCGCCGGTTGCAGGGTGCGATTGCCTCGAAGGATTCGACCGCTATAGTGCGCGCGCCTCAAGGGTGGGAGTTTTTTTGATGGCCGCAACGCGATTCGACGTCCTCGGCATCGGCAACGCGATCGTCGATGTCATTGCACGCACCGAGGATGATTTCCTCGCCAAGCAGAAAATGCGCAAGGGCGCGATGCAGCTGATCGACGAGGGTCAGGCGATTGGGCTCTATGATGCCATGGGGCCGGCGGTGGAAGTGTCCGGCGGCTCGGCGGCCAACACCATCGTGGGCGTGGCGAGCCTCGGCGGCCAAGCCGCCTTCATCGGCAAGATTAAGGACGACGACCTCGGCCGCGTATTCGCGCACGACATCCGCGCGGCGGGCGTCGCCTTTGCAACTCCGCCCGCCTCGGCCGGCCCCTCGACCGCGCGCTGCTATGTGCTGGTCACACCGGACGGCGAGCGCACGATGAATACCTATCTCGGCGCCGCGCAGGACCTGCATCCGAACGACATCGATGCCGACGCCGTCGCCGCCGCCCAGATCATCTATCTCGAGGGCTATCTGTGGGATCCGCCGCACGCGAAGGAAGCCTTCCTCAAGGCGGCGAAGATCGCGCACGGCGCCGAGCGCGACGTCGCGTTGACGCTGTCGGATGCGTTTTGTGTCGACCGGTACCGCGCGGAATTTCTCGACCTCATCCGCACCGGCACCGTCGACATCGTGTTCGCCAACGAGCGCGAGCTGCATAGTCTTTACGAGACCGCAGACTTCGACACTGCGGTGAACGCGCTGCGCAACGACGCGCGGCTCGCGGTGATCACCCGCAGCGAAAAGGGATGCCTGGTCGTGACCCGCGAGGAAACCGACGCGGTTCCGGCAAGCCCGATCGAGCGGCTGGTCGACGCCACCGGTGCGGGGGATCTGTTCGCCGCGGGGTTTCTGGTCGGACTGTCGCGCGGCATGGAATATCGCAGGGCTGCGGGGCTCGGAGCGCTGGTGGCGGCCGAGGTGATCCAGCATCTCGGCGCGCGGCCCGAAACCTCGCTGAAGGCCTTGGCGAGCGATAATGGTTTCGATCTTTGACGGCGCGAATGTCCATGCCGGCTGACCGGGAAACGGTCTGGGGCGAAGGCGCCGGCCACGATCACGCGGGCTCTTGACCGCCGGCTCCGGGGCTGATGCGGCCATCGACTTGTCCACAGTGATTCACAGGAATCCCTTTTCGTCATCAGGCTGTCTCGGAACCGTCGCGCTGCCCTGGCATTGGAAACACGCTGCAAGTTCCCGCCAGGAGGATTGCCATGGGCTCGCGCGTCGATCGTCTTCCCAGTCGGTTCCCGGTTGGAACTCGCTACATCATCGAGGGCCGCGGCGGCGGCGAGGGGCGCCTTCGCATCCATTTGCGATATCTCGAATTTCCCGACGGCCGCCAGGTGGAACTACCGGCCGATGTGGCGGACCGAACGCGTTCGCGTCGCGCCCGCTCGGCACGACGCGCATCGCCGCGAAAATAATTTCGCCCGCAGGAACCGCCCGCGCGTTGGCGGCGTTGAATGTTTAACGCCGGGTGGCGTGCCCCCCAGCCCCCAACCCCTCACCCATCCGGCGAAAGACCCTGGCCCTTCGGGCGCCGGGGTCTTCTTTTATTTGCAGCGTGAAACGACAAGACATCCGCGGACCCGCCGGCGGCGCCGGGACTTCAGGATCTCGTCACGCCCGCGCGCGGTGCTGCGTTATGTTCTCCTTGTGCCCGTTCCAAGTTCCAGCGCACGCGCGGAGGCGCGCCCGATAACGAAATCGTGATCTCGGCTAAAGACGCCGAACCACCAGATCGTCGCGGTGCACCATCTCGCTCCTCCCGGCAAATCCGAGGATTGAGGAGATGTCCGCCGACGAGCGGCCTCTGATCTTGGCAGCGTCCTCGGCGTCATAGGCGACCAGACCCCGGCCGATCTCGGTGCCGTCGGGCCCGCGAATGACCACCGCATCGCCGCGGGCGAAAATGCCATCGACGCGAACGACGCCCGCGGGGAGCAGGCTTTTGCCGCTGTGCAACGCGGCCACCGCGCCGGCATCGATGGTCAGAATGCCCTTGGGCTCGAGCGAGCCGGCGATCCATTTCTTGCGCGCGGTCACCGGATTGGCCGGTGTGAGAAACCAGGTGCAGCGTGCGCCTTGGGCGATCGCGGCGAGCGGATGCGGGATGCGACCGGACGCGATCACCATGTGCGTGCCGCCATTGGTCGCGATTTTGCCGGCCTCGACCTTGGTCTGCATGCCGCCGCGCGAAAGCTCCGAGCCGGCGGCGCCCGCCATGGCTTCGATCGCGGGCGTAATGTGCTCCACCAGGGGGATCAGCTTGGCAGCCGGATTGCCGGCAGGCGGGGCGTCATAGAGTCCGTCGATGTCGGACAGCAGCACCAGCAGATCCGCGCTGGCCATGGTGGCGACGCGCGCCGCCAGCCGGTCGTTGTCGCCGTAGCGGATCTCGTTGGTCGCGACCGTGTCGTTCTCGTTGATGACGGGCACCGAGCGCCACTCCAGCAGCTTGTCGATGGTGGAGCGCGCGTTGAGGTAACGCCGGCGCTCTTCGGTGTCCTGCAGGGTAACCAGCACCTGGCCGGCGGTGATGCGGTGGCGGCCGAGCACCTCCGACCAGGTGCGCGCGAGCGCGATCTGCCCGACGGCGGCCGCGGCCTGGCTATCCTCGAGCTTGAGCGGTCCCGGCGGCAGCTTGAGCACGGCGCGGCCGAGCGCGATCGCGCCTGACGAGACAACCAGCACGTCGCGCTGGTTGCGATGCAGGCCGGCGATGTCCTCGGCCAGCGCCAAAAGCCAATCGTCGTGCAGCCGTCCGCCGTCGCTGTCGACCAGCAGCGACGAGCCGACCTTCACCACGATACGGCGGAAGTCGGTGAGAGCGGGGGCTTTGCGGGACATGTTGCGGGCTGCGGCAGACCAGCGACACGCGACAACTATTGCCGCGCCAGCGCGTTGTTTAGCATGTGCTTTCGGGTGCACGCCAAGGGCGTAACGGATGAGCAGGGTGTGGATCGGTACCTCGGGCTGGACTTACGACGGCTGGCGCGGCCCGTTCTACCCCCCAAAGCTGGCGAAAAAGAAATGGCTGTGCTGGTACGCCAGCCAGTTTCCCACCACCGAGATCAACGGCTCGTTCTATCGCACGCCGTCGCTGGAGGCGGTGGCGGCGTGGCGCGATCAGACGCCGAAGGATTTCCTGTTCGCCTGGAAGGCGTCGAAGTTCATCACCCACTGGAAGCGGCTGAGCGAGAACTGCGCGAATTCGATCGAGCTGATGGAAACGCGGCTCAAGGTGCTTTCCCCGAAGGTCGGCGCGGTCCTGTTCCAGCTGCCCCCACAGTTTACCAAGAACCGTGAGCGCCTGGCGTCGTTCCTCGGCATGCTGCCGCGCTGCTACCCCTATGCCTTCGAGTTTCGCCACCACAGCTGGTACGACGACGACATCTACGATCTTCTGCGCGCGCACGATGTCTCGCTTTGCCTTTCCGATCATCACGACGCGCCGTCGCCCTGGGAGGTGACCGCGCGCCACGTCTATGTGCGCGGACACGGACCCGACGGCCGCTACAAGGACCACTATCCGGACAAGACGTTGCAAGCCTGGGCGCGCCACATCGTCAAATGGCGGCGGCAGCGCCGCACGGTGTTCGTCTATTTCGACAACGACCAGAAGAGTGCCGCGCCGGCGGACGCCCGCAGGCTGATCGAGATGTTGCAGCGCGCGCGACGCTGAGCGGCGGCGCTCTTTGCCGCTTGTGCGCCCGGCCCCGCTCGCTACTCGGTCATTACTCGTGCGGCTGCCAGGCCGCGGCCGGCGCGCTTGGCTGTTCGGCATGCCTGCCCTGATCGATCACCTGCAGCAGCGCGCGCAACACCCCGGGCACGCCGGCCCCGGTCACCGCCGAAATGATGAGCGGCGTCTTCTTGGCCGCGCGCTTGAGCCGGGTGGTCTGTTGCTTCAATTGCTCCGGCGTCAGTGCGTCGGCTTTGTTGAGCGCCACGATTTCCGGCTTCTCGCCAAGTCCCTCGCCATAGGCTTCGAGTTCCGCGCGCACGGTCTGGTAGGCTTTGCCCGCGTGCTCGCTGGTGCCGTCGACGAGGTGCAGCAGCACACGGCAGCGCTCGACGTGCCCGAGAAAGCGGTCGCCGAGCCCGACGCCCTCATGCGCGCCCTCGATCAGGCCGGGAATGTCGGCGAGCACGAATTCGCGGCCGTCGCTGTCGACCACGCCGAGCTGCGGATGCAGCGTGGTGAACGGGTAATCGGCGATCTTCGGCCTGGCCGCGCTCACCGCCGCCAGAAACGTCGATTTCCCGGCATTGGGCAAACCGACGATTCCGGCATCGGCGATCAGCTTGAGCCGCAGCCGGATGGTGAGCTCCTCTCCGGGCTGGCCGGGATTGGCGTGGCGCGGCGCGCGGTTGGTCGAGCTCTTGAACCGCGCGTTGCCGAAGCCGCCATTGCCGCCGCGCGCGAGTACGACGCGCTGGCCCACCGCGGTGAGGTCGGCGAGCAAGGTCTCGCCATCCTCCTCGTAGACCTGCGTGCCGGCCGGCACCTTGAGCACGATGTCGTCGCCGCTGGCGCCGTGGCGGTCCTTGCCCATGCCGCCGCGGCCGTTCTTGGCCTTGAAATGCTGCTGATAGCGGTAGTCGATGAGCGTATTGAGCCCGTCGACCGCCTGCACGATGACATCGCCGCCGCGGCCGCCATCGCCGCCGTTCGGCCCCCCGAACTCGATGAATTTCTCCCGCCGGAACGACACGCAGCCGTTCCCCCCGTCGCCGGAGCGGATATAAACCTTGGCCTCGTCGAGGAATTTCATGGCACCACATATGCGGTGCGCGACGGCAAAAGGCGAGGCCCCGCGCGAAACAGACTGCCCGCGCGCCTCGCATCCATCTCTATCAATCGCCACAGATAGCTAAAGCACTCGCCGGGAGGGGCCAGGGCGGGCCATGCCTCACTGATGCGGCCCAGTAGGCCGCTCCCGACGCTGCCGTTCGCGAAGTCTGCCGCTACGCCGAGGCCCGAACAATGCCGCGGCGGTCATGGCGGCCTGGGTAACCCGGGGGCATTGCACCTCCGTCTTCGGTCTGGTCGTGCGCGTCGCCCGTAACGGGACGAGCGCTCACGCATCAAAAATCTTAGGATCATGGGCGGTGCTGTCAATGGGCGGTCGGTCGCAGCCGCTCACATCCTGTGTCAGTCGTTTCCACTTCATCAACGGTCTCATCCGATACCGTTACGTTGGCGCCGCGCCCGTCGCTCGCGGGCGCCCAGTGCGCGCATTCATGGAATCCACCCGGCGCCGCGCCTTGATGCCGGACCATCTGGGAGATACACGGTCGCGGCAGGGGCTTCGGGTGGACAATCCTGCTCCGGGAGGGGGTGGCCAGCGTGTGGTCGGTCTTCAAATTCGCAGCGCGTGCCGCCATCTGGCGGCCTACGCCGAATCCGCCATGCGTTGGGTTATCCACCCTCGTCGGCTGGACGCTCGTGCTGGCCCTCGTTCGCGGCGCCATCCAGCTCCTGGATGCGCTTCCGTTGCCGGTCTTCAACCCCTATGGGCTCAACGCCCTGATCGCATGGCTCGTCATTGCGGTCGCCATTGCCGCCTTTTTCGTGCGCCCGGCCGCGCGCGCGACCTTTCTCTCCGCCATGGTCGCGCTCTCGGTGCTGACCGAGGTCGTGCTGTCGACGATCAGGCTCGGTTTGGCGCTCATCCTGCCGCCATCCCCGATCGGGATCTTGACCGCAGTCTTTCCTGCGCTCGAGGCCCATTGGCTGGGCGATTGGCTCGAGGTGGCGCTCTCGGTCTCGTTCTTCCTGGCGCCGCTGGTGTCGTGGATCGGCGGCATGTTCGCGATCATTCGCAGCGTGGAGCCCGGCACGCGCTTGCTCTTGCTGGCGAGGGTCATGGCGCTGTGGGCCGCACTGTTCATTGCCAAGGGCCTCGTCCCCCACACGCCGGTGTTCGCGGGCCCGAGCTTCGATGCGCGCAACGCCAACTGGTGGGAGTATGTCCGGGCGGCGCAGGCGGCGCGGCGCGAGCGCAATGCCGACCCCGATATCGCGTCGGCGCGCCTGCACGGCTTGCAGCCTGCATTGTTGCAGACGGCTTTCGCGCGCTTGGCTCCGCAGAGCAAAGGCGTGACGGACATCTACGCCATCGGGCTCGGCGGCTGGGCGGAGCAGGACGTTTTCGTCAAGGAAGTCGACGGCGCGTTGGGCGTGCTCGAGCGCTCGCTGCCGATCAATGGACGCGCGCTGCGATTGATCAACAATGTCGAAACGGCCGAGACGACCCCGTTAGCGAGTCGCAGGAATTTCGCTGCGGCAGTGCAAGCGGTCGGGCAGGTCATGAACAAGAGCGAAGACGTGCTTGTCCTGTTCATGACCTCGCACGGAAGCGATAGCGGTATCGGGTTGCAGCTGCCGGGCGGCGGCGCGGCGGTATTGAGCGCGCAAGACGTCAAGGCCAGCCTCGACAAGGAGGGGATCAAGAATCGGGTCGTGATCGTCTCGGCTTGTTTCGGGGGTGTGTTCGTTCAGCCGCTCGCCAACGATGACACGATCGTGCTGACCGCGGCCGATGCGCGGAGCACCTCTTTCGGATGCGCGACCGGGCGCGACTGGACCTATTTCGGCGATGCCCTGTTCAAGCAGTCCCTGCGGCCGGGAACGGATTTCAGGCGCGCCTTCGATCACGCCAGGATCCTCATTCGCAGCTGGGAAATGATGGACCGGTTACCGCCGTCAAACCCGCAGGGGCAGTTCGGTGCGGCGCTGACGGCGAAGCTCGATCCTCTGTTCAAATCGATGGCAGGGCCATAACCCGACGTCGTTCCAGATTTTGCGGCATTGCCGTCGATGGACGTCTGCCCAACTTCGGGATTCCGGCGCCTGCTCGACGCTATTTCCATCAGTAATAACAATCCAAAAAACAACTGGGCAGCTACTAATGGTGGCGCTTCGCGCCGCCGGTAGGCTGTCGCCCATGGACGATCATCGCACGCATGTCATGAGAAGATCCTTGCCGGCGCGATCTCACGCCAGCGCAAGCTGACGGCGTGCAGCGCCCGGCACCGCCAACGCCGCATCGGCCTATCCGCCCTCGACACAATCTGGGATGATAGTTCTTTATATGAGATTCGCGTTAGAAGGTCGAGCGAAATTTTCCCGCGAAACGAGGCCTTCCGTCATGGGCATTCGCGGTGTATGCGCGCAACGGTCCAGGTGCTGCGGCCGCACACGCATGGCGGGCGCTCGCCGCGCTCCATCCGCATCGGCATTGCGTACCGTGGCTGGCCTGGTCAACACTGCTCGCCAAGCGAGACGAGAAGACCGGACGCGACCGCGGCGTTATGGCGTCGTGCGTCGCACTCGATGCGCCGCTAGGCCGAGATCGTTTTTCTACTGCGTGACGCTGATATCCGACGTCAGATCGGAAGCCTTGAACATGGGCAAGAACGAATGCGGGAAGATGCGCGGACAAGGCAATTGCGAGAGGCAAGCAATCCTCTCTTCAGTGATCGCAAATTGCGGCTGGGGACGTTCTCCACCAATCTCAGCGGCGGCTGCGCGATCTCGAGCATCGACGGCGTGCTGGAAGCGGATTGGACGAGCACGCTCACGCTCGCGCAGCTCGCCGACGAGATGCAATTCGAAGCGCTGGTGCCGGTCGGCCGCTGGAAGGGTTTCGGCGGCGTCACCAACTTCAACGGAGCGGGCTTCGAATCCTTTTCCTGGGCGGCGGGAATCGGCTCGGCCACCAGATACTCGGGGGTATTCGCGACCTCGCACGTCCCGACCATTCATCCGGTCATGGCCGCGAAGCAGGCCACCACGATCGATCACATCACCCGTGGGCGCTTCAGCCTCAACATCGTCACCGGCTGGTATCAGCCGGAGATCGAAAATGTTCGGCGAGCCGCAGATGGAGCACGACACCCGCTACGACCGCGCGGTGGAATGGCTCGACGTCATCAAGCGGCTTTGGACGGCGCAGGAGGAATTCGACTACGAGGGCCGATTCTACAAGGTGGCCAAGGGCTGGTGCATGCCCAAGCCGATCCAGCAGCCCTACCCGGTGGTGATGAACGCCGGTGGGTCGGAGCGGGGACGTCACTACGCGGCGAAATTCTGCGACGTAGCGTTCCTCAATCTCGGCTCGAGCGATGTCGACTACATCCACAAGCAGATCGCGGCCTACAAGGAGCTGGCGCGCCGGGAATACGGCCGCGAGATTCAGGTTTGGAGCCATGCCTATATCGTGCAGGGCGAGACCGAAGCGGAAGCAAGGTCGTTCTTCAACTACTATGTGCACGAGAAGGGCGATTGGGAGGCGGCCGAAAACCTGGTGAACATGCTCGGCCTCAATTCGAAGAATCTGGGGCCGGAACGGCTGAAGTCGCTCAAGGCGCATTTCGTGGCCGGCTGGGGCGGCTATCCCCTGGTCGGCACCAAGGAATGGATCGTGGACGAGCTCGCGAAGCTCGCACACGCCGGCTTCGACGGCGTGATCCTGTCGTGGCCGCGCTACATCGAGCATATGCGCCAATTTCAAACCACGACGCTGCCCTTACTCGAGCAGGCCGGCCTTCGGTAAGGGACCGCGGCGAAGAACAACTGGCGCAAGGCCAGCGGGAGGACGAGATGGTTGCGAAGCGTCTTTTTCGGTGCGCCGTGATCGCGGCGCTCATCTTGGGGTCAGCGAGCGGCGCCCGCGCCGATGATTTTCCCGCGCGGCCGATCACGATGATCATCACGTTCGCGGCCGGCGGCATCACTGACGTGGTGGCGCGCATCTACGCCGACGTGACCTCGCGCAACATGGGCCAGCGCATCATTGTCGACAACCGGCCGACCGGCGGCGGCGCGGTCGCGGCCTTGGCCGTGCAGAACGCGCCGCCCGACGGCTACACCCTGCTGGTGTTCGCCGGCGCTCAGCATGCTGCGCTTCCCGCCATGCAGCCGGTCGCCTACCAGCCGGTATCGGGCTTTCAACCGGTGACGATCCTGTTCAATCTCGTGAACTTCCTGGCCGTACCGAAAGACAGCCCGGCCAATTCGGCCGCGGAGCTGATCGAGTTCGGGCGGAAGAAACCGGGGGGCCTCTCGTTCGGATCGGCCGGCGTCGGCTCGCCTGCTCATCTCAACGCGGTCCGGATGGCACGCGCGACCAACACGCCGATCGAGTATGTGCAGTACCGCGGCTCTGCCCCGATGATGGCGGACCTGGTCTCCGGCCGGCTGGATTTCTCCCTGGTGTCGTATACCGGCGCGGGCCCGTTCGTGGCGGAAGGCAAGCTGAGGATCCTGGCCGTCGACTGGAAGACACGCTGGCCCGATTTGCCCGACGTTCCGACCCTGGAGGAAGCTGGGATCAGGCACGAGAAAGTCGGGAGCTGGTTTGCGCTGGCAGCGCCGGCCGGCACACCGAACGGCGTCGTGGAGAAACTCAATGCCGAATTCGTCAAGGCGTCGCGCGATCCGGAATTGATCAAGCGTCTGACGGCAAACGGCGCCGCCGTCACCACGAGCACCCCGAAGGAAATGAGCGCATTGTTGGCGGACGAGGTGGAAAAGACCGGCGAGCTGGTGCGCTCGCTCGGGCTGCGCGCGCAATAGCATCGGATCGAGACGTGGGCCTCGCTACACAGGATCGCCGGGAGATGAGCATGATACGTTCGAAGATGTGCGCGGTGTCGCTCGCCGTCGTCGCAGCGATGACAACGGGCTGCGGGGCGGCGGCGCAGGATCACCTTAAGGTCGCCGTGGGGGCGCGTGGCGTCGGCGAAACGTTCGTCGCGGAGTTGGGACAGGACGCCGGAATTTTCAGGAAGCACGGCCTCGGCCTTGATGTCCTGTATACGCAGGGTGGCGGCGAGACCCAGCAGGTGGTCATCGCCAACAGCGCGCATATCGGCGTTGCCGCGGGATTCCTGGGGGTGCTGGGCGCCTATGCCAAGGGCGCGCCCATCCGTGTCATCGGGTCGACCTTCACCGGCGGCAGCCAGCTGTTCTGGTACGTTCCGACCAATTCGCCGATCAAGAGCATGCGGGACGCCGACGGCAAGACGGTCGCGTATTCGACCACCGGTTCTTCGACGCACACGACGGTGCTTGCGTTCCAAAAGTCCATGGGCGTCAAGTTCAAGCCGACGCAGACCGGCTCGGCGCCGGCAACGCTGACACAGGTGATGAGCGGCCAGATCGACGTGGGCTGGGCCGGTGCGCCGTTCGGAGTCGATGCCGTGGAACAAGGAAAGATCCGCGTCATCGCCAAGGCCTCCGATGATCCGGCGATCGACCGGCAGACGATCCGTCTTATCATCGCCAACGCCGGCGAGCTCGCCCAGCGCAAGGACGTTTTCGTCCGCTTCATGCGCGCCTATCGCGAGGCGCTGGATTGGGTCTATTCCACGCCGGAGGGCCTGAAGGCCTACGCCGCGTGGTCGAATATCAACGCGGCCACCGCCAAGCGCGCGCTGCAGGAATTTCTGCCGAAGGAGGCCGTCAATCCGGATCGCCTGTCGGGGCTCGACGACATCGTGGCGGACGCGGTCACGTTCAAATACATCCCGGCGCCACTCTCGAGCGCGCAATTGAGTGAACTGATCCAGATTCCAGAACGAAAACCATAGTTTTGCGTGTCCGGTCCGCGGCGCTTGCGTTCCCGGGATACCGGCACGGCCAAAGACATCGCGCGGATTTAGCGCAAGCCCGGGGCAATAACGGCAATCGGCCCCAAGTGGCTTTCAGTCGCGGCGCCCAGCTCTCGCCGTCCGAGGTGTCGGCCGTGGCCGACTACATCTGGGCGCTGAGCCATCCCAGCGCGACCTCCTCGGGCCAGGCGCGCTGACGAGAGGATGCAGCATCAGCGTCGTGGGATGAGCGACGATCAGCCCACGCGGCCGTCGCCGTCCCGCCGCAGCACCTTGCCCGGCAGCGCGCCGGTATGGGTTGCGTCCTCGACCACGAGCGTGCCGTTGACGATCACGGTGGTGCGCGTACCGCTCGGATACTGATGCGGATCGGCGTAGGTGGCGCGGTCCCTGAAGTTCGCGGGATCGAACACGGTCACATCGGCGCGATAGTTTTCCCGGAGCAGCCCGCGATCCCTGAGCTTCAGCGCACGCGCGGTCGCGCCGGTCATCTTGTGAACCGCGAGCTCGAGCGGGATCAAACCGAGCTCGCCGGCGTAGTGGCCGATGATGCGCGGGAATGTGCCGTAGAAACGCGGGTGCGGCATGCCTTGGCTCACGGTGCCGTAGGTCGCGACACAGTTGCCGTCGGAGCCCACCAGCGCGAGCGGCGAGCGCACGATGGTGCGGATGTCGTCTTCCGCAATGGATGTGACCAGCACCCGGGTCGCGCCCTTGTCCGCGATCAGGTAGTCGGCGACGGTATCGATCGGATCCTCGCCGCGCTCGCTCGCGAGTGCGCCGATCGTGCGTCCGGCATGCTGCGGCAGATGGGGCGAGATCGAGATCTGCACGCAATCCCACGAGGGGAGGCGTCCCCAATTGTTGAGCCCGTCGCGGGCAATGTCGGTGCGGATGCGCTCGCGCGTCGGCCCCTGTGCGAGCCGCTCGAGCATTGCCGCGACGCCGCCCGCCTGCACCCATTGCGGCATCAGATTCTTGAGCGGGTTGCTGCCGGCCGCGTAGGGATAGGAATCGCAGTCGACGTCGAGCCCGCGCGCCTTGGCGGCCGCGATCATGGCGAGCGCGCGCGCGGCCTTGCCCCAGTTGTCTGTTCCCGAGCATTTGAAGTGCACGATCTCGACATGCACGCCGCAGGCCTCGGCGATGGCGATCGCTTCCTCGAGTGCTTCCAGCACTCGGTTCGCTTCGTCGCGGATGTGAGTGAAGTAGCCGGCGTTATGGCGCTTGACGACGCGGCAGAGCGCGATCATCTCGGCGGGCTGCGCGTAGGAGCCGGGCGCGGTGAACAGCCCCGATGAGAGCCCGAGCGCGCCGGCGTCGAGCGCCTCCTCCAGCAGAGCGATCATCTGCGCCAGCTCGTCCGGCGTCGGCGGCCGATCGGCCATGCCCATGACCATGAGACGGAGCGTGTTGTGACCGACCAGCATGCCGGCGTTCACGGCGGTCGCGGGGAAACCGTCGAGGTAAGCGGAAAAGGTCGTTTCCTTGAACGGCAGCCATGGCGCGCTCGGGCTCAAATAGTCGCGCAGGAGCTCGACCTTGCCCGGCAGCGCCGGCGCGACCGAGAAGCCGCAATGGCCGATGATCTCGGTGGTCACGCCCTGGCGCACCTTGCTCTCGGCCTTGGGATTGATCGGCAGCGTGAAGTCGGAATGAGTCTTGATGTCGATGAAGCCCGGCGCCACCGCCAGTCCGGTGGCGTCGATCACTTTCGCCGCATCGTTGCCGCAGTCGGTGCCGATGGCGGCGATGCGGCCATCGCGGATCGCGAGGTCGCCGGGCCTGCCCGCGGCGCCGGTGCCGTCGAGCAGCAGCCCGCCGCGGATCAAGATGTCATGCGCCATGCAATTTCGGGCTATCAAATGCCGCCGGGGAGGACAACCCGGCTGGCACCCTGGCCCGCATGTTTCGGCCCGCCACGCATCTCAGCCAAGCGTGCGCGGGTCGCACGGTGCGATACCTGGTCTCTGCGCGTGCGAGCGAGCGAGTTCTGCGCATACGACAAAGAACCCGTGCGAGTGCAGCGAAATAAACGTTCAGCCCGCAACCGGACCCTTGAGCTCGACGCCGTTGCCTTCGGGATCGTGCAGGTAAACCGACGGGCCCTGGCCTTCGGCACCATAGCGTGACATCTCCTCGCCGCAGCGAATGCCATGAGCCGCGAGATGCGCGGCGATGGCGGAGGCGTCGAAGGGCGCAACCCGCAGGCACAGATGATCGAGATTGGCGCCGCCGGTGCTCGACGTTCCCTGCGCCGGCCCGGCCTCGTCGGCCGGAACGATATCGATCAGCGCGTGCCCGGCTCGCAGCTGCGCCAGCGTCCCCTGGCGCTTCTCGAACGCGCAGCCCAGCACCTGCATGTAAAAGCGCTCCAGCGCCGCCGGATCGGCCGCGCGCAGCACCACGTGGTCGATGCCGATGATGGCGAAAGGTGCGGCCATGGTGATTCTCCCGATGCTCGCTCTAATGGGAAACGAATTTGGCTCGCGTCAACAGCGTGTTGATATGCGGGAATTCTCCACCGCGTGGGCGCGAACACAACATGGTTTCGCCGTCCCGCACGAACCCGACTTTCTCCTGCACCCGTAACGACGCGCAGTTTCCCACGAACGCGCCGCAACAGATCGCGTCGTGGGGCTGCATGCAGAAGACGTGGTCCACGACGCCACGAAGCGCTGCCGTCATGTAGCCATGGCCCCAATAATGCCGCCCGAGCCAGTAGCCGATATTGGGGCCGTCGCCGCGCTGCAGATGACTGGCGGGCCGCATCCGCACGCCGATGATACCGATCGGCGTTTGCTCCAGCGTAATCGCGAAACGCGTCTCCGCATCCTCGCTGTCCGTGGCCGCCTGCTCGCGGACGAAACTTTGCATGTCCTTGCGCGTATAGGGCCAGGGCGGCGAGCTGAGCCAGCGGATCACGTCCCAATCGGCGAACAGGGGGAAGAGCACCTCGTCGTCCTCCTCGCGCACGAGACGCAAGGCCAGCCCCGCCGCTTGGGTCTCGATCCAAGTCCGGGGCAAGCTTACGTTCCTCTGTTGACCTTGCCCCAGCTCTTGAGTGAGGCCCATAGTCCGCGGTCGAGACGAAAGCGATCGACCGGCGCCGACGAGGCGAGCGCGCGGATGCGGTAGAGCCCGACTCCCGTCCATTCGAACCCGCATTTCTGCAGCACCCGGCGCGAGGCGGGATTGCTCACCCGCGCGCCACCGACGATCACCTCGCAGCCGAGATCGCCAAAGGCATGATCGATCACGGCGCGCGCGGCCTCGGTGGCGTAGCCCTTGCCCCAAAACGGAACGCCGAGCCAATAGCCGATCTCGGGATGCTCGCTGTCGAGCTTCGCCATGCCGCAGCAGCCCAGCACGGTGCCCACCCATGTTGTGATCAGAAACACGATTTCGGCGCCGCCGCTCGCATTGGCGGCGGTGAGAAAGGCTTGCGCGTCCGCGAGCGTGTAGGGGTACGGTATCCGCAGGGTGTTCTCGGCGATGCGACGGTCGTTGCCGAGGGCGGCGATCGCGGCGGCATCCTCGAACCGCGGCGGACGCAGCACGAGGCGCTCGGTCTCGAGGACGAGAACGCCTCGCCCTTCCACGCTCTCCGGTGCGCCTTGTTCCAGCAGTGTCATCGCACGGGCTCCTCAAAAGCAAAGAGGGGAGCCGGCATCCCGTCTCCCCTCATGGAACCCGAATGGGCCCGCCGGTTCGATGGATGCCGGCGGACGCAACAATTGATCCGCCGTTTATTCGGCCGCAGCCTCCGTCATCGGGAGCACCGATACGAAGATCCGGCCTTTGGCTTTGGTACGGAACGCGACGCGACCGTGGGTCAGCGCGAACAGCGTGTGGTCCTTGCCAAGGCCGACATTGGTGCCCGGATGCCATTTGGTGCCGCGCTGGCGCGCGATGATGTTGCCGGCCAGCACTGCCTGGCCGCCGAAAATCTTCAGGCCGAGGCGCTGACTATTCGAGTCGCGCCCGTTGCGGG
>Ga0114129_10006344_pt1 | contig 16771 bp, 14 predicted proteins | sample RhiMetdeltSRZDD1_FD_80071 | JGI IMG/M metagenome (GOLD analysis project Ga0114129, IMG submission 80071) | Populus rhizosphere microbial communities from Tennessee, USA - Rhizosphere MetaG P. deltoides SRZDD1 (version 2) (version 2) | ecosystem: Host-associated > Plants > Roots > Rhizosphere >... | reverse complement strand
TGATCGGCGAGGCGAGCGACCGGCTGGCCGCCGATCTCGAGCCGGCGGGCGTTCCGCTCGCGCGCTGCGGCGACCTCGAGGCGGCCGTGGCGGCAGCCGGCGCGGCGGCCCAGCCGGACGACGTCGTGCTGCTGTCGCCGGCGTGTGCGAGCTTCGACCAGTACGAGGACTTCGAGGCGCGCGGCAACCACTTCCGGGAGTTGGCGCAGCGGTGGGCGGCGAAGGGATGAATTCACGCAGGGGTGTCGAAGAAATGCCGGATGGCGCGCAGCCGCCCGCGCACGAAGCCCCCGCTCGAGTACTCGCTGATCTATACGGCGACGCTGTGCCTGCTCGCGCTCGGCGCGATCATGGTCTATTCGGCGAGCTCCGCGGAGTCGCTCCTCGACGGGTCGGGCGACCCGTCCTATTACCTCAAGCGCTACGTCGGTATCGCGCTCGTCGGGTTGGTCGTGCTGCACCTCACGTCCCGCCACGGGCTGCGGCTCGTCAAGGCGGCCACGCCGGTGTTGCTGCTCGTGTCGTTCGCGCTGACTGCCCTCGTGATGCTGCCCGGGTTCGGCGTGACGGTGAACGGCGCAACGCGCTGGCTCGGCGCGGGCCCGCTCCAGTTCCAGCCGTCGGAGCTGCTCAAGCTTTCGCTCGTCCTCTTCGCCGCGCAGCTGCTCGCGGCGCGGCCAAGCGCGACGAAGAGCTTCGGTGGGCTGTCGAAGCCGCTCCTCATCGTCGTCGCGGTCGCGTGCATGATGCTGCTGAAGCAGCCGGACATGGGCACCGCGATGGTGATCTGCTTCACGATCGGCACGCTCCTGTTCGTCGCCGGCACGCCGATGAAGCTGCTCGGCGTGATCGCCGGCAGCGTCGGCACCTTGGCCTTGATCGTCGCTATTGCCGAGCCGTACCGGCGTGCGCGCCTGACGGCCTTCCTCGACCCGTGGTCCGACCAGGCCGATACGGGCTTCCAGGCGGTCCAGTCGATGATCGCGATCGGCTCAGGCGGCCCGGTCGGCGTCGGCCTGGGCGAGTCGGTCCAGAAGATCTTCTACCTCCCCGAGGCCCATACCGACATGATCCTCGCGATCATCGGCGAGGAGCTCGGGCTCGTGGGCATGTTCAGCGTCGTCGCGCTCTACGGCCTGATCGCCTACGCGGGCTTCAGGGCGGCGAAGCACGCGCGCGACCGCTACGCGAAGCTGCTGGCAGCCGGCATCACCGCGCTCATCCTGTGCCAGGCGACCCTGAACATGTTCGCCGTGATGGGCCTCGCGCCGCTCACGGGCATCCCGCTGCCGCTGATCTCCTACGGCAACTCGAACCTGATCGTCGTGATGGGGGCGATGGGGCTGCTGCTGAACGTGGCCGCGACCGGCGGCGCAACCGCGCGCACCCGCACGCTGAGGGCGATCGACGGAGGCAAGTCCGGTGACGCGCGTCGCAATAGCGGCCGGGGGAACAGCCGGTCACGTCGTGCCGGCGCTGGCAGTCGCCGACGCGCTACGGGCTGAGGGCGCGCACGTCGAGTTCCTCGGCGGCGAGCGCGCCGAGGCGGAGCTCGTTCCGGCGGCGGGCTACCCGTTCCATTCGCTGCGGGTCGCGGGCCTCGACCGCCGCAACCCGCTGAAGGCCGCGCGCGCGCTCCTGTGGGCCGCGCGCGCGACCGGCCGCGCGCGTCGCATGCTCCGCGCGATGGAGGCCGACATCGTGCTCGGCGGGGGCGGTTACGTCGCGGCGCCGGTCGGGCTCGCTGCCCGGAGCCTGGGCCTGCCGCTCGTCCTGACCGAGGCGGACAGCCACCTGGGCGTCGCCAACCGGCTGCTCGCGCCGTTCGCGAAGCGCGTCTTCCTGTCGTTCGACCTCCCGAAGCGGACGGGCGGCAAGTGGATGGTCACGGGGCGGCCGGTGCCCGCGGACATCACCTCCGCAGACCGGGCCGCGGCGCGCGCCCGATTCGGGATCGACGACGACCGCGAGTGCGTGCTCGTGTTCGGCGGCTCGCTGGGCGCGCGGCGCCTGAACGAGGCGGCTATCGAGGCGTTCGGTGGCGCGGCGCCGTGCTGGGTACTACACGCGTGCGGGCGGCGCGACTACCCCGAGCTCGCGCGGCGCCTCGAGGAGCTCGGGCGACCCGAGCACTACAAGCTCCACGCGTTCATCACGCCCTTCGCCGACGCATACGCGGCGGCGGACCTCGCAGTGGCGCGGGCCGGCGGGTCGGTGTTCGAGCTCCTGGCGGCCGGACTGCCGGCCGTGCTCGTGCCCTATCCGCACGCTACGGCCGACCACCAGACGAAGAACGCGCGCTGGACCGAGCGCGGGGGCGCCGCCGTGGTCGTGCCGGACGACGAGCTCGACGGCCCTCGGCTCGCCCGCGAGGTCGCCGCGCTCCTCGGGTCATCCGACCGGCTGCGGACAATGCAACGCACCGCGCTCGGCCTCGCTCGGCCGGACGCTGCCGAGCGAATCGCTCATCAGATCCTCATGCTCGCGTGCAAGTAATTCCCGCATGACCGCGTTTCTCAATAGAGGGGCAAGCAGGTCTATTTGTCGAGGAAACCGGGCACTCCCTTCTATAGGGGGTTTCTGGCGCCGAAGCGATCGGCGGACCTCCGTTTCACCCACCATGCACCTAAGGCTTGGCAACTTCCTGATGTCGCATCGCGTCCTGATCGTGGGGTCGCTCCTCGCGCTCTGGACCACGATCACCGTCGCCGTCACCGAGTTCAGCACGGTCGACCATCTCGACGCCGTGGCGAGCGAGGACGCCCAGGAGCGCATGACGAATCAGTCGACGGGCTGGGCCGAGCACATCGCCAACCTCGCGAGCACCCGCACCGCGCTCGCCGTGACGATCGTCGGCGCGATCGTCCTCCTCTTCCGGCGGCATTGGCACAGCGCGATCGCGCTCGCGCTGGTGTTCCCGGTCACGCAGGGCGCCGTGCAGCTGGTCAAGCTCGTCGTCGAGCGCCCGCGCCCGGCGGCCAACTCGGCGATGGAGCAGGCGCAGGGCTTCAGCTTCCCGAGCGCGCACTCTGCCACGAGCGTCGCCGTCTACGCGACGATCGCTTTCATCCTCATCCGCGCGTCGCGCCACGGTCACAGCCGGGTCGCGATCGCGACGTTCGCCGCCGCGCTCGTCCTGGCCGTCGGCCTGAGCCGCGTGCTACTCGGCGCGCACTACCCGACGGACGTGCTCGCCGGCTGGACCTGCGGCGCGCTGGTCGCGTCGCTCTGCTGGCTACTGGCGGCCCGCATCCCGCTGCCGCGGGTATCGCTCAGCGCCGCCAGGTAACGGACTCGAGCGCCGTCTTGCACGCCGCGTCGATCGCGGCGCGGTGTTCGGGGTCGGATATGCACTCGACCTGCCACGTCTGCCCGCCGCCGGTGAAGAAGTAGGACGACGAGCTGAACTTGGGCGTCTCGAACTCGAGCACTCCCAGGTCGAGGTCGCCGATCCGCTCCCTGCGCTTCTCAACGGCGCCAACGCTGCGCTCGAAGTCGCGCCGGAACTCCTCGAGGTAGCGCCCGGGCTCGAGCTCCCGGCGCGCCGTCCGCCTCACCTTGATCGCGTTGAGGCGCGAGCCGCGCTCGGCCGCCACCTCCGCCAGCACGTCCTCGCGCGGCTTCTTCTCCGCGACGAGGTCCTTCGGGTAGTCGAACGTGAACGGGATCCGCGGCGACGCGAACGTGCGGTGCTGCTCGACCACTTCGTGCCGGGTCTCGACGGGGTCGTCGTCCGAGCCACAGCCGTGCAGGAGGAGCACCGCGAAGGCGAGCCAGAGTCCCCTCTTCACGGGCCGCGACGATAGCTAAGGTCGAGCGCTATGAGCTCGACGCCATGGGCCGGCCGCCGGCTCCACTTCATCGGCGTCGGGGGTGCCGGGATGAGCGGGCTCGCGCTCGTCGCACGCGCGCTGGGGGCCGAGGTCACCGGGTCGGACCAGGCGGAGTCGAGCTACGTCACGCTGCTTCGCGGCGTCGGCATCGAGCCGGCGATCGGCCACGACGCGGCGAACGTGCCCGAAGGCGCCGAGGTGGTCGTCTCGACCGCGATCGGCGATGACAACCCGGAGCTCGCGCGGGCGCGTGCACTCGATGGGACGGTGCTCCACCGGGGCGATCTGCTGGGCGAGGTCACCCGGCTACGGCGAACGATCGCGATCGCGGGCACACACGGCAAGACGACGACGGCCAGCATGGCCGCGCACGTCCTCGTGGAGACGGGGCAGGATCCGAGCTACCTGATCGGCGGTGAGGTGCGCTCGACCGGCACGAACGCCGCCTGGGGCGCCGGGGAGTGGCTCGTGGTCGAGGCCGACGAATCGGACCGCTCGTTCCTCAAGCTGTCGCCGGAGGTCGCGGTGGTGACGAACGTCGAGCTCGACCACCACACGACGTTCGCCACGCTCGGGGAGCTCAAGGAGGCATTCGACCGCTTCACGGACGCCGCGCGCGTCGTCATCGCCGACGTCGCGGCGCCCGACGCCGAGCTCCTACCGATGGGATCGCGCTTCAGCGCGCTCGGCGCGGACTTCGAGCTGTCGGTGCCGGGCCGGCACAACGCCCAGAACGCGCTGGCGGCCGCGCTCGCCTGCCGCGAGGCCGGCGTCGACCCGGCCGACTCGGCGCGCGCGCTGCGGTCGTTCGTTGGCGCAGGGCGTCGGTTCGAGCCGCACGGCACGGGTCCGGCCGGAAGCCGGGTCTACGACGACTACGCCCACCATCCGACCGAGGTGCGGGCGACGCTCGAGGCGGCGCGTACGCTCGGCGGCGAGCGCGTCGTGGCCTGCTTCCAGCCGCATCTGTACTCGCGCACGCGTGCGCTGGCGCGCGAGTTCGGGACGGCGCTCGCGGATGCCGACGTGGCGGTCGTGCTCGACGTCTACCCCGCGCGCGAGGACGCCGCGGACTTCCCGGGCGTGAGCGGATGGCTCGTGGCGGCCGCTACCGCGGACGCCGCTGGCGGGCGCCCGGTCTACTGGACCCCGCGTGCCGAGCAGGCGGAGAAGCTCCTGCGCGGGGAGCTGAGAGAAGGGGACGTGCTGCTGACCCTGGGCGCGGGCGACATCGACGCGCTGGCGCGTGACCTGACGGCCGAGTAGGACTGCGCCGCCCGGGGGCGAAAACCCCCGTAGTGAGAGAGCTCGCCGCCGCGCTCCCGCGCACCATCGCCTCATTCCCGTCCTGGCTCGGATCGCGCCCGCTGCGGCCGTCCCTCAGCCCGCGCATGCGCCGCCGCCTGGTCCTGGCCGCTCTTGCGGCCCTCGCCATGGCCGGGCTGTACCACTTCTGGCTGCGCGACTCGTCGCTCGTGGGGGTGAACGAGGTCGAGGTCACGGGGCTCACGACCAAGGACGGCCCCCGCATCCAGGCGATGCTCGAATCCGTCGGCGAGGACATGACCACGCTCCACGTGCAGCAGGACGAGCTCGAGGAGGCGGTCAGCACGTTCCCCGTGGTCGGGTCGATCCATGTCGAGGCGGACTTCCCCCACGGCCTGCGGATCGAGGTGACCGAGCGCCCCGCGGCCGCGCTCGTCTCCGTGGACGACGTTCCGGTCCCTGTGGCGGCCGACGGCACGCTGCTGCGCGGCCTCACGCCACCCGAGGGCCTCCCGCTCCTACGGATGGAGAAGCCGGTTACGGAGAACCAGGTCACCGACCCGCGCACGCTGCGCGCCCTGCTCGTCACGGGGGCTGCGCCGGCAGGATTCCCGCAGCGGATCGACCGGGTGAGCGAGGACGCGGAGCAGGGGGTCGTGATCGAGCTGGAGGACGGCCCCGAGATCATCTTCGGCGACGCCGACCTGGTCGACGAGAAGTGGACGGCCGCCGTCCGCGTGCTGGCGGACAGCGACGCCGCGGGGGCGACCTACATAGACGTCCGCCTGCCCGAGCGGCCGGTCGCCGGCGGGCTCCCGGTCGAGACGATCGAGCCGGTCGCACCCGCGGGGGACGTCATCACGCCGCCCGCCGAGCCGGTTACGCCGGACTCCGGTGTGCCGGCCGAGGATGGGACGGTCACCCCCGAGGCGACCGTCGATCCGACGACCGCGACGGCGCCCACGACGACCACTCCGGAGCCCACTACAACCACTCCGACAGAGACTCAACCATGAGTCGAGAGTTGGGCCACTCTCGACCCATGGTCGAGAGTTGGCGGTTGCAAGCCAGCGTGCCGCTCGTTGACATATCCGGCGAAGTGCGCTTAAAGTCGCGCTGTTTGCGGGTGTCCGGCGGCCCCGAAACGCTCGACCATTGCTTGAGCGCCGGACGGAAGGCGAGACATGGACACGGGTAGCTACCTGGCGGTCATCAAGGTCGTAGGCATCGGCGGCGGAGGCACGAACGCCGTCAACCGCATGGTCGATGCCGGCCTCAAGGGCGTCGAGTTCATCGCGGTCAACACGGACGCCCAGGCGCTCCAGATGTGCGATGCCGACATCAAGCTCCAGGTCGGCAGCCAGCTCACGCGCGGCCTCGGTGCCGGCGCGAACCCGGAGATCGGGCATGGCGCGGCCTCCGAGAGCCGCGACGAGGTCAAGGAGGCGCTGAAGGGCGCGGACATGGTCTTCGTCACCGCCGGTGAAGGCGGCGGCACCGGGACCGGCGCGGCCCCCGTCGTGGCCGAGATTGCCAAGCAGGAGATCGGCGCGCTCACCGTCGGCGTCGTCACGCGCCCCTTCGACTTCGAGGGCTCGCAGCGCCAGCGCCAGGCGGCCGACGGCATCGAGCGGCTGCGCGAGCAGGTGGACACCCTGATCGTCATCCCGAACGAGAAGCTCCTCGCGATCGTGGAGCGGCGCACGAGCATCCTCGACGCCTTCCGCGAGGCCGACAACGTCCTCCGCCAGGGCGTCCAGGGCATCACCGACCTGATCACGATCCCGGGCCTGATCAACCTCGACTTCGCGGACGTCCGCACGATCATGCAGGACGCGGGCTCCGCCCTCATGGGCATCGGCTCCGCGAGCGGCGAGAACCGCTCCACCGAGGCCGCCCGCAACGCGATCTCGAGTCCGCTGCTCGAGCAGTCGGTCGAGGGCGCCAACGGGATCCTTCTGAACATCACGGGCGGTAGCGACCTTGGCCTCTTCGAGGTCAACGAGGCCGCGGAGATCATCCAGAGCGCAGCTGACACGAACGCGAACATCATCTTCGGGTCCGTGATCGACGAAAGCCTCGCCGACGAGGTGCGCGTGACGGTCATCGCGACCGGCTTCGACCGCTCGCTGGGGTCCGGCCGGTCTGTCCTGTTCGACGTCGAGCGCCCGAGCCGCACCGGCGAGTCGCGCGAGCGCACCGGGCCGCGGCGGCGCGACGTCGTCATGGACGAGGGCCAGCGCTCGTCGCTCGAGATCTCCGACGACGACATCGACATCCCGCCGTTCCTGCGCGACTAGCTCCCTTTACGGGGCTCGCCGCATCGCATAGGTTCGGCTCATGGCGATCGATCCTGCGGAATTCCGCGACGCGCAGCACCAGCAGTGGGACAAGGCCTCAGTCGGCTGGAAGAAGTACTCGGACTACATCGACGAAGCCGCGAGCCACATCAGCGAGCGGCTGGTGGAGCTCGCCGGGGTGACCGCGGGGAGCCGCGTGCTCGACGTGGCCGCGGGCTACGGGGAGCCGTCGCTCACCGCCGCTCGCGTGGCCGGCCCCAACGGCAGCGTCGCGGCCACCGACATCTCGGGCGAGATGCTCGCCTACGGCCGCGAGCGGGCGCAGGCCGAGGGGCTCGAGAACATCGACTTCATCCAGTCCGACGCAGTCTCGCTCGACTTCCCGGCCGGCAGCTACGACGCCGCCGTCTCGCGCTGGGGGATCATCTTCGACCCGGACGGCGAGGGCGCCGCGGCGCGCGTGCGCAGCTTCCTCGCGCCGGGCGGCCGGATGGCGATCGCCTCGTGGGGGCCGCCCGACAAGGTGCCGTTCCTGGGCGTGCCCGTAATGACCGTGATGCAGCGGCTGGACGTTCCTCCGCCGCCGCCCGGCACGCCGGGTCCGCTGTCGCGGCCCACGCCGGAGGCGATCGGCGGCCTGCTCGAGGGTGGCGGCTTCTCGGACGTCGAGGTCGAGGAGGCCGAGGTCGCGTTCACGTGGGCCTCCGCGGAGGAGTTCACGACGTTCGTGAGGGAGATCGCGCCGCCGATCACCGCGATGATGGCCTCGCACCCGCAGGAGGTCCAGGACGAGACGTGGGCCGCGATCACAGCGGCGGTCGCGGAGCGCGCGGCCGGCGACGGCACGGTCGAGCTGAAGAACCTCGTCCTGCTCGCGTGCGGTAGCGCCTAGCCGGGCTACGCCGAGCGGTTGCCGCAGGCGTCCTTGACGCGGAGCACGCGGACGGTCGCGCCGCGCGGGACCCGTGCCGCGAACGCCAGCCTGTCCCGCGTCAGGTGCGCGCGGACGCGCTCCTCGGGACGGCCGTGCTTCTTCACCCCTAGCACCGCGAAGCCGCTGCGGACGAGGCGGGGGAGGGCGAGCAGGGCCTCCTTCTCGCCCGGATCGGGATAGGTGGCCGTGACGCGTGCGCGCCTGCCCGTCACGGTCAGCGTCGGCGAGATCGCGGTGATGCGGGTCAGCTCGAACGGGTCCGACTCGATGCGGTACTTCTCGGGGCCGCTGCCCTTGTCCGCCATGCCGCGGATGACGAAGCGGTATTGCCCGACGGGCATGCAGTCGGTCGTCTGGAACGTCGTCTTCCAGACGTCGCTCTCGGGGTCGCGCTCGAGGATGTCGTAGAACCCGTCGTCGGTCGCAATGCGCTTCCACCGCCGCGGCTTGCGGAACTGCGTCGTCACGAGCCGGCCCCTGCGCGGCGCGTCGATCGACGGATGCCCGCCGCTCCAGCTGAAGCTGGCGCGGCCGTAGCGCACGATGCTCTTCTCCGGCTGCTCCACCGCCGTCCCGGCGTCCGGCGTCGGCTCGGGCTCCGGGTAGCTGCCGCCACTCTCGACGCGATAGGCGGGCTCCGGATCGCCGCTGTAGGGCTCGCCGCCCAAGAGCGCGTTCGAGATCGCGACCGCGGTATCGCGGTACAGGGCGCCCTGGCGGCGTCCGAACAGCGTGAAGCTGCCCTCGTAGTGGCAGGCGTCGTATTCCTCCGGCGTCGCCGTGTACGACGAGTAGCCGTTCGTCAGCCCGGAGAGGATGACGTCGTCGTAGGCGCCGCCCGCGGCCGACTTGACGGCCGTGCGGATTCGCAGCCCCATCTGCTTGGTGATCTCGGCCGGGAACGCGAGGATGCCCAGCCCGCCGATGCGCATCACGCTGACCGGCTGGGTGCCGGGCACGAGCGAGTCGCCCGGCCCGCCGAGCAGGAGCATCTTCATGCCCTGGCCCGGGCCGGCGAAGTTGTCGAACGGCGCGCATGTCCCGTCGTCGGCGGTGACGCCGCCCGAGCCGAGCACCGCGTTTGGCCCGACGGGCTCGCCGTCCGCCTGCGTCCCGTCGAACGCGACGTATCCGAGCCGCGAGTCGAGCGTGAGCTCGGCCGTCTTCGCCCTGCCCGCGCGCCGCCAGGCCCTCAGCATCCCGCGCGCAACCTTGACGCCGGCCATGTTCGCTTCCGTGAAGGAGTTGCCGCTGTACTCGAGGCTCTCCTCGCCCACCTTGTCCGTGCCGCCGTCGGGCGAGATGTCGCCCTCGTTCGCGTTGGTCCAGACGTCGACGACGGCTTTGGGACGCCGCGCGGGTGTGCCACGCCTGCGTGCACGCCTGCGGATCGCGGATTCGACGATCCGCTCGGTGAAGGCCGCGTTGTCGCCCGAGAAGAGCAGGTTGTCGTCGCCGAACGACGTGTTGTGCACCGCAAAGTTCGACCACACGCCGATCGGCCTCCCGTCGGGCTCGTCCACGCGGATGACAGTCATCTGCGGGTCGATCGACGCCTCCTTCGCGCCCTCCTCGTCCTTCGGCACGTCCTCGTTGCGCTTGAACGGCTCGAAGTTGCGGTTGCGCGAGGCGTCCGTCAGCCGCGCCGTCCCGACCCCGGCCTCGGCGGGCACGCGGTGCGAGCTGGCGTCGTTGATCGCCTGGGCGATCCCCTGTGCGGTCAGCTCGAACACGCGCGCGTCGAAGGCGTCGCCGCCGAGCAGCGCGTAGCCCGTCGAGTCGGTCGGCCAGATCGGGCCCGTCGACGAGTGGGTGTGGGTGGCGGCGATCATGAGGTTCTCGAGCGGGATGCCCGCGTCCGGGATGAGCTGATGGACGCGCTGTACGAGCGCGTACGGGATGCCGCCCAGGTCGACCTGCACCAGCGCCACGCGCTCCGCCCCCGTGTCGAGCACGATCGCGCGCGCCCGCACGCGCGTGTGGATCCCGCGGCTGGCGGCGAACGTCTTCGCATACAGGCCGCCGTCCGGGTCCGCGACGATCTGGAGCGGGATGTCCTGCGGCGCGCCCCCCGCCAGCCGCGACCGCGCGGTGTAGGCGAACTGCGGGGTGCCGATCGGAGGCGTGATGTCGGCGTTCGCCGCGCCGGCCGTGAGCTCCGCCTGGGCCGCCGGCGCAGCCGCGGGCAGCGCGATCGCCGCGACCGCGGCCGCCAGGAGCTTCCTCATCGCGGCTTCGGCTTCTTCTTGAGCCTGGTGATGGTCGGGTTGCGCACGTACATGGCGGAGGTCATGGCCGTGACGCCCAGCATGTTGCGGCAGTAGGTCGTCTCGGCGCTGTCGCCGCAGACCGCCGCGCGCTCCTCGGCCAGGTCCGGTGAGAAGAGCTCGGCGCGGACCCAGCCGGGCGCTGTCGTGGGCGCCTGGAAGTCGTGCTGGAAGCTCGGGCCGGTCACCTGCACCGGCTCCCCGAGCGGCTCGCCCCCGGTGGTGATGATCCGCAGGAACATGCCCGCGCCGCCCTCCACGCGCACCCTGAGCGGGGTGCCGGGAGCGACCTCGTCGCCGACCATCGTGCCGTCGCCCTCGAGGAAGAGGCGCGGGCCGCCCAGGTTGGGCGGCTGGTGCGAGATGAACGTGCGGCCCGCACGCAGGCCCTCGAGGACGCCGGCCGGGGTGCGCTCGCGCGCGAAGACCCACGTGGTCGGCTGCCCGACCCCCTGCAGGGCGAAGGTCGAGCGCCAGTGGGTGTCGCTGCCACCTGTTGCCGCGACCTTCGCGCCGCGGTCGAGCCAGCCCTCCCAGTAGCGGACGGCGTCGTCGTTGTTCGAGCCCGACGGGAGCGGCGGCTGGTAGAGCCGCGAGATGTTCCACACCTCGACCGTGTCGGGCTGGACGTCGTACATGTACTCCCAGTCCGTGTCGTGCGGGAAGTCGGTCGAGCCGTTGGCCGGGTGGTTCACCTGGAAGACGCCGCCGTCGGCGCGCAGCGCGTCGGCCGCGGCCTGGACGGCGGCCGCCGACTGGTCGCCGTTGTCGTAGAGCTTCGTCGCCCCGAGCATCTGGGCGTGGCCGTGGAGCGAGTTCTCGTATCCGGGCAGCGGGATCACGCCGTTCGCGCCGAAGCCCGGGTCCTGCTGCGAACGGATGTCGTTGTGGTCGGTGATCGCGAGGTAGTCGAGGCCGCGCGTCGAGGCGTGCAGGAACTGGTCCGCGACGCTCCAGCCGAGCGTGTAGAACTCCTCCGGCCCGGTGTTGTCGTCCTCCGGCCCGCCGTAGGAGTCGTGCGAGTACGTCGTGTGGACGTGGAGGTCGCCGGCCAGCCATTCGCCGTCGGCCGCGTGTGCCGGCGCTGCCGCGCAGGCGAGGATCGCGACGGCGAGGGCGACCCGCCTCATCCGGCCACCCTCCGGATCAGCAGCACCTCGGCGGTGTCCTTCTGCGGCAGCTCGACCGTGAGGCCGTTCCGCAGCGCGTCTGAGGTGACGGTGCCGACGGGCTCCTCACCGGGGCCCCGGAGGAGCTCGTACTCGCCGCCCGGCGGCACGTTCTGGAGCGGAATCGAGACCGAGCTCCGCTCATCCTGCTGGCGGAATGCGAGCAGCGCCCCGATCCCGCGCTTCGGGTTCCACGACTGGAGCGCGGTCCAGCCCTGTTCGAGCGGGTCTGCGAGCAGCGGGTAGGTGAGCTGGGTGAAGAAGTCGCGGCGGCGCTTGTAGAGGTCGAGCCAAGGGCGCGCCTCGTCGATGACCGTGTCGGGGAGCCGGCGCAGGTCGCTGAAGAACGTGAGGTGGGAGGGGAGCGCGGCCGCCATCAGCGTCGCGACCGGGTGCCGCTCCCACGCGTTGCCGCCGAGGAAGTGCTGTCCGAGCGACCACGCCGGCACGTAGGGGCTCAGGTCCCACAGGTTGTGCAGGAGCTGGTCGTACTCCGGCGACCCGTTCTGGAACCAGGACGGCCCGCGCGCCACCGAGTCGTAGGGGAAGAGCCGGTAGTCGTTGGTCTCGTCGATCTGGAACGTGACGTCCGGGTACTTCGCCTGGAGGCGGTCGAGCATCGCGAGCAGCGCCTCGCGGAACGTGTAGATGTCGCCCTGGCCCGCGCAGTCGAGCCAGGCCATGAAGTCCCACTTGAAGTAGCGGACGCCCCAGTTCTCGATCGCGTCCGTCACCCGCTCCTCGATGTGCGGGAGCGCATCGGGCCCCCACGTCACGATGCCGGCCTCGTTCGAGCTCGACTCCGAATCGGCCGTGTTGTAGGCGAGGAGCCCGTCGCCGATCGGATGGCACATCCACTCCGGGTGCTGCTTGTACGTCTCGGACGAGGGGTGGAAGTGCAGCGGCGACATCCAGAGGCCGAGCCGCATCGGGGCGATCGCCTCGCGCACGGCCTCGAACTCCGAGTCCGGGTACCGCGCCGTGTACTCCGCGCGCGGGTCGCGGAAGTCGGGCGAGTCGGGCTGCCAGTCGCCCGAGCGCGCCTGCCAGCCGTCGTCGAGGATGAAGGTCTCGATCCCGAGCCGGCGTGCGATCGGCGCGACCTCGCGGACGAGGTCGATGTCCATGTCGTCCTTGGCGCCGGTCGAGCGCGCGTTGTCGTCGGTGCCGTTCGAGTTGAACGTGATCGCTTTCGGATACGGCGTCAGGCGGTGCTCCGTGAGGTAGGCGTAGTGCTGCCACTCGGCGTCGGCCGGGTGCGCACCGAGCGCCACGAACGCCGGCTCGAGCGCGAACGGCTTCCCGGGCGTCACGACGCGCCGGCGGCCGCCGTCCTCATACGGGTTCTCGATGTGCGCGTTCTCCTCGAGCGGGCCGAGGATGATCACGTCGCGCTCGTAGTCGACCTCGAGCTGCGCCGTCTGCCCGTCGTAGCGCGCCCGCGACGACGGCTGGTCGTTGCGCTCCATCACCATCGCCAGCGAGCGCTCGCCGTCGGTCTCCTCGAGCCACTCCGCGTTGGCCTGGATCGGCTCGCCCGGGCCGCCCGTCGTCGTGGCGCGCCACGTGCCGGCCTGCGGGTCGCCCACGGCGACCGGCGGGCCCTCGTAGTCGGGGTTGCGCCAGTCCGCGCCCGCGCGCAGGTTGTGCGCGGCCGTCTCGGTCGTGTCGCCGACCGCGGCCTCGTCGAGCGTCGCGCCGGTCAGGGGCAGCGGCGCGACGGACTCCAGCACGGTCTGGGTCCTGAAGCCGGCGATGCCGGGATAGGCCTCGGCGATCCGGGTGGCGGTCAGCCCGGCGGGTCCGGTGAGCTGCATCTCGACTCCGAGGCCGCCGCGGTCCAGGTGCTTCACCTGGACCCCGGTCACGGTGAACTGATCGCTCGTGATCGGCGCGCCCAGGCCGAACAGCCGGAAGTCGGGCGTGTCCCGGCTCCAGACGTGGTCGCGGCCGCGCTTGTCGCGCAGCTCGAGCGTCGTCAGCCCGGCGCGGTTCCAGCTCCGCTCGGCGAGCGAGTTCCCGAGCGTCACCTGCTGGGCCGTCACGTCCGCGTAGACGCCCCCGTCGCGCACGGTCGCCGCCCCCGCCGGCGCAGGGGCGGTCAGGCAGGCAATCGCCGCCGCCCCGGCCGCCAATCGTCGAGCGCGCCTCACGCAACGAGAGAACGTTCGCGCGAGGCGGGACTTTCGGTATTAGCGGCGATCCAGCACTATGAGCGGGATCTCGCGCGAGGTCGAGCGCTGGTAGGCGGCATAGCCCTTGTAGAGGTCGACGACCCGCGGCCAGAGCTCGTCGCGCTCCGCAGCGGAGGCCTCACGCGCCCGCACGGGGACCTTCCCCTCGCGCGGCACCTCGACCGTCGTGTCGGGGTTCGCCTTGAGGTTGTGGAACCAGCCGGGGTGCTTCGTGTAGCCGCCCTTCGACGCGACGATCACCATCCGCTCGCCGTCCGGGAGGTAGAGCAGCGGCGAGATCCGGTGCTTGCCGCTCTTTGCGCCGACATGGTGGAGGAGCAGGACCGGGCCGCCCACCACCCGGCCGCCGATTCGCCCGCCGGTCAGGCGGAAGATGGCCGTGTGCCCCTTGACCGAGGTGTTGAAGAACCTCCAGAAGAGGCTGCTCTTCGGCGCGACGATCCCACTCATCGGTCGGGCAGCCTAACCTCTTCGCTGCTTGCCGCCGGCCACCGAGACGCTGCGCCGAACCCCGCTATTCGACCGCCATCAGGCGGCCGGAGGGCGGCTCGTGCCCTTCGCGGGCTGGGAGATGCCGGTCCAGTACGAGGGGATCAGGCAGGAGCACGTCGCCGTGCGGACCGACGCCGGCAAGTTCGACGTCTCGCACATGGGCGAGGTGGAGACGACCGGGCCGGAAGCCGAGCGCTTCCTGCAGAGCGTGCTCTCCAACGACGTGTCGAAGATCGCGGTCGGGGGCGCGCAGTACTCCGTCCTGTGCCGCGAGGACGGCGGCGTCCTGGACGACCTGTTCACCTACCGGCTCGGCGACGACCGCTACCTCACGGTGACCAACGCGTCGAACCACGAGCGCGACTTCGCATGGCTGGCCGAGCACGCGCAGGGGTTCGACGTCGACGTCCGCGATGTCGCGGCGGACCACGCGATGGTCGCCCTCCAAGGGCCGCGCGCGCGGGCGGTGCTCGGCGAGCACCTCGAGGGCGACGCGCCCGCGCGCATGCGCGTCGCGAGCGCACGGGTCGCCGGCGTGGACTGCCTGGTTTGCGGCACCGGCTATACGGGCGAGGACGGCGTCGAGCTCTTGATCCCGGCGGACCGCGCGACCACGGTGTGGGACGCGCTCGACGTGACGCCGGCCGGGCTGGGCGCGCGCGACACGCTGCGGCTCGAGGTCTGCTTTCACCTGTACGGCAACGACCTCTCCGAGGACCGCAACCCGATCGAGGCGGGGCTCGGCTGGTGCTGCAAGCTCGACACGGGCTTCATCGGCGCCGACGCTCTGCGCGACTTCGAGCCGGCCGAGACCCTCGTGCCGTTCGCCTTCACCGACCCGGGCATCCCGCGGCCGGGGAACCCCGTGCTCGTCGACGGCGAGCCGCGCGGGGTTGTCACGAGCGGCAGCCAGTCTCCCTGCCTCCAGCTGGGGATCGGGATGGCGTACGTTCCAGTGGACGCCGCCGCGCCCGGGACCCACATCGAGGTCGACGTGCGCGGCAAGCGGCGCCGAGCCGAGATCCGCGAGAAACCGCTCTACAAGAAGGAGGACGGCTAGTTGGCCGAGGAGACCTATCCGCCCGAGCTGAAGTACCACCGGGAGCACGACTGGGCCCGTGTCGAGGGCGGCGAGGCCACCTTCGGGATCACCTGGTACGCGCAGGACGCGCTCGGTGAGGTCGTCTTCTACGACCCGCCCGACGTCGGCGCGGCCGTGAGCGCGAACCAGTCCTACGCGGAGGTCGAGTCGGTGAAGGCGGTCTCCGACGTGGTCGCCCCGCTCTCGGGCCAGGTCGTCGCCGTGAACGACGGCCTCACGGACGCCCCCGAGCGGATCAACGACGACCCCTACGGCGAGGGGTGGCTGGTGAAGGTGAAGCTGAGCGATCCGAGCGAGGCGGAGGCGCTGCTGGACGTCGACGCGTACAAGAAGCTGCTGCAGAGTTGAGTCGCTACACCTCGGCAACCGACGCGGACCGCCGCGAGATGCTCGACGCCATCGGCGTCGAGTCGCTCGACGAGATCTTCCGCTCGGAGGTGCCCGACGAGGTCCGGCTCGACCGGCCGCTCGAGCTGCCGCCCGGCATGTCGGAGCAGGACGTGAACGACCACCTGCAGGGGCTCGCCGCGCGCAACACGAGCTCCGACGACGAGATCTCCTTCCTCGGCGCGGGGATGTACGACCACTACGTCCCGGCGCTCGTCGACTCGATCATCACGCGCTCCGAGTTCCTCACGCCCTACACGCCCTACCAGCCCGAGATCTCGCAGGGCGGCCTGCAGGTGATGTTCGAGTTCCAGACAGCGATCTCCGAGCTGACCGGCCTGCCCGTGTCGAACGCGTCGATGTACGAGGGTCCGTCGTCGGTCGCGTCCGCCGGGTATCTGGCGAAGCTCGAAAATGGGCGGCGCAAGTTCGTGGTCTCCCGCGGCGTGCACCCGCACTCGCGCGAGACCCTGCGAACGACCTCCGTCGGCTGCGAGATCGCGGAGACCCCGCTCGATGACGCGGGCGCGACGGATCTCGACCAGCTGGCCGCGGCGGTCGACGACGACACGGCGGCCGTGTTCGTGCAACAGCCGAACTTCCTCGGCACCGTCGAGGACCTGGGCCCACTCGTGGAGGCCGGCAAGCGCACGGGTGCGCTCGTCGTGTGCGCGGCCGACCCGCTTCCGCTCGGCATCCTCGAGCCGCCCGGCAACTTCGGCGTCGACGTCTGCGTCGGCGAGGGCCAGTCGCTTGGGAACCGGCTCGACTTCGGCGGGCCGTCGTTCGGGTTCTTCGCCGCGCGCGAGAGCCACATCCGCAAGAT
>Ga0114129_10006343_pt1 | contig 16771 bp, 16 predicted proteins | sample RhiMetdeltSRZDD1_FD_80071 | JGI IMG/M metagenome (GOLD analysis project Ga0114129, IMG submission 80071) | Populus rhizosphere microbial communities from Tennessee, USA - Rhizosphere MetaG P. deltoides SRZDD1 (version 2) (version 2) | ecosystem: Host-associated > Plants > Roots > Rhizosphere >... | reverse complement strand
GGGTGCGCATGTCACCACGGTCGACGCGGTGCAAGAGAGCAGCGCCAACCTGTCGCGCGCCTATCGAGTGAATCTGAATGTGCTGGCGCTGGTTGCGCTCTTCACTGGCGGCTTCCTCGTGTTCTCGACGCAGTCGCTCGAAGTCACGCGCCGCCGCGGCGAGCATGCGCTGCTGCGGGTGCTCGGGCTGCGGCGTCGCGGTGTGTTGCGCCTCGTGCTCTCCGAGGCGGCGGCGGTCGGTGTCGCGGGGAGCCTGCTGGGAATTGCGCTTGGCTATGCAATCGCGCGGACGGCGCTCGCGTTCGGCGGCGCCGACCTCGGCGCCGGAATGTTTCGCGGGATCACGCCAGAGCCGGCCTTTCCGGTCATCGACAGCCTGCTTTATTTTCTCGGCGGCGTATTGATCTCGCTTGCCGGCGCGCTGCTTCCGGCGCTCGATGCCGCGCGCGTGCCACCGGCGCAGGCGCTCAAGGCCGGGGACGAGCAGCGCATGCTCGCTCAGGTCGTCACCGTGATTCCGGGAATGATGTTGCTCGTAGCGGCCCTCGCGCTGGCGCAGATCAAGCCGATCGGGGGGATTCCGCTCGCGGGCTACGCCTCGATTGCCTGCCTGCTGGTCGGCGGGATCCTGCTGATGCCCTGGATGTCCCGCCTGGCCTTCGAGCGTCTGCCGGCGTCCGCAATGCGCCGCACTGCGTTTGCGCTGGCGCTCGCGCAGCTGCGCGGCGCCCCGGGCCAGGCGATGGTGAGCCTCGCCGCGATCGTCGCGAGCTTTTCGCTGATGGTGGCGATGGCAATCATGGTTGCCTCATTTCGCGAGTCGGTCGACCGCTGGCTCGCCGTGGCGCTTCCGGCCGACCTTTACTTCCGCACCACCCATGCGGGCGAGACTGCGTGGATCGGGCCTGAATTCCAGGACGCGGTGAAACGCCTGCCGCAGCTCGAGCGGGTGGAGTTCGTTCGCAGCGCCCGCGCAGTGCTCGATCCGCTGCGGCCGGCGGTTTCGCTGATCGCGCGCGACACGACGCGGGAGGGCAGCTCGCTGCTTTTCCCGCTCGTCGGCAAATCGTATGAGCGCAAAGCGACCGATCCGCCGCCGGCCTGGGTATCGGAAGCCGTGTCCGATCGGTATGGATATCACGCCGGCCAGCGGATCGAGCTGCCGCTCGCCGGCGCGAAGCATTCATTCGTCGTCGCCGGCGTGTGGCGCGACTACGCACGGCAGCACGGCGCGATCGTCATCGAACGCGCGATCTACGCGGAGCGCACCGGGGATCGCCGCGCCAACGATGCTGCGCTGTGGCTGGCTCCCGGAGCCACCGCTGCCGACGCGATTCAGGCGCTGCGTCGCCTGCCGGGCGGCGCGCTCCTCGAGATGTCCGGCCCCGGCGAAATCAAGACCGCGTCGCTGCGGATTTTCGACCGCACGTTCGCGGTGACGTACGCGCTCGAGGCGGTCGCGGTGCTGGTCGGGCTGTTCGGACTCTCGGCCAGCGTCGGTGCGATCGTGCTCGCGCGCCGGCGCGAGTTCGGGATGCTGCGCCATGTCGGGGTGACGCGTGGGCAGATCGGGGAAATGCTCGCTGCCGAGGGAGGGTTGCTTGCGCTGCTCGGGGTAGCGGCCGGGCTCGTGCTCGGTGCGCTCATCAGCCTGGTGCTCGTCTACGTCGTCAACCGGCAGTCCTTCAACTGGAGCATGGACCTGCACCCGCCGTACGCGTTGCTCGCCGGCTTGTCGCTGGCGCTGATCTTTCTCGCTGCGCTCACCGCGTATGTCTCCGGCCGCGAGGCGACCGGCATGGGGCCGGTGCGCGCGGTGAAGGAGGACTGGTGAGAAGGCGGGCGTTTCTTCTTGGCGCCGCGGCGCTTGCTGCGACGCGCGGGGCAGGGGCTGCAGCCGTGAGCTACCCGGTGGTGCGGCCCGGGGTTCGCCTCGAATTTCCGCGCGACCACGGTGCGCATCCCGAGTTTCGCCAGGAATGGTGGTACGTCACCGGATGGCTTTCCGGGCGGCGCGGCGAGCCGCTCGGATTCCAGATCACGTTCTTTCGCGCACGGCCCGACATCGCGACGCAGAATCCGAGCGCGCTCACCCCGCGCCAGGTGATCCTCGCGCACGCGGCGATTTCAGACCCGCGCCACGGCGCGCTGCGGCATGACGAACGCGCTGCGCGTGCGGCACTTGGGCTCGCCGGCGCGGAGGAAGGCGCGACGCGCGTCTGGGTGGACGACTGGCGCTTCGAGCTGGAACGCGATACGTACCGCTCGCGGATTGCGGCGCGCGGCTTCGCGCTCGACCTTGAATTCCAGGCGCGGCAACCGCCGCTTGCGCAGGGCGAGCAGGGCTTCTCGCGCAAGGGCGAGGGACCGGAGGAAGCGAGCTACTACTACAGCCGGCCGCATCTCGAGGTGCGCGGAAGCGTCGAGCGCGGCGGCGCGCGCGAACCGGTGACCGGCAGCGCATGGCTCGATCACGAGTGGTCGAGCCGCTACATGGCTGCGGAGGCTTCCGGGTGGGACTGGGCGGGGCTCAACCTCGCCGGCGGCGAATCGATGATGGCGTTTCGCATGCGCGACAAGAGCGGCAGAACGCTCTACGCGCCCCCGGGCGTGACGTTCGAGCCGCTGCGGATGTGGCGCTCGCCGCGCACCGGGGTCGAGTATCCGGTCGCGATGCGTGTCACGTCGGCGGGAAAGAGCTATCTGCTCGAGCCGCTGATGGACGATCAGGAGCTCGATGCGCGCACCAGTACCGGAACGATCTATTGGGAAGGCGCGGTACGCGCCTTGCGCGACGGACGCGAAGCCGGACGCGGCTACCTGGAGCTCACCGGCTACTGGAAGCCGATGCGCTTCTAGGTGATACGCTCGCCCGATGCCGTTTGTTCGTGCCGCCGGGCATTCGCTGGAGTACGAGTGGATCGAAGGAAGCGAGCCGACCCTGGTGTTCCTGCACGAAGGACTCGGCTCGATCGGCCAGTGGCGCGACTTTCCATCGCGAGTGGCAAAGGCGACGGGTCGCCGCGCTCTGGTCTACAACCGCTATGGCTATGGCGATTCCGATGTCCTCGTAGAACCGAGGGTCACCTCGCGCTTCATGCACGACGAGGCGCTGGTTTCGCTGCCGCAGGTGCTGGCGGCGCTCGAAATCGAATCGCCGATTCTCGTCGGTCACTCGGACGGCGCTTCGATCGCGTTGATTCATGCGGGCGCTGGATACCGGGTGCGAGGCCTCGCGTTGATGGCGCCGCACGTGTTCGTCGAGGAGATGGGGCTGCGAAGCATCGAGCGGGTGAAGGTGGAATTCGAAACGACGTATCTGCCCGAGCGCCTCGGCCGTTATCATCGCGATGAGCGGCGGACGTTCCATCTGTGGAACGATGCGTGGCTCGATCCGCAGTTCAGGCGCTGGAATATCGAGGAGTATCTGCCCTCGATCAAGGTGCCGATCCTCGCGATCCAGGGAATCGATGACGAGTACGGGACGATGGCGCAACTGAAAAGCATCCGCGAGAAGACGCAGGGGCCCTGCGAAGTGCTGGAGCTTCCGGCCTGCGGGCATTCGCCGCATCGCGACCAGCCGCAAGCCGTGCTCGCCGCGCTGACCCGGTTTGTCGCCGGGCTTGCGTGAGATGACGGCGCCTTCGCTCGCGCAGGATACGAAGGTCATTGGGCTGGTCGCGCTCGCGCACGGCCTTTCGCACTTCTATCAGATCGTGACGGCGGTGCTGTTCCCGCCGATCCGGGAGGATCTCGGCGTTTCGTACGCCGCGCTCGGGGCGACGACCGCCGCGTACTACGTCGTGTCGGGGATCTGCCAGACGCTGGCGGGTTTTGCGGTCGATCGCTTCGGCGCGCGCCGCGTGCTCTTCGGCGGACTTGCGCTGTGCGTTGCCGGTGCGCTGCTCGGCGGGATGGCGCGCAGCTACGAAGTGCTGTTCGCCGCGGCGCTCGTCGGCGGGTTGGGAAACAGCGTGTTTCATCCGTGCGACTTCTCGATCCTGAACGCGCGCGTGACCGGCTCGCGGCTCGGCTACGCGTTCAGCTGGCACGGTGTTGCAGGCTTTCTCGGCTACGCGGCGGCGCCTGCGTTCGGGATTGGCCTTGCCGCCGCGTTCGGCTGGCAGGGCGCGCTGCTTGCTGCAGCGGCGGTTGGCGCGATCATCGTGCTTCTGCTGGGCGCGCAGCGCTCGAGCCTCTACGTGGAACCCGCCGATGCGCGACGCGGCGCCTCGCGTGCCGGCTTTGCGGACGATCTGCGCCTGCTCTCGTCGTCGCCCGTGCTGATGTGCTTCGGCTACTTCGTGCTGATCGCGGTCGGCTTCATCGCCATCCAGACGTTCGGTGTCGCGACGATGATCGCCCTGTACGGCGCCAATGCCGCGCTCGCTTCGGCTGCGCTCACCGCCTATCTGATCGGCGCGGCGGCAGGGATCTTCACCGGTGGTTTCGTCGCCGCGCGCTTCCAGCGCCACGACCTGGTCGCGGTCACCGGGATGACGTGCAGTGCGGCGATCATTTTCGTGATCGCCGCAGCGTGGCTGCCCGCCGCGGCGCTGCCGGTTCTCTTCGCGGCCACGGGATTCGCCGGCGGCGTCACGAACCCGTCGCGCGACCTGATCGTGCGCGCGAATACGCCTTCCGGTGCGACCGGGAAGGTGTACGGATTCGTCTACTCCGGCCTCGACGTCGGCTCGATGGCGACGCCGGTTTTCTTCGGCTGGCTGCTCGACCGCGGCCAGCCCGCGGCGGTGCTCTATTCCGTCGTCGTCGCTGCCGCGCTCACCGTGTTGACGGTGCTCAACCTGGAGCGCCGGCGAGTCGAGGCCGTTCCGCAGGCTCGATCGCCGTAGGCTCCCCGCTTATTTTCCCTTTGCCGCGCCGGGCGGCGGCCCGGGGAACTGGACGAATGGCCCGCTGGGCGTCTTGTCCGGCGGCAGGTAGGCAGGTGCCGGGTTGCCTGCGGGTCCCAGGTGACGCAGGTAGGCGTGGATCGCCCTCACATCGGCATCCGTCATGTCGCGCACCGCGAACCACGGCATCGGCGGACGCAGTTCGCTACGCGCGCGCGCCATGAACTGCTCTGCCGTCATCTCCTTGGCAACAAGCCTCAGGTTGGGCGCATAGGTGGTACCCCAAGGCCCGCGCCAACCGAGCGTGTCGCCGGTGAGCCATACGGATTCCTCTACCTTGCCGGCGCTCTCCATATAGCCCGGCGTATGGCAATCGTTGCAGCCGGCGATCTGCGCCAAATACCTGCCGCGCTTGGCTTCCTGCGACATGGCTTTGGAAGCCTTCTTTTCGTCTTTCTTCTGCGCCAGCGCGCTGTTGAAGTTTGCGCCGATCGCTGCTAACAACACAACGGAAAACAGTCTCGAGAGTGGGGTCATCGGATGGCCGTCTTGGTTGGAAAAAACGGCCGAAGTATATGACGAAGCGTTTGCGGCTGCGCTATAGTTCACGCTTCCGCAGTCCGCACTTCCCGGAGGTCTTTCATGAAACTCTATATGCATCCCGTGTCGATGACGAGCCGCCCGGTGCGCCTGTTCATCGCCGAAAGCGGCATCGACGTGGACGAGCAGGTGGTCGATCTGTTCACCGGCGAGCACTACAAGGAGCCTTATGCATCGCTCAACCCGAACCGCATGGTGCCGATGCTCGAAGACGGAGACCTGCGGCTCACCGAGAGCTCGGCGATCCTGAAATACCTCGCCGACAAGGTCGGATCGCCTGCGTACCCGAAGGACCTGAAGCAGCGCGCCAAGGTCAACGAGATGATGGACTGGCTGAACACGAACTTCTATCGCGAGTACGCATACAACCTGATCTACCCGCAGCTGTTTCCGCACATGAAGCGTCCGAACGAAGACGTGCAGAAGGCAACGCTGGAGTGGGGCAAGGAGCGCGCCAAGGGATGGCTGCAGATCCTGAACGACCACTGGATCGGGCCGAAGAACCAGTACCTGTGCGGCAACCAGATCACGATCGCCGATTATCTCGGCGCGGCATTCGTCACGCTCGGCGAGATCGTGCGCTGCGATTTTTCGCCGTATCCGAACGTCCAGCGCTGGCTCGGCAACATGAGGAAGCTGAAGACCTGGCCGAAGGTGAACGAGGTGTTCGAGGGCTACAAGGCTTCCGTCAAGGACCAGGCGTTCGCCGCGCTCTGAGGGAGGACCGCATGATCAAGGGACTACATCACAACGCGTACCGCTGCCGCGATTCCGAGGAAACGCGCAAGTTCTACGAGGACTTTCTCGGCTTGCCGCTCGTGAATGCGTTCCCGATCCGGGAAACGAAGACCGGCCGCGCGACCAGCGCGCTGCACTCGTTCTATCAAATGGACGACGGCTCGTGCCTGGCGTTTTTCGAGGTGCCGGACATGCCGTTCGAGTTCAAAGAGCAGCACGATTACGACCTGCACATCGCGGTCGAGGTGTCGAACGCCGACCTGCACCGGATGCTCGACAAAGGCAAGAAGGCCGGAATCCACACCCGTGGAATCTCCGACCATGGCTTCATCGATTCGATCTATTTCCGCGACCCGAACGGCTACGTGATCGAGCTCACCGCGAAGCGCGAAGGCAGCGAGCGCGAGGTGGAGCGGGCGAAGAAGGATGCCCGTCACACGCTCGACGAGTGGCAGTCGAGCAAGGCGAAGCGGGCCGCGTGAATTCAGGCGGCGCGCGCTAGCGCGCGCCGAGCGTCCACGAGATCGAGCGCTTCGAGCAGAAGCCGCGGATCGTTGGCTGCGAGGCGCGCAGGATCGGAGAGCATCCTGCGCCACAGTCGCGCACGCGGGTGCCCGTGGTACAGCCCGAGCATGTGGCGCGTGATGTGGCGAAGTGAGGTGCCCGCGGCTACCTCGGCGCTGGCGTATTCGTACATTGCGCGGACAACGTCTGCGCGCTCCATGCCGGTGGCGGCGAGAATCCACGGGTTGTGATACGCCGCGCGCCCGAGCATTACGCCGTCCACGCGCGCAAGGTGGCGCTCGATCTCCGGCCACGACGAGATCCCGCCGTTGATGACGATCTCGAGCTGGGGGAATTCTTCCTTCAGCCGATACACGAAGTCGTAGTCGAGCGGTGGGACCTCGCGATTTTCCTTCGGCGATAGCCCTTTCAGAACTGCGATGCGCGCGTGCACGATGAATGTGCGACAACCTGCGGCCGCGAGCGCGGCGACGAAGTCGCGCACGAAGCCGAAGTCCGGCGCGCGGTCGATTCCGAGCCGATGCTTGACCGTCACGGGAAGCGCACTTGCCTCGCGCATCGCACGCACGCAGTCGGCGACCAGCCTCGGTTCGGCCATCAGACACGCGCCGAAGGCGCCGCGCTGCACGCGCTCGCTGGGGCAGCCGACGTTCAGGTTCACTTCGTCGTAGCCGTATTGCGCTGCGAATCGCGCGCACGCGGCGAGCTCGTCGGGCTCGCTGCCACCGAGCTGCACGGCAATAGGATGCTCTGCCGGACTGAAAGCGAGATGACGGTCGCGGTCGCCATGCAGCAACGCACCGGTGGTGATCATCTCGGTGTACAGGAACGCGGTCGGCGAGATCTGGCGCAGGAAGTACCGGCAATGCCGGTCCGTCCAGTCCATCATCGGAGCGACGCAGAGGCGCTGAGCTCTCGTTGTTTCGGTCACCCGGGAATTCGATGAGGCGGAGACGCTTTATTTTACCGGCCCTCGCCTGGAAGAGGAATTCGGCTGGCGATCCGAAATCTCGATCCGCTCGCTTTCCACCGACAGCTCAACGCGATTCACCGTCCACCGTGCAGCCAAGCCCAGAAACTGCTGATACAGCTCGAGATCCCGCGCCGCCCCGTCCCTCCTTTGAGGCCATTTCTACACCATCCGACCCTGCCGGCCCACGCGAAACTCGGATGAACCGATTTTCCTATCGCTCGCTTCTTGGGCTGGTATATTTGCTCATATTCACGTGAGGCTTTGACGTATCTGGGAAAGCGCGCCGAAAAATTTTGGGAAACCGCCATTTCTCTATGCGAGATGTGGCAAGCCGGGGGGAAATGATGGGGGCAACCGTTCGGTACGGATCGTTGGTGCTCTGTGTCGCGCTTGGGGCATGTGCGAATCTGCAAACAGTATCGCGACGGACAGATCTGCCCCATCCCGACACAAAGGGTCCTGGGGTTGCAATTCATCTCGATGCGCACCAGCGACTCGTCCTTTACGGTCCCAAGGGCAAGTACTGCGCCGAGCCAAGCCCGGACGCCATGGCCGCTTACGCCGCCTCACTCGGATTGGGGGCCAGCGCGCCGGGCACTGGTGCCGCGTCCGTGGCCCAGGCGCTCCAGAGCTCCGCCGCCAGCATCGGGCTGCGTACCCAATCCATCACCTTGATGCGCGATGCGCTGTATCGCCTCTGCGAGGCTTATGCAAACGAGGTACTTTCCGATGTCAGCGCCACCATGCTTTTAGCACGCAGCCAGGACCTGACCGCCGTGGTGGTTGCGGTCGAGCAGTTGACCGGCGCAGTAGCGGCCAATCAGGCCCTCCTGACCAGCACGGCCGCGGCCAGTGCGTCCGCGTCGCTCGTGGCCAACCAGCAGTTGCTCGACGCAGCTCGGAAAGACGAGGCCGAAAAGGAGAAGAACCTTGCCGATGCCAGGACGGCACGCGACGCGCAGGATGCCCGCGTCACCGCCAAGACGGCTGATGTGGCAGCGGCGCAAACTTCCTACGACAATGCGGCAAAACGAGACCCGAAGCCAGCTGATGAACTAACGAAGCTTAGTGCCGCGCTTGAAAAGGAAAAGGAAAATCTCACAGCCGAACGGGCCAAGCTGAAAGACGCCGAAGGGCTGGTCAAGCGCCGCGAGGAGCTACTGGCCGAATCGAAGCGCGTTCGCGAGATCATCCAGGACAACAAGGACGCGGCGTTGACCCAGGCCGCTGCGAATACCGGCAGCGCGGGCAATTTCAGCACGCCGGTGCAGCGCGTCCAACTGGACAAGGCGGCCGCGGAAAAGATCGCGCAAGCGGTGTCGGACATGGTGAAGCATGTGCTCGACAAGGACTACACCGTCGACGCTTGTTCAACGCTCCTGACCAGTGTTTCGAATGAGAGCCTGTCAACGGACGCAAAGGAAATGCTGAAGGAAACACGCGCTCACTGCTTGGTACTCCTGCGCGCAAAAATCGAAGCGCAGACGAACAAATTGCTCCAATTCGGAATGGATGAGAGCTCAGACAGAATTAATAGGGCGCTCAAAACCCAGCCCGAGTTGCGCACTGCGCTAAACACCTGGCTCGGCTCCAATGCGCCTCGCGTTGACGTGTCCGATCTTCTGATCGATGGCCGAAATACTGCCCTAAGGCGGCGTGCTATCGACGCGCTGAAGATTCCGTAGTCATACCGACGGGAGGGGACGATGCCTGTCAAGACGGTTCCAGATGTACCCGCTGAAAAAGTGGGCGATGTGGTGCAGATTTTGGTCGACGACAATGCGATCAAGATTGAAGCGAAAAAGCATCCCAACGGAAATTGGGAGGTCACAGGGACAAAGCCGAACCGCTAAGTTGCGCCGCCGACGAGTCTGAAATTCCACACCAAGATCGTGGAAACGCCTGTCTCGCTGGCAATGTGCGGGAGGCCGATATTACTCAATTACTCATTATGATCGACAGCTAGCGTTAGCCTAAGCTTGCTGAATATGTCGGCGAGCGGAACAATATATGGTCATGCTTTCCGACGCGGCGTAGACGAGACCCACAAGTCGGTTCGTGCTGTCCACCACCGGAGCTCCGCCGCCGCCAGGCTTCGAGACCCTCTCGGCGACAAGCATATTTTCAGCCCGTGGCTGCCCCTCCTTTGTTTTCGCAGTCGTTTCTATGCCGATGACCTTCTCTTCGACAACCCCTCAAGTCCTGTCTGCAATACGCACGAATCGCGCCCAAGGCCGACGGCGGCGCGACTTCGCGAATGAGACCGAAAGCGGGGACGTTGGCGTGTCGTATATGGGGCTCCAGCAATGCGAGCGCAATGGCCCCTTCGCCGGGCTGCCCGGCCGCCCGTGGGTAGACGAACTTTAGTGAAGCTATTGGCTTCTTGGGATCACCGCCGTCGATCACGGCTGGCGATACGACGGGATGGTCCAGCGGCGCCGCTTGGAGGGCGTAGTTCGATGTCAGGACGTAGCGTTTCCCCGCCAGCTCGACGCTACAGCACATAGACGAAGCAGATTTCCCCTCTGTCGAACTGAGACTCGCGCCTGGAGCGAGGCTCGGAGTCATACCCCGTGTAGGCTTGTCGGCGCGACTGCTGAAGGTTGTCCTGCAGTCATTCCGGACGCAGCGATCGAAGCGGGGGCCGGGCGGGCGGCGAGGAAATCCAGACGGGCTTTCGAACGACCATCCTTGAGGCTGTGCTTCCTAAGCTCGGCGAGACAATGAACGAGCTGGTGATTTGGAATATCATGAATTGCATCTCCCGCGCATGAACCCGACCCTCCACCGCGCGGCTGCTTTTGCGCTCGAACGAGTACGCCGCGTGGCAGCGGCCGCCCGCCGGCATCCCGTTCGGGCGGCGCTGCTGTTGCCGGCGCTGCTCGTGCTGTACGTGCTGGTGCTCATCCCGTTCACGCCCGGCATCGGCGATCTGCGCAAGGCGAAATCCGCGACGCCCTCGGTCGTAGTGTCTTCCGACGGCGTCGTGCTGGCCGAATACAAGCGGATCAACCGCCAGTGGGTGCCGCTGGAAAGGATCGCGCCGAGCGTGGTGCAGGCGCTGATCGCAATGGAGGATCACCGCTTCTACGATCACCATGGCATCGACTTCCGCGGCACGGCGCGGGCAATGGTGCGCACGCTGTCGGGCGATTTGCAGGGCGGCTCGACGATCACCCAGCAACTCGCGCGCAACCTGTACCCGGATGAGATCGGCCGCGGAGTCACGATCAACCGCAAGGCGAAGGAAGCGATCACGGCCCTCAAGATCGAGGCGCTTTACTCCAAGCGCGAGATTCTCGAGACGTATCTGAACACCGTGCCGTTTCTGTTCAATGCGTTCGGCATCGAGATGGCGGCGCGCACCTATTTCGACAAATCCGCCGAGCAGCTGGACGTGCTCGAAGCGGCCACGCTGATCGGCATGCTCAAGGGCACAGCCGCGTACAACCCGGTGCTGCACCCCGAACGCGCGCTGGCGCGCCGCAACCTGGTGCTGGCGCAGATGGCCAGGCACGGCAAGCTCGAGCGCGCCCAGATGGAGGCGCTGGCCAAGCGTCCGCTGCGGCTTGATTTCGAGCGACAGGTAGAGCCGCCCGGGCTCGCGCCCCACGTCGCACAGCAACTGCGCAAATGGCTGATCGGTTGGGCGGACGCGCGCGACTACGACATCCATGCCGATGGCCTCGTGGTGCGCACCAGCCTCGATTCCAGGCTGCAGAAGGCGGCCAACCAGGCGCTGACTCGTCAGTTGAGCCGTTTGCAGGCGCTCGCCGACGGCGCTCGTCCGCGGGGGCAGGAGGGTCCCGTGCTGCAGGGCGGCTTCATGGCGCTGGATCCGCGCAACGGCCTCGTGCGCGCATGGGTAGGCAGCCGCGATTTTGCGCAGGAACAGTTCGACCATGTGGTCCAGGCGCGCCGCCAGCCGGGCTCGACGTTCAAGCCTTTTGTCTATGGCGCGGCGTTCATGCAGGGTCTAAAGCCCGACACGACGCTGATCGACCAACCTGTTGCGATCAGGCTGTCGGGCAACGACGTATGGACGCCTCGCGATGGCACGCCGCCCTCCGGCCTGCCCATGACGCTTCGCGACGGTCTCGTGTTCTCGAAGAACACGATTACCGCCCAGGTGATGCAGCAGGTGGGACCCGCCCGCGTGGCGCAACTGGCGCAGGCCATGGGTGTGCGGCAGAGCAAGCTCGACCCGGTGATGTCGCTCGCGTTGGGAACCAGCCCCGTCACGCTGCGCGAAATGGTTGCGGCGTTCGGAACGATTGCCAATGCCGGACACTATTTCGAGCCTGTGATCGTGCTCAGCGTCGAAGACCGCAACGGCACGGTGCTGGAAGCGTTCCAGCCTGTGCGGGAACCGCAACCGGCCATGCCGCGTGCGGAAGCGTTGCAACTTGTGAATGTGATGCGAGGTGTGGTCGACGAAGGGACGGGGGTCGCCATCCGGCAGCGATTCGGCATCACCGCCGATGTTGCCGGCAAGACCGGTACCACGCAGGACAACACCGATGGCTGGTTCATCCTGGTTCATCCGCAGCTGGTCGCCGGGGCGCGGGTCGGCTTCAACGACAACCAGGTGACGATGGGGACCTGGGGTGAGGGCGCCCGCAGCGCGCTGCCGATCGTCGGTGAATTCTTCCAGCAGGCCCTGCGCAGCCGCTGGATCGATCCGGCTGTCGAGTTCGACATTCCGCGCCCGAGGCCCCGGCCGCGAGAGCGCGAGCAGGAACGCGGGCCGCAAGGGCCGGGTGATTTCGTCAGAGGGATCCTGGACGGGTTGCGCAGGATCTTCAGGTAAGCCTCGCGGCGCAGCGCCTACTTCTAACGTGCTCGCCTGCTGTCACGGACTGCCTTCCAGCCCCAAACCCAGACGTATTGAACGCCCGATGCAAGGACGGTCGCAAAGACAAATACGAAAGCCGCTGGAAGCCATCTGTCGACCTCGATCCATCGCGCTGCGCTCGCCATCACGAGGAGAAGCACCGTGAACTCGATGAAGGTATTTACTTTGGAAAGCGTCGTCGGCGCGATTTTGATCGGGCCGAGCGTAAAGCGGTACGCGAGGGCGCCCGCAACGATCACGACGTCGCGCAGCACGATGGCAATCGCGAGCCACATGGGCAGCAGACCTTGCCATCCGAGAAGCACGGTAGCGACGAACATGTTGAGCTTGTCCGCGATCGGGTCGAGCATTGCGCCCAGAGCAGACGCCAGTTTGAAGCGCCGCGCGATCCAGCCGTCGAGCAGATCGGTCACCGCAGCGACGAAAAAGACCATGAGCGCGAGACCATGCTCACCGTCCAGAAGGAAATACGCCACGAGCGGCACGAGCGCGAGGCGGGCGAGCGTGATCAGATTCGGCATGTTGAGCGCAGGTCGCATGACCCCCTCGCCATGAGTCCTTATCTGGAGAGACTACTCGAGCTTGTCTATCTCATGTTGCCTGCTTATTGCGCCAACATGGCCCCGCCGTTCGTGAAGTACTGGCGCGGCTGGAATCGGCCGATTCATCGTGCCTGGCTGGGCGAGCACAAGACCGTCATGGGATTCGCCTTCGGCGTCATACTGGGTGTACCGATCGCCTACGCGCAGTCGCAACTCGACGTTGGCGTTCGCCTATCGTGGGAGCGGGACGCATGGTTAGCGGTTGGCCTCGCGCAGGGCTTGGGCGCGATGAGTGGAGACGCGATCAAGAGCTTTTTCAAGCGGCGCATCGGCATCGCGCCGGGCCGGCCCTGGATTCCCGCGGATCAGCTCGATTTTGTGATCGGTGCGCTGATTCCGTTGTCTTTGCTTGTGGCGCTGAGTCCGAGCGACCTGGTCGCGATACTGCTGTTCACATTCGTTGCGGATATTGTTGTGAACCATGTCTCGTTTTACCTCGGCATACGCGACACGAGATGGTAGCCGCGCAGGCGGCGAGAAAACTCATCTTAAGTCGAGCGCGCGGCGGCGCGTCAGATCCAGCATGCATGCCTTGCGCTCGTCGCCGGCGGCGCGGCGCGCGCATTCGGCGTCGCGATACGCGCGCCACGAGTCGATGCTGCGCTGGAACGTAGTCGAAGCATTCTGATTCCCGGCCTTCGCGTCCGCCTGGCGCGCTTCGACGGTGTGCTTGGCGTACAGCTCGGTCAACTCCCGGTCGGCGATGGTGAGCAGGCCGTCCAGGCACTCGCCTGCGCTGCCGCCGCTGCGACGGCACTGCGCGAGCGAGGGCGCATCGCGCCGCGGGAACCAGTTGAAGAACACGGCGCGCCTGTCGTCGGCGAGCAGGCACAGGAAACTCATTTCGATCGCGAGCGTTCCCGTGTAGACGATGGCGCCGTTGCCGTACAGCAGCGAGGCTACGAACTGGCTGCCGACGTTGCGCGTATATCGGTCGATGTTGAGATTCTGGTCGCGCTCGAACACGATCGATTGGATCTTGCTGTTCTCCTTGCGCAGCTCGCGTTCGGCATACGCGCGGCAGGTCTCCACGCCCGGCCCCGCATACTGGCCCAGCGCCGGCATCGAGCAGGCAGCGAAGGAGAGCGCGCAAATCAGCTTTTTCATCGCGCGTACTGCCCGGTGGATTGAGCGCGCACGCGAATCATGCCCAGCAGGCTCTCGGTGTATGGCGCGGCGACGCCTGCCTTGCGCGCGATCTCGAGCGTTCCGGTCAGCAGACCGTCGATCTCGAGGCTCTTGCCGCCCTCCATGTCCTGCAGCATCGAGGTCTTGAACGTGCCGAGCCTGCGCGCCATGTCGATGCGCGCTTCGGGGTCGATGTCCGCATCGACACCGATCGCGCGGCCGACGGCGAGGCATTCGCGCATGATCGCCACCATGTAGGCCTTGACCGCGGCATCGGCGATCATGCGATCGGCAGTGGCAAGCGTCAGCGCCGAGACCGGATTGAAGCTGACGTTGCCGAGCAGCTTGACCCAGAAATCGCGCTCGATGAACGTGCTGGCGACTGCTTCGAAACCTGCCTCGCGCAGCGCTTCGCCAAGACGCTGGGTCCGCGTGGTGTTGGCCCCGCCCGGCTCGCCGATGATGAGGCGCCCGCCCATGTTGTGCCGGATTCGGCCGGGCTCGGCGAGCGACGCGGCGAGATGGATCACGCAGCCGACGACCCGAACGGTCGGAATCGCGCGCGAGATCGCGCCATCCGGATCCAGGCTCTCGAGGCGCAGCTTGCCGCCGCCGAAGGGCAGGCGATCGAAGAACCACCACGGCACGCCGTTCATCGCGGTAACGACGGAGGTGTCGGCACCGAGCAGTGGGGCGATCGCCGCAGCGACTTCGGGCAGACTCTGTCCCTTGACTGCAACGATCACGTAGTCCTGCGGTCCCAGCCTGGCTGGATCGCTTTCGGCCGCAATCCGCACCGTGGTCTCGGAACCAGCGGAGAGGATCCGCAGGCCGTGCGCGCGGATCGCGGTAAGGTGGGCGCCGCGCGCCACGACTGAGACGTCGTGACCGGCCCGCGAGAGCCCCGCGGCGATCACAGCGCCGACCGCGCCGGCGCCAAAGACACAGATTTTCATGGTGTAATTTTACCGTTCGAGGAGAACCCGCCATGTTTGCGTTCATGAAGAAAAGAAGCGCGCTGCTGCCGAAGGAGAGCACGATTCCCGGCCGCGGCGAGACAATGCCGGTTCCGGCCAGGCATTTCATCAACGGCCATCCGCTGCGCCCGCCGTTCCCCGAGGGAATCGAGCAGGCGGTTTTCGGCATGGGATGCTTCTGGGGAGCGGAGCGGCTGTTCTGGCAGACGCGCGGCGTCTACACGACGGCCGTAGGCTATGCCGGCGGCGAGACGAAGAACCCGACCTACGAAGAGGTCTGCTCGGGCTTCACGAATCACGCCGAAGTGGTGCTCGTGGCGTTCGATCCGCAGCTGGTGAGCTACGAGGATCTGCTCAAGGTCTTCTGGGAAGGCCACGATCCGACGCAGGGCATGGCCCAGGGCAACGATCGCGGAACGCAGTATCGTTCAGCGATCTACTGCTACGGCGACTCGCAAAGAAAGGCGGCGCTCGATTCGCGCGATCGCTTTCAGATCGGGCTGAAGGCTGCCGGATTCGGCCCGATCACCACCGAGATTCGCGACGCGCCGGAGTTCTACTACGCCGAGGACTATCACCAGCAGTATCTCGGCAAGAACCCCGCGGGCTATTGCGGACTCGGGGGCACCGGCGTGTCGTGCCCGGTCGGCGTGAAGGCGAGCGCGTAGCGCGGCTTAGCGCTGCGCTACTTCTTCTCCCGCTTCAGGATCACCTTGGCATCCTCGATCACCTTGAACGGGCTCTTGCCCCAGAGGATCGCGGAGTAGAAGAATTTCTCCAGCTTCGCTTCGCTCAGGTCGCGCCACTGGTACTGGTTGACGAGGATCACCTGGCCGGTCATGCCGAGGTCGCCGATGATCGTGAACGCGGCTTCCTGTACCGGTTTTTGCGGCTCGCGGTCCCACTTGACCGGATCGACCCGGGCGACCGAGCCCGGTGCTTCGCCCGGGAAGGCATCGAACGATCCCTGGCAGCCGTCGATGGTGCGCAGGGAGCAGGCCAATCGGTTTCCGCGGGGTGGCATGAAAGCGATTCTATCGCGAACCCCCGGTACTACGCCCGGCGCAAACGCGGTACCATTTCGGCGCCGTTTCATTCCTAGGGGAGGACCACACATGATCAGAACTGCAATTACGGCGAGCCTGCTGCTGGCTTTCGGCGGCGCCCAGGCACAGGACAAACCCAAGCCTCCGCCGGCATGGCATCAGGGCAAGCCGGCCGCAATGGCGGATTCCAAGCTCGCGCCGCTGGCCGGAAAGATGACCGAGACGCCGGCGGGGGAGATCCCGGTCGACAAGATCAAGGTACCCAAGGGATTCAAGGTCGAGCTCTGGGCGAGCGGGATGCCGGGCGCGCGCGCGATGGCGCAGGGCGACAAGGGCAAGATCTACATCGGCACGCGCACGATCGGCCGCGTCTACGAAGTGACGGATCACGGCGACAAGCGCACCAGCCGCGTCGTGATCGACAAGCTCACGCAGCCTGCCGGCGTCGCGTACGCCAACGGCTCGCTGTACGTG
>Ga0114129_10006342_pt1 | contig 16772 bp, 18 predicted proteins | sample RhiMetdeltSRZDD1_FD_80071 | JGI IMG/M metagenome (GOLD analysis project Ga0114129, IMG submission 80071) | Populus rhizosphere microbial communities from Tennessee, USA - Rhizosphere MetaG P. deltoides SRZDD1 (version 2) (version 2) | ecosystem: Host-associated > Plants > Roots > Rhizosphere >... | reverse complement strand
CTCCAGCATGGGTTGCCCTTTTAAATGTTCGTTTTGCGCTGTAGTGCCCATTTACAATGCACGCTGGCGCGGCAAATCGGCCCAACACATTTACCACGACATCAAATACCTGAAAGACGAATTTGGTGGTAATGCCATTGAATTTCACGACAACAACTTTTTTGTTTCGGAAAAAAGAACGGTTGAATTTTCAAAACTCATTCAGCCCGAAAATATGATATGGTGGGGCGAAGGCCGTATCGATACCATTGATAAATATTCCGATCAATCGCTCGAGCTGATGCGTGCATCGGGTTGCAAGATGATCTTCTTTGGCGCCGAAACCGGTAACGACGAAATACTGAAAAAAATGGATAAGGGCGGTACGCAAAGCAGTGCGCAGATCAGGGCTTTTGCCGCCCGCATGGCCAAATTCGATATCATTCCTGAATATTCGTTTGTATTAGGCACACCGGGCGATACGCCCGAACAGGTGATGAAACAAATTGACCAGGATATTGCGTTCATTAAAGAGATCAAAAGCATCAATCCCAAAACCGAGATCATTATTTACCTGTATAGCCCCGTGCCTACCGAAGGCTCTGAGATGTATAAAAAAGTATTGGAAAGCGGTTTTCATTTTCCCGATAAGCTCGAAGACTGGATCAGTCCGCACTGGGAGAATTTTGATTTGCGCAAAAACCCGCTTACGCCCTGGTTAACACCCGAAATGGTTGACAAGATCAAAGATTTTGAAACCGTATTGAACAGCTACTACCCTACTGTGTCGGACATACGACTAAACGGTTTTAAAAGAAATATGATGCGGGGCATTTCGGCCATACGCTATAAAACCGGTTTGTACTGGAAACCATATGAATTAAAAGTGTTGCAACTGTTGTGGAAGTATCGCCAACCCGAAATTGAGGGATTTTAATTTGAAACAAACTTTTAAATATCTCACCACCCGTTTATATAAACCACTGCTGGTAAAATACCTGTCGGCCACACGCACCTATACCTATAAGGGCATCCGGCTGGTAATACCGCCGGCTGTTTTTCACCCGGGCTTTTTCTTCAGCACGCGTTTATTGCTGCGGTATGTGGCTACCCTTCCGTTAAAAAATAAATTATTCCTTGAACCGGGGGCCGGTAGCGGACTGATATCGTTATACGCCGCAAGGCAGGGCGCTGTTGTTACGGCAACCGACATCAACCCCGTGGCCGTTCAGTTCCTTGAAAAGAACCGGTACATCAACAGGTTAAAGGTACATATCATTCATTCTGATTTATTCGAATGCATTCCGCAACAGGCGTATGACATTATTGCCATCAACCCGCCTTACTATAAAAAGCAACCGCATACTGCAGCCGAATATGCCTGGTATTGCGGTGAGCAGGGCGAATATTTTCAGCATTTGTTCAGCGGATTACATAAATACATGCATGCGCAATCAGTTGCATTAATGATCCTGTGCGACGGATGCGATGTGCAAATGGTAAAAGACATCGCGTTACAAAATGGGTTCCATTTAAACTGTGTGCAAACAAAGAAAAACTGGATCGAAACGAATTTCATTTTTAGAATACAAAAAAGCGAGTGACAATTCAGCAACTATACCACACCTTTCAGCGTTACCGCACTTTGCAAACCCATGTTATCAGGGCTTTGCCGGTGGTGATATTAATGCCGCACAGCGCCTGCAATTGCCGTTGTGTAATGTGCGACATCTGGAAGGATAATAAAAACCTGAAACAACTTACCGAAGATGACATTCGTGGTTTACTGGGCGCCTTCAAAAAATTTGGAACAAAGCAGGTTGTGCTATCGGGTGGTGAAGCATTGCTGAACCCCAATTTTTTCAGGTTTTGCGAAATACTGCAAAAAGAAAATATTGCGGTTACGTTGTTGTCGACCGGTTTATCGATCGAAAAAAAAGCCGGGCAGTTATTGCAATATGTAAATGAAATTATTGTTTCGCTCGATGGTGATGAAACGCTGCACGACAATATACGTCAGATACCCGGCGCCTTTCAAAAATTAAGACAAGGTGTGCAGCATATTAAAGCTATCGATCCCAACTATCGCATTACGGCACGCACGGTCATTCACCGGTTGAACTTCAGGCACTGGATAGCTATTGTAAACAGCGCCATGGAAATGGGGTTAAACCAGATCAGTTTTTTACCGGCCGATGTAAGCAGTCATGCATTTAACCGGGCCGAACTATGGAACACAGAACAGCAGCAGCATGTATTGGTGCATGAAGAGGAACTGCCCGAATTGCAATCGGTGATCGATGAACTGATCCGTTATCACCAGCCGGCTTTTGATCAGCATTTTATTGCCGAGAGCCCCGAAAAGCTGCAAAAAATATACGCTTACTATGCGGCCTTTTATGGAAAGAATCCATTCCCGTATAAAAAATGCAATGCGCCGTGGGTATCAACCGTCATTGAGGCAGATGGAACCGTGCGTCCCTGTTTTTTTCATGAGGCCATGGGCAATATCAGGCAACAGAACCTCGAAGCAATTATAAACAGCGAATCGGCCATTGCATTCAGAAAGAACCTGAATATCGATACCAACAGCACCTGTGTAAAGTGCGTGTGCTATTTGAATTTATCGCCCCGCGCGACCCTTTCATGATAAACGAATTGAAATGAGTAACAATACCATCCTTTTCTCGCACTCCTACTTCCTGCGCTTCGATCCCAAGCAATGGGCAACGGCACAGCCGTATCCGCCGTTGGGTACTATGTATGCGGCGGCCCTGATGCGTGAGAACGGATACACCGTTTCGTTATTCGATAATATGTTTTCGGTCAACGCCCATGATGTGCAAAACGACCTGAACCAACAATCGCCCGCTTTTTTTGTATTGTACGACGACGGCTTCAACTACCTCACCAAAATGTGTCTTACCAATATGCGCGAAGCCGCTTTTACCATGATAAAGCTGGCAAAGGCAAAAGGTTGTACAGTGATAGTTTCAAGCTCCGACAGCACCGATCATTATGAACAATATTGCCGCGAAGGAGCCGATTTTGTATTGCTGGGCGAAGCCGAAATGACATTGCTTGAAGTGGTGAATGCCATTAAAAATAAACAATCCGATTTTCTGCACATACAGGGTCTTGCTTATTTGCAAAATGATGCGGTGATAAAAACTTCGCGCCGCACAGTAATGAAAGACCTCGATGCCCTGCCATTACCGGCCTGGGACCTGGTTGATATTACTCCGTATAAATCGATGTGGTTAAAAAGCTCGGGCTATTTTTCATTGAATATGGCTACCACGCGCGGCTGTCCCTTTAAATGCAACTGGTGCGCAAAACCTATTTACGGCAATCGCTACAACAGCCGCTCGCCCGAAAAAGTGGTGCAGGAATTAAAACTTTTAAAAGAAAAATACCAGTTCGATCACATCTGGTTCAGCGACGATATATTTGGTTTGAAACCGGGATGGGTAAACGCATTCGCCGATTGCATCGAAAAAGAACAATTGCATTTTAAATTCAAGATACAGTGCAGGGCCGATCTGTTATTGCAGGAAAACTATATTAAAGACCTGGCAAGGGCCGGTTGCCATAATATATGGATGGGCGCCGAAAGCGGTTCGCAAAAAATTCTCGATGCCATGGACAAAGGCACCACCGTTGAACAGATCTATACCGCTACAGCGTTACTAAAGAAAAATGGCATCAACCCCTCTTTCTTTATACAGTTTGGTTATCCCGGCGAAACAAAGGACGACATTGCCAAAACCATTCGTATGATCAAAGACCTGTTGCCATACGAAATGGGTATCTCAGTTTCGTATCCTCTGCCCGGCACCGTGTTTTACGAACGGGTAAAAGCCGATCTGAAAGAAAAAACCAACTGGACGGATTCCGATGAACTGTTGCTGATGTTCAGCAATACCTATCCACCTGCATTTTATAAAAAACTGCATCGCTATGTTCATCATGAGTTTCGCAAACAACAGGGATGGATGGCTTTTTGCAAAGCGGTGAAAAATCCCTTTGCCGTTTCCTGGGCAGAGTTGAAAAAAATAATATCGGCCTGTTTGCATATGCCTTCATTATTTATTGAACGACTGCAGTTAAACCGGTATGCGCATGAATAAAGCAGCCACTTTTGATGCACTGGCCCCTGCCTACGATACCAGCTTCACAGAGAGCTGTACCGGGCAGGCGCAACGTGCCATCAGCCGTAAATGGCTGCAGCCGTTGTTATCCCGCTTTGCGGGAGGTTTGCAACTGCTCGAAATCAATTGCGGAACAGGCGCCGATGCGTTGTGGCTGGCCAATATGGGGCATCATGTTACGGCCACCGATGCTTCGCCGGTGATGATTGATGAAGCAAAACGAAAAGATGCGTTACAAACCGGTAACCCTTCTTTTCAAACCTGTGCATTCGAAGCATTGCAAACAACTTTCCCCAACCAGCAGTTCGATTGCATATTCTCTAATTTCGCAGGATTGAATTGCGTGTCGCCCGATGATATGCCAATGTTGGCCAAACAATTTTATGCTTTGTTAAGGCCCGGAGGATACCTGGCAGTAGTGTTGTTTGGGAAATACTGTGTGTGGGAAACCTTGTATTATTTACTGAAAGCAAACGGAAAGCAGGTCGGCAGAAGATTTACAAATAAAAAGGTACTGGTTCCTTTAACAGAATCGGTTACCCAGCCTGTTTATTATTATTCAATCAAAAAGTTTGTGCGCCTGCTGGGGCCGTTGCAACTGGTACAAACAAAACCGGTGGGCCTGTTTATTCCGCCTTCGTACCTCGAAGGAATGATGCAGCAGCATCCCCGTTTTTTCCGTTCGCTGGTTCAACTGGAACACAGTGTCGGCAGCGCATCGTTCCTGAGCGCCCTGGCAGATCATTCGTTCATTTTGTTAAAAAAAGAAGTCTTATGACAATCCTGTTAACACATGGTTACTTTATAGGTGAAGACGCCAAAGAACAGGCTATCATGCGCCCTTATGTGCCGCTGGGCATTTTATATATTTCTGCTTATCTCGAAGATCACGGGTACGATAATGAAGTATTCGACAGCACCTTTTCTTCGTTCGATCTGTTGTGTAACCGGTTAATGGAGCAACGTCCGCGGGTGGTTGGCATTTATACCAACCTCATGACCAAGCTGAATGTATTGCGCATCGTTCGTTTTATAAAAAGCAGAACCGAGTTAAAACATACCCGCATTGTATTGGGCGGTCCCGAAGTAAGGAATCATGCCATAAAATTTCTGGAACATGGCGCCGATTTTATTGTATCGGGCGAAGGAGAACAAACCATGTTCGAACTGGTGCAATGGATCGAAGGAACGTATACCGGCACGCTGGCCGATATAGAAGGCATTTCATACATCGACCCCGAAAAAGGTTTTCTGCAAAATCGCGAACGCACCAAATTAAAGAGCATCGATGTATTGCCTTTTCCCAATCGATCTAAAGTAAATCTGTCGTTGTATTTCGATGCCTGGAAAGGCAGGCATGGCACCAGCGCTATTTCTGTAAGCACTATGCGCGGATGCCCGTATAGCTGTAAATGGTGCAGTCGCGCTGTATACGGACAAAGCTACCGGCGCCGGAGCCCGGCAAAAGTGGCGGATGAAATTGCATATATCAAAGAAAATTACGGGGTCGACAGCCTCTGGTTCGTTGATGATGTATTTACCGTAAGCCACCAGTGGTTAGAGAACTTTGCACAGGAAGTTACCAGTCGCAATATCGTAATGCCGTATGAATGCATTACCCGGGCCGACAGGATGAACGAGGAAGTGATCATCAACCTGAAAAAAAGCGGATGTTTCCGCGTATGGATAGGCGCCGAAAGCGGCTCTCAGAAGGTCATCGATTTGATGGACAGGCGCGTTGAGGTAGAACAGGTGCAGCAAATGATTCAGCTGGCTCGCCGTCATGGTATACAGGCCGGTACTTTTATCATGGTAGGTTACCCCGGCGAAACAAGGGAAGATATTTATGCTACCGTACAACATTTAAAAAATGCCGACCCCGATCTGTTTACGATCACGGTGGCCTATCCTATAAAAGGAACACCCCTGTATGCCGAAGTGGAAGATCGTTTTGTAACCGATCTTCCCTGGGAAAGCAGCACCGACCGCGATATTGATTTTGTGCGCACCTACAACAGAAAGTATTACGACTATGCCATTCAGATGATCAATTACGAAGTAAGCTACCACAAGGCGCTAAAAAAACCGGTGGCCAATTTATTCAAACTACCGGTGTTGAAGCTGCGCTCAACGCTGGCCAAAGGGCATATGTGGATGGAGGGGAGAAAGCGGATGGCTTGATTGCTCTGCGAGACTTGCAGTCTCGCAGTTCTATTATGTGGCCTTTGGCCACGGTCGCGTTGCTAAAAGCAACAGAATAAACCTTCGGGACTGCAAGTCCCGAAGAGCAACTGACCGCACTTATTACTTAATACTTATTACTTAATACCGGCTCAGCCGCCTCAGCCTGCTTCAATTTTTTCTCAAGGGCATCCAGCACCTTCTTCTGAAAATAAACCGGGTTGGGCTTTGAAAAATGTTTATCGTTATGCAACCCCATACGAACGCCGCTGGCATTTAACCGTTGCTGTTCTTCTTTATGCATCCAGCGTTTTGAGGTCATTTGCATCAGGTAATTATCCACCGCATCGCCTAAGCGGTTATTCAATATCCATTCCGTTGCTTTTTTAAACCATGATGAACGGCTTGCATAAACCGAATGCTTTGTGCCCGGCTGGTTGGGAAAATATAGGGTTGTCCAGTTATTCTGCTCAAAAAATTTATCCATGGTGCCATTGCCGCACACCGGTAACAGGGTGATCAGTTCGGTAGCGGTAAAAATATTTTGTTCTTCAATGCGCAGGGCTTCTTCATCAATATAATAATTCATACAGTACCAGTGCTGGTGCCCGGTAATAAAAGTAAACTTCTTAAACAGGTGCATGAAGGTACGTGCAATCCATAACCGGTTAGAGCGGGTTATGATAAAAAAATCTATATCGGTATTTTGATCGGCAAAATTCTTTGAAAGCGATCCTGAGATGCCGATTCCGCGCACATAGGGAAACTGGTATAAAAACGAGCCTATTTTGTAAGCGGTTTCGATCAATGCAGCAGCTTTATTATTGCCGGCCGTTCTTCGTTCACGCAAGGCCACATCATTTTGCAATGAATAAAAATGGCCCAGTTTAAATATACGCTTCGAACCGGCAAGCCGGTTTAATACGGAGGCCACATCATCAGGGTGCGATTGCTGGCCGAGAAAGAAATATATTTCTTCTTTGGTAAGCGGATAATTAAAGATGTCGAAATAAGCTAATACTTTAATTATACTTTGCTCCGGCGTTACATGCATGCAGAATGTATTGTGGGTTAATAAAAAGCAACTGTTTAAATGTATTGGCCGTATTCATTGTATAATAAATACTTGATAACCTTAAAAAAGGTTGCTTTTGTTGAAAAAGGGAAGTTAAAGGTGCGCCGCCCGCAAAGTGTGGCACAACTTGTGAACACCTGTTTAAAGAATAAATATATAATGAGCGAAACAGCACTTATAGTACGAGTACCCGAACAGGAGCTATTCATTCGTAGCAAAACAACCAGCTGGCGGCACTATGTTGATAACAAAAAAGACTATTTCATTGCCAAGCGCGTACTGGATTTACTGATAGCGAGCCTGGTTATACTTATTATATTAAGCTGGTTGTTGCCGGTGCTGGCCCTGCTGATAAAGTGTACGTCGGGAGGCCCGGTTTTCTTTTTACAAAAACGTACCGGCCGCGGGGGCAAATCATTTATCTGCTACAAATTGCGAACAATGGCTTATAACCCGGTAACCCCCTTTAAAAGGGCAGCTTCCAATGAGCAACCCATTACCCGGCTGGGGCGTTTTTTGCGGGAATCGAACCTCGATGAAATGCCCCAGTTTTTTAATGTACTGGCAGGTACTATGAGTATTGTTGGGCCCCGCCCCCATATGCATGCCGACTGCAATGCTTTTTCACGGCTTATTCCCCAATACAAATTCCGCAACCTGGTAAAACCGGGCATTACCGGAATGGCACAGGTAAAAGGCTACCACGGAAAGATCATCAACCACGAATGCATATATAAAAGGTATGAATGGGACGCCTTTTATGTTAAACATGCCGGTTTGTGGCTCGACCTGAAAATTATGGCCCAAACCGCCATTCAGCGCATCGGCATTATAATAAGGTATAATGCTCAAAAAGAAAAAGGGGAACCACCCAGGTATCTGAAGTCAGAAGTATGAAGTCGGAAGTCAGAAGAACCTGCGATTCGATTTCGCTCAGAGATTTCATATTTCGGGGTCTTCTGACTTCAGACCTCCGACCTCAGACTTCAGACATCGGCCCCCAAACAATATTCATTTTCACGCGTTTATAGTAAATTTGATGTAATAATCACCATTCAGGGGGTTGCTTTTCAGGAACCTGGAGTATGTTTTTGCCATTTTTTTGCATTTAGCTTACCCTATTTGCCTGATAATCCCTACCTTTGCAAACTCTTTAAAAGGGTAGTTCATGAACAGCCGACGGAATTACGATATTGCATTTGTGGGATTGAAGCCGGGCACTCATGAGTTTGAATATTCGATCGACGATAAGTTCTTTGTAGAATACCAGGAGCAGGATTTCCGCCAATGCACAGCACAGGTTAAACTGATGCTTGAAAAGCAAAACGGCTTTATGCTGCTGAAGTTCGAGATCGGTGGCAAACTGGAGGTAACCTGCGACCGCTGTGGCAACAATCTGCCACTTGAATTGTGGGACGAGTTCAACATCGTGGTTAAAATAGTAGACGAACCCGAAGTAATGAACGAGCAGGAAGAAGACCCGGATGTGTACTACATTTCAAAAGGCGAAAGCCATTTGCACATTGCAGACTGGATCTATGAGTTTATTAACCTGAGCATTCCAATGCAAAGGATGTGTTCGGAAGATGAGTTGGGAGGTCCGCATTGCAACAAAGAAGTGCTGGACATGCTGAAGAAACTGGAAGAACAAAAAAACCCATCCAACAACCCGTTGTGGAAAGGATTGGAGAAATTTAAAGATCTGGAAGACAGTTGATTTTTTTAAGTAGTTTATAAATTCGAAGCGTATGCCGAATCCCAAAAGAAGACACTCCCAACAGAGGGGTGCTAAAAGAAGAACACATTACAAAGCTGAAAAAGTTACTTTAAGCAAGGACAGCACTACAGGTGAAATACACGTGCGTCATCGCGCTCACGTAAGTGAAGGTAAATTGTATTATAAAGGAAAAGTATTATCTGAAAAAGCTTAACCGACCTTAAGCCTCTTTTTGTATAATATACTTCTTTTACAATGAGCCTATTGCCGGAAATGACTATCTGTTTAGACATGATGGGCGGAGACTTTGCACCACTCGAAGCAGTGAAGGGCATCCGCGATTACCTGACAGAAACGAACGATCCGGCTATGTTATTTTTAGCCGGTGATGAAGCGCAGATCAATCCGTTACTGCAGCAGTATCAGATACCTGCTGAAAGGGTGCGTGTTATTCATGCCCCCCAGGTAATTGAATACAACGAATCTCCTACCAAAGCGCTGAAAGAAAAGCAGCAATCATCTATAGCTGTGGGCTTTCACCTGCTTGCAACCGGTAAAGTAGCCGCATTTATCAGTGCCGGCAATACCGGGGCCATGCTGGTGGGCGCCATGTACAGCATTAAACCCATCGAAGGCGTTCAGCGGCCTACTATTGCCACTATTATTCCCAAAGACAATGGGCTTACCGGTTTGTTGCTTGATGTTGGGTTAAATGCCGACTGCAAACCCGAACACCTGAGTCAGTTCGCTACTTTAGGGTCGCTATATGCACAGCACATTCTGGGTATCGATAATCCCCGGGTGGCCTTATTAAATATTGGCGAAGAAGAAGGTAAAGGCAATTTGCTGGCACAGGCCGCTTATCCCCTGCTGAAAGAAAACAACCTGATCAATTTTACGGGCAATGTTGAAGGAAGGGATATTTTGCTTGATAAAGCCGATGTAATGGTTTGTGATGGTTTTACCGGTAATGTGATATTAAAACTGGCAGAATCATTATACGAAATCACCCACCGCAAAAACATAAAGCACGAATACCTCGACCAGTTTAATTTTGAACTGTACGGCGGTACCCCCGTGTTAGGCGTAGCCAAGCCGGTGATCATCGGCCACGGTATTTCACATGCCAAAGCATTTTGTAATATGATCCATCTGGCCAAAAAAATGATCGCAGCCGACCTGCTGGGTAAAATGAAAGCAAGTTTTGATTCGAAATAATTAATGTCCGCCTTCGGCGGACTTTTTTTTGCCACAGATTTCAGCGTGTCGCCTTTGGCGCCACGTTTTTTTTGCCACGAATTACACAGAGATACACAGATAAATACAATATTTTTACTGGTTTATTAATAGCACAATGCCTGGTTCTGAAAAATGGTTGATTGCCATTCATTAAGAATGTAGCATTTAATATCCGTGTTAATCTGTGTAATCCGTGGCAACCTGTTCTCCTTCGCGCAGCGAAGGTTCCGTGGCCATCCAAACGTTTAGCATGAAAGAGATCATCGGCTACCTTAAAAACTACATCGGCTCTGTTAACCGTACCGTTTTTCTGTTCACGACCCTGCTGGTTGCCATAGCCATTGTGCTCAATTATACTTTAGGCATCGAGCGTACCATTTCTGCCATCCAGGCGTGGCCGGTGCGCATTACAGGCTTCTTTTTCTTATTCACCTTTATTTTTTCAGGCGCCTGGGCGCTGCAATTCCTTTTCGGAAAAAACATTCCCGAAAACCGGTTCTTTTTTGTGCTGATGCTGGCCGCCCCGGCCATATTTGCGGCCAAAGTAACCCTCAACCAGGCGGCTTACAGCATTACCCACCAGCTACCGGCGCCCTGGAACCAGTACTGGATCAAAGTGCTCGACTGGCCATTAAAATTCGTGCTGGTGCTCATACTGGTAACAGCCGTTTGGAAATGGGCACGCTTTCCCAAACCGGTGGCCGGCATACAGGCAACAGGCTTTAATGTGCAACCCTACTTGTTACTACTGCTGATGATGGTGCCATTAATAGCGTTCGCCGCCACCCGCAACGATTTCCTACACACCTATCCCAAGGTGCAACGCATCGATTTCATTGATCAGTATGTACGCAATACCATTCCCTGGAAATTGCTCTACGAGCTTTCCTATGGCATTGACTTTGTGACTATTGAGTTTTTCTTTCGCGGATTTTTAATACTCGGCTTCGCCCGGTTCGCCGGAAAGGATGCAATTTTACCGGTAGCAGCTTTTTATTGCTCCATTCATTTCGGGAAACCCTTATTTGAATGTATTACATCCTTCTTTGGGGGTATTATATTGGGTGCGGTGGTATATAATACCCGTAGCATCTGGGGTGGATTAATTGTTCATTTAGGCATTGCCTGGCTCATGGAACTGGCAGGTTACCTGGGGCATGTGTACAAAGGGATTTGACACACAGCTAATTATAACATAATTGAATGTTTCTGCTTAAGATAAGCACAGAAAGGGTATTCGCGTGCAATGGCATTTAAGCGGGCCACTGTTTCTTCACTGGGAGGTGTTACAAATGCTTTTTCCTGTAAGCGTTTTTCCCTTGCATTTACATTTTCGAACGTACGGGTTGTGCTGATGGTTGTTGTAGATACTTTGAAGCTTGTCTTTTTCATGCGCCAAATTTTACTGTGTGTTGAATAAATGTTAATCCTCGATGCAGCTTTTCATCGGTTACGTACGCTACGTAAATCAAACAGTTTATTCATGTGGCAAGAAAAAGAGAACGTTAATTCAATGGCAAGCGGGAAAACGGAGAGATGGGTATCAGAACAAAAATGAACTGAATCAAAGTTAGCCGAAAAAATTATAGAATGAAAGTGTTTAACAAAAAATATAGAGATATTTCTTGCAAAATGGTATTTGCAATTCAAAAAAGTGAAGATATAGATAATTATTATGCGTTTGTCGCAATTGGCGCCTATAAAGGATCATTCCTTTTCTGTTTATAGTAAACACAAAATGGATATTCCCGGCCAATCTGGTTCAGCTGAGTTACCGTTTCATCGGTAGGCTGGGGCGTGCTACCCGGTTTGGGGTCAGTTTGTTTTTTTGTTTGCGTGTGTTTTAAACGGCGCGGAAGCGTTTTCGTTATCAGAGGCAAATCCAGGGATGTGGGAGAATACATGGTTGCCGATGATTTCTTCATACAATTAACTTTTAATGGTGATCAGACGGTGGTGGTTGCAAAAGAGTACGGTGATTTCTCAGAGCTACATACCAAACATCATAAACATTAAAAAGTTCACATTGCTACTAACGGAGACGATTAATAAGGCACACAAATATCAATCATTCGGCCTGAATACTGCTATTATAAAAGTTACCAAAAAATTAAATCATTTTCAGATAAAAACCAAATATAATTAAGCACACTACCCGTAAGGCTTACACTAAGATGTAGTTTAAATTTTATTGTTAATGGAAAACTAAAACGCCGGATGATTGATTGATCATCCGGCGTTTTACTATTGAGTTTAAAATACACTGTAGTTTAATCGGCTGCCTGCAGTACACTAACCCCAAGGTTGTTATTATTGGTTCCACCCGGAACACCTTTCAGATAAATCGTATAAGCATTCGCCGCGTTCATGGGAACACTGCTCAATTGCGAAATCACCGAATCGGTCCCTGCTTTTTTTACATACACGGTGGGTGACCCGGGTGTTTGTGAAGAAAACTGGTTGTAAGTCCAGCTATTCGTATTATCGGCATACTGGCGGCCCGACTGAATGAGCGTATTATCGAAATACAGGTCAACCAGGCCAATATCAGGACTCATATGAAAAAATCTGAAATATGCCTTATCGTTTGTAAGTATCGAAAAATCATCCTCAATACGTACTGCATTGGCATGCGTAGAATCAGTATTATATAACAACAAGGTGTAATACTTCACTGAATCGTAAATATCGGCAATAAGACTGGCCACCACACTATCGGAACCTGCTTTTTTGAAAGTAACGGAAAAAACAGCGGGGTCAAGCGCCGTATAGGCTGCAGAAACCGAACCTGAGATTATAGCCGAGGAAGCCTTGGTTGAATTGAAATAAACTTCTACCGACGGGGCCCTGGGCGCCAGGTGCATTAAAGAAAGATAGGTTTTGGGAGTAGCCGGGGTATTCTTAACATCTTTCAAACAACCGGTTAGCAGCATGATAAGAAAAGCGAGTGTGCCTGCAGCTAAAAATACATTTTTTCTTACTTGCACAGTTTTCATCTGAAGTGTTTTAGTTTATAATTAAGGCCGTTTGCTAAACCGGGATATACGAAAGATACCCGATCGATTGCCTGTACTATTGATTACGAAAATTTTACCCTTTGACGTTTGTTTGGTCCTAAAATTTTGGCTCGTTGCAAAATTTTCCGGTATCAGACCTGCAAAATAGCGTTTAGTTTATCCCGGATAATGATTTTCCATCTCTTATGACAAATATCGCATTTTCAGCGTTGCATGTCAATGCATTAAAACCTACCTCACCCCCGGCCCCTCTCCTTCAGGAGAGGGGTTTGGGGTGAGGTTTATCCATTCCGGCGCCAGCCACCATGTCCACGGCCATGATCGTCACCCCCGCCCTGCTGCTGTTGCGGCTGTTGTTGCGGAGCCTGACGGGGTTGTTGTTGCCCCCTGTCACCGCCACCGCCAAAGCGTTCAGGCCGGTTATTGGGTTCGGGCTGGCGTTGTTCCATTTGTGGCTGCCTTTGACGTCCCGCGCCTTCGCGGGATTCCTGCTGCTGCCTTCTTTGCTCAAAAACCCGGGCGTTATTGGCCTCTGCATTTCTTTGCTGCATCATCCGTTCCTGTTGCTGCTGACGCCTTTGTTCAAATTCCCGCGCATTATTGGCTTCGGCATTTCGCTGACGCATTTGTTCCTGCTGTTGTTGCCGTCTTTGTTCAAAAACCCGGGCGTTATCAGGTTCCCCGTTTCTTTGTTGCATCACTCGTTCCTGCTGCTGACGCCTTTGTTCGAACCCTGAGCGTTCGCGGGGATCATTGGCTCCCCGGCCTCTGTCGCGGTTCATCATTTCGGCTCTTCTGTCGCCGGCTTCAGGTCCCCGGTTCCCGCCGCGCACATTTCCATTGTCGAACCGGCGATTGCGGTCGATATTATTATTACCGGCTACGTTGCCTCGCTGGTCGCGATTAAATTGTTGTACTCTTTCAGGAGCGTAGCGCCTGTTTTCGCGATTTACCTGCGGACGGTAAATAGCCAGTTCGTTATTCCTGAATTCAGCACGGCCCGGCCTTGATGAAGCACGAACCGATACCGCGCGCACCGGTTCTCTTGTATACCGTTCCACTTCCCTGCGGCCTGGTCCACCGGTCACAAACACATTGCGTTCGTGATGATAGTTGTTGATGATAGTGGTATTGTTTATGATGGTGGTATTGCGTTGAACACCCACACAATAATTATATACACGTGGCGAAGCAATATAGGCGCGGTTTACAAAGCACCAGTAGTTAGACGGAGGAGAATAATGTCCGAAAGAAAAATTCACACTGATGCTGAACTGCGGACCCAGCGGCGCCCATCCGTAATAATCGCCTCCGGTGCGCCAGCAAACCCAGGCGGGCGACCATTCATAACCGGGTACCCAAAGCCAGCCGTAATATTCATCATAAAACCAGCGGCCGTAATGGAAGGGAGCCCAGCCCCACGAATAATTCGAAACCCAGGTCCATCCGTAATCATCGGCCCAAACCCAATGCCCATTGGTACTATAGGGTCTGAAGTCGGGACCGATATCGGGACGCCATACATATCCGTACTCAGGATATTCGACCCAGTATCCGTAAGGTTCCAGTTCGTCGTAAAAGGTTTGGTACGACACCTGCACCGACACCTGTGCCGCTGCTTTATTTTGTACAGCACCGAACAGTAATAAAACTATTACAAGTGAGCTGATGGTAGTTAATCGTTTCATTTAGGTAAATTTTTAAGCTAAGCGTATCCTTATCTAATAAAACGATTACTATGCCAGCCCGGCACCATCAAAACATTTTAATAATACTTTATGTGAAGGTTAGTATAAAGTGAAAGAAGCATGCAACTAAATCAGGTTGCCATAAAAAACTACAGGTTTCAGATTACCGGAAATTTCTTCCCAATAACCCGAAACCTGTAACTAATTATAAGTGTATGTAGAATGTACTTTGTAACCGGATTTAATTAAATCCAAAACTCCGGTGCATGGCGGCGCTGAGCGCAGCAGGCTTCATAGCCGGAACAATAATACGGCGAATGGTATATAATGGGAACTCCTGGTCGCGTTTGTCGTACAGTGTAAAGGCGGCGATCATACCGCGCTTTTTCAGTTCGGGTATCGCTTCGTGGTTCCACAAACCGAAGGGATATGCAAAGTATTTGATGGGTTTACCCGTAATGGTTTCGAGTTGCTTTGTTGGCTTTTCAATTTGGGTTTCCCAATCTTTGCCCTGGTATTTTTTAACGTTATGATGGTCCCAGGTATGTGATGCAATGCAATGACCTTTATCGCTCAGATCTTTAACCTGATCTTTGCTCATATAATGCGGACGGCCTAATGAAACCGTCATAACAAAGAACACACCTTTAAAACCATACTTTTCCATTTCGGGCAAAGCCACGGTATATTGATCAAGATCGGTATCGTCGAAAGTAAGCATCACCGGTTTTGCAGGTAACGCCGTTCCTTTATTCAGATATGCATACAGCTGATCGGGTAATATGGTATGATAACCGCTATCGGCCAGCATTTTCATTTGTTCGTGAAAAGAAGCAGGCGGTACAATGTAAGCCTGTGCGGTTTTTGAATCGGTAGGCCGCCAATCGCGTATCTGGTGATAACATAAGATAGGCACTTCGGGCTTCTTTAAAATAGAAGCTGCATCGGCTACTTCAATGGGACCGGCAGCAATTGTTTCGGCAGAAGATTTGCTATCACCGGCAGTTGCTTTTACAGGCAATTCGGGAGTAGCGCCGGCATTAACATTTGCGGCTTTTACATTTGGATTTACATGGCAATTGGCTGCCATGAAACAAAAAAAGGCTATCACTAAAATAGCTATCAATTCAGGCTTGGAGCGAAATGTGTGTGTTTTCATAGAACGCAGCAAACTTACGTAAAATAGACGTTGCATAAACGGATAAAACCCTTGTTTTATTGCAAAATATACTATCATGGCATCATTTTTTTTGCACATTAAGGGGATAACAGTATTCTTTGCAGTTTTTACGATTTTGAACACTTATTTACCCTATACGGTTTTACTAAAATTACTATACTAATTTAAAAATTGATTTAACTGTTGATTGGTTAAAGTTGGTGAAAGATGTGTTAACAGCTCCTGGTTACCACTACCCACTAACCACTCGCTTACAAAATGATTAAAGACTATTACAAAATACTCGAAGTACCCCCTTCCGCTACCCTGTCTGAAATTAAGAAGTCGTTCAGGCGGCTGGCGCAGCGATATCATCCCGATAAAAACGGCGGCAGTAACATCGCCGATGCTCACTTCAGAGAAATACAGGAAGCTTATAAAATATTATCCGATCCCAAACAACGCGAAGCATACAATTATAAACGATGGTATTTACGCAGTACAGGCCAGTCGTATCATAAACCGGCACTAACCCCGGTAGCTATACTTGAACAATGCAACATATT
>Ga0114129_10006341_pt1 | contig 16774 bp, 13 predicted proteins | sample RhiMetdeltSRZDD1_FD_80071 | JGI IMG/M metagenome (GOLD analysis project Ga0114129, IMG submission 80071) | Populus rhizosphere microbial communities from Tennessee, USA - Rhizosphere MetaG P. deltoides SRZDD1 (version 2) (version 2) | ecosystem: Host-associated > Plants > Roots > Rhizosphere >... | reverse complement strand
TTCACCGACGCCCCGTTCGCCCGCCCGAACGGGGCGTCCCCTTGCCCGCGCTACCCTTCCGCCGTGCTGAATCGACCGCGCCGCGGCCGGGCGCCGCTCGTCGCGGTCGGTCTCCTTGCCGTCGTCGCGGTCGCGGTCCCGATTGCCGCGGGCTGGGCGAACCGGCCGCTTTCGAGCACCGCGCCTGGCCCCAGCAGCACCGAGCCGATCGTCGGCGGCGCACCGAGCGACGCCGTTCCATCACCGACGGCCCGGATCACGCATCCGCCGGCCGAGGCGGCGCTTCGCGTCGCGGTCGTCCCGGTGACGCAATTCCGAACGCCGTGGACGAACACGACCCGGGACGAGGTCCTCGCCGTCCTGGCCGGAACGAGCGAGCGGTACGCGGCGCTGGAGCTCGTGGCGGGCGACGCTGACGAGATCCTCTACCAGCTCGGGACGACACGACCCACGGACGCGACCCGGCTCGTCGAGGCGGCGGATGGCGCCGCGCTTGCGGCCGACCTCGCGGCCCATCGCGACCGCCTCGCGTTCCTCCGCGCCGACGAGGTGACGCCGGGCGTCCACGCGGTCACCTGGAACGGGCTCGCGCTGTTCGGCGTTGGCCGCGTCGCGTCGCTCGAGGAGTGGCCGCTCGCAATCCTGGAGATGCCGGTGGTCGCGGCCCGGCGACCGGCCACGGAGATGGCCTACGACCCCGACGCTGCCTGGACGCTCGTGGCGGGCGGCGACATCCTCCTCGACCGCGGCGTGAAGCTGTCGATCGACGCCCACGGCGTCGACTTCCCGTTCGATGGCGGGACAGCCGAGATCACCGGCCACACGTGCTGCTCGCAGTTCGGCTGGGAGGTGCCGAAGACGCGCCGGACCGGCCACGAAGGCGACGTTCGATCGCTGATCGAATCGGCCGACCTTGCGATCGCCAACTTCGAGAACCCGGCTCCCGTGAAGTACCGCTTCCACTCGTCCGGGACCGTCTTCACGGCCAATCCGGCGTACATCGAGGGCCTCGCGAACGTCGGCATCGACTATGTCTCGCTCGCCAACAACCACATTCGCGATGCCGGCGGGGCCGGGATCCTCCAGACGATCGAGGCGCTCGACGGGTTCGGGCTCGCGCACTCTGGCGCGGGCGCGAACCTCGCCGCCGCTCGAACACCCGCGATGCTCGAGCCGACGTCCGACGGTCCGACGGTTGCGATCCTCGGCTACGACACGATCGCGGGCGGCTACACGGCGTCGGCCGATCGGGCCGGCTCGGCGCGGCTGACCGCGGTCACGGTCGCCGAGGACGTCGCTGCGGCCCGTGCCGCCGGCGCGGACATCGTCATCGTCTTCCCGCACTGGGGCACCGAATACAAGGCTCAGCCCTTCGCCGCGCAGCGCCAGCTCGCCAAGGCGTGCATCGATGCCGGGGCGGACCTGGTCATCGGGAACCACGCCCACTGGGCCGGCGCGGTCGAGATCTACAACGGCAAGCCGATCTGGTACGCGCTCGGCAACTTCGTGTTCGACCAGAGCTGGTCCGAACCGACGATGGAGGGGATCACGCTCGAGCTGACGTTCAACGGCAGCCGACTCGTCCAGGCGGTCATGCGGCCGCACATCATCCTCGACAAGGCCCAGCCGAACTTCCTCGACCCAGCCGGCGACGGCGCCGTCGTGATGAACCAGGTCTTCAACGCCTCGAAGAACACCCTGCCCTGGTAGGAGCCGGGATCGGCAAGCGGGGCAAGCGCGGCTCCGGCCACACCGCGTGGACGGCCAGTCACATTTCTGGCTCCAGCGAGCCTTGACTGCATCGGGCCGACCTCGTGGGCATCGTGCGTTGACTCGGCGTCACGATTCGGGCCGATGGAGGCATCCAACACCCTCGGGCGGGCGTCGAAGGCGCCCAAGTGCCCGCGAAAGTGACTGGCCGTCACACGCCCCGTGCCCTAGAGCCCGGCGAAGAGGTCCGATTCGGGTGGGGATGTGGGCACTGAGGACTCGCGGAGGATGTAGGCCTCCTTCGTCCAGATTCGACGCCAGCCGTCGAGTCCGAGCTGGATCCACGGGAACGTGTCGGCGAACTGGGTCACGTGGGCCCGGACGGCGTGCCACTTCTGCTCGATCGTGGTGCTGATGTCGACCCAGGTCGTGATCGTCTCGTCGGGAACGAGCATCTTCGCCATCTGCTCTCGAAACGCGGCCTTCTCCTCCTCGGTCGCCTCCTCGGGCTCGGCCCAGCGCGACGGCTGGCCCGTCGTCGCCTGGATCGCCTCGTCCATGGCCTTGCGGACGGACGTGGGAATCGCCTGCTCGTAGAGCTTCTTCGGGCGCCAGATCTCGAGGCCGCCCTCACCGCCGAGCTGGCCCGGATACCAGGATGGGTCGCCGGCCCGTTCGAACGCCCGGATCGTCACGTCGTGAACGCGGATGTGATCGGGGTGGCCGTAGCCGCCGAACGAGTTGTACATCGTGACGACGTCCGGTCGGACCTGGCGGATCAGCCATGTCAGCCGGCCGGCGGCTTCGTCGAGGTCGGCCTGCCAGAAGCAGCGCGCGTCGCGGTTGCCGACCCGGCCCATCATGTCGCTGTCGCGGTAACCGAGGTTCTCCCACTCGGTGACGCCGAGATGGACCATCGCCGTTTCGAGCTCGACCGCCCGCAGCTCCCCGAGCCGTCGGTGATTGTCGGGCGTGTCCATCTCGGGGACGACGATCTCGCCGAGCTCGCCGCGGGTCGCGGTCACGAGGACGACGCGGTGGCCGTCGCGCACGGCCTTCGCGATCGTGCCGCCCATGCCGATCGATTCGTCGTCGGGGTGGGCGTGAACGGTCAGCAGCGTGGCCATGGGGAGGGCATCGTAGCGCCGGACGCCGATACCATCGCTCCGTGCCAGAACCGCGAAGTGCAGACGGTCCGCTCGCCGGCCTGAACGTCGTCGACTGCTCGACCGTTCTCGCCGGTCCGTTCTGCACGATGCTTCTTGGGGATCTCGGCGCGGACGTCGTCAAGGTCGAACCGCCCGAGGGCGACGCCACGCGCGGCTGGGGCCCTCCATGGGTAGGCGACGAAGCGGCCGGGACGCGCACTGCCGCGTACTACCTCGCGGTCAACCGCAACAAGCGCAGCCTCCGGCTCGACCTGAAAGCGGAGGCCGGCAAGGCCGTCCTGCGGCGGCTGCTCCAGCGCGGCGACGTCCTCGTCGAGAACTTCCGGGTCGGCGCCTTGGCCCGCCTGGGCTTCGACGATGACGCCCTGACGGCGCTCAACCCGGGCCTGGTTCATCTCGCGATCAGCGGCTACGGGCGCTCGGGTCTCGAGGCCTCGAAGCCGGGCTACGACTTCGTCATCCAGGCCGAAGGCGGGCTGATGTCGATCACCGGCGAGGCCGACGCGTTCGGTGGGCGGGCCCTCAAGGTTGGCGTCGCGATCAGCGACGTCGTGAGCGGACTGTTCGGAGCCGTGTCGGTCTTAGCTTCGCTCGTCGGGCGCGAGCGCGGGCCGACGCCTGGCGAGGGCCAGCGGATCGACGTATCGCTCCTCGAATCGACGCTTGCGATCCTGATCAACCAGGCCCAGAACGCGTTCGTCAGCGGTCGATCGCCGGGACGCCGCGGAAACGCCCACCCGAACATCGTCCCGTACGAGACGTTCCGGACCTCCGATGGGGAGATCGCGGTTGGGGTTGGGAGCGAGCGGCAATGGCCCCGCTTCTGCGAGGCGATCGGGCTTCCGGAGCTGACTGAGGATCCGCGGTTCCGGTCGAACGGCGATCGCGTCGATCATCGCGAGGCGCTCATCCCGCTCATTTCGGCACAGCTCGCGATGCGCTCATCTGCGGAGTGGCTGACGGTCCTCGACGCCGCAGATGTCCCGAACGGGCCGATCCTCGACGTCCTGGGCGCGTTCGATTCGCCGGCGGCACGGGCGCGCGGCGCGCGCGTGCCGCTGACGCACCCGGTCCTCGGCGAGGTCGACCAGGTCGCGCCGCCGTTCGAGCTCTCCCGGACACCGGCCTCGATCCGCCGTCCGCCGCCACTCCTCGGGGAGCAATCGGCCGAGATCCTCACCGAGCTCGGCTACACGGCTCGCCAGATCGAACGGCTGCAGACCGACGCCGTCGTCTGAGATCCGGCGTCGCCGGTAGACTCGCGGAGATCGCAAACACGGAGGCCCAGATGACCGACAACCGCGAGCGCTGGGCGCTCATCCTCGGCGGCTCATCGGGGATGGGCGAGGCGACAGCTCGGGCGCTGGCAGCGGACGGCTACAAGATCTGCGGGATCCACCTCGACTTCCGGGCCGCCCTGGCTCACGTCGACGAGGTCAAGGCAGCGATCGAGGCGGCCGGCAGCGAGGCGCTCTACATCAACATGAACGCCGCGGACGACGAGAAGCGCGCGGCCGCGCTCGAAACGCTGGGGGCGCGATTCGAACAGTCGCGCAAGAACGACAAGGAGCCGTACGTCCGCGTCGTCATGCACTCGCTCGCGTTTGGTTCGCTCGTGCCATTCATCTCGGACGATCCGAAGGGTGCCGCCGACCGCAAGAAGATGGAGATGACCCAGGACGTCATGGCGAACAGCCTCGTCTACTGGGTCCAGGACCTCTACCGCGGTGGCTTCCTCGGCCAGGGCTCGAAGATCTACGCGATGACCTCCGAGGGATCGAGCCGGGTCGTTCCGAGCTACGGCGTCGTCTCCTCAGCCAAGGCCGCGCTCGAATCGCACGTCCGCCAGCTGGCGATGGAGCTCGCTCGGCTTGGGTCCGGCATCACCGTCAACGCGATTCGCGCCGGCGTGACGATGACGCCGGCGCTCATGAAGATTCCCGAGCACGACATGATCATCGCCGCCGCGACGGCTCGAAATCCGACGGGCCGCATGACGACAACGCAGGACGTCGCGAACGCGATCGTCGCGCTCTCCGGCGAGGGCACGGGCTTCATCAGTGGCGAGATCATCGGCGTCGACGGCGGTGAGTTCGTCACCGGGTCGTGAGCAACTCGATCCGCGCGTTCTACGCCGACTGGGCGGGCTACAACCGACGGACCGCTGAAGCGCTCGCGCGCCTCTCGCCGGAGGATCTCGCGCTCGAAGCGGGCTTCTATCACTGGCCGATCTGGGCCGTCGCCGCGCACACGGTGGGCGCTCGTGTGTTCTGGTTGTGCCACACGGCCGGGGAGCCCGGCGCCGAGACAACGCCGTTCAACGACCCGAGCGGATTCGGCTGGGAGGACGACCTGTCCGTCGTTCGAACCGGCGCCGAGGTCGTCGGCGCCTACGAGTCGACGTGGCAGGTCGTGGCCGGCTGCCTGGAGCGCTGGACGCCGGAGATGCTCGGCGAGCCGATCCGTCGCCAGGGCCGGACGACGGTCCAGCTGCACACGCGCCAGTCGCTCCTGCTCCGGCTGATCAACCACGAGGCCTATCACGCGGGTGAGATCAGCATCGCGCTCAGCGCCAACGGCCGCGAGCCGATCGACCTGTGGCCGCCGGGCGACTGGGTCGAAGGCGCGTCGAGCTCCCTCCGGGAGGGCTGACCCATGGCCGGTCGCGTCATCGTCGTCGGCTCGGTCAACGTTGACCTCGTCGTCACCGGGGAGCGGCTCCCCGGCCCCGGCGAGACCGTCACCGGCGGGCGTTTCGAACGGTTCCACGGTGGCAAGGGCGGCAACCAGGCGGTTGCGGCGGCGCGCCTGGGGGCACCGACGTGGTTCATCGGGGCTGTTGGCGACGACGAGCTCGGACGCGCGGCGCGGGCGGCGCTCGAGGCGGACGGCGTGCAGACGGAGCACCTCGTCGAGGTGCCGGGTGCGGCGACGGGACTCGCGCTCATCCTCGTCGACCAGCACGGCGAGAACCTCATCTCGGTGGCCAGCGGCGCGAACATGGAGCTGACGAGCGCGAACGTGGGCGCCGCGCTTGGCGCGCTGCGGCCGGACTATCGCGACGTGCTCCTCATCGGCCATGAGATCGCGACGCTGACGACCTGGGCCGCGCTCGAGGCGGCCCGGCTTCGGAAGGCCACGACGATCCTGAACCCGGCGCCGGTCGGCGATCTCGACCGGCGGACATTCGGGCTGGCCGACCACCTGACGCCGAATCGAGTCGAGCTCGCGACCCTCGTCGCGAACGATGCCCGCACGTCAGGACCATTCGCGGGCGCCGACGACCCGGAACGCGCGGCTCGCCGACTGCTCGAGTCGACGGCCGCCGGGGAAGGCGTGCACAAGTCCGTGCTCGTCTCGCTCGGCGCCTCAGGCGCGCTCCTCGTCCAGCCGGACCGACCCGCCATCGACGTGCCGGCGCTGCGCGTCGCGGCGGTCGACACGGTCGGCGCGGGAGACACGTTGAACGGCGCGCTCGCCGCTTCGCTCGCGCTCGGCGAGTCGCTGGACGACGCGGCACGTCAGGCGGTGCTCGCGGCGTCGGTCGCCGTCACTCAGGCTGGCGCTCGGGAGGGCATGCCCTCGGCCGCCGAGCTGGCCTCGCTTCGACGGCCGGTCGACGAGAAGGTCGACTAGGGCCGCCGCTCAGATCGCGACGCCGATCGCCCCCGTCGCCACCGAAAACGCCCAGATCGACACGACGCCCGCGACCGTCGCGAAGACGACCCAGCGCGAGCGGTCGCTTCGGTGCGCCTCCGGCAGCAGCTCAGCAGCCCCGATGTAGAGGAAGAAGCCGGCGAAGGTCGCGAGCAGGGCGCCGAGGACCTGGCCGGAGATCGGCAGGAGCACGCCGACGATGACGCCGACAACCGGGGCGACCGCAACGATCGCGACCCAGCGGTACGCGTCCCGGGGGTTGGTCCGCGCCGCGAGCAGGAGGCTCACGACGGCGATCCCGTCGCTGAAGCGGTGGATGACGACGACCGCCGCGATGACCAGCCCGAACCCGCCGCCGACCGCCAGGGCGGCCGCCAGGGCGACGCCGTCGAGGAAGCTGTGAAGGCTCATCCCGATCGCGCCGAGAAGGCCGACATGGTGGTGCTCCGCCAGCTCGTGGTCGAGCTCCGCGGCCGCCTCATGGCCGACGTGGACGTTCGTCAGCTTCTCGATCGCGTAGAAGGCGAGGAAGCCGAACGCCAGGAAGATCATTGCGAGCTCGAGGTTCCCGCCGAGGGAGTCGATGGATTCCGGGATCAGGTCGAAGTACGCCGCGCCGATCCGGATGCCCGCGCCGAACGCGATGATCAGCCCGACGGCTCGGGCAGCGCGGAGCGCGAGGATCCCGCCGACGAACGCCGAGGCGAACGCGGCGAACGAGACGATGACCGCCGTTTCGGTCATCCGCGCGCCTCGGTTGCCTGGCAGGACCGGCACAGGCCGAACAGCTCGAGTCGGTGGGTGTCGATGCGGTAGCCGGTTCGTGCGGCGACGCTCGAGACCACGGCCGAAAGGTCCGCGTCGTCGAAGTCGGACGACCGGCCACAGCTCGAACAGACGACGTGGTGGTGGTGCTCGGGCTCGCAGGCGACGTAGGCGTGCTCGCCATTCGGCAGGTCGATCCGTTCGATCACGCCAAGGGTCGAGAGCAGATCCAGCGATCGGAAGATCGTCGCCCGCCCGATGCGGGCGCGGTGCGCGCGCGGGTCAGCCTCGAGGTCGGCGGCCGTGAAGTGGCCTGTGCGGGCTTCGATCAGCTTCGCGACTTCGCGGCGCGGTCCGGTCAGGCGCACGCCGGCCTGCTCGAGGGCTCGAACGAGCGGCCGAGCGGCCGCGGTTGCTTCCACGAACGAGATGATACTGAGTCTCAGAGATCCCGTCGAGACTGAGTATCAGGTCGCGAGCGAATGCCGTGAGGCCCGGTGCATTCGGGCTGTTTGGCTCTCCGTCGGCCGGTCTGTCGGCAGCGATGCTCGACTCCTCGGGCGGTCGCCGGATGGACCGGCTGCGCCCGACGACCGAGGACCCGGCCCGTGGCCCGATCAATCGAAGCCCCCGTTTCGCGTCGTCAACGGCGCGCTCTCGAACGCAGGGACCACCCTCGCGTGCGAAATCGGGCTCACGCGACCGCGACGTCACCAGCCTGGAGGTCTCCGCTCGTACTGGTGAGCCTCGCCGCCGTCGCGGTTGCCGCGGTCGTCATCGCCGCCTTCGGTGCGAAGCCGCCGAGCAGCGACGCCGGGCTCCTCATGCCTGCGGTCGTCTATCCAGCCGACCTGATCGACGGTGAGTCGGTCGGTCGTTCGGACGCGCCGGTCGTGATCGAGGTCTATTCGGACTTCCAGTGCCCGGTCTGCGGGCGCTTCGCCAAGGAGTTCATGCCGCGTCTCGTCTCCGAATTCGCCGCCACCGGGCAGCTGAGGCTCGTATCGCGCGACATCGACATCCTCGGCCGGTCGCCGAGCGAGTCGCTCGCGGCTGCCGTCGGCGCCGCGTGCGCCGGTGAGCAGGGTCGCTACTGGGCGTTCCACGACATGCTGTTCTGGAACCAGGCCGGTGAGAACCGCGGCGCCTTCGCGCCCGAGCGGCTCGAGCAGATGGCGGATCACCTGGCCCTCGATCGGGCCGCCTGGGATGCCTGCATCGGGGATCCTGCCCGCGCCGCCACCGTGCGTGCGAGGACGGCGTCTGCCGCGGGCATCGGCATCAACGCCACGCCGACCCTGTCGATCAACGGCCAGCTCGTCGCGGGACTGCCCCAGAGCTACGACGCCCTGGCTGCCGCGATCACCCAGCTCGCCAGCCAGCCGTGATGCGCCGAACGCCGGTCCGGCCGCTCTTCGGCGTTCATCCCGGCCTCATCCTCGCCGTCCTCGACGTCGTTGGACTAGCCGTCGCGACCTACCTCTCGGTCGTCGAGCTCGGTGGCGGCGTCCCCGTCTGTGGCCCGATCAAGGGTTGCGAGGAGGTCGCGCGGAGCGAGTACAGCCGGATCGCCGGCGTGCCCGTGGCCGTGTTTGGCGTCGCGCTGTCGCTCATCCTGCTGTCGTGCGCGATCTCGTGGTGGCGGACGAACCTCTACGGCCTGCTGCTGGCCCACTACGGACTCTCGCTCCTTGGCGTCGTCTTCGAGGCGTACTTCATGTACCTGCAGATCGCGGTCATCGGCGCGGTCTGCATCTGGTGCACGACCTACGGCCTGTCGCTCGTCCTGCGCTTCGTGATCGCGCTCGCCGTCTGGATGCGTCAGCCGCAGAGTGCGACTTCGAGGTCCTCCTGACGCGGAAATCGAACGGCGCCCGGCCTGGGGGATCGACCGGGCGCCGCCGTGTGCGCGGACGCTGACCTGGGGATCAGCTCGCGGATCTAGTTGAGCGGATCGCCGTCTCCCGCCTGGAACAGGCCGAGTGCCCCACGTCCGACGAAGTTGAAGGCGTGGGTGACGATCGGATAGAGGCCGTCCTCCGCAAAGGTGAATTCGACGATCCCACCCTGCGCCGGCGACAGGTCCATCGCTTGGCTGCCCCAGCTGCCGGCGTTGCCGACGTGCAGCTCGATGCCTTCCTTGATCACGCGGTCGAAGATCGTCCCAACGATGTGGAACGAGCTGTCGATGCTCGGTCCGGCGTCGAGGACGTAGACCCGGACCCGCTCGCCGGTCGCAACCTGGATCGGGTGATCCTTGTACTGGTTGCTCACACCGTTGAAGACGACGAAGTCGGGGCCCGGCGCGGCGGCGGCGGCCTTCGTGAGCGAGATCGGCTCGCCCTGCGGCCCGAGATACCACTCGCTCTGGACGAGGAAGAACTCCTGGTCGACCGGTTCGAGGCCGCCCTTCGGCTCGACGATGACCATGCCGTACATCCCGTTCGCGATGTGGTGCAGGGCCGGTGCAGTGCCGCAGTGGTACATCCACACGCCGGCGTAGTCCGCCGTGAACTCGTAGAGCTTCTCCTCGCCAGGCTTGATCGAGGTCATTTCGTCGTTCCAGGCGACCATCGAGGCGTGGAAGTCGACCGAATGAGAGAGCTGGTTCGTCGCCGGGTTCTTGAGGTGGATTCGGATCGTGTCGCCGACCTGGACGCGGATGACCGGGCCGGGCACGGTGCCGCCGAACGTCCAGACGGCCTGCACGAAGCCGTCGGCCACGGTCATCGCCTTCTCCTCGATCACGAGGTCGATGTCGTGAGTTGTGCCGGCGAGGCGGTCGGGGGCCGCTGGGTCGCGAGGTTCGTACGGTGGCGCGTTCGGGTCCGGCTCGACGTCTGTCGCCGGCGCGGGCCCGCCATGGTCGCCGCCGCCACCAGCGGTCGAGCCTTTGACGCTGATCGTGCCGCGCATGCCGGCGTCGGCGTGGCCAGGGATCGAGCAGAGGAACGTCAGGCCGTCCTCGGGCACGGTTACCACGGCGCTGGCTTCGGTCCCGGGAAGGGCGACGACCTTCGTTCCGTCCGGGAACGTGAGGTCATGCGCGATCTCGCCGTGGTTCATCAGCGTGACCTCGTAGCGACCGGCCGCGTCGACGCTGAGCTCATTGGGCTCAAAGCCAAGGTCGACGCTCGTGATCTCGAGGCTGCCGAGGACGTCGCCCGAGGCAGGGGTGCTGGGTTCTGCACTCGCGCCGCTGCCGTCGGCGCCGGCCGGCCGGAACGTCCACGTTGGCGCACCGGATTGCGGCGCGCATGCGGCCAGGGAGAGAAGGACGATCGTGGCGGCGATCGCGGACATCCGACGCATGGCTGCTTGGCCCTCGGTTCGATCACGGTCGCGCCAAGCCCTCGCCTGGTAGCCGCGACGTCAGTGTCTCGATCCTGAGGATCGGCATTGAGGGCCAAACGGCCCGTCGTTGGAGGCCGCTGGACCTACGGCGCGTAGCCCGTCAGCTCGACGTACGCCTCGCCACCGATCGACTCGTATCGACTCGGACGGATGTCGGTCAGGGATGCCGTGACGGTCTGCGAGCCCTCCCAGTACACGACGCCGGTCGTCGGCCGCGTATCGAGCTCCTGGTCGGCCACGGTCGGCTGAAGGGTGATCGCTAGGTGTTCCGAGAGGAGCGTGATCCTCCAACCGGCCGGATAGGTCGCGCCAGTGTTCGGGCTCGTCCAGGTTCCCGTCGACTCGACCGTGAATGCCTCGCGAGCGAGGTGGCGGACATCGCCATCCGGCTCGACCAGCGTCCCGTAGACGACCGGGTACGTCCCGTCCGCACTGCGAACCAGCGAGAGCGTGATGTCCCGGCCGTCGTCGAGGTTGATCGCGAACCAGTCCCAGCCACCGCCCCCGACCGAGATGAAGTCGCCCCATTGGTGGTCGAACCACGCCGTTCCTTCGACGTCGAGCTCGATCCCACCGACGGTGATCGAGCCGGTCGCGGTCATTCGGGTCCGGGAGTAGTAGTACGAGCCGCCGGCAGGTCCGAAGTCGATCCAGCCGTCGGTGCCGTGGAGCGCCGGCGGCAGGGTTGCGTGCAGGTTGAGGTCCAGCTCGGCGCCGCTCCCGAGCGCGCCGCTGAGCGCGGCGCTGTCGGCGCTGCCGCGCATGGACCATGGGGGACCAACCGAGGTGGGGTCCGTCCGATCGTCGACGACGAAGTAGAAGCCGTCGGGCGGTGACAGGTCGACCTGCGGCCCGATCTCGCTGCGCTGCGCGTATTCGAACGTGCCGGCCGACTCGTCCGTCAGCGCGAGGTGCGAGGCCCACGTCTCGGGGAAGCCGCCGCGCTCGGCCCGGAAGACGACGAACTCGAAGCCCCAGCGGCCGCCCGCATCGTCGCGGAGGTGACCGGTGTAATACCACCACTCGGTCAGGCGATCGTGCGGCGCGTCATCGCGCGGGAAGACGATCGGTTGGGGGTCCGTCACCGGGGCGAACGTTGGCGGGGCGGTTGGTCGGATGCCCTCGTCGGCCGGGGGATTCGCGAGCACGGGGCCGCCGCCGCAGCCGGCGGCGAGGATCGCAACGAGAACGAGCGGCAGGGCACCGGCGGCGATGCCCGGGATCCGTCGCAGGACCGCGGCCGGTGCCCACCAGTTCCAGCGGCCCAGCAGCCGCATCGTTGCCGGCACGAGGAGCGCCCGGACGACCGTGGCGTCGAGGGCAACCGCGACGGCGATGCCCAGCCCGAGCGCCTTGATGAGGACGATGTCCGCGAATGCGAACGAGCCCGCCACGAGGACGACGATCAGCGCCGCCGACGTCACGATCCGGCCGCTCCGTTCGAGGCCATGCGCGACGGCCGTCCGGTTGTCGCCCGTCTCGCGCCACGCCTCCTGCATCCGCGAGAGGAGGAAGACCTCGTAGTCCATCGACAGCCCGAAGAGGACGCAGAACAGGATGACCGGCTGCGTGGTCTCGACGAACCCGAGCGGCGTCGTCCCGAGGATCGCCGAGAGGTTGCCGTCCTGGAAGATCCAGACGAGCGCGCCGAACGACGCCGTGATCGAGAGCGTGTTCATGACGAGCGCCTTCAGCGGCAGGATCGCCGAACGGAGGAGCAGGAACAGCACGACGTATGTCGAGATCAGGATGAACAGGCCGCTTCTCGGAAACTCCGCGGCGACGCCGGCGACGACGTCCTCGACATCCGCCGCTCCACCACCGACGAGCACGGTCATCCCGGCAGTTGGGCTCAGCGGGCTGTTGCCTGCACGGAGGTCGCGAACGAGCGCGCGCGCGTCCTGGTGGTTCGGTCCGTACGGGGTCGTCAGCGTGAACGCCGTCAGGTCGTCATGGGTCGTTGCCCTGAGCGCTTCCTGCGTGAACCGATCCGGTGGCCCGCCGGGGCTGCCGTACAGGAGCTGGTACTGCGCCAGCGTCAGCCGCCGGTCGACGTCGACGAGGCTGTCCACGGTCAGCACGCGGTCGTCCGCGGCGAGCCGCCGCGAGTAGTCGTAGAGGGCGGCGACGTTCTCGGGGTTCGTCGCCGGCCCTTCGGTCCGGATCGCGAGGACGATCGGCGCGAACGGGCCGGCGCCGAAGGCGTCGCGGAGCCGATCGAAGGCCTGGCGCGAGGGAACGCTTGCCGGCAGGATCGTCGAGTCCGGCGCGTTGAAGCGGACGTGGAGGAAGGGCGAACCGAGCAGCAGCAGGACCGCGAGCGTCGGGACGAGGACGGCGATCGGCCGCTTCATCACCCACCACGCGAGGCGCGACCATGCCCCTCGGTCGCTCGACGTCGGCGTGATGCGGCGGACTCGGAGGGCGTCCACGCGCCGGCCAACGATCCCCAGCGCGGCCGGCAGCAGCGTCAGCGCGGCCGCGACCGCCAGCGCGACAACGATCGCCCCGGCGATGCCGACCGAGCGCAGGATCATGAAGTCGAACAGCATCAGGCCGACGAGCCCGAGGAAGACCGTCAGGCCCGAGAAGAACACGGCGCGCCCGGCCGTCGCGGTCGTCGCGCCGACCGCAGCTTCGACCGCGTCCGGCGCGTCGCCGCGCGTGGCGAGTTCCTCGCGGAAGCGGCTCGTCATGAGCAGTGAGTAATCGACCCCCAGGCCGAGCCCGAGGAGCGTCGCGAGGTTGAGCACGAAGATGCTCATCGGCGTCGCGCTGGCCGCGAGGAACACGCCGGCGAGGGCAACGACGACCGCCGTGCCGCCGACGACGAGTGGCAGCGCCGCGGCGACGACCGAGCCGAAGACGAGCAGCAGCGCCAGCCCGGCGAGCGGCAGCGAGATCACCTCGCTCCGCCGAAGATCGGACTCGGAGACCTCCTGGACGTCGCCGTAGAACGCCGGACCGCCGGCCAGCCCAACCTCGAGCGGCGGGACCTGGTGGAGCCGCTCGCGGATCCCCGGCAGGGCCGCCGGCGAGCCATCGGCGTTGATCCCGAGGAAGACGACGTCGTACGCGGTGTGACCGTCGGCCGAGACCTGCCGCGGCGCGAGGAGGTGCGAAACGCCTCCGGTCCAGTAGGGCGCGTCAGGGATGTCCTTGACGGCGGCTGCGGCCGCAAGCTCGAACGCCCGGCTGCCCGCGACGGCGGTGTCGGAATGGAAGACGATCGCGACCGCGGCCGGCGGAACGCCGATCTCCTCCTCGAGAAGCGCCTTCGCCCGGCTGGACTCCAGGGTATCGAGGACGAATCCGCCGGACCGCAGGGCTCCTGAGGCCCTGAATGCAAGCGGGACCGCACCGACGAGCACGATGGCCCAGGCCGCGACGACGAGCCAGCGCCGTCGAACGCACCACCGTCCGAGTCGCTCGAGTCGGTTCACCGGTGGAGCATCACAGGCATCGTAGCCAGCAGGGGGTCTGCTAGCATTCCGGCCGTCCAACGGGAGGCGTCGTGCAGCTCTTCACCCTCGCCTTTCAGCGCCCGATCGAGTTCGGCGCATCCGCCCTTGTCGTGACCGTGATGATCGTCGTCCTGGCCAAGGCCGCGCTCTCCTCGGACGGCAAGGCACGCTGGACGCGGCGGATCACCGGGCCGAATTCGAAGTGGCTGTTCGCCTTCCTCGCGATCGGCTGGGCGCTGGTCTTCGGTGTCGGTCTCCAGCTCGTGCCCCACGAGGGCGCGAACTCGCCCTACGGCGGGCTGGGCCTGATCGCCCTGTTCAGCGGCTTCTTCATCATGATGGGCTTCCTCTGGAGCGTGATCGGGGAGTAACCCCGTTCAGTCGCGCCTTCGCGCGATCCAGACATCCTCGATCGGCCACTGCCGCGACCAGCCGCGCGTCGCCATGTCGTGGACGACCTCGTCCGGGTCGCCGTCCGGGGCTTGAATCTCGACGAGCCGTTCGACCTCGAAGCCGTTCTCACGAAGCAGCCGGATCCACTCGCCGTGGCGCAGGTGGAATTCGACCGACGTGTCGTCTGGCCACGTGTACTTGTGGTCCCGGAAGTACGGCCGCGTCAACGTCTCGCCGGCCGGGCCGTCAGCTTCGTAGTCCGGCGTGACCATCATGAAGAGCGAGCTGTTCACCAGGAAGATGAGGCGGCCGCCGGGTCGAAGCACGCGCGCCGCCTCGGGCACCCAGAGGTACGGATCGGCCCAGATCGAGGCGCCGTACTCGCTGATCGCGAGGTCGAAGCTCGCGTCGTCGAACGGCAGCGTCTCGGCGTTGCCGAGGTGGACCGGGAACTCGATGCCGAACTCCTGCTGGAACGTCCGGCACGAGGCGATCTGGTTCGGCGAGTTGTCAATCGCGACCGGCTTCGCGCCACGTCGTGCCAGCCACGCGGAGATGTAACCCGTTCCACAGCCGAGCTCGATCGTGTCCTTGCCCTCCAGGCCGTCGGGCAGGATCCGGAGCTCCGCGTCGGGCACGGCCCAGATGCCCCAGTCCGGCTCTCGCGACCACGCCCGCCGGCCCGGCGCCACGTAGTCCGCGGCGTAGCGGTCCCACGCCTCGCGATTGGCGGCGACGTGCTCGGGGAGGTTCTCGCCTTCGGTCACGTCTGCGATGGTAAGGCGGCACGCCGTGACTCCCAGTCATCTTCGGAAGCCTCTGCGGTGCGTCGATGCCTGCAGCGGGCCTGATGTTGACTCCCAGTCAACGCGATGGCTCCGCGGCGCGCGCTTATCGACCTCAACGTGCGTTCGGGCCCCAGATCGTGACTGTGCGTCAACGCTCGCCCCTGCCTCGAGGTCGCCGATCGGCTGGACCCGCTGGGACCCTCGCGCTATGATCCGCCGACTTGCAGAGTGCATAGACTTTATGCGCTGCCGACGCCGCATCGCCCACGGAGGCGCCGAACCGCGTGACCGAGCACCCGACCAGCGCGATCATCGAAACTCCGTTCGTCAACCTGCGCGATCCCGCAAAGACGCTGGGCCCCGATGGCAAGCCAGCCGTCAGCCGCCGCGCGCCGCTCTGGGCGGACGTTCCCGATGAGAAGTGGAACGACTGGCGCTGGCAGCTCTCGAACCGGATCAACACGCTCGAGGAGGTCGAGCAGGTCCTCGAGCTCACCGATGACGAGCGCGACGGTCTCGGCGCACCCGACAAGTTCCGGGTCGACATCACGCCCTACTTCGCGAGCCTGATCGACCCACAGGACCCGAACGACCCGATCCGCCTCCAGGTCATCCCGACCGGCCGCGAGCAGCAGGCGTTCACCGCGATGATGGAGGACTCGCTGGCCGAGGACCGCCACTCCCCGGTGCCGGGCCTCGTGCATCGCTACCCGGACCGCGTCCTCATGCTCGTGACGACGCAGTGCGCGAGCTACTGCCGCTACTGCACCCGTTCGCGCATCGTCGGCGACCCGACCCAGAACTTCAACTCACGCGACCACGAGGCGCAGCTCGAATACCTGCGCCGGACGCCGCAGGTTCGCGACGTCCTCATCTCCGGCGGCGACGGCCTTACGCTCGCCCCGAAGCTCTTCGAGAAGATCCTCCGCGGGCTCCGCGAGATCCCGCACATCGAGATCATCCGGATCGGCTCGCGCGTGCCGGTGTTCCTGCCGCAGCGCATCGACGACGAGCTCTGCTCGATGCTCGAGAAGTACCACCCTCTGTGGATCAACCTCCACTTCAACCATCCGAACGAGATCACGCCCGAGGTTTCGCGGGCCGTGGACAAGCTGACGAAGGCCGGCCTGCCGGTCGGCAACCAGAGCGTCCTGCTCGCCGGCGTCAACGACTGCGTCCACATCCAGCGGGCGCTCGTCCACCAGCTCGTCGAGAACCGGATCCGGCCGTACTACCTCTACCAGTGCGACCTCGTCGAGGGCTCCGGGCACTTCCGGACGCCGGTGGGCAAGGGCCTCGAGATCATCGAGGGCCTGCGCGGGCACACGTCCGGCTACGCGGTGCCCACCTACGTCATCGATGCGCCAGGTGGCGGCGGCAAGATCCCGGTGATGCCGAACTACCTGATCTCGTACTCCGACCACAAGGTGGTCCTTCGAAACTACGAGGGCTACATCACGACCTACGAGGAGCC
>Ga0114129_10006338_pt1 | contig 16778 bp, 20 predicted proteins | sample RhiMetdeltSRZDD1_FD_80071 | JGI IMG/M metagenome (GOLD analysis project Ga0114129, IMG submission 80071) | Populus rhizosphere microbial communities from Tennessee, USA - Rhizosphere MetaG P. deltoides SRZDD1 (version 2) (version 2) | ecosystem: Host-associated > Plants > Roots > Rhizosphere >... | reverse complement strand
TGGGTGAGTTGAAGGGCCTCGGCAGCGCGGCTGAATGAGTGGGTGGAAGCGACCTGGGCGAAGGCCTCAACCTGGCCAAAATCCAAGGGGACGACCTCGTGACCTATTAATCGTGCCTATAGCGGGCATGAACAGGATACGGTTGAGGGCTATCGCAGTCAAGGAGCCAGGGGCGAGGCGCTAATGGCGTTCGGTGCGGGCGCGAAAGCCGGTGCCGACGTCATGCGTCTTGAACCAGTCGGCGTTGATGTCGACGTAACTCTTCCACTGGTCCGGTGTGTCGTCCTCGAAGAAGATCGCGTTTACGGGGCAGACGGTCTCGCAGGCCGCGCAGTCGATGCACGTCTCAGGGTTGATGTAATACTGCTGATCTTCCTCCGAGCTATGGATACAGTCGACCGGGCAGACGTCGACGCAGGAGGCATCCTTTACGCCGAGGCAGGGTTCGGTGATGACGTAGGTCATGGATTCCAGGTTTGCCCGACAATTCTATCCGGCTTCGGTCAAGGCGACAAGCTGGTGTGTAGAGTCTGTTTGGGCGATTGGAAGATTCCTCGCGACCCCGCCGCTGCCGCGCCAGCCGGCGCCGCGAGCTCGGAATGACAGTCCTAGTCGACGCTCAGCATCTAGTCATCAGCCGGCCGGACGCCGCGCTTGGTGACCGTCACATCGCCGTGGACGCGGGCCTGGCAGGCGAGGCGCAGGCGGCGGGTTCGAACAGCGGCCTCACCGAGCTCCTCGGCAAGCGTCTTGAGTTCGCCGCGCCCTATCGGCTCGAGGTTCGCCTCGCCTTCCTCGATGGTGCAGGCGCACGAGGTGCAGATGCCCTGGCCGCCGCACGTGGTGGGCCAGTAGAGGCCGCGTTCGTGGGCTGTCTCCATAATCGTGGCACCGTCGATTGCGTCGATAACGCGCTCCAGCGGCAGAATTCGGACCTTTGGCATCGATTCCAGTGTAGCAGCGCCGTGCTCCAGGCTCCCGGCTTCTGTCTCCTTCTCAGAACGTCTCGTATACTGATTTGCGGCCCATAGCACGAAAGGACGCGCATGAAAGAGATCCCCGCGGACACGACAGAGGAGATGGTGATAGAGACTACGCCGGAGATGGGGGTCCGGCACCTGCCGATGCCGATGTACTCGACGCCGGCGATGGTGGGGCATATCGAGGGGCTATGTCTGAAGATGCTGATTCCCTTCCAGGAAGCCGGCGAAAGCTCCGTCGGTTACCGGGTGGATGTCCGGCACATGGCTCCCACGCCGATCGGGCAGAAGGTCACGGTCAAGGGAAAGGTTAGGGAGCAGGACGGGCGCAAGGTCGTATTCGACGTCGAGGCTTACAACGAAGGCGGCACCAAGATTGGTGAGGGCATGCACGAGCGCCGCGTGATCGACCTCACGCGCTTTGCCGGCGCTCCCAAGTCCGCATGACTGTCAGCCTTGCGGACCTGCCGAAGGGGCACGAGTTCGCGGAGACGAGGTTCAAACTGACGCCGAAGTGGGCGGCCGGATACCGCGCCGCCGTTGAGGACGAGACGACTCCCCCTTCAACCGTATCGCCGCTATCTCTCGGTGCCGTGGCGTTCCGCGCTCTACTTGACCAGGCGGCTCTGCCCGACGGCGCGATCCATGTATCGCAGGAGCTGAGTTCCTTCCGCACCGTTGAGCCGACCGAGGGAGTCGTGGTCAGAGCGCGGATCGGCAGCCGGGGCGAGCGGGCGGGCTGGGTGCTAATGGGGATCGAACTCGAGGTTGCGGAGGGGAGCGGCGACGCCCTCATGAACGGCCGAGCCACCATCACCTTCCCTTCACCGCCGGATCAGCCCGAATGACTCAGCGCATCGCGGGGACACGAAACTATGCATTTGGGGACGAGCTCCCGCCCGTTATCAAGGTCCTCAATCAGGACAAGATCAACCGCTACGCCGAGGCCAGCGGCGATCACAACCCGCTGCATACGGACCCCGCGTTTGCGGCGACCACCCAGTTCGGAGGCACAATCGCCCACGGCATGCTCGTCCTAGCTTACATGTCTGAAATGATGACCAAAGCATTTAGTGATGCCTGGCTGATGGGCGGCCGCTTGAAAGTACGATTCCGCGGCGTCGCCCGCCCGGGCGATACGGTGACGGCACGCGGGCGTATCGTCCGCGCGGAAGGCGGTAGAGCTGTTTGCGAGGTCGAGTGCCGTAACCAGCTGGGTGATGTCCTCGTTTCCGGCTCCGCGGAGGTCGCGATACGCTGAGGTTAGCCCTCGTGTCGGCGACCGTCGCTCCGCTGGCGATCGGAATTGCCTGCGGAGGCGCTGACGACGTGCCGGAGGACGAACGGGCGCGGCAGGTCAGCGGCGTGGCGGAACTCGCCGCAAATGCCTATGCAGCCGCCGGTGCGGATGGTCTGTACGACTACCTGGCCCCCGAGGTGATCGCGAACTGCTCGAAGCAGGGTCTCGCCACGGCGCTCGCTGGGCAGCCGGTGCCCGAGGGATTCGTTCGTGCTTCCATCGTGAACTTTGACGGCGAAAAGGCGCGAGCGAAAATCGTCCAGCGTGTCCAGGAAGGTGCTGGAACGAAGGAAGTCGAAGTCGAGTGGACATTCGCCTCCGTCGGAGATAGCTGGCGTCTGACTCACGTTCCGGGCCTCGAGGGGTGCAGCGGCTGATGGTCCGCGCCGTCGTCACCGGCCTCGGCTGCGTTACTCCTATCGGACAGACCGTGGGAGAGTTCTGGTCGAATCTGGTAGCCGGCGTTTCGGGGGTTAAGCGAATCACGCTTTTCGACCCCAGTGATCAGCAATGCCAGATCGCGGCCGAGGTCAAGCGCTGGGACCCCACCTGCTACATGGAGCCCAAGGCGGCGAAGCGCGCGGCCCGCTTTTCGCAGTTCGCCGTGGCGGCTGCGACGCAGGCTGTCAGCGATTCCGGGCTCGCTATTTCGGACCGAAATCGGGACGACATCGCGATTGTGATGAACACGGGCGGTGGCGGCGTGGACGTGATTGCCGACGGCGAAAAGACGTACCTCGAAAAAGGCGCCGCGCGGGTCGGTCCGTTCACGGTTCCCGCGATGGCCCCGAACATGGCGTCCTGCCAGGTCGCAATCAACCTAGGTGTACGCGGGCCGACCATAACGTCGGTTGCGGCCTGTGCGGCAGGGATATTCGCGTTCGTCGACGCCAAGCGATTGCTCGATCTGGCCGAGACGGAGGTTGTGATAGCGGGCGGTGCAGAGGCGAATATCATCCCGATCTCGATAGCGGCCATGGCGAACATGCGCGCGCTTTCGACGCGCAACGATGAGCCGGAACGCGCCTGCCGCCCATTCGACCGCGACCGTGACGGCTTCGTGTACGGCGAAGGCGCCGCGGCAATGATCATTGAGACGCTGGAGCACGCACAGCAGCGCGGAGCGACGATAATCGCCGAGCTGATAGGCGGCGCTGTCACCTCCGATGCGTTTCACATCACGGCGCCGGACCCGACGGGCGAGGCTGCGGCCATGGCGATAACCCGGGCCCTCAAGGCGTCCTCACTTCGGCCCGAGGAGGTCGACTGCGTCGTCGCGCACGGCACGGGGACGCCGCTCAACGACGCGGCGGAGACAGCAGCGATCAAGCGCGCCATGGGCGAGTACGCCTACAGGGTGGCGGTGACCGGGCCAAAGTCGATGGTCGGACACCAATTGGGAGCGGCGGGCGCTGTCTCGGCAATGACCGCCGTCCTCGCCATTCGCGATGGCGTCGTGCCCCCTACAATCAACCTCGAGACGCCCGACCCTGATTGCGACCTCGATTACGTGCCGCTCAAGGCGCGACGGATGCCGGTCCGAGTAGCGCTCGCGAATGGTTTTGGGTTCGGCGGCCAGAACGGCGTGGTGGCGTTCCGGGACTTTGACGACGCGTAATGCTTGAAGCATCACTCTCCGCGCGTACGTCTACTCCACCCCGGATCCTTCGCGTAGAGGCGTTGAACCGCGCGAGAAGGTGGTCGGCGCTCAGGATGACGGAGAATGACGCAGGAACCCGCCGATAGCCCGCGCCGCTGGTGCTTTGGCTGCGGCGACCGCAATCCCGAGGGCCTGCACATCGACTTCGAGATCCAGGGGCGGCGCGTAAGCGGGCGGTTCCGGCCTCGCGAGACACATCAGGGCTGGCCGGGGCTCGCCCACGGTGGTGTCGCAGCCGCCGTGCTTGACGAGGCGATGGGCTGGGCGATGTACGCCGCCAGCGCCTGGGCGATGACCGCGCGCATGGAGGTGAAGTATCGTCGCCCGCTGCCGCTGGGGGAAGATTTGCTCGTCAGCGCACAAGTTACCCGCGACCGGGGCAGACGTCTGGAGGCCGAAGCCGAAGTGCGGACCGCATCCGGAGAAGTGCTCGCTCAGGCATACGGTCTTTTTCTGCGTGTCCCCGAAGACCGCGCGCGGGAGCTGGACGCCTCTTTCCTCGGCGATGGTTCGCCCTCGCGGGCGTCGTCGATCAGCGAAGACGCCGCGTCCCTCTCTTCCTGAGGTGGCGCTGCTTACCGCTCAACCTGAGGTATCGAAGGAATGAGCAGCGAACGGAACCCGGCGCGAGGCAGCGATCCCGGCTGGCTGCCGCGGCCGTGGGGATACGTCCTCAATCGCGCGGCGGCACCTCTCGTCCCGTTCACCCTGGCCCGACAGATCGCGCTCCCCTCGGGCGATTTCGCGTACGCGACCTGGAAGCGCCCGCGCGGGGCTGCGCTTCGCAACTACGCCCGCGTCCTCGCTCGCTCGCGTGATGATCCCCTCGTCGAGCGGGCGGCACGAAGCTGCTTTCGGCACTTCGCGCTGTATATCGCCGAGATGCTCCATGTGCAGGGATGGGACACCCGGACGGTGATCGAAAGGCTGGACATCGAAGGCGAGGAGCATTTCGAACGAGCCGAAGCGCTCGGCAAGGGCATTATTTTCGTCAGCGCGCATATGGGGAGCGCCGAAGTCGCGGCTGCTTTAGGGGTGCTGAGGGGATACAAGATCACCGCCGTTACCGAGCATCTGCGCCCGCAGTTCGTGATGGACTGGGCGGTCGCCTGCCGCGCGGCGATGGGCATCCGGCTGCTTTCGGTGGAGCGCGCGGGCATCAGCCTTCTGAGGACGCTTCGCCGCAACGAGATGGTCGCCTTTGTAATCGACGCGGCCGTCGAGCGAGGCAGTGGCGTCCCGGTCACGTTCTTCGGCCGCGAGACGACGTTTCCAGACGGCCCCGCCCGCCTCGCGCGCCTGAGCAGCGCGCCGATCGTCTTCGCCGTCGCGGCTCGCGTGCCCGGCGGGCGCTTTCGCGCGCACATCGAGCCGCCGTTGCTTTTCGAGCGATCGCTTTCGCCGGGAGAGGACGCGCTCTGCCTGACGCAGCGGTTAGCGGCGGCGTTCGAGGGCTACGTGCGGCGCTATCCAGGGCAGTGGTATGCGTTTCGCGAGATGTGGCCCGAGCCCGGGGTCAGGAGCTAGAAGCCAGGAGCCAGCGGCCGGAGAGGCGAACTGCTCGCTCTGAAGGCTCGCGACGGCACCTGAAGGTGCCGGCTACATTCACATCGGTTCGCCGCCTTACTGCGGTCGCAGCTGCCGCAGCTCCTCGACACCGGCTTTCGATTCGCCCGTCTTCCCCATCGCCTGGCGCGCATCAGCTATGGTGACGACGTTGCCAGTCCAACTGACGGGCTGCGTCGCGATCCAGAGGGTCGCATCGGAGGCGGCTTCCGGCTTCTCCCAGTCGCTGAAGTCCATGCCGGGGTTGCGGTACATCCAGCCCTCGGTTGCGATGCTCATCTCGATACGCAGGCAGTTCACGGGGATGCCGTACTGCTTCAGCTCGACCCCCGTATACTGAGTCAGCTTCTCCAGCGCGACCTTCGAGACCGAATACGAGACCATCGGCGAGATCACCTCTTCGGCGAGGATCGACGAGATGTTTATGATGCGGCCGCTCTTGCGCTCGATCATCGAGGGCAGGAAGGCCTGCATGCACATCACCGGCCCGCGCAGGTTGACGCTCATCACGAGGTCCCAGCGCTTGAGCGGCGTCTCGTGGAAGGGCGCGGGCGCGCTGATCGCGGCGTTATTTACGAGGATGTCGCAGCGCCCGAACTCCTTCATAGTCCGTTCGGCCATTTGCTGGATTTCGTCTTCCTTCGTGACGTCGACTGGGACGGCCAGGGCTCGCCTGCCAAGCACCTCGACCTCACGCGCGGTCTCCTCGATTGTGCCGGGGAGCTTCGAGGGTGCGCCCTCCGAGCTGCGGGCGGTCACAACGACGTGGGCTCCGGCCTTGGCGAAGTCGATCGCGATCTGTCGGCCGATGCCCCGGCTGGCGCCGGTGACGACGGCGACCTGGTCTTGCAGCGGTTGAGAAATCACCCGCAAATCATCGACGGCGGGCAGCGGTGGGTCAAGCGCCGGACGCTGCGACAGCCTCAGCCGCAAGCGGCGCGGGCTCCGGCCAGGAACGTTTCTTCACGACTCTGATTTCGCCGCGAGTCTCGATGATGTCGACCTGGGTAACGTCGCCCCGGCGCTTGTAGCGTAAGTCGACTTCGGCCTGACCGATCTTCAGCCGGTTTACGCTCACGGTCTCCAGCCATTGCGGGAGGCGTGGGCGGACGATATGGAGGACGCCGTTGGCGGCGTCCCCATAGAGGCCGAGGATTGCCTGCGTGACAAGCGGGATCGCTCCGGCGGCCCAGGCCTGCGGCCGGCAGGCGACGGGGTACGGCACGGGCGACTGGTGCGCAGTTCTCTCGTCGCCGCCGAAGAGCTCCGGCAAGCGATAGTAGGGGAAGGCGCGGGCGGCATCGAAGAGCGCGGCGGCGAGGGTGTTCAGTTGTCCCTCGAACCCGTATCGCTTAAGTCCCATCGCGATGATCGAGTTATCATGGGGCCAGACGGTCCCCATGTGGTATCCGAGCGGATTGTGCCTGACTGAGGTCGCGCTCAGAGTCCGGATGCCCCAGCCACTGAACATGTCCCTCTCCATCAACCGGCGCGTCGCCCTTACCGCATGGCCGGCGCCGGCGATTCCCGTCCACAAGGCGTGACCCGCGTTGGAGGCGACGGATGCTGCCGCCCGCCCGCTACCATCGCGGGCGAGCGCGTAGAAGTCGCCGAGCCAGAAGTCGCGGTTGAACCGCCTCGCCAGTGCTGCTGCTTGCTCCTCCAGCTTCGCAGCGAGACGGCCGTCGCCGAGCGCGGCGAAGACGCGCGCAAGGCTGCGCTGGGCCGCGTAGGCGTAACCCTGAACTTCGACCAGCGCGATCGGCGGGATACCCAGATGTCCATCAACGTGGCAGATCGCATCACGGGAGTCCTTCCAGCCCTGGTTCACGAGGCCGCGCGAGGAGCGGCGCTGATACCGGAGGTACCCGCCGTCCGACAGCCCTCCGTATTTGCTCATCCAGTGCAGGCCCGCGCGAAGATTCGTCTCGAGCTGGCCGAGTAGGCTACGATCGCCGGTCCAGGCGAAGTATTCGCCGGCCAGCCACAGGAATAGCGGTGTGGAATCGACGCTGCCGTAGTACGGCGAAAACGGCAGCTCGCCGGTCTCCGTCAACTCGCCCTTCCGCAGCTCGTGGAGGATCTTCCCGGGCTCCTCGTCGCGCCAGGAATCGAACTTTGTCCCCTGCCAGCGCGCGAGCGAAACGAGACAGTCGCGCGCAATATCGGGCTTCAGCGCCAGCGTCTGGAGGCCGACGATTGCCGAGTCGCGTCCAAAGAGTGTGTCGTACCAGGGCGTACCGGCCGCGGGGTATCCCGCGCCTCTCTCGTTGTGGTTCCAGAGCATCCGCAAGTCGCTAAGCGAGCGCTGGAGCACGATGTTGTAGAACTCGTTGTCGGTCTTGATTTCCGTCGCGCCGGCAAGCCACCTGTCGTATTCGCGCGTGACGACGCCGTAACGCTCAACGCCCTGCGCCGCTTCGAGCCGGCCATCCAACGTGATCACGAGCCTAATTGACGTACTCTGCTGGGACGCCAGCGGCACGTGGAACGTCGCAAAGCCGACTTCGGCGTCTGTCTGAACGGAGAGCGGCCGCGGATTGAACATGACGAGGGTCTCCCTCCGCCGGCCGTCCCTGCCCTTGTATCCCATACTCAGAGCGGCGTGCCGCCAAAGGGGCGGATCGAGTTCACCGCGAAACTCCGGCTCGTAGCCCCGCACCTCGAAGATGTCGGCAAAGTCTGCGGCGAAGCGGAAGACGAGCTCCAACGCGACGGGGTGGCTGTTGTAGTTCGTGACGAGCAACGTCTCTTCCATCACGTCCTCGAGCACCCGCAGTCGGCGGACCTCAATCGTGCCGCTGGGCACACTACGGCCTTCGAGATCGACGAGGTTGGGGTTGGTCAGTACGTGCTCCGAGCTGTAACCAAGCTCGGCCGTCGAAAGCAGGACCATGGGCTTGGCGAGCGAGAACGAGAACTCGTAGCCGGAGAGGTAACGTGTATCTTCGTAGTAGAGACCGTAGCCGTTGATGTTCCCGCGGGGTACCTGGCCGGCTACATCCGTCAGGAGGAAGAGGTCTCGTTCACGGATCACCAGGGCATCGCGGATGTCCTGGATGGCCATCGGCTCCGCTTCGGGCAGCAGTTCTTCATCCAGCCGCGCATCCACGGCCGAGGCCTCCTCGGCTTGTTTCATTCGCCGATTAATCGATCGAAGCGCTCACTCTGAACCTGCGGCGGGAGGAATCGTCAGATATCATGCTATGCGACGCGCGTAGGCGAAAGCTCCGGAACTTGCTCGGCAACGTACGCGCCGGCCGGCGCCAAGCTGGCCAAACCAGGAGCCCCGACGATCGATTCGTAGATCTCGAGGTAGCGTCTGGCCATGATTGGAGCATCGAACCGCTGCTCAGCGCGAGTCCGGCAAAATGCCGGGTCGATGGTGTGGACCCGTTGCACGGCATCCACCATCTCGTCCAATGAATCAACGACGAAGCCGGTCTCGCCGTGATCCACGATCTCGGGCGCGGCTCCGCGGTTGAAGACGATAGTCGGAGTGCCGCAGGCCATCGCTTCGGCCATGACGAGACCGAACGGCTCATCCCATTGGAGTGGCATAATGACGCATGCGGCATCACGGTACAGCCGGCGTTTGGCGGCGGCGTCCGCCTCTCCGCTGTAAACGATCTGGTCACCGTCGATCAGGTGTGCGATCTCGCGCCTGAAGTACTGCCGGTCCTTTGGATCAATTTTGCCCGCCAGGATAAGCCGCCGGCCGGTCCGACGCGCCACTTCTATCGCCAGGGTGGGCCCCTTCTCGGGCGAGATACGTGAGAGAAACAAGAGATGGTCACCCTTCTCCCGTTGAAACGGGAAGCTGCCCACGTCTATCGCGTTGTAGGCTACGCCAGCGAAGTAGCTGCCCAGGATCTCAGACATCAAACGTCGCTGGGACCAACTGATGGAGTTGAAATACCCGCGATAGTTGTCCCAAATGGGCTGGGTTTCCTTTGTTATGACGCAGTGCATGGTCGTTAACATTCGGATGTCCGGAAGGAGATTAGAGACGGCCATCACCTCTTCTCCGGCGTGGTTGTGGACAATGTCAAACTCTCCCGCGTCCTTGAGCGCGAGTGATGCGTGCAGACAAGAGTAGATGCTCTTCGAATAGATGTCCTCAGCCGTACGCAGGCTCCGCGGGCAGCACGACTTCAGCCGGGCGGACGTCCGCGAGTCTCCGGAAGCCCATAGCGTAACATCGTGTCCTTGGCGGACAAGCTCCTCGACGAGCAGGTGCACAACGGCCTCTGTGCCACCGTATGCGGGCGGCGGCACCGTCTCCCACAGGGGTGCGATCTGCAGGATCTTCATCCCTTACCTCCTCCGGCATCCACCAGGCAATAGACGCGCGCATGCGGGTGTATCCTGCGCGCCCCGGGCTCGGGTCCGGCCTCAGGCGTGGCCGGACAGCTTATGGCCAATATATCGCGAAAAGCGAAAAGGCGGCGCTTCCTGTAATTGCATTTGAATAACAACCGCCCTCCTTCAGTCGGGACTGCCGCATAAAGAGCGGTCGGACTATCATGATCAAGGACGGATATGCCGACTCTCGACCTTCGCTTTGCCTTCGACGAGAAGGGGATCAAAAACTTCGCGCCCAGCCTCGTTGGCCAGGACATGACCTACTGGCAGGACGACAGGCGGCTTGCGCACGGGCGCGTAACGGCCGCGGAGGTCAAGCGAGACCGCTACGGCAACCCGTACGTCGAGGTCGAGCTGGAACCGTTCCCCGCCCCTGTCGATGGCGGGCCGGAATCCGCCCCAGCACCCGCTAGCTGATCCGCAATATTAGCGGCGTCAGGATTGCGAGGATCAGCAGCAGCGATGCCGCGACGATGATCCACTGGGGGAAAACACCGGACCGGCGCGACGGCTGCCAGCCTGCGTAACCCGCCGCCTCCGAAAGATCGTAATCGGGATCGTCCGGCCCCGGGACGTAGGAGCCGTCGTCGTCCTCCTCGTCGTCGTAGTAGCCCTCTGGCGTATCGTCCTCGAAATCCTCCGGGTTGTCCCAGTCTACGAAGCCCGTCCTGAGCTCGTCCGAGTCGTGGCCCTGCTTCTGGCCGCTGACATCGCCTCGTCGCCGTTCCCGCATCGCAGTTTCAGTCTAGCACTGCCGTGTGCGTGAACTTAGAGAACCTCGCCTATCAGAGCTCCTTCACCATCAGGTGACGGCCGTCGATCCCCGTATAGCGCCGGTATTCGGGATCCGTCCTCGTTTCCACGACGCGGAATCCGTGGCGCTCGTAGAGCCGCCTGGCCGGATTCGCCGTCGATGTCGTAAGCGACATGAGGCGATAGCTTTCAGCGCGCGCCTCCGCTTCGGCGTAGTTAAGCAATGCACCCCCGATTCCCTTGTTGCGACACGCAGGGTCTACATCAATTTCCGCGACGTGATAGGCGCCGTCGGGTGTCTTGGACTGAACACGCACCCGAGCGCGGAGGCGTGGTAGCAGGCTGAGAAGGCCGAGTGGTCCGAATATCCGAAGCGCGAGGCAGACGAGCCGTGGTGTTACCCGCATATCGTTGGCATCGCCGCCAGCCATGAGAATGCCAACGACGCAACCGTCCAGCTCTGCGACGACAGTCTCGCGCCAACCCTGGGGGCTGTCAGGCAGGCGCACCAAACCGGTCCCGAAGGCGATTGCCTTCTCCCTGTTGCCGGCGATCCCGATCGCCTCATCGCCGGGATCGCCGGCGAATAGCTCGGCGATCCGGTCCGTGTCGTTAGGGACTGCCTCGCGTATCGTCAGCCCTTCCATTAGGACGCAGTATACTCAGTAGTATCAGCAAATCCATGGTGCATCTTCGACACTCCGATGGGCAGTTTTTGCATTGACAGGTAACGCGGAATTGTGCTTGAATTGGGTGTGCCATCGAAACTTAGTGCGCGCTAAGTAAGTCGCCTCCGGCGACAAGGAAGGATCCGGTCATGGCGATCGACGTCGACACCCTTCAGAAGCTCCGGGCTCCTATGGAGGTACCCCCACTAGACCTCAGTTGGCTAAACCTTAACGACGGCCATACCTATGGTCTGCGCGCCAAGCCCGGCAAGCGCGGCCTCACCCTCGACGAGATCGAGATCGGCCCGCCCGGGCAGGTCCCTGAGCAGTCCGACAACCGCTCGATCCGCGTCCGCGGTTCGCACCCAAGGCCCGAGGCGCCGCGCGTCCCCGGCTCCTACGTCGGCCGCGCAGACGTATACTCCGACAATGCCCGCCTCCTCTACGAAGAGGCCGTGCAGCGCCAGTGGTCATCCGCGACCGATATCCCCTGGAACGAGCTCCAGCCGCTGCCGGACGACATCGAGCGGGCCATGTGCCAGCTCTGCACCTTCCTGACCGAGGTCGAGTTCATCGCCGGCGATACGCCCGGCCAATGGCTGCCGAAGATCAACAGCGAGCACCACGAGACCAAGCTCTTCCTCCTCACGCAGATCATGGACGAGGCGCGCCACCTGGACGTCTTCCGCAAGCGCGCTTTCGCCAACGGCGGCGGCCTGCTCAGCTCTCTTCCGCAGGACGGGCTGCGGGTGATCATCGAGGCGAAGGACTTCACCGAGATGTCCGCAATCATGCACGTGGCTGCCGAAGGCTTCGTACAGTCGCTGTTCCGGATGGGCGAATACATCGGCCAGAACGACGCGGAAAAGCGGATATTCCGCATGTGCGGACAGGACGAATCGCGTCACCTCGGTTTCGGCGTCATGCACCTGAAGTACGTCATGGACAACGAGCCCTGGCGGCGCGAGGAGATCCACCACTACCTCGACCGCGTGGAGACGACGCTTGCTCCGGACCCGACGGACGATCCCGTGAGTTTCGCTCTGTTCGAGGCGCTAGCCATTCTGATGGGTGGCGGTATCAAGAACATCGATAGCGGCATCAACATGTCGATGCAGGTGCAGAAGAAGCGGGTCAACGAGTACATGCACCGCCTGAACGTCGCCGGCCTCGGCGACCGCCGCGAGCGCATGAACCCTATGCTCAAGCAGTTCCTGGACAACTAGCACGCGACGTAATAGGCATGGCTGGCTGCGCCGAGCCGTGGAGAACTAAGTGCGCCCGCGCTGCGAGTCGAAGGGCGTTTGACATAAACCTACCGAGACTCATACTCTCCTCGACATAGGGGAGGAGTACCGTGAAAAATCGCAAGGATTGTTGTTCTGCTGGCGTCGCTGTCTGTTCTGTTGATTGCCGCAAGTCTGTATCTCAGAGCGGATAGCGCCAACCATCCGTCGGCTGCGAAGGGCAACGACGCCAGAGCGGTCTTGCAAAACGCCGCAGGCCAGACCATCGGCGTCGTCAAATTCGAGGACGAAGACGATGGGATCCACGTGAAGGTAGTCATAGACGCGCCTTTGTCAACTCTCGCCCTGGGTTCCACGGGTTCCATGTCCACACGGTTGAGGAATGTGTCGCTCCCTTCACCTCGGCCGGCGGCCACTTCAATCCAGCCGGGGTGCACCATCCGGACCACCCGGCTGATATGCCCGTGCTGCTTGTGAATGCCGACGGGACAGCGGAAGCCAGGTTCGTCACCGACCGTTTCTCCGTCGACCAAATCGTGGGTCGTGCCGTAATCATCCACGCCAAGCCAGACAACTACGCCAATATCCCCACCGACCGCTATGACCCCGACCCGGACGCAATCACGCTTGCGACAGGCGACGCAGGCGCGCGACAGGCCTGCGGACTCATCAGGGCGATTGAAAGAACAGTTCCTGGACAACTAGCCGGCGCCTCTCTTCGGGCAAGAGCCGCGGCCGCAGCGGAGGCGGACCTGGTCCCATGCTAGACCGCCTTCTCTGACCCCTGCTACGCTAATCCTGGAGTGTGTCGCCCCTTTGCCCTCGCCGCCTTAGTCCTGCTGCTGGGTGCTGCCTGCGGTGGATCGGGTGGCGCCGGAAACGACGGAAACGGAAACGGCACCGTTAGTAGCGGTCCCGCGCCCGATGGCCTTACTCTCGTTGTCTACAAAGACACCGTTGCCAACGCGGTCTTCGCAGAGCTCCCTCCGGGCCAGCGCTTTTGGCAGTTTACCGGAGAGACCGACAAAGACTTCCTCCTGGCCATCTCGTGTACTAAGGACGGGAAGCGCGCCGCCTACTTGATGCAAAACACGGACAGCGGCCTGCGCTTGAAGATAAGCGACAGGTCTGAGCCGATCTCACTCTCGGGGCAATCGTCCGGGATCACCTGGGCGCCGGACGGGTCGAAGATCGCGCTGACTACCTTCGATACAAGCACCTCAGTCAATCAGCTGCAGGTCGTCGATGTTCAGAGCGGACAGGTCTCGACGGTCGCCACAGGCAAGGGCGCTATCGGCCCGCCGCGCTGGTCGCCGGATGGCTCGCGCATCGTTTTCGACGCCTCTGACGGTGCGCTCAACCAGATCTTCGTGTACAAGCTCGGCGATGCCGCGGCAGTCAAGCTTAAGGCTCGGCCCTCTAACGCTTTTGCTCCCGACTGGTCGCCAGACGGCAACGAGTTGGTTTTCGTAGCGCTCGGTCCGGCAGAGATACACCAGCTCTACAAAATGAATGCAGACGGCTCGAACGAGACACAGATCACCAGCTCCAACGTCACGAAGGCCTTCCCGCGCTGGGCACCGGACAACACACTTATCGCGTTCGCCGGCACCGTTGCCGTGCCAGTTACTTCAGAGAGGCCCGCGCTCGTCCACAATCTGGGCGTGTTTACTGTCAAGCCGGATGGCAGCGATGAGCGAAACCTAACAGACGTCGCGCGGGACGCCCGTCTCGGGGGCTGGTGCGTTAGCGGCCCCTGGCTCAGCGAGAACTGGCAACCTAAGTAGCAGGCCTCGGGCCGCTAGGAAGCTGCAGGGGTCGAGGTCGTGGCGGGCGCCACGCGAGTCTGCTCGACAACATCCGGGTGATGGCGCCGCCAGAGCGCTCCCGCGATCGCCCCGGCAACGAACGGCAGTACCACCGACACGAAGCGGTAGACGAGGACCGCCGCAACGACTCTCGCCTCATCGCCGCCGAAACCGACGAGCGCAGTGGTCAGGCCTACTTCGACCACGCCGATACCGTTGGGCAGGATCGGTATCCCGCCCAACACCCGGATGATCGACCACGCGGCGAAGGACTCCGCAATGCTGACTTCATCCCCGCCGATACCAACGGCTCTCAGGCTGACAAGTAGGACGAGATAGACGGCCAGGTGACCGCCGTAGGTCGCCACAGTCAGCCAGTGCCAGCGCGCTCGCAGTAGACTGATCGCGTCGGCGCGAAAGCGGGCGAACTGCTCGCCCGACCAGCCGACGGGCCCACGGCGCACGAGCCGCAATGCCCTTGACGCAATCGAAGCCGCGGCGTCGCCGAGGGTCCGGGCGACGGAAGCACTGCGAAAGACGACGAAGACGGTCCCGATGCCGCCCAGCATCACCAGGAGGCCGACGATGGAGAGCGTTTCGAGGAACGGATCGCTCTCACCGGAAAGCCAGAGCAGGACGAGCGCGATCGGTGGGAAGGAAAGCGTGACGAGCTGCGTCCAGACCGTCACCAGGCCCAGCGCCAGCGTGATCCGGCTGCGGCTGAAGCCCCACGCGCGGAGCATCAGATACGAGATGCCCAGGCCTACGGTCGGCCCTCCTGGCGCGATCGTTGTCGAGGCTGTCGCCGCCAGTGTCGCCGCCAGCGCCGCCCGGTAACGGATTCCCGGCAAGGCCGCCATTAAGGAAGGGCCGTAGGTGAGAACATTGATCGCGGCGACCACCGTCAGAGCGCTCAATTCGAGCCAGGAAAGACTTCTTAGCACGTCCCACAGCTCGCCGTAGCTGACGAACCGCGGCAAGAAGATGATCAGGGCGACGACTATAACGACGGTGAGGCCCAATGAGAGTATGGCAGCGATGAGCCGCGAACTAGGGTTCCCTGGGATCGCACCCTGAGTGTCTGGCATCTAACTCACATTTGGCGCCGGCGGGCGGATCTAATCCGCCAGCGTCCCGACAGCCGACAAGACCAGTCTAATAGACTGAGATGTGAATTCGGACGGCGCCGTTTCTTACGAGGCAGCGCGTCGCAGGGGTGAGCGGCTGCGCTATGAAGCGGCGACGTAGATGCCGGTAATTACGAGGGACACTAGAGCCAGCGCCAGCCAGCTAACAACAGCGGTTGTGATCGCCCTTGCGGTCCCGAAGTCCAATGCTTGGCGGATGGCGATTACGGTTGTAGCAAGCAACCAGATGAATACTGCGAGAACGACGAGATACCCGAGCACGGGAATGATGCCGAGGAAGAGCAGGAGACGCGGCGTGCTGGCGAAGCCGAGAGTGCGGAGCAGCTCGCCCCAGGTAGAGGAGGTTCGCGGCCCTTCGAACCAGTTGGTCCCCACCCAGTAGGCGACGTAGGCGTAGGCCGCCCATCCAATGAGCGCCGTCACGATGCCCACCAGCAGTCCGCCGATGCCACCTTCGAGCGCGCCTATCCCTGAGGCGATGGCCCCTAGGACCACGATGGTGATGGCCTGCGTGGTGGCGGATTCATCGTGTTCGACTTCTTCGTAGGCGCCCACGTCCAGCCGCGCGGCGCCGATCATGCGGTCGACGAACGATCGTTGGATCCCGTTCGCGGTCATTCTTAGCCTCCAGTCGCGTCGATATCGCGTCGATGATGTAACGCCGCACTCAGGAGCTGGTTAATTGGGGCTGAGTGCCGCGGCGACGTCGTGGTGAGAATTCAGCCTGGCTTCAAAACCCATTGGTGCGGCCGGTGTAAAACGAACCGCGGGGCACTCACGCATGTAAGTGTAGAACGACAACGCGCGTGATTCTCCCGCTCATTCCTTCGATACCTCAGGATGAGCGGAACGATAGGTCGTTCTTATCCGATGTGCAATAGGCGGATGGCGCTTCGAGCGCCGTCCTCTGCGTCGCCGACAGAGGCGGCGTCAGCGAGCCGTTGAGCGTCACGACGACCTCTCAAGCAATCCGCTTTTCGAAGAACAGACTGAGCGGGTCTTCCTTGTATTCGCCAAAGGGCGGAACGCGCCGAAAGCCAGACGCCTCGTACAGTCCGATCGCCTCCTTCTGGTAGATCCCCGTCTCCAGCCGCAGGACGATGACTCCTTGCCGGCACGCGTAGTCGGTCAGGTGATCGAGCACCATCTTGCCGAGGCCGCGGCCGCGAAATGCGGGGCGGACGTACATGCGCTTAAGCTCGCCGTACTCGGTGCCGTAAATCTGCACGCCCCCGCAGCCCGCCGCCACTCCTCCATCTCGTACGACGAAAAACGTTACTCCT
>Ga0114129_10006336_pt1 | contig 16780 bp, 15 predicted proteins | sample RhiMetdeltSRZDD1_FD_80071 | JGI IMG/M metagenome (GOLD analysis project Ga0114129, IMG submission 80071) | Populus rhizosphere microbial communities from Tennessee, USA - Rhizosphere MetaG P. deltoides SRZDD1 (version 2) (version 2) | ecosystem: Host-associated > Plants > Roots > Rhizosphere >... | reverse complement strand
CGAAGCGCGAAGCCTGCCTCGCCGAAGCGCGAAGCGCGAAGCCTGCCTCGCCGAAGCGCGAAGCGCGAAGCCTGCCTCGCCGAAGCGCGAAGCGCGAAGCCTGCCTCGCCGAAGCGCGAAGCGCGAAGGCGGGTTCGGTTTCGCTCCCCGATGCCGTCTTCAAGGCAGGAGGGAAGAAATGAAGCGTTTTGCGCCGGTTCTGGTGGTCCTCGCCTGTGCCCTGCCTGGGAGTGCGTGTCTGAGAATTGACACGGCCCACGTGCTCTACCTGTCGCCCGACGGTGCGGTCACCTGGACGGTCCGCGAGCACGATGTGCATTCGGACGAACAGGATCCGGCCAGGAGAGCGGAGGAAGAGGCCGATTTCCTCCGGGCGCTCCAGGAAGGGCGGTCTGCGCCGCAGCTGGCGCTCGAGGCGCTCGGAGGGACCCGGACAGCGACCGTTCTCACCCGCGCCGAGCGGCCGTGGGAGGCAGTCACCACCGCCCGGTTCAAACGCATCGACGCGCTGGTCCGCTCGCTGCTGCAGGAGCTGGGGATCGACGGAACCGTCACCATGGCCACGGCCGGTGACCAGGTGACGCTGCAGGCGCGCTGGAGCGACAGTGAGCCCCAGGACAACGACAGCGTGGCGATCGCCCTCATCGAGGACCTCGCGGCCTATCGTCTGGTCCTGACCGACGGCCGCTTCGTCTCTGCCGAAGGCTTCGCGATCGCACCGGATGGCCGGACGGCGACGTTCATCGAACCGGCCGCGCCCTCGGGTGGACAGTGGCTGCTGTCTCTGACCTGGTCGATACGTCAGTCGCCAGTCCGTTGAGGCGTGGGCGTCAGCGCGGGTTCGATCGGAGACGGCGCCGACGTTCGCCGCAAGTCGAGGACGACCCCGACAGAGACGAGGATCAGGATGCCGCCGGCGGCGGTGCGGAGCGTCAGCTGTTCGCCGAGGACCATGGCGCCAAGGATGACCGCAATCAACGGCTCGATCAGGCCCATGCTGAGCAGCTTCGTGGCGCCGATGCGCTTCAGCAGCCAGTAGTTCAGCCAGGCGCCCGCAACAGATCCCAGCAGCGCGAGATAGAGGCCGGACAGGAGCGCGGTCCGTGTCCACGGCAGCGAGAACGGGCTGCCCTCGGCGATCGCGCTGTAGATGCTCAGCGGAACGACCGCCGACACCAGCTGGCCGGCGGTGATGACGGTCGGGTGCAGCGTCGTGCCGCGGCGCTTCATCACGACATAGGCGATGGCCACGCACGCGGCGCCGCCGACAACGGCGACGCTGCCGGATACCGCGCGGGCGTCGCGCGCCTCGATCTGATCCCAGAAGATGACGCCGACACCCACGACGCCGACGGCGAGCGCGAGCCCCTTCCAGCGCGTCATCTGCTCGTCGTGCAGGATCAGGTGCGCGAACACGAACGCGAACACCGGCGTCGTCGCCTGCAGCACCGCGGTGAGCCCCGAAGAGATGAACTGAATGCCCCAGTTGAGCAGCGCGTAGTTGACGCCGAGCAGGAGGACGCCGGTGCCACCGATGAGCAGCCACTCGGAGCGGCGGCGGGGCAGCGGTCCGCCCGTCAGCAGCGCGAGCGGTCCGAGCACCACCAGCGCCACGACCATGCGGAACACGGCGAACGCGACCGGCGGCACGTCGGTCACGCCCAGCTTGATGAAGAGCCAGACCGTGCTCCAGATCAGGCAGGTCACGACCCACACGAACAACGTGAAAGGAGACAACGGCCGGATTGTAATGTGCTCAGCCGCCGTCCGCCCTTCGACTCGGCTCCGCCTCGCTCAGGGCAAGCGAACCCGCGATGTAACATTCCTGCCATGCCCTTCCGTCAGCCCGCCGACACGATCCTCGACGTCATCGGCGATACCCCTCTGGTCCGGATCAACCGCATCACCCGCGGCGTCATCGACGCGACCGTCCTGGCGAAGATCGAGACTTTCAATCCCGGCAACTCGATCAAGGACCGGATGGCGGTCCGGATGATCGAAGACGCCGAGCGCGCAGGGCTGCTGAAGCCCGGCGGCACGATCATCGAGGGGACGTCGGGCAACACCGGCATGGGGCTCGCCATCGCCGCCGTGGTGAAGGGGTACCGCTGCATCTTCACCACGACAGACAAGCAGTCGAAAGAGAAGATCGACGCGCTCAAGGCGTTCGGGGCCGAAGTGATCGTGTGCCCGACCAACGTCGATCCGGAAGATCCGCGCTCCTACTATTCGGTGTCGTCACGGCTCGAGCGCGAGGTGCCGGACTCGTGGAAGGCCAATCAGTACGACAACCTCTCGAACACCGCCGCGCACTACGAGCAGACGGGCCCGGAGATCTGGGAGCAGACGGAGGGGCGGGTCACGCAGCTCGTCGTCGGCGTCGGCACCGGCGGCACGATCAGCGGCGTCGGCCGGTACCTGAAGGAGCGCAGCCCGGCAATCAAGGTCTGGGGCATCGACACCTACGGGTCGGTCTTCAAGAAGTACAAGGAGACCGGGATCTTCGACAAGAACGAGATCTATCCGTACATCACCGAAGGCATCGGCGAGGACTTCCTGCCGAAGAACGTCGACTTCGACGTCATCGACCACTTCGAGAAGGTCACCGACAAGGACGCCGCGCTGATGACCCGGCGCATCGCGCGCGAGGAAGGGATCTTCGCGGGCAACTCGGCGGGGTCTGCGATGGCCGGACTCCTGCAGCTCAAGGATCGCTTCTCCCGGACCGATGTGATCGTGGTCATCTTTCACGACCATGGGTCGCGGTATCTGGGGAAGATGTTCAACGACGACTGGATGCGCGAGAAGGGGTTCCTGGAGAAGACCGGCCTCACGGCGCGCGACCTGGTGGCCTCGGGCCTGTCGGGCGAGCTGCTGGCGCTCGAGGCGAACGAGACGGTCGAGGCCGCGGTGCGCCTGATGGCGCAGCACGACTTCTCCCAGATCTCGATCACGCACGACAAGCGCCTGGTCGGCTCGCTGAACGAATCGCACCTCTACGCCGAGCTCGTCCGCGATCCCGACATCAAGGGGCACCCGGTCGAAGCAATCATGCAGCCGGCGTTTCCGTTCGTCGACATCTCGACCCCGGTGGAGCTGCTGGCCACCATGATCACGTCGGTCAACCCCGCCGTGCTGGTCAGGGACTTCAAGACCGAAAAGACCTTCATCATCACGAGGTCCGACGTCATCAGGGTGCTGTGCTAGGCCGAAAGCCCGGAAAGTCATCAGCTAGGCAGACTTAGGGCGCTCGACGTGCTATTCTTGAAAACGGTGTCCTTGGCGAAAACTGCTGTAGAGACCACGATTTCCGGGAGTCCATGCCTGGTCCTCTCGAGCTGACGCTCGAGCTCACGCCTCGGAGCCGCGTCGACGTCATCGACGTGCGGAGCGCCTTGTCGAAGCGATTCGGCGATGTGCTGGACGCCTATCCACGCGCGCTCTGCTGCTCGTTCCACACCACGGCCGGCTATCTCGACCCAGGTGTCGCCAACCGGCTCCGACAGAGCCGCGACGGCGTCATGCCGTACATCGAGATCTTCCGGACGATGTTCCCGGAAGGGGCGGGGTACGAGCACGACAAGATCGACCGGCGGACCGAGTTGAGCGAGGACCAGAAGCCGGTCGAGCCGCAGAACGCCGATTCGCATCTGGCGGTGATGGCCGGGGCGCTCCGGACGTGTGTGGCCTATCCGAACAAGCCGGGCGAGCCGGTCTCGTTCGTCGATCTCGACGGCGTGCACGCCGGCACGCCGCGCCGCCGCATCACGACCGTCCTCGGGTACAGCGTCGAGGAGCCGGTCGCCCATCGCCGGCTGACCGTGCCGGTGTCGGGACACGCGGTCGACTCGGTCAACCTCAAGAATCCGAGGTTCGACTTCTACGAGCGGTGCGCGGCGCTGGTGAAACAGCATGACGTCACGCAGGGACGCCTCCGTATCACGCTGGCGCCCGGCGAGCATCATGCCGGCCTCACCGTCAACGAGTACGAGACGCTGCTGATGCGCCATGACCTCTCGGAGGTGCTGCGCGATCCGCTGCGGTTCATGGCCGAGAAGGCCGGTCACCTGCTGGGGAACCCGCGGGCCATCCCGGCCAAGACGCTCGACTACGCGAAGTACGACCTGGTGCGGGTGTTCAACCGCCTGCTCGAGACCGTCGGCCTGAGCGAATCGATGCTCGAGACCCTGCTGTCGCAGGCGATCGCGATGCCGGCGGCGCGCTTCCTCCGCATGAAGCGCTCGGTCAGCCTGCTGGTCTCCGATCGGCAGTCGCCCGGCACCGGCGCGATCGTCGAGGGCACCTACCAGAGCCCCATCCTGGTGCAATGGCATCGCGGCGGCCGCCGCGTGCGCGCGCTCGACGTCACGCTCACACGCTTCGTCTGATCCGCTGGTCCGCTCGTCCGCGGTCCGCTCGCCCGTTCACAACCAGCCACTTCGTTCGACCGGGTGCTCAGAAGCTCTTTGCGGACCAGCGGACCAGCGGACTGGCGGACTGGCGGACCCGCGGACCAGCGGACGAGCGGACCGCGGACCAGCGGACCCGCGAACCGCGAACCCGCGGAAGCGATACGATTACAGGCTATGTCCCGGTCTGCGTGCCTTACTCTTCTGTTCGCGACGCTCTGCGCCGGCGCCGTCCTGCGGTCGCAGGCAGCCGATCCGGTGCCGCTGTTTCACCGCCCCTACGACCAGCTCCTCGACGTCAACGTTCGCGACGGCATGGTCTATTACCGGGCGGTGCGCGGGGAACGCGGCCGTCTCGATCGCTACGTCGCCTCGCTGAACGTGCCCGCCGCCACCTATCAGGGGTGGTCGCGCGACGAGAAGGTGGCGTTCTGGCTGAACGGCTACAACGCGATCGTCCTGCAGACGGTCATCAACCACTATCCACTCCGCGGCAAGTCCTCGCAGTATCCGCAGTCCAGCATCCGGCAGATTCCGGGCGCGTTCGAGCAGGCGAAGCACCGCCTGGCGGGCCGCTCGCTGACGCTCGACGAGATCGAGAAGACGGTGCTCCCGGAGTTCGGCGACCCTCGCGTGTATCTGGCGCTCGCGCGCGGGGCCGTGGGAAGCGGGCGGTTACGGAGCGAGGCCTATACCGCGCCCCGGCTTGCCGCGCAGCTCGGCAACGTGCAGTCGGAGTTCGTGTCGGATCAGTCGATGCTCAGAATCGACCGTCTGACCGGCCGCGTCACGGTCACGCCGATCATCAGCTGGCGTGAAGCGGAATTCGTGAAGGCCTACGACAAGGGCGCTGAGGGTCGCTACGCGCAACGCTCGCCGATCGAGCGCGCCGTCATTGCCTTCATCGCCCCGCATCTCCTCCGAATCGAGCGCGAGTTCGTCGAGAAGAACACGTTCCAGCTGGCGTTCCACGACTTCGACTGGCGTCTCAACGACCTCTCGGGCGGACGGAACGACTGATCGCGGCCGCCTCCGCACTGGCATGGATCTCGGACTGACCGACAAAGTCGCGATCGTGACCGGCTCGAGCCGCGGCCTGGGCCTGGCGAGCGCGCGTGCGCTCGTGGCCGAAGGCTGCCGCGTCTGTCTGTGCGCGCGCGGCGCGGAGCGCCTGGCCGAAGCCGCGGTGGAAGTCGAGGCCGCCGCGCGCCGTCCGGGGATGGTGCTGCCGGTGCAGGCCGACGTCTCCACCGTGGCCGGCGTCGAGCTGGTCGTCGCGCGAACGATCGAGACGTTCGGCGGCCTGGACATCCTCGTGAACAACGTCGGCAAGGCGGGCGGCGCGGAGCTGCTCGACACGTCGGACGCGGAATGGCAGGCGGCGATCGACGAGACGCTGTTCCCCGCCATCCGCGCCTCGCGGCTCGCGGTGCCGCTGATGCGGCAGCGCGGCGGGGGAGCGATCGTGTTGATCGCGTCCATCTGGGGCCGGGAGTCGGGCGGGCGGATGACCTACAACGCGGTGAAGGCCGCCGAGATCAGCCTCGGCAAGGCCCTCGCGCAGCAGCTCGCGCCGCTCAACATCCGCGTGAACAGCGTCGCGCCTGGATCGATTCTGTTTCCCGGCGGGTCATGGCATCGCCGCCAGCAGGCGGATCCGGAAGGCATCGCCCAGTTCATCAACCGCGAGCTCCCGTTCGGGCGCTTCGGACGCGCCGACGAAGTGGGCGCCGCCGTCGCGTTCCTGGCGTCGGCCCGCGCCAGCTGGATCAGTGGCGCCTGCCTGACCGTCGATGGCTGTCAGTCGCGATCGAATATCTGAGATGGCTGTCAGACCGAGCGCTTTCCACCAATAAGTACAATGCCCTTTCATGCCTGACGCGATCGGACCCTACACGATCGTCCGCGAGATCGGTCGCGGCGGCATGGGTGTCGTCTACGAGGGCTGGGACGAGCGCCTCTCGCGCGCGGTGGCGATCAAGACCATCCTCCGCGCCTCCGATACCGGGATGCGCGAGCGCTTCCTCCGCGAGGCGCGCGCCGCCGCGGCGGTGAGCCATCCCAACATCTGCCAGCTGTTCGACATCGGCGAGCACGATGGCGAGCCCTTTCTCTGCATGGAGCTCCTCGACGGCCAGTCGCTCGCCGATCGCCTGCTCCAGGGGCCGATGCCGGTGCCGGAGGCGGTCACGACCGAGCTGGCCGTGCTCTCGGCGCTCGCGGCGCTCCATCGCCGCGGCATCGTGCATCGCGATCTGAAGCCCACCAACATCTTCCTCTCCGCGAACGGCGTGAAGCTGCTGGATTTCGGGCTCGCCCGCGCGACCACGGCGGCCCTGGACGAAACGGCGGTGACGATCGCGGGGATGGTGATGGGATCGCCGCGCTACATGTCGCCGGAACAGGTGAAGGGGGAGGAAGTCGACGCCAGGACCGACCTCTTCGCGGCGGGGCTGGTGCTGTTCGAGATGCTGAGCGGCCGCGCCGCGTTCGGCGGTACATCGGCGGTCGACGTGCTGCACGCGGTCGTGCACGAACATCCGCCCGCGCTGATGGGATCGCCCGCCGTCGTCGATCTCGATCGCGTCATCCAGAAGGCGGTTTCGAAGGGGCGCGAGGATCGATATCCGTCGGCCGAGGACATGGCGACCGACCTGCGCGCGTCGATCTCCCGCGACAGCGCCGGGGAGGGCGTGCAGGCCAGGGCCACCAAGCGGCTGGTCGTGCTGCCCTTCAAGGTGCTGCGGCCGGATCCCGAGGTCGACTTTCTGGCTTTCAGCCTGCCGGACGCGATCACCGTTTCGCTGTCGGCCCTCGATTCACTGACCGTCCGGTCGAGCCTCGCGGCCTCGCGCTTTGCCGGCGGGCCGCTCGACTTGCGCGCCCTCGGCTCGGAGCTCGGCGTGGAAGCGGCGATCACCGGAACGCTGCTGCACGCGTCCAATATGGTGCGCGTCGCCGTGCAGCTGATCGAAGTGCCGTCAGGCACCGTGCGATGGTCGCACACGGCGCAGGTGCCGCTCGGGGATCTGTTCACGATCCAGGACTCGGTCTGCTCGGCGGTGGTGGACGCATTCGCGCTGAAGCTCACGAAGAAGGAGCACGATGGGCTCCGGCAGGACGTGCCGGCGCGGCCCGACGCGTACGAGTACTACCTGCGCGCCAACCGCTTGAGCACGTCGGCCGATCAGTGGCCGCTGGCTCGCGATCTGTATCTGCGCGCGGTCGAGGCGGATCCGTCGTACGCGCCGGCGTGGGCGCGGCTGGGCCGCGTGCTGCGCAACATCGGCAAGTACGGCCGCACCCCTGACGCACGGGCAAGCTATCAGCGCGCCGAGGAAGCGTTTCAACGGGCGTTTGCGCTCAATCCTGATCTGCCGCTCGCGCACAACCTTTACACCTACATGGAGGTCGAGACGGGTCGCGCGCTCAATGCCATGCAGCGGCTGCTCGGCCGGCTGCAGACGCGCTCGAACGACCCCGACCTCTTCGCGGGACTGGTGCAGGCGTGCCGGTACGTCGGCCTGCTCGAGGCTTCGATCGCGGCGTACCACCGTGCCACCCGGCTCGACTCGGCCATCGTGACGAGTGTGGCCCATTCCTACTTCATGTTCGGCCAGTACCAGCGGGCCATCGAGGTCGACTCCGATCGGCCGCCGTACGTCTCGGTGATCGCGCATCTGGCGCTCGGTCAGTATCAGGAGGCGGCGGCGCTCAGCGAAGCCGCGCGGGCGTACGCGGGGGCGCATCCACACGTCGAGCTGATGATTCAGCTGTTCGAGGCGTTGATTAAGGGGCGGCCCGCGGAAGGCCGCAAAGCGCTCGAAGGGATGACCGACTTCCGGGCCTTCCACGATCCGGAGGGATGGTACTACTGGGCGCAGGGCGCGGCGATGCTGCACGACACGCCATTCGCACTGGAACTGCTCGAGAGAGGCGTGACGACCGGCTACTCGTGCCCGCGCGCGATCGAGTCCAGCCCGTTGTTCGACTCCCTTCGCGGCACCTCCGAGTTCGCGAAGCTCCTCGCCATCGCCCGTGAAGGACACGAGGCCGCGGCGGCCGCGTTCGCCCAGGCCGACGGTCACCGGCTGCTCGGTCTTCCGCGCGCATGAGCGGCCTCGCCGACGTCATCCAGTCCGCAGCCGACTGGTTCTTCATGCCCTGGGTCGTGATCGTGCTGCTCGGCACCGGTTTGCTCCTCACGATTCGAACCGGCGTCGTTCAGGTGCGGCGGTTCTGGGATGCCTGCCAGGTGGCGTTCGTGCGGCGGGGCAGCGGCGAGGGCGCGCTCACGCCGTTCCAGTCGTTCATGACGTCGCTGGCGGCGTCGATCGGCACCGGCAACATCGCCGGCGTGGCGACCGCGATCGTGTCTGGCGGTCCGGGGGCGCTGTTCTGGATCTGGGTCTACGGCTTCGTCGCGACGTCGATCAAGTTCGCCGAAGCCGTCCTGGGCGTCACCTATCGCGAGGCGCGCGGCGACGTCACCCTGTCCGGCCCGATGTATTACCTGCGCGACGGGTTGAAGTCGCCGGCGTTCGCCTGGACCTTTGCGTTCGTCGCGGCCGTCGCGGCCCTGACCACCACGCCGTTCACACAGCCCAACTCGATCGCGCTCGTGCTCGACACGGTCGTCGGCATTCCACGCGTCGTCTCGGGCATCGTGATCGCGGTGCTGACGTGGCTCGTCATCATCGGCGGGATCAAGGCGATCGGCCGCGCGGCGGAAAAGCTCTCACCGCTCAAGGTGAGCCTGTATCTGATCGGCGGCCTGATCGTCATCGTCACGCACGCGTCGCGGATTCCATCGGTGCTGTCGCTGATCGTCGACTCGGCGTTCTCGATGCGCGCCGCGGCCGGCGGCGGACTGGGGATCGTCATCGCCATGCGCTACGGCATCGCGCGGGGCATCTACGCGAACGAGGCGGGCTACGGCACGGCCGCGGTCGCCTACGGCACCGCGAAGAGCGAGCGGCCTGTCCAGCAGGGGCTGAACGCGGTGATCGAGGTGTTCATCGTGTCGTTCGTGACCTCGACGATCAGCGCGATGACGATCCTGCTCACCGGGGTCTGGCAGTCGGGAGTCACCAGCAGCGCGGCGGTCGCCGCCGCATTCGACACGTCGATGCCGGGCATCGGAGGCTACGTCGTGGCCTTCTGCGTCTTCCTCTTCGGCTACACCACGCTGATCGGCTGGGCCTATTACGGCGAGCAGTTCTTCGAGTACATCCTCGGCCGGAAGGTGACGGTTCCGTACCGCTGGATCTTCTGCCTGCTCATTCCGTTCGGCGCCATCTCCAGGGTCGAGGTGGTGTGGGCGTGGGGTGATTTGATGAATGCCCTGCAGGTGTTTCCGAACCTGATCGGAGTGATTGGGTTGAGCGGGGTGGTTGCCGCGATATCGCGGCAGCCATCGGCAGGGCAGGCCAAGTCGTCATGACCCGGCCATGAACCGGCTGTTCTGGATCTGTGCCGCCGGAGCGGCCGGAACGGCAGCCCGCTATCTGATCGGGCTCTGGGCCGCCCGCCGGTTCGGCTCGTCATTTCCCTTCGGAACGCTCCTCGTCAATGTGACCGGCTGCTTCCTGATCGCCGGCCTGATGCACGTGGCGATAGTCAACGCGTGGCCCGTCACGATGCGCGCGGCCCTGACGATCGGCTTTCTCGGCGGATTCACGACCTATTCGAGCTTCAATTACGAGACGATGCGGCTGATCGAGGAGGGGGCGGTCCTCGCGGCGCTGGTCAATGTGCTCCTGACACTCTTCAGCGGTTTTGCTGCCGGCTGGCTCGGCTTGCTGCTGGCGCGGCAGTTGGCAGGACGGTAGGGACGCCATGCGAATCCTGGACGGCGAACAGTCGCTGGTGCGGATCTTTCTCGGCGAGTCGGACGTCTGGCACCATCGTCCGGTGGCGCGTGCGTTGCTCGAGCGGCTTCGTGCGGAGGGCTTCGCCGGCGCCACCGTCATTCATGGTGTGGCGGGTTTCGGCGCGAGCAGCGTCATCCACACCGCCAGCCTGGTCGAGCTGTCGAGTGATCTGCCGGTCCTGATCGAAGTTGTCGATGATCAGGCGCACATCGACCGGCTGCTGCCGATTCTCGACGAAATGCTGACCGGCGGCGCGCTCGTGACGATCGAGCGGGTGCGGGTTCTGAAGTACTCGCAACGGCCGAAGGGCTGACGCGAGTTCCGCGTGTGAGCGGAAGCGGTCGCACGCGCTCAGCTTTCGCCTGTTGATCGCCGCGCGACTCCCTGCTACCATCGCTCCCGCCCGCCTTCGCTGAAGCTTCGGCCCGCCTTCGCTGAAGGCTTCGGCGAGGCCGCCGTAGCCTGGGCCCAGGCGGCAATTCACGGTGCTGCAGCGGTTTGCCCATGACTTCCCAGACTCTCCCTGTCATCGCCGGCGACAAGGACCGATCGCTTCAGGAAGTGCTGAGCCGCCTGACGGCCTCCCGTGCCCCTCTCGGCCGGGACGCGGATCCGATTGTCACGGCTGCCCACCGGCTCCCGGCCGTGACTGCCTCCTTTGCGCCGTTTCCGGTGGGCACCGACGAACGGCTGCGCGGGGCGCTGGCGACTCGCGGGATCGACCAGCTCTACACGCATCAGGCCGAAGCGTTCGCGCACGTGCTCGCGCGCCGGAACGTCGTGACGATCACGCCGACGGCCTCCGGGAAGACGCTCTGCTACAACGGTCCGGTCCTCGACGCGATCCTCAAAGACCCTTCGACCCGCGCGCTCTACCTGTTCCCGACGAAGGCCCTGGCGCAGGACCAGCTCGCGGAGCTGCACGCGCTGACCCAGACGATCACGCAGGGCACAGAGACCCAGATCGGCGTCTTCACCTACGACGGCGATACGCCGTCGGATGCGCGCCGCGCGGTGCGCGGCAAGGCTCACGTGGTGCTGAGCAATCCGGACATGCTCCACTCCGGGATCCTTCCGCATCATCCCCGGTGGGCGAAGCTGTTCGAGAACCTGCGGTTCGTGGTGATCGACGAGCTGCACGCGTATCGCGGCGTCTTCGGCAGCCATCTCGCCAACATCCTGCGCCGGCTGCGGCGCGTGTGCCGGCACTACGGATCCGATCCTGTCTTCATCTGTTCCTCCGCGACGATTGCCAACCCGCGCGAGCTGGCCGAGGGACTCACCGGCCGACCGTTCGAGCTGATCGAGAAGAGCGGGGCTCCGCGGGGGGAGAAGTTCTTCCTCTTCGTCAATCCGCCGGTCGTCAACGCCGAGCTCGGGATCCGGCGGTCGTATCTGGCCGAAGCGCGCCGCGTCTCGCTCGAGTTCCTGCGGCACAACCTCCAGCTGATCGTGTTCGCGCAGAGCCGGCTCGCGGTCGAAATTCTGACGACGTACTTGAAGGATGCCTTTCACGGTCCGCCGGGTGCGGCCGACGTGATCAGGGGCTATCGTGGCGGCTATCTGCCCAACCGCCGGCGCGAGATCGAGCGCGGCCTCCGCGAGGCGCAGGTGCGCGCGGTGGTGTCGACCAATGCGCTGGAGCTCGGGATCGACATCGGTGCGCTGGACGTCAGCGTGATGGCCGGGTATCCGGGCACGATCGCGGCCACCTGGCAGCGCGCCGGCCGCGCCGGCCGGCGGACGACGCGATCCGCCGCGGTGCTCGTCGCCAGCAGCGCCCCGCTCGATCAATTCGTCGTCCGCAACCCGTCGTACTTCTTCGACGGGACGCCCGAGCACGCGCTGATCAACCCCGACAACCTGCACATTCTCGTCGATCACGTGAAGTGCGCCGCCTTCGAGCTGCCGTTCTCGGACGACGAGCAGTTCGGGACCGTCGATGTGCAGCAGGTGCTCGGCGTGCTGTCGGAGGAAGGCTTCGTCCACTACGCCGACGGCCAGTGGAACTGGACCCATGAGTCCTATCCTGCCGATGCGGTCAGCCTGCGGTCGGTCTCATCCGACAACTTCGTGGTGGTCGACACGACCGACGGCGAGCGGGTGATCGGCGAAACCGACTTCACCAGCGGGCCTTCGACCCTTCACGAGAAGGCGATCTACATCGTCGAAGGCGACCTGTATCAGGTGGAGCGATTCGATTTCGACGGCAGGAAGGCCTACGTCCGCTCGGTCGACTGCGACTACTACACCAACGCGATCACCTACACGAAGGTGACGATCCTCGACACCTTCGAGTCCGACAGCGAAGGGCGGGCCGCGCGGCAACAGGGCGAAGTCCACGTCGCGTCGCGCGTGGTCGGCTTCAAGAAGATCAAGTTCTACACGAACGAGAACGTCGGGTCGGGCGAGCTCGATCTGCCCGAGCAGCAGATGCACACGTCGTCCTACTGGCTGACGATTCCCACGGCGGTCATGGGGACGCTGCCGTTCGGCGGCGACGACAAGCGGGACGGCGTCGTCGGGCTGGCGTTCGCGATGCGCAACATCGCCCAGCTGCTGCTGATGTGCGACGGACACGACATCGGCATCTCCGTGGATGGCGGCTCGATCGAGCGGCAGATCAGGACGGGTGGCGCGGCCGCCGCGCCGGCGGAGATTGCGGCCGAGCCGCACATCTTCATCTACGACAACTATCCCGGCGGGATCGGCTTCAGCCGGCCGCTCTACGAGATGCACCAGCTGCTGCTGGAGCGGAGCCGTGAGCTCATCGACGGCTGCCCCTGCGCGTCCGGCTGCCCGTCGTGCGTCGGCCCCGAAGGCAATACCGGTCCGCACGCGAAGCAGGTCGCGTCGCTGATCCTCGAACGGCTCCTCGCCGGGGAGGCGGTCTGATGGATCTGGCCTCCAGGCTGCGCTCGGTGATCCGGCCGGGTGGCCCGGCTCGGTCCGCCAACGAGGCGCCGCCCCGGCGAGAGCTGACCTACGAGCCGGACGATGGGCGCCGCTACGAAGCCCAGCCCGATCTCGATCGCGTCGCCGACGCGCTGGGGGGACGGCTCCTGTCGACCGCGTTCGGACGCTGCCTGGCGGTCGATCGACGCTACGAGTCGGATCGCTGGCATGGCGACGTGCAGATTGGTGACTGCGAACTCAACGACTTCGAGTCGCTCCGTATTCTCGATTCGGCGATCGACGCCGACGCGGGCCCCCAAACCCCTCGCGCCGTCTTCATCGATCTCGAGACGACCGGATTGAGCGGCGGGGCGGGCACGGTCGCCTTCCTCGTGGGCTGCGCCTATTTCGACGCCGGAGCGCTGCAGGTGCGTCAGTTCCTGCTCAGCAGCTTCAGCGCCGAGCGGGCGCTGCTGGCGGCGGCCGCGGAGTTGTTCGACGCCGCCGATCTCATCGTCACCTACAACGGCAAGACCTTCGACGTGCCGGTGATGGAAACCCGATGGGCGTTCCATCGCATGCCGGCGCCGCTCGAGGAAGTGCCGCACTTCGACATGCTCCATCCCGCGCGCCGCCTCTGGCGCTCGCGTTCCGTGCTCGCCGACGATGGCGGCTGCCGGTTGACCGCCCTGGAACGGATGCTTTTGAATCTGCGACGCGTGGGAGATGTCGACGGGTTCGAGATTCCCGGGCGCTTCTTTCAGTTCCTCAGGACGGGGGACGCGAGGCCGCTCGAACCGGTCCTCGAACACAATCGGCTGGATCTGGTGTCGCTGGCGGCGGTCACGAGCCGGGCGCTGCGCCTGGCCGGTGGGGGTGAGCCGGTCTGCCGCGACGGCATCGAGGCGCTGGCCGTCGGGCGCGTCCTGGAGCGCGCCGGGGCGCTCGACCGTGCCGAGGCCTGCTATCGGCGCGCGTCGGAGTCGCCGTGCGTCGACACGCGGGCCGAGTCTCTGTATCGGCTTGGGCTTCGCTGCCGGCGGACCGGCCGGTTCGAGGAGGCTGCGGGCTGGTGGCGGGCGCTCGTCGCGCTGACCGACACGATCCGGCGGCACGACCATGCGATCGCGAGCCTGCGCGAGTTCGCGATCGAAGCGCTCGCGATTCATCAGGAGCACCGCGCCCGCGATCTGCGCGCGGCGCGCGAGCTGGCGCTGTTCGCGCTGGAAGAGAACTCGAGCTCCCGGCGGGCCGACGGCATGCGGCACCGCCTCGCCCGGCTGGATCGCAAGCTGGCCAGAAAACAGAACGGGCCGGGTCCGAAGACCCGGCCCTACGGGTTGATCGATCTCTCCGAAGATCCGGCTTTCAGCTGACGGGTCTATTTCGCCGCCGCGGCCGGCTTCTTGGCGGCCTTCTGGGCGGCCTTGCGGCTCTCCGATGTCTGCGCGCCAAACCGCTTGGTGAAGCGCTCGACCCGGCCTTCCGTATCGATCAGCTTCTGGCGGCCGGTGAAGAACGGATGGCAGTTATTGCAGATTTCGAGGTGCAGCTCCGGCTTGGTCGACCGCGTCTTCCAGGACGCGCCGCAGGCGCAGCGAACCTCGACCTCGTGGTACTTGGGGTGAATCCCTTCCTTCACGGCTGGCTCCTTGGCACTTTCCGAAAACGCTAATTATAGCAGGGCGCCCCGAAGGACGCCTATTCCCAGTCTACGGTCCGGTTCCAGCGGTGCCGTTTGAGCTCCTGGGCGAGGGGCGCCGGCAGCCGGACGCCGTCGCTGACCCCGATGTTCTGCTCGACATGGCTCAGCTTGCGCATCCCCGGAATGATCGTCGATACGGCCGGATGCTCGAGGATGTGCCGCAGGACCATCTGCGGCAGCGTCATGCTTCCCGGAACGATCCGCTTCAGCCGTTCCACCCGGGGCAGCGTCTCGCGCAGGTTCTCGGGATGGAAATACAGGTTGCGGAAGTCCCCCTCGGGCCAACGTGAGTCGGCGGTCAGGTTGCCGGTCAGGCTGCCCTCGTCGAACGGCACCCTGGCGATGATGGCGATGTTCTTCTCTTGACAGGCGGGGAACAGCTCGTCCTCGGGATTCTGATCGAAGGTGTTGTAGACGACCTGCACCGCGTCGACGATGCCGGTGTCCAGCGCCTTCAGCACGTTGGCCGGCTGGAACCGGTTGACGCTGATGCCGATGGCGCTCACGAGCTTCTCTTCCTTCAGCGCCGACAGCGCACGCTGCCAGCGATCGTCGGCCGCCCAGGCGTCGTTCCACACGTGCAGCTGCTGGAGGTCGAGCGTCTGCACGCCGATGTTCGTCAGGCTCTTCTCGGTGTACTCGCGGATGTAGTCGGCCGGAAACACGTCGTCGAGCTTGAACTCGGGACGCGCCGGCCACTTCCGGTTCTTCGGCGGAATCTTGGTGGCGATGTAGAGCCGCTTGTCACGGTGGCGCTTCAGGGTCTCGCCGAGCAGCCGCTCGCTGTGTCCGTCGCCGTAGGCCCAGGCGGTGTCGAAGAAGTTGCAGCCAAGCGCGATGGCTCGATCCAGCGACTCGAACGATTCACGGTCCTCGCTCCCGGTCCACCCGGCCATGCCCCACATGCCGTAGCCGATTTCGGAGACGGACCAGCCGGTGCGGCCGAACGGTCGATATTGCATCCTCAGATAGTACTGCGCCGGGAACTTCCGGCTTCAGCCGGAAGTCAGCGATCTAAACAAAAAGCCCGCGAGCGGTGAGGCTCGCGGGCTTCTCTGTTTGCAGGGTGCTCGACGGATGTCGGTTGATGTTCCTAATGCGCGCGCGGCAAGCCGGCCGCCTGCCATTCGCGCCAGTCCTCTTCGCAGATCGACCAGATCACCTGGTCGTGGTAAACGCCTTCGCGCAGGAACGACTTGCGAAGGACGCCTTCGCGGGTCGCGCCCATCTTCTGCAGCGCGCCGTTGCCGCGGCCGTTGGCGACCGCGGACCGCGCCTCGAGACGGTGGATGCCGACCTCGTTGAAGGCGAAGGCGAGCACCTCTCGCGCCGCGGCCTGGAACACGCCCGTGCCCCAGAACGCCGATCCGATCGCGAAGCCCCATTCGGCGAGGTCGAAGCCGGGCGCCAGCGTGCGCACCTGGATGATGCCGACCGCCTGCTGGCAGCCCGCCGGCACGACGCCGAAGCAGACATACCGCCCGGCCGCGCGCTCGCGATGCGTCCACGCGATGAAGCGCTCGAAGCCTTCGACCGAGGTCGGAGGCGGCGAGATGAACCGCGCCACTTCCTCGGTGGTCAGGAGCTGCAGGAGCGACGGTGCGTCGTCGAGCCGGAGCTCGCGCAGCGTCACCGCGCCGGCCTGAAGCACCGGCAGCGCCTGGCGCCACTCGGTAGTTTTCACCGCGGCCGGCAGCATCGGCATCGCCGCGCCCGTTGTCGTCATCGCCCCGATCACAGTCCACCCCCAATGCTCGTCCCCAGGACCATCACCCTGTTCGCGGAGGTCCCCCACACAATGTTGTCGTCGTCGAGCGTGCCCCAGACGATGTTGTCCGAGCCGTCGAGCGCCGTTCCCCAGACGATGTTGTCGCCGTCGAGCACGCCGATCAGGTTCG
>Ga0114129_10006335_pt1 | contig 16782 bp, 14 predicted proteins | sample RhiMetdeltSRZDD1_FD_80071 | JGI IMG/M metagenome (GOLD analysis project Ga0114129, IMG submission 80071) | Populus rhizosphere microbial communities from Tennessee, USA - Rhizosphere MetaG P. deltoides SRZDD1 (version 2) (version 2) | ecosystem: Host-associated > Plants > Roots > Rhizosphere >... | reverse complement strand
TTTCGACTTTTCCATACAGGTGAGGCAAACCATTGAAGCGCAACAACTCAACCATCTTCGAATCGATCATCACCATCCGCAAATCTTCAGGTGGATTATTTATTGCCAGACAAGCCGCAATGGAAGTAATACACACAGATTTTCCGGAACCTGTCGCGCCTGCGATCAACAGATGCGGCATACGCGCTAAATCTGCAACCACAGGCTGACCTGAAACATCGCGCCCCAATGCCATTGCCAAAGGCATACCAATTTTATGAAATGCATCAGTTTCCAAAATAGAACGCATGCGTACAACAGCTGTATGTGAATTTGGCACCTCAATGCCTACATACGGTTTGCCTGGCACGGGTGCCTCAATACGCAGACGTTCCGCGGAAAGCGCAAGCGCCAAATCCTTTTGCAGTGAAGCAATTTGTGCGACACGTACTTTGATCTGTTGCGCTTCCTCCTCTGTTGTACCTCCACCTCTTTTCATAAAACCGGGCTGCACAGCAAATTGCGTCACGGTTGGGCCGACCCGAAAACCAATGACTGTTGCAACAATTCCAAACTCAGCCAGGGTTTTTTCGATCATTCCAGCAGTTTGATTGATCGTTCGTTCATCGGGCCGCGTGTTTTGATCCGCAAGCAATATATTCAACGAGGGCAATCGTTCCCCACGCTCACGCGGTGCCGCAGGCTTTTTATCTTGATGTTCTGAAACTCGCAGGGATTTTCTAAATTCGGGCGGTAATTGCTCAGCTTTTTTACGTGGCTGTTTTTCCTTTTTCTCTTCGACAACAGGCGGTTCTTGCTCGACCTCAACCGGGGTGACCGCTTCTACAGGCGGATTCTCACCGGCAAGTTTTGTCAAGAAGCGTTCAAGCAAAGCCCATATATTGAATCCACTCATCAAGGCAAGAAGCCAGGGGATAAACATTAAGAGAGTTCCACCTGTTTGTCCAAATCGCCAAAACAAGGTGACCATCCCCCACCCAATGCGCCCTCCATCTGCGCCTGCTTCTGCCCGAACAAGAGAATTGCCATTCATAGCGGCAAGCAAGCCCAAGGTCAGGAATGAGGCAACTTCAAGTGCAAAGAGGCGCCCCCAGGGCAAAGGGGTGGAATCTCGACGCAGAAAGACATATCCGCTATATCCAATAGCAATGACAACGAGATATGCACCCCATCCAAACCACAAGGCAAGCCGAATTATCCACGGTGTCAGCAACACACCAGCGGTATACCCGCGGAGTGCAAGAAAGGTAATGAGCGCCACCGCAATCAGTGAAACACCGAGCGCATCGCGTAGGAAACGCCCGAAATGCTGGTTGAAGCGCGCAAGTCTGTCGAGCCAATCATCGCTGACTTCCGACTCGTATACATGTTGTGGTTCAGAATTATTTGACATTATTGATCTAACAGTAAACTCAGGCCCATTCTCTGATTTGTGGGTTCCAGATGCAAAATACGAGCCTTTACTTCTTGCCCCTCAAAAAGAATTTCTCGCGGGGTTTGATTTGGTTCAAGCAACATTTCAGAGGCATGGATTAAGCCCTCGATACCGGCTTCAATACGGGCAAACGCGCCATATGACATCACATTAGTAACGACCGCATTGTGAATACTACCCACAGGAAAATCACTTGAGGCACGTTCCCAAGGATTGGATGTCATGCGCTTTAGGCTCAGTGCCACGCGACATCTTTCAGCAGAAATGTCCAACACTTGGACGTTGATCTCTTCACTCAATCTCACAATTTGATCCGGGTGTGATACACGTCCCCATGACAACTCAGAAATATGGATGAGCCCTTCCACACCACCGAGGTCAACGAAGACACCAAAATCTGTAATATTCGTGACGGTACCTTTCACATACGAGCCTTTTTGAAGCTCGTGAAATAATTCTGTTCGCTTGCCTGGCTGTGCCAGCGCAGCGCGCTCCGAAAAGACAACCCTTCCATCTTCTGGCAGCCATTCGATGACTTTCACGTTCAACGTTTTCCCAATATATGGTTCAAGACTTATATCACGATCAGTTTCATGTTCCTTACCTGCGAGATTGATGAGATGTGAAAATGGAATAAACCCAGCCAGCTCCTCCCCCTCGACAAGCAACCCGCCGCGATTGTGACCTGTCACCTTCATGCCAACAATACGATCGTTCGAATATATTTCCTGGAGCATGCTCCAATTTGTTTCACCTGTTTCGACCGCTGTTGATGGCTCAGGGCTTGCCACAGGAATAGGTTTTGGCTTTATTGTTCCATGCAGGGGACGCGGTGGCGTATGCTGGCGCTCTTCAGCCAGTACCGATTCCCACCAGCTCTCGTCAATGATAGGCATGACATTTTCATACCTTCGTTTTGCCTTGTTGCTATTGGCGTCCATAAGATTCTCCTTACTGTAATGCCTCGTTTTGTTCCATATCGAGGATTGCACGAGCAACTGCCTCCACTGCCACACGCTGCTTGCGATAGAGATCAGCCTCGGACATTGCGAGTCTCCCCGCCACCTCGCGCACTTTGCGTCCCTCGATAAATTTCATTTCCAGAATATTGTAAAGAATCCATTCACTGGTAAATCTTCTCTCACCCTCAGGTTTCACCTGATCCACTGCCTTGCGTAAAAGGGCCCGCAAGGCATTGGGAGTATTCCCTTCATATTCTTCTGCAAGCATTTGAACGATCTTCAACTTCATCAATGGACTATTGGTCAATTTGGGTCCGCCCCAGTAATGAGTGAGTGCGTCCTTAACCCAATCTGCCAGATCGGATTCTTGGGGAACCGGTTCAGTCAAAATACTAGCGCGCGCGTCATACCGACCTGCCGCCCGCATCCGTTGCAACAGATCAATCTGCGGCTGTAAATCCTCCAGAGAACGAAATACGCGCTGCTGGAGTTGTCGGTCTTCCAATGCGAGTGCGGCCCGATCTGCCAGCAACCAGACTGCATCGCGCTGATCTTTATCCATGGCGCGATCAACTTTACGGGCTACCCCTAACAAGCCCAGCAACGGACGGACTTCATCGCGATCGCCATTCCCTCTACGTTGATGGAGGGGCAAGATCCAAAAGCTACCCCAGGTGAACTCACGCCTTCCGTTTTCTCCATTGTGATTCACTAGTTGCAGCGCTTCATCGAGATCTTCCTTTTCCAGCAAAGCGCGATTTCCCGCAACTACACTCAGAGTTAATTCATTTCCATCCAATGCAGCGACAAACGCGCAGGGAGATTGCAAGTGATCGCGCACCGCGGCAAGCACCGTTTCGAGGAATTGTTGCAAGTCGCCGCGCGTTAGTAAGCGTTCTTCGATGTTTTGCAATAACTGGAGTTCGGCGTGGTCGCGGCCAAAGAAAAGCAAACGCTCCCATAATGGAGAGAATAATGTAACCGCGTGTTCGAATAAGAGAACCGTTACTACCATTGTTAGAGGCACGAAACCAGAATATGGTTCACCCTCAAAATACAATCCTGCACGGCGGACAATTGTTATCACAGCCAGCGCAAGGGAAGCGGTGACTGGTCCACGAAGCAGCCACTTAAATAGGCGGCTCTTGACGACACGATCAGGCCAGGAAACACCAAAGAATGCGACCGCATATGCCATCACGACGACCAACACCGCGACCAACACATTAATAATGAAAGCTGTGCTCCAGAAGAAAAGTGGATATCTCGCTGCGATATCGGAACCGAACAAAAGGTACGGATATGAACCGAGCGCTGGCGCAGTCGCCCCCGCCATCAGATACAACATCCGGCGCTGACCTGAGCGGGTCAACATCCTTGAGAATGCACGCACGAAGTTATAGCCTGCCCAGACCATGATACCAATGTAGTAAACAGTGAAAAACTCAGTCCATAGAGTACGGCGCAAATGAGGAGCAGGGGCGCCATTTGGCACCAGTGCTCCGACAAGCATCCCTGCAGCCAATAACAACAGGAAAGTCAGCGAAACCACATAGATCAGACGTACTGCGATTCGTCGTCGTCCACGCGAAGGACGGCCGGCAGTAACAAGTAGCGCATCAGAAAGATGCAAATAAGATGGGGGTAAAAAAATAATTCCAACCCATTGCAGACGTAAAAGCAGTTCAATGCCCCAATCTGGAATAGATTTGTTTTGCAAAGCCTCAGTGGTGAAGACTACCACTACACATAACAGGATAATCGCAAACGAACGAGCGACACGGTCACGTAAATTAAAAGACAAGGCATACAAAAACAGCGAAAAAGCCGTGATTGCAATGCCAGCCGTTAAGATACTGTTGATGGTTTTGAGCCCCACCAATAATCCATCGAACCAACCGTTAAACATACCATCCTTCCAAAACTATTTGATTGCTCTCCCAAAAAATAAAGCTACATCCTGAGTCGGGTAATATTGGTCATTATACCCGCAGAATTCGTACCCGAATTTCTGTGCAAGGCGAATGTAAGCTTGGTTTTTTGACTGCATTTCCAGGATGATTCGACGGACGCCTCTTTCCAAAGCCCAAGTCTGGGTCGCTGCTAAAAGAGCTGACGCGGCACCTTTCCGTCTCTGCGTAGTCGCGACGACGACGTCAGTTATCCAGGAAATTGCTGAAGCGTGCTCCACAATGGCACACATATAACCAATGGGAATACCATCATCTATCGCGATCAGCACAACATCTCGATGCGTCCATTCATCGGCCAAAGAAGATGGATTTCGCGGATATTTCACTTCAATCGATCGTGGCAGGCGCACTTCACGGAAATTTGCACTGACCTGGCCTGGTTCACGGCGCAACTCCAATTGCCAAACATAATCACTCAAACAGGAATGGTCCAGTACCATCAGGCGGGTAATGTCACTTGCTGTTGCAGGGCGGATATCAAAAGAAGTCACAATTCTCCTCCGGCTATTGATTTGCCACACGCACCGCAATCACACAAGGATCAAGCGATACGCCAACATTATCGGTAATTACAAGACGTAGAAAATAATCTCCATTGGTCAGAGAGGAAGTATTCCATTCGCCTAATTGTTCGTTTTGCTTTGGCTCGCGTTCTGCCGAAATCGTGGCCCAATTCTGAGTGCCCAGAGGTGCTACCTCATATTTATAAAAAGCAAAATTAGGAACTTTGGCCGTACCCGTGATATTAACTGTCCCACTGACCGGATCGCCTGGCTTCGGAGAAGTGATCATGATTTCGTCTGGTATACAACCACTCATACCACTTGGCACGGATTGAGTGACAGGCGAAAGTGCGGCTTGAGTCGCTTCTGCAGGAGATAATGTAGCTGCAGGTGTGAGCAGCAAGTCCAGTGTAGGTGTTGCTAAAATATCGGAAGCAGGTAAAGACGGTGCGATGAATGTCGCAACAAAAAATTCAACAAATACAAGAGCAAGGATCAGGAATGCAGCGGCCGTCGCTTGTCCCAATCGCCGCAAAGCAAATTCACGTTCCAGACCATAAACAGAGTCCCGCCATTCGCGCCAGGATCGCCACATCCTTCGAAATGCAAACATGCCTCCGATTGCCAGCGCGATGTAAATTAGCGGCTCATAGCTCGCCAAGGTACGATAAACAGGACCCATACCAATGCTGTTCTAGAGGGAACGCAAGACACCACGAATAATTTTTTCGATCTTAGGTGAAATGACTTTGCCAGCTTCAATCACTTCCTCGTGGGTTGTTATCGTGGAGCCATCCAAGTTTGCTTTATTGCTGATCCCTGAAAGGCCTAGTACGCGCATACCGCCATGGCGCGCCACAATTACCTCGGGCGCTGTGGACATACCTACCGCGTCGGCGCCAATTCCTCGCAGGAATCGCAGATCGGCTGGTCCTTCAAAGGAAGGTCCGCTCAAAGCACAATAAACGCCCTCGCGCAAGGGAATATTTTCGTTCGAGGCAACCTGCCGCGCAAGTGCCATTAATTTGCGATCATAAGCTTGACTCATATCCGGGAAGCGAGGACCTAATTCGTCAATGTTCGGACCCATGAGAGGATTGGCGCCCATCATTCCAATCAGATTCAGATTGTCAGTGATCAGCATCACATCGCCCGCCTCAAAATCAGGATTTACCCCTCCAGCTGCATTGGTTACAAACATCATCTCAAGCCCGAGCCGCAACATCACCCGCACTGGTAAAGTGATCTGCGACATACTATATCCTTCATAAAAATGAATACGCCCCTGCATAACAAGGGCAGTCTGGCCTTCAAGTTCGCCGATCACAAGACGGCCCGCGTGGCCTTGCACGGTTGAAACAGGCCAATTGGGCAATTCACCATAAGGAATAATCTCCGCCTTTTGCACAGAATCTGCCAAACTATTCAAGCCTGATCCGAGAATAAGACCCACGCGCGGACGATAAGAGGTTCGCCTCCTTATTCCATTCGTCGCTTCATCAATTTGTTCAAGGGTTACAAATGTGCTCATATCAATTCTTCTTAAGATAAGAGATAAGGGTAACTTCTCTTAGGTGTTTTCCCTTCCGCGCGAAAAATTATATCAGATATTCATTTGCCGCCCGTCTCAGTAATTTCCAGCTAAAATTCAAGTTTGGATAATTACGCGGCACTCAATAAATACTTTCAAAGTTGAAAGTAACCTAAAATTGGGCCACTTGTCATGTATAGCCGGTCAGTAGAAAAAAATTCTCTTTTGTGCTATCCTTTTGAATACCATGTCGCGGCTCTTATATAAGAAAATCTTTCTCATTGCGGCAGGAGCATTTTCGCTCCTTGCGCAAGGCATTTTGCTCCTCCCAAAAACGTTGGATTTCATCCTGGAACCTTTTACTGGGTGGGGAAGCGTCGCAATTGGAGCGACGCTTTTCATATTTTCCATGTTCCTGTTTATTGTCATTATAAGTAGGCAATTTAACAGGCATCAATTGGAATGGCGGGCAAATGGGATGTTAGTGTTGACGCAGGCTGTAACTGTGATCGGGATTTATCTCTTATTAGATGGCCTCGCTTCACGCGAACGGGGGGCTGGATTCCTTTTAACTAGCCTGGTCACTGCCTTGACCACGTATGGCATCTTTATCCATACAATCCATTTGGCAGCACCATCTTCTCAATATATTGAGGCAGAAAAAAATCTTCCACAAGACTTAATCTTTGATCCTATTGCAGACATAAATGCACTGAGGGAACAGATTGAATCCCTTACGCGCCAACTCACAACCGAAAAACATCGTAACACTCAATTGACATTACTTAATGAATTAAGCCAGCAATTGGAAGCAGAACTTGATCCGCCCGTTGCGGCACAATTGGCTGTAAACACACTTGAGCGCGCAATGGATTGTTCATTTGTTGCTCTTATGGCGCCCGAAGATGAAGCACAGGAATATGTTGTTCTTGCTGCAGCAGGAAGAGCTGCGAGTGTTATCCCACCGGGCTATAGGCAGAATACCAGCAGTGGATTAACTGGACGAACTTACAGACTTAAGAAAACCCAACTAGTAAATGATACAGCATTGGATGTAGACTTTATTTCTTTGGACAATGAAAACACACTTTCGATAATAAGTGCTCCCATTCTTCAGCACGGACATGCAAAAGGCATTCTGGAAATCTGCTCTGACAAAAAATATGCTTTTAGCAGTCTGGACGTCTCAATCGCGGAGGGCGTCGCTTCAGAACTTATGCGCGCCTGGGAGCGCTCTAGTTATCGCCAGCGATTGACAGAGCTAATTCAGGCAGGTATTTCGCTCACCACTCTACTGGATCCACAAGCGGCAGTACAGGAGGTAGCCGTCATTGCCCGCAAAACTCTTGAAGCACGCTTTGTGTTTGTTAATTTGCTCGATCAACAAGGGAATTTCTCACGGACAGCGTTTGCGGGTGAGGCACCAAAGTTGCTCGCGGCTCTCAATGCAAATCCGGCAGATGAGCCAATTATGCACGCAGCGCTCAATGCAACAAAGCCTTTCCGCGTGCGTGATTTGCGAAAATACACTCCCGCGAAGAAAATAGAAATTGATCATCCCAGTTTGCGCAGTGTGCTTGCCATCCCCATCCGTTTGCATCGCTTAAGTATTGGAACCATTCTTGCCTTTGGCAAACATGAAGGGATTTTCTTTTCAGAGAACGATGAATCGCTTGCTGATCTAATGTCTTCGCAGGCAGCCGCTTCCATAGAAAGTTCCTGGCTATATCAGGAATTGCGGAACACATTGACGATCACATCGATGCTCTATCAATTGAGCGTGGATGTGATCCAAACGGAAGAGTTGAGCATGGCGGCTGAATTAATTGCCCAGGTAGCTCACAAAGTGACTAACTCAAAAGAGACTGGCATTGTTCTTATGACCCGCGATGGTCGAAACGAGGCGGAAGTAGAGATCGATGCAAAAGGCTTGCACACACGCCCTGAACATCCAATGGAAACGATTGATCAGGCTATGCAAACCGGACAAAGCATTATCGTTTCGATGGAAAATGGTTCCCTGGTTTGTTATCCCCTCTTAACTCGGGGCCGTACCTATGGCGCATTATGGATGAATATTCCTGAAAGTCGCGGTCAAAATTTTGCCAACCTGCAGACATTAGCGAATCAGGCAGCCATTGCACTGGAGCGCTCAATCCTGTTATCAGAGTCACGCCAGCAGGCAAAACAACTCGAAGCCGCTTACGCTGAACTTGAAATCACTTACGATCAAACATTGACTTCTCTAATGTCCGCTTTGGACGCGCGCGATCGTGAGACAGAAGGCCATAGCATGAGAGTGAGTCGCTTAACATGCCTATTGGCAGAGGAAATTGGATTAAACGGTCAACAACTTAAGGCTTTGGAAAGAGGCGCATTGCTCCACGATATAGGGAAGATTGGCATCAGTGACACGATCCTGCACAAGCCAGGCAAACTGACAGAGGACGAATGGAAGATCATGAGAATACATCCTGATATCGGCGCACGGATTGTGGAAGGCATTCCGTTCCTGCAAGAGTCTCTGCCCGTGATCCGCTACCATCACGAAAGATGGGATGGTAGCGGATATCCTGTCGGTTTGAAAAAAGAGGATATTCCGATTCAAGCACGGATCTTTGCCATCGCAGATGTATTTGACGCACTGACCAGTAAAAGAAGTTATCGAAAAAAGTCGAGCGCGGAGGAAGCTATTCAATATATAGAGGAACAATCAGGCATTCTATTTGACCCGCTTATTGTTGCAGCGTTAACAAAGTTGCCTTATAAAGAATTCACTGAAGGGGAAAAACTCACTGCATGAAATCGAGAAAGCCCACAGGATCTTTTGCGCCTCATGAGGTTCAAAGATTTATCCTGCCAATCACCATTTCTTCCATTGTAATTATGGCTGTTTTAATAGTGGAGGATATACTCAACGGCCCGCCTTTGAGTATTAGTCTGACCATCTATGGATCCGTTGTAATCGTTAGTACGCTGGTGAATAATGCTGTCCTCATTCGTACAGCTGATTTTCGACAATCCTATGGATGGTTAAATGCGATCTTCACAGGGATTGGCCTTGGGCTGCTCCCTTATATTTTGCCTGAGCATTTGCATGAAGTGTCTCACATTTTGATTCCGTTAGGGATTATCGCGGTAGCAATTGTTTCCGGGCGTCCATACGCTTACACAACCCTTGTGCAAACTCTAATCATCACTGTGTTCTATGCTTTTGGTAAAGATGATCAACCTGTTACCATCCTGAGTTTTGGAACACCTTTCATTATCTCTATTATTTTGATGGAAGCTGTCCTGCACATCAAAAACACAACGCAGCAGCAAATCCATCGCCTTGAGATCATCAATAACTTCAGCCGCCAAATGATGTTGTCACTCGAGCCAGAGCGAAGCGTCTTATTATTAGATAAGACCATTCAAGACGTACTGGAGGCAGATACGTATTTCATTGGGATTCTTAGAGAAAATGTAATCCATCTTGATTTATTTTACGATGAGGGCGAGTATTACAATGGCTCAAAAGTTCCTCTAGAGGGAACATTATCCGGTTGGGTCATCAAGAATCAAAAAGAACTATTTCTCCCCGATCTTCGCCGGGAAGCGGAATTGGATGGGGTAGAGATTTTTGTCATAGGCAAAGAAAAGACTAGCCTGTCCTGGATGGGTGCGCCCCTCACAGCACCTAATGTCAACGGAATCATTGCCCTCGGTTCATATCAGCCAAATGCATTTGATGGTGGCGATATGCAGCTTCTATCGAATCTTGCACAGCACATTACAAGCGCATTGGACAACACAATCCGTCACGCACAAGTGGAGGAACAGGCAAGGCTCGATAGCCTGACAGGCGTCTATAACCACGGTTATTTCCTGAAAAGGCTGGCTGAACAAGCGGCGGAGTCTTCAACAACTAATTTACCGCTGAGCCTGATTATGCTGGACATTGATTTTTTCAAGCAATATAACGATACCTATGGGCATCTCGTTGGTGACCGTATCCTCAAAACGCTGTGTACAGCCATCAAGCATCACATCAAACAATCAGATGCTGTTGGGCGATGGGGCGGCGAAGAGTTTGTAATTTCATTGCCGGGTGCCACGGGATCACAAGCCATGCAGGTCGCAGAAAGAATTGGTCAAACCATGGCAGCTTTACGCGTAGAAGACCGTGAGCAAAGGACGATTCCTGTCCCAACCGTTAGCCAGGGAATTGCTATTTATCCAACGGAAACGGATGAGATTTATCATCTTATTGACCTTGCAGATCGTCGACTCTACATCGCCAAAGAACGAGGGCGCAATCAGATTGAGCCAGAGGTAAGTCATTGGGAAAATATGCAAAAAGACAAGAGAGCAGGTCATTAACCTGCTCTTTTGTTCAATTCAAAGCTTTTTGAAATCCAGATATCGTCTTTTCGACTGCAGCATCATCGATCCAATAATGCGTGACCAGGCGAAAACGCCGCGTATTTTCGGGATCAACCAGTATACCGACATCTTTCATCTTCTGTGTAATCTGTTGCGCGCTCACCGAGACATCATCAGATAGATTTAGATAAACCATATTCGTATATGGAGAATCCGCATCAACTACCAAACCTTCGATCCGCCTCAAACCATCAGCTAGTTTCTTCGCTCGTGCGTGATCCTGGCTCAAACGCTTCGTCATCTTCTCCAATGAAATCAGACCTGCTGCAGCAATCACTCCAACCTGGCGCATTCCCCCTCCCAACATCTTCCGGATATGGCGTGCCCGATCAATAAATTTTTGTCTCCCAACCAGCATTGAACCGATTGGTGCGGCCAATCCCTTGCTCAAGCAGAACATTACCGAATCAGCGGGTTCGACTAATTCTTTGACTGACACGTTTTGTGCGGCAGCCGAATTGAAAATACGCGCGCCATCGACATGCAAAAAGAAGCCGTTGTGATGAGCCAGATCGCCAACCTGACGTGTGTAGTCAGGAGTGAGCGGCACACCTCCGCAAATATTCTGTGTATTCTCAAGGCAGACCAAGCGCGTGAGGGGGTGGTGCACATCTTCGGTTCGAATGGAAGCAAGGATGTCATCCAAAGCGAGTGTTCCATCTGCTTGATTCTGAATGGGACATGGTTGAATCCCTCCAAGTGCAGACATCCCACCCGCTTCATTCAAATAGATGTGCGACAGATTACCAACTATGACCTCGTGTCCACGCTGACAATGAACCAGCAGGGCGGTCAAGTTTCCCATTGTCCCAGAAGGAACGAATAAAGCCGCTTCCTTACCCAACGTTTCCGCTGCTAATTCTTCCAGACGATTTAGTGTTGGATCATCTCGATAAACATCGTCGCCGACCTCAGCTTCTGCCATGGCTTCGCGCATTTCGGGCGTAGGTTTGGTGACAGTATCGGAACGAAGATCAACGTATTCCACAGCGTCCTCCTTAAACATTGTTTTCTCTTGCAATTAGTGTATTTGATTGTAGATCAATTACTACAAAAGATGGTAACCCCAACTCACTCCAAAGCATTAGCTCAGAGATTCCAATTAAGCGTGACACAAACAAGGAAATGACTGTTCCATGGGCCACAACCGCAACTGTTTTGTTTATGTGATTATTCAAGACAGAATGCACGGCCCGCGAAAAGCGAGCGTGGGCTTGATTCGCTGTTTCCCTCCCAAAAACAAGCACATCGGGCTTTTGAAAGAATTCCCGAATCGAGGCTTGAAATTCGTCTTTAGATAAGTAAGTTCCGTTACTACGATCATGTTCATGCAAATCATCAATCATATGTAGTTCCAAGTGATGTTTTCTGGCAATAATTTCTGCGGTCTCTGCTGCTTTTGGTTCGGTACTGGAAACAATGATTTCCGGCTGATAATGATTTAATTGTTCAGCCAATCGCTGGGCTCGCGCTTGTCCTTCCTTTGAAAGTTTCCATTTATTTGCTGGAAGACTTCCTATAATTTCTGGCAAGGAGTGTTTCACCAGAACTAAGTACTTCTTCATTGTTGAGTACGTAAAGTCATTAATACACGCTGCAATTCCTGAGGCAAAGGGGCTTCAAAAGTTCTCTGTTCTTTTTCTCCTGGCAAAACGATCTTCAAACGAAACGCATGTAGAAAATGACGATTAATTTCCACACTAGGTTTCTTTCTTCCATATACTTCATCCCCCACAATGGGGCATCCCAAAAATGCACAGTGCAACCTGATTTGATGTGTACGTCCTGTCAGAGGATGGAATTCCAGCAGCGTATGATTCGCGAAACTTTCTACAGTTTTATATTCTGAGATAGCCTCGCGCCCTCTGCTCTCTGAGACAATCGCCATTCGCTTGCGCTGACCCGGGTCACGCCCAATATGGGCCTCGACACGACCTGAAGGCGTTGGCGGCTTACCATCCACTAGTGCGAGATAAGTTTTTTCGACCTTCCTCAATCTAAACTGATCCTGCAGCCCGCGATGAGCACGTTCATTCTTTGCGAGCAGAATCAAACCCGATGTTTCTTTGTCGAGTCGATGGACGACACCGGGCCTCTCTTCTCCACCAATCCCTTCTATATCAGGGTCATAACCCAGCATCGCATTCACCAAGGTCCCAGAGGAATGTCCCACCGCAGGATGCACCACCATGCCTGCTGGTTTATTGACTACAACTAAGTCATCATTTTCAAAAACAATATCCAGGGGAATATCTTCAGCAACCAGATCTGTCGGTGCTGGTGGAGGAATCCTAACTGTCACGTTGAATCCAGTCTCCACTGCTTGACCCGCTTTTTTCGCCGCGTGACCGTTCACATCCACATATCCATTCGCGATCAATGCCTGGATTCGTGAACGCGAAAACTCCTGCAACAGCTCAACCAAAAATTTATCGAGCCGCTCAGGAGTCTTTTTGTCAAAATGAAAATTTAGAACGCGGTCATTCACTGGTCGCTTCGCTTGGTTGATCTGGCGAAGCCGCCTGCATTTTTTCTTTCTTCGCTACGCGCTCCTGCCACCATACACCCAACAATAAGACCACACAACCAATACTAATACTTGAGTCAGCGATGTTAAAAACGGGAAATGTACCGATCGAAATAAAATCCGTTACATGTCCAATGGTAAGACGGTCGACCAGATTACCAATTGCGCCACCCATCTGCATACTCATGGCCAGACGCAAGGGCCAGTCTGCGCTTGAGATCTGAGGGTAGTAATAGATGATCGCGGCGATCACAATGAAAGCCAGCACAGTGAAGACCATGTTACCCTGCTGAAACATGCCAAAAGCTGCCCCGCGGTTGTACCAGTGCACGATGCGCGCGTAGGGACTCAACCACTGCAAAGAATCAGGTAACCAACTCGCACCTGCTGCTATGTTCGTACGCACAAGCCACTTCGTCCATTGATCGAGGGCGACAATCACTGCCGCGATCACAAATATTGCCCAATAGTTCTTAATTGCGTTCCTCACATTTCACCTCAAAAAGAAATCGCCCCATTCTACCATCACTCGTTTACATATACGCGCGGTACCCGTGCGCTGATGTTCGTCATCACTTCGTATTCATTCGTACCCGCCCACTGTGCAAGGTCATGAGCCTCGATGCCTTGCCCAAGCAGAATTACCTCAGCACCAACTTTTATATCATCCTCACCCACGTTGACCATAAATTGATCCATGCAAATTCTGCCAACTTGCGGGTACTTCTTTTGATGGATCATAACCTGCGCCTGATTCGTCATGCGACGGAAATAACCATCTGCATATCCGCAGGGGATGGTAACGATTCCTGTCTCCACCTCAGCCTGCCACAGAGACCCGTAGCTGATCGGCCGCTCGGGGCGCGTCCGCTTCGAAAACGCGACATGCGAACGCCAGGTCAAAGCAGGTTTTACATCAATGACGCGATTCGACTCATTGCCGGGATATACCCCATAAAACAAGACTCCTGGGCGAACCAAATCAAAATGCGCATCAGGCAGATTCAAAATACCTCCCGAATTACACACATGCCGTAGAAGTGGGAGAGGCAAACTATGCCTATTATATATATCGAGAACTTGCTGAAAACGTTCCAATTGCATCAAAGAATAGGTTTTATCTGCGAGTTCCGAGTTTGCAAGGTGAGTATAAATCCCCTCTATAATGAGATGCTTATACGCAAAAGAATTTGGTATGAAGGTTTCTGCTTCGTATTCATGGATGCCCACCCTCTCCATACCTGTATCAATTTTGAGATGAGTCTTGATGCGTGTTCCTGTAGAACGGGAAACTTCTTCAGCAATATCCAACAAATTAGCGGAAGAACCTGTAAGGGTTAAATCATATTCTGCAAATAATGGGACCTGCTCAGGCAAAGCCGCGCCTGCAACCAGGATAGGTTTTCTCAGTCCCAACTCGCGCAGATGAACACCCTCTTCGAGCAGAGCCACACCGATATAATCTACATAAGGTTCAATGAACGAGGCAACGCCATCCATGCCGTGACCATAGGCATTGGCTTTGATCATCGGCATGACTTTCGCCGGAGATACATGAGCGCCTATCGCTTCGAGGTTTTTTCTCAGTTGAGAAAGATTGACTTCAAGATATGTGGGTCTCATAACTTATTCGACGGTCATTGTGATTTCTCCAATGATATTCCACGTCCGGTTCACTTTCAGGCGGCGGACTGATCCCGAACTTTTCGGCCATAAATCCGTTCTTTTCGTAAAATGCACGCGCACTTATGTTGATCTGCAAGGTATACAACCAGAGATGCTTCGGAGAAAGTTTTCGAGCAAAATCAAGCAAGGCTTTGCCAATTCCACGATTTTGATAATCAGGATGAACGTACAGTCGGTCAATAAAATCATCTTTCATCGCAATGAAAGCAACAGAGCGATGATCCATTTCAACCACCCAAACCGTATTCTTAATCAAAATATGATCCCGAAAATAATTTAGGTCTTCGTAAAAAAAATGGCCTTTCAAACGCTCCAATTCAGGAAGGGATTTCTCGCGTGAGATTCGCCATAGGATCATCACCGCGTCGAAATCTTCTGAGCGATACTCACGAATGAAAAAGTTTTGAGGCAGCATTAGAAATAAATTGAGCCAAATGGTTGGCACCGCCCATTTGGCTCAAAACTATGAATGTTCTATTGTGATCTAATAATCGCGTCTGCGCTCGCGGTCGCCGTTACCGCCGCCTGGCCTGCGCCCGCCACCACTGCGAAAACCACCACCGCCGCCACCGGGGCGCTCTTCGCGCGGACGTGCAAGATTCACGGTCAGGGGACGACCACTGAAGTCCTTCCCATGGAACATCGTAATGGCACTCTGGGCTTCCTCAGAGGAGGACATCTCTACAAAGCCGAAGCCTTTTGAGCGTCCACTTGCGCGATCTCTGATCACCTGAGCAGATTTCACTGTGCCCGCCTGTGAAAACAGGGTCTGCAGGTCGGCATCAACAGTGGTGTACGGCAAATTGCCTACATAAAGTTTCGCTTCCATAGCAATACTCTTCTCCTGAGTGTGGGCTGTGAAAGTGAAGCCTCTCCCACAGCGATACGGATTCAATGTGCATGACTTCCAGCGATCACAGACACCCAGGTGCCAAGAAGCGCCCCGCCAACAACCCACGGGACTGAAGAAAATTCCCTCTGATTGTCGGACCACCATTCATCCATGCAACCAACCCCGCCATAAGCACGCGGGATCTTCGACAATTTCGATTGTAGCACAAGAGGGATGGACTTGCTAGCAACTGGGCAGCCAGAAGCGAATCCAATCCTCGTTCTCGCGCAGCGAAAACTGGACCCGTGCTTCAAGTTGATCCAACCCTGAGGCTTTGTTTCCGCCAAGTGCTTCAGCTACGCGATCATTTGCGACCCGGCCAAAGATACGCGTGCGGAAATTCTGCAGCCATGAAATGATCTGTCCGTAACGCGGTGCGTTCAAGGTGACAATGGGCCACACTCGTCTGGCGGGACCACGTAACAGAAGCCAGCGAAAATTTTGAACGGTGTCAAGGTCAAGGCTTGCAACTGATTCCAGATCGTCCACCAATAACAATATACATTGATTTGTGTTCTTGTTCGCATGCGCCCATGAAGAAAGCGAACTTACAAATTCCTGAGTGCTGTTGTGACCTACCGGGAATACACCTGCACTGTGTGGTGCTGATTCCATACTCTCCCATTCATCGGGATAGTTTGTAATAACTCCAAACTGGATGTCATTTGATTGATGAGTCTGTATCACCGATTGTGCGATAGTCTGAAGGAATGCAGTCTTGCCCGAGCCTGCATCTCCCGCAATCAGGATAGGACCTGGATGCGAGTCATACAGATTCAGCAATACCGGTAAACCATCTGTTGCAACGCCAAGAAATAACGCTTCAGCAGGAAGGGAACCGATTT
>Ga0114129_10006334_pt1 | contig 16782 bp, 14 predicted proteins | sample RhiMetdeltSRZDD1_FD_80071 | JGI IMG/M metagenome (GOLD analysis project Ga0114129, IMG submission 80071) | Populus rhizosphere microbial communities from Tennessee, USA - Rhizosphere MetaG P. deltoides SRZDD1 (version 2) (version 2) | ecosystem: Host-associated > Plants > Roots > Rhizosphere >... | reverse complement strand
TTGATCGGACCGAGCGAGTTGCCGAGCTCATGGCCGATGACGCGGATCAGCCGCTGCCAGGCCTGGCGTTCCTGCTCGCGCAGCGGCCGGCTCACGTCCGACAGCACCAGCAGATCGTGCGGTAAGCCGCCGAGACGAAATGTCGTGCGACGGACTTCCCATCGGCCGGGACCGCTCCCGGCGGGAGTGATCTCGACGACGCGCGGCGCTTCGCCGAACCAGTCATTCAACGACAGTTCTTCAGCGGTGCGTCCGAGCATGTGTTCCATGCTGCGGCCCATCAGGCGTTCGCCGGTGCGATTGACGATGCGAAGGCGCTGCTCGGGATCGAACGCGAAGACCGCGACATCGATCTGCTCCATCACCGTGCGGAGGAGAGAAGATGCTTCGACGGCGCCCAGGCGCTGTTCGTGCAGTGTTTCAGCAAGGGCGTTGATCTCGATCAGCGCCGCGCCGAGTGGATCATCGGGGTTCTCGGTGCGGCCGCGAATCGAGAAGTCATCTTCGCGGAGAGCGGCGAGCAGGTTTGAGAGCGTCTGCAGCGGCACGACGACGCGCGTGCGAACCGATGCGGCGAGACCGAATAACGTGGTGAGAATGAGGACCGACAGCGTCCACTGGACTTTCGGCGTGTACGGTTCAGTCCACAGAATCCAGAGCGCCGTCACCGCGCCGGGAACGCCCGCGCCCAGCGCGAGCAGGAAGACTTGTTGATCGAGGCGAAGCCTCTTCCACACGGCTAGAGCTTATATCTCTCGAGACGGCGATACAGGGCCGAGCGCGAGAGGCCGAGCGCGCGTGCAGCGTGGCTCACGTTGCCGTAACGGGCCATGGCTTTCTTGATCAGAAACGCCTCGACTTCTTCGAGGCTCATGTCTTCGAGTCGCGACGTCGATCCGCCGTCGACGCGCAGGCCGAGATCGTTGCCGCGCACCGTCGGGCCCTGCGCCATCAGCACGGCGCGCTCGATCGAGTGGTCCATCTCACGCACATTGCCCGGCCAGCGATGATCCATCAACACCTGCATCGCCGCTGGATCGAAGCCGGTCAGGGTCTTGCGATAGCGCTGCGCATGCTGCCGGAGGAAATGTTTCGCGAGCAGTGGAATATCTTCACGGCGATCGCGCAGCGGCGGCAGATGGATCTCGATCGTATTGAGGCGGAAGTAGAGATCCTGCCTGAAGCGGCCGGCCTCGACTTCGGCATTCAGATCGGCATTGGTGGCCGAGATCAATCGCACGCTCACTTTGCGTGTCTTGGACGATCCAAGCCGCTCGAATTCGCCCGTCTCGATCACACGCAGCAGCTTCTGCTGCTGCGTCATCGGCACGTTCGCGATCTCGTCGAGAAACAGCGTGCTGCCATCGGCGAGCTCGAAGCGGCCGACGCGATCGGTCTTGGCGTCGGTGAACGCGCCTTTCAGGTGACCGAACAACTCCGATTCGAAGACACCCTCGGCCATGCCCCCGGCGTTGACGGTGACCATCGGCCGGCCGGCACGCGGTGACACCGCATGCAGCGCCTGCGCGACCAGGCTCTTGCCCGTGCCGTTCTCGCCGGTGATCAGCACGTTCGCATCCGAAGGCCCGACGCGCGCGATCATTTCGAGCACCGGCCGCATCGCTGCCGATTCAGCAAGGATCGGCGAGCGGCCGTCGGCCTGCAGCGCCTGGTTCGCGGCTTCCAGTTGCCGTCCGCGCCGAATCGCGCGGCCAAGTTCCGTCTGCGTGCGGACGATCGAAAGGAGCCGCTCGTTCTCCCACGGCTTCTGCACGAAGTCGCGCGCGCCGCGCCGCATCGCTTCGACCGCGACGTTCACCGATCCCCATGCCGTCAAGACGACGACCGGGAGCGATTCGTCCGCGGTGTGAATGCGCTGCAGCAGGTCGAGCCCTTCCGCGCCCGACGTGGTGTCACGCGTGTAGTTGAGATCCATCAGGACCACGTCGTAGTCCTTGAGCTCGAGCTGGCGCAGGATCTGTTGTGGAGAAGTCGCGGTGTCGATATTGAAGCCTTCGGGCTTCAGCAGCAGCCGGAGGGCCTCGATAACGTCAGCTTGATCGTCGGCAACGAGGATCCGGACCGGCGGATCAGATCTCATCGACGATCCAACCGTCCTTGAGATTGATGACGCGTTTGCTGTACGACGCGTTCTCCTTGGAGTGCGTCACCTGCACGATGGTCGTCCCGCCCTCGTTGAGGCGGCGGAACAACTCCATGATCTCCTTGCCCTGATCGGAGTGCAGGTTGCCGGTCGGCTCGTCCGCCAGGATCAATGTCGGCTTGGCGACCACGGCGCGGGCGATGGCGACGAGCTGCTGCTGGCCGCCCGACAGCTGGTTCGGAAACAAATCCTTCTTGCCGACGATGTTGAAGCGGTCGAGGATGTCGGCCACCATGCCTTCGCGTTCGGCTTTCTTCACGTCGCGATACGACAGCGGCAGGTCGATGTTCTCGTAGACGGTGAGGTTGTCGAGCAGGTGGTAACTCTGGAAGACGAAGCCGATGTGCTGCTTCTGCAGCCGCATCCGATCCTTCGCCGACAACTGGTGAATCGGGTCCTCGTAGAGCCAGTACTCGCCGGTCCAGGCGCTGTCGTGCATGCCGAGGATGTGCAGCAGCGTGCTCTTGCCCGCGCCCGAGGGGCCCATGATCGAGACGAAATCGCCCGACTTGATTTCGGCGCTGACGCGGCGAAGGACGAAGGTTTGTGACAGACCGTGACGATACGATTTCTCGATATTCTGCAGTTTGATCATGGGGGTCGGCGCTATCGATCTCGTGATCTCGTGATCTCGTGATTTGCTCACTCACTCCGGAGGGCAGTCATCGGGTCGACGCGCATGGCGCGCCTAGCCGGAACATAACATGCCAGTGCCGCTATCGCCAGCAGCAACAGCGACAGCGAGATGTAGACCACCGGGTCGGTCGCGCTGGTATTGAACAGCAGGCCCCGCACCAGCGTCGTGGCCGCCGCCGTGGCGGCGAGGCCCGCGATGATGCCGATGATGGCGAGCCTGAGGCCCTGGCCGATGACCTGCCGGAACACCTGGCGGGGGCTCGCGCCAAGGGCCAGGCGCACGCCGATTTCCGGGACGCGCTGGGTGACCGTGAAGCTGATCAATCCATACACGCCGACCGCCGCCAGCAACAGCGCCAGTGCGGCGAAGCTCGCGATCAAAAACGACCTGAACCGCGGTTCGCCGGTCGACTCCTCGATGATCTGTTCCATCGTCTTGACGTCGCCGATCGGCAGATCGCGATCGATCTGCGTGACGGCGGTCTTCACCGCCGAGGCGACCGCCGCCGCGCCGCGATCGGTGCGCACGACCGCGCCCATGTACGGCAGCACGAATTGCGTATAGGGCAAATAGACGGCGGCGCGCGCCGGCGTGTCGAGTGAACGCCGGCGGGCGTCGGAGACGATGCCGATCACGGTGAATGCGTCACCCATGTCGATCTTTTCGCCAATCGGATCCCTGCCGCCGAATTCCTTGACCGCGGATTCGCTGATCAACACGACCGGCGTCGACTTCGGACCGTCGTGGTCGGTGAAGTCGCGGCCTTTCAGCAGCCGTACGCCGGCGGTTTGCAGGTATCCCGGCGAAACCGAATAGAGATCCGCGCTGGCGCGCTGCTCGGGTGGTTTCGCAGGCTGCCCGACGACCGAGAGGCTCGCTTGCGCATTGCCGCCACCAAACGGAAACGGGAAGAGCATGGCCGAATTCGCGGTGACGGGGTTGGCGCGCAACCGTTCGAGCACGCCCATGTAGAAGGTTCGTTGTGCCGTGTCATCGAAGCGCGCCAGCGGCAGCATCAATTCGACAGTAACGAGATCAGTGACCCGGAAGCCGGGATCGACCGACCGTAATCGTGAAAAACTCGTCAGCATCAGGCCGGCGCCGATCAACAGCACCAGCGCGAGCGCGACCTGCGCGACCACCATGATGTTGCGTAGACCCGTACGGCTCGTGCCGCCGCGGCCGCCTTCCTTCAAATCCGCATTGAGCTCCGGCCGTGACGACTGCAGTGCCGGCGTCAGCCCAAACAGCATCCCGACGACGATGGTTGCGGCAAATGCAAACGACGCGATGCGCCAGTCAAGGGTGACGTCCGCGAGCCGCGGCAGGTTTTCCGGCGCGAAGCTGATCAGCAGCTGTTGCGTCCACGTCGCGACGAGCATGCCGAGCGCGCCGCCGACCAGTGCGAGCACGACGCTCTCGGTCAGGAGCTGTTGCACGAGCCGGCCGCGGCCGGCGCCGAGCGCCGTTCGTACCGCGAGCTCACGCCGCCGCGCCGCACCGCGGGCGATCAACAGCCCGGCGACGTTCGCGCATGCGATCAGCAGCACGAATGCCACCGCGCCGAGCAGCACCAGCATCGCGGTCCGCACATCGGCGACCATGCTTGACGCGAGCGGTTCGCCGTTGAAGGTACTGCCGGCGTTGCGCTGGTGATCCCGCGCAATTTGATCGCCGATCGACCGCAGCTGCTGCTGTCCTTCGGTGAGCTGGCGATCGTGGGCGACGCGCGCGACCACGCTGAAGTAGTGGATGTCGCGGCTGTCGTTCCCGTCGACACCGAATGGCGACGTCGGCACGTCGAACGGCGAGAGCATCCACACATCACTCTTCTGCGGGTGTCGGAGGAATTCCGGGACCACGCCGATGATCTCCGTGGGTGCCCCATTCAGTCGGACCTGCGTGCCGATCACGGCCGCATTGGCTCCGAACTGCTGCCGCCAGATCGCCTCGCTGATGACCGCGATGCTCGCACCCGGCGTGTCCGTTGCCTCATGGTAGGTGCGCCCGAGCAGAGGGGCGGCGTCGAACACATCGAAGAACGCGGCGGTCGTCTGCATCCCGATGATGCGAACCGGTTCGCTGCGCCCGGTCATGTCGATGATGTCGGATCGATAGCCGGAGATCGCCGCGAAGCTCGTCGCGTCTTTCTTCAGATCGCGATAATCAGCGGCCGAGAATGAATCGAGACCGCCGTTGGCGCCGACGCGATTGATGCGGAGAATGCGCCCGGGATCGGAGTAGGGCAGCGGACGGAGCAGCACGCCGTCGACGATGCTGAAGATCGCCGTCGTGCCGCCGATGCCGAGTGCGAGAGTGACGAGCGCGACGGCGGTAAAGCCCGGCGCGCGCCGGAACGAGCGCAGGGCGTACCGAATGTCTTGAATCAGCACGCCCTGGCTCGCGATCTTTACGCTGAAGCGCCGACGTTCTCTTCGACGACGCGGCCGTCGAACAGGTGAACGCCGCGGTCGGCGTGCGCCGCGTAGCGCGGATCGTGCGTCACCATGCAGATGGTGGCGCCGCCGCGGTGCAGTTCGCGCAGCAGCTCCATCACCGCTTCGCCGTTCTTCGAGTCGAGGTTGCCGGTCGGTTCGTCCGCCAGCAGGATCGAGGGCTGGCCGCCCACGGCGCGGGCCACCGCGACGCGCTGCTGCTGACCGCCTGAGAGCTGCGACGGCAGGTGCTTGGCGCGATGCGCCATGCCGACGCGCTCGAGCGCGGCGTTGGCGCGCTCGCGGCGTTCGGCCGCCTTCATGCCACGATAAATCAGCGGCAACTCGACGTTCTCGAACACGGTGAGGTCGCCAATCAGGTTGAAGCTCTGGAAGATGAACCCGATCTCGCGGTTGCGGACGCGCGCGCGCTCCGACAGCGTCAGATTCGCCACCTGCTGGCCGTTCAGGAGGTAATTGCCTTCGGTCGGCGTATCGAGCAGGCCAAGGATGGCCAGGAGCGTCGACTTGCCGCAGCCCGACGGACCGGCAATCGCGACATATTCACCCTGCTGGATCTCCAGGTGAATGCCGGCAAGGGCGTGGGTTTCTACTTCGTCGGTGTAGAACACCTTCTTGATGCCTTCGAGGCGAATCAGGGGCTGCGCGGAAGCGTTCATCGAATACTCCTTAATCAGGCCATCGGGCCATCGGGCCATCAGGCTATCAGCTACCTCAAGCGAATGCGTTCAAACTGATCCCAGGCCGACATGTCGGAGAGCACCACTTGATCTCCCTCCGCCAGGCCGTTCAAGACTTCGATCGTGTTCACCGAACTGCGGCCAAGCTGCACCTGCGCACGTGTGGCTTCGCCCGTTTCCGAATCGAGCTTGAACAAGCCGACGGTGCTTTGCTCCTGGCCGAACGCCGGACGTCCGACAAACAAGACGTTTTCCAGCCGCTCGAGTTCAATCGTGCCGTCGACGCTGAGGTCGGGCCGCGCTCCGCGCGGCAGCTCGCCCTCGAGCCCGACGTCGACCGTGACGGTGCCATTCACCGCCGACGGGTCGATCCGGATCACCTTGCCGGGAATAACGCCCTGGCGGGTGTCGACCGAGGCGATCTGGCCGATGGTCAGGTCGCGCGCCTGCGTTTCCGCGATGCGCAGTTCCGCCTTGAGGCGCGTCGGATCGGCCACGCGCACGAGGTTCGTGCCGGGCTGCACCTGTTGGCCGACTTCAACGGGCACCTGTTCGAGCACGCCCGTCATGCCGGCCCGCACGCGCAGCTGATCGACCTGCTGGCGGCGGAGGTTGTAGTTGGAGCGGCGCTGATCGATACTCGCTTGCGCCGACTGCAATTGAGCTTTCGCACTGGCTTCGGAGACCGCCAGCCGTTCCTTTTCGATCTGATCGCGCAAAGCCAGCGACTTGGCCCGCGTCACCGACTGATCTCGAATCAGGTTCGACACGAGGCCTTCCTTGGCCAGGGCCTCGTTCATCCGGGCTTCGGTTTGAGCGTTCTGGAAATCGGCGCCGACGATCGCGGCCTGCGCGCGCTGGTTGAGCGTTTCAGCGTCGAGACGGGCCTTGAGGCTGTTGTAGTCGGCTTCAGAAGCGCGCAGGAGTTGTTCGGCATCGTTCAGCGCCTGCTGTACGTTCGGATCACTCAGTTCGAGGATGATCGTGTCGGGCGTCACCTGCACGCCGGGACGCAGCACGATGCGCTCGACGCGGCCCTGCGTGGAGGCCGGCACCCAGCGGCGCGCCTCGTCGACCGGCACCAGCGTGCCGAGGCCGCGGACCTGACGCACCATCGGCCCGCGCTTCACGGTGTCGACCCAGACGGTGGCGCGTTCCACCGTGGGCGCTGCGGGTTTCAACCGGGCGAGCACGACCGAGACGAGACCGATGACGATGACGGCGACGGCGCCAAGCATGATCTGCTTGCGCTTCTTGGCTTGCGCCACGGATGCGGGACGCTGAATGTCCATTGTTCGAGTTGCCCTAGTTAGACGGTGAATGCCACCAAAAACGATGGCTTTTAATTCTGGCTACTGATCACTGCTATATCAAGGCCTATGCCACGGGGTGCCGCGCAGCCAACATACTGCAAAAACGAGAGTTAGCGGCGAAAGGTTCCACCACGCCGCTATGGATGTGTTCGGACGTGGGACGCCCAGAGAGCTGGATCGGTCACCCCCTCGCTGACGAGCACCAGGACCCGGGAGTCGTGGTTCAAGCCGAGCTGGCGGCGTGCCGCCGCGAGCGAGGGCTCGCGGCAGAGCGCCAGCAGGCCGCCGAGTGCCGCTGAACCCGAGGCGCCGGCGTCGATCGCCGGATCCCCGTCGAGGGGCCGCGCGAACGTCCGCATCGCCTCGTGCGCCCACACGTCGTCGATCGACATGAAGGCATCGACGATTGGCAAGAGCGCTTCGAAGGCCGGCGGCGAGACTTCGCGATTCCGCAGCCCGGCCATGGTCGTCGCCAGCGGTCCGGTCACCGCAACCGGACGGCCCGCACGCGCGGAGGCCTGCAGGCACGCTGCCGATGTGGGTTCGACACCGATCACTCGCGGCGAGCGCTCGCGTTTGTGAAATGCGCACCAACTCGCCATCGCGCACAAGAGACCTCCGACGCCTCCTTGCACAAAAAGAAAATCGAAATCCGGCTCCCGGTTCCCGGCTCCCGGTTCCCGGATTTCATCCAGCATGTGCGTGTAGCCCAACATGATTAACCGCGGAATCCGTTCGTATCCCGGCCACGCGGTATCGGAAATGATGCTCCAGCCGTTGCTGCGCGCCTCCGCCTCCATCACGCGCACCGCATCGTCGTAGGATCCCTCGACGGTGATCACCTCCGCGCCTTCGCCGGCGATCGCCGCCACTCGCGAGGGCGCGGCATCGTGGGCCATGTAAACGCGGCACGCACAACCCGCGTCGCGCGCCGCGCGGGCCACGGCACGGCCATGATTGCCCTCGCTGGCGCAGACCAGCGTCGCGCCCGGCCGAATGCTTCCGTCGTGGAGGAGTGTTTCGATTGCGAAGCGCGCTCCGAGCAGCTTGAAGGCGTTCAGGCCGAATCGGCCGGACTCGTCCTTGGCCATCAGACGGCCGATATCCAGACGACGGGCCAGCGCCGGTAGTTCGCGAAGCGGTGTGGGCCGAAGATCGGGCCGCGCGGTGAAAAATGCACGCATCTGCGCATATTCATCGGCCGTGAAAAGCCCGGTCGTTCGCCGGGTCGCTGGTGGAAGAAACGCGGTGGCAGTTGGAATAGTGCAAACGATTATATTGGCCGCTAGATGAAGCTTTCCCCCCTTCTGATTGCCGTGTGCTGCGCCGCCTGCGCGCAGCCGTCGAACCGTTTCGATCTCATCGTGCGCGGCGGCGAAGTGGTCGACGGCACGGGCTCGCTGCCACGCCGGGCGGACGTCGGCGTGATCGGCGATCGCATCACCGCCGTGGGCGATCTGGGTTCCGCGACCGCGGGACGCGTGATCGACGCCACGGGTCTGATGGTCGCGCCCGGGTTCATCGACGTCCAGGGACAATCGGGCACCACGCTGCTGGCCGACGGCAACGGCGAAAGCCACATCCGGCAGGGCATCACCAGCGAGATCATCGGTGAGGGCGGATCGCCGGCATTCTGGACCGCGGCGGATGCCGCCGACGCGGAAGCGCTCCAGCCGTTTGGCATCACCGTCGACTGGACCGGGTTTTCCGGCTACTTCAATCGGCTGAGCCAGAGCGGCACCACGGTGAACGTCGGCACGTTCGTGCCGGCCACGCAGGTGCGCCGCAACATCATCGGCATGGACAACCGTCCGCCCACTGAGGACGAGCTCACGCGGATGACCGCGATGGTCGATCAGGCGATGCGCGACGGCGCGTTCGGGCTGTCGAGCGCGCTGATCTACGTGCCCGGTTCATTCGCCAGGACCGACGAGCTCGTCGCGCTCGCGAAGGCGGCCGCGAAACACAAAGGCATTTACATCTCCCACATTCGCGGCGAGAGCTTCAACCTGTTGACCGCGCTCGACGAAGCCATCAGCATCGGCCGCGAGGCCGGTTTGCCCGTCGTGATTTTCCATCTGAAGGTGGCGGCGAAGGCGCATTGGGGCCGCATGAATGAAGCGGTCGACAAGATCCAGAAGGCCAACGCCTCCGGTGCGCGCGTGTCGGCGACGATGTATCCCTACGCCGCCGGCGGCACCGGATTGTCGGCGACGCTGCCGTTGTGGGTGCAGGAAGGCGGCCGCGAGAAAATGCTCGAGCGGTTGAACGATCCGGCCACGCGGGCGCGGGCCCGCAAGGAGATCGAAACCAAGATCGACGGCTGGGAAAACCTCCTGATGGCGGCGACGTTCGAGGGTATCCAGGTGGCGTCGGTGCCACGCGACTTCGATCAGTCGATCGTCGGCAAACGCATCTCGCAGATCGCGGCCGAGCGCAAAGCGGATGTGTGGGAAACGTACTTTCAGCTCCTGATTGCCAGCGGTGGCCGCATCGGCGCGCTCTACCACATGATGAGCGAGGCCGACGTCGCCACCGGCTTACAGGCGCCCTTCGTCACGATTGGCACGGACTCGTCGGCGCTGCGCTCGGAAGGCATCCTGGCGCGCGGTTCGCCACACCCGCGATCGTACGGCACGTTTCCGCGCGTGCTCGGCAAGTACGTGCGCGACGACAAGGTGCTCAGCCTGCACGAGGCGGTACACCGCATGACCGGCGCCGCCGCCGCGCAAATGGGCCTGCGCGATCGCGGCCTGGTGCGTGAGCGCAATTTCGCCGATCTCGTGGTGTTCAACCCCGCGACGGTCAAGGACACCGCGACCTACGAACAGCCGCATCAGTACCCGGTCGGCATCGAGCACGTCATCGTGAATGGTGTCCCCGTCGTTGATCCAAAGGGTCTCACGGGCGCAAGACCCGGCCGCCCGCTGTACGGACCGGCGCGACAACCATGATTGCGCGAGTGTTGTTGACAGCCGGCCTCGCATTCGCACAGGTGGTGCCTAGTACGGGACGTGTTGTTGGTACGGTCACACTGACGATATCGACGTCCGGCAAATCCACCGCCCGCGCCTACGACAGTCGATCGGTTGCGCCCCGTGCCAAGCCATTACCGGAATCCCGGAACGTGGTCATTTTTTTCGACGGCATCAAGCTGTCGGCCGATCTGGCGCATGCGAGGGCCACGCTCGCGCAGAAAGACGAGCAATTCGTGCCGCACTTGGTGGCGATCACGCGAGGATCGGCGGTGTCGTTTCCCAACGACGACCCGTTCTTTCATAACGTGTTTTCGCTGTCTCGCGGAGCGAGCTTCAACCTGGGCCGCTATCCTTCCGGCGTCACGCGCACGCGCGTTTTCTCGCAGCCCGGCTTGGTCAAGGTCTATTGCGAGCTGCACTCGCACATGAGCGCGGTGATTCGCGTGTTCGATCATCCGTGGTTCACCATTCCTGACGATCGCGGGAGTTTTGCCATCGACGGCGTGCCGGCCGGCGAGCACACGCTGGTCGCGTGGCACGAGCGCATTGGCGAGCGCCGCGATCGCGTGACGATTCGACCCGGCCAGGCCACCGAGGTCCGCTTCACGCTGCCGGTGCTGGAGCCCGCCAAATGAGGGCTCCCCGGTTCGTCACGCGCGCGCTGGTCACGTCGTTCCTGACGGTAGCGCTGGTGCTTGGCGCCGTGTTCGGCGTGTTGAGCCTGCAGGTGCGCGAACAAGTGCGGCGATCGGTGGCCGACAACCTGGCGGCCGGACAGCAGGTGTTCACGCGGCTCGAGGCGCGCCGGCAGTCCGACATGCGCGCGGCGGTGGCCACGCTGGCGGAGAATCCGACGCTGAAAGCGGCGCTGGATGTGTGGCTCACCGAGCGCGGCAATCCCAGCGACCGCACCGGCCGCGAAGTGCTCGCCACCGTTCAGCGCGAGGCCGACAAGATCGCCGCACGCGCCGCCGCCGATGTGCTGGCGGTCGCCGACAGTCACGGCCGGATCGTCGCCAGCAGCGGCCGGCTCTCCGCCGCGTGGCCGCGCGGCGCGACCATTGGCCGCGCGGCGAGCGGCGATCTGCCGGATCGCGCGGCCACGGTGGGCAGCGGCAGGTATCACGTCGTGTCGGTGCCGCTGCAACTCGCCGAGGCGGTGATTGGCTCGCTCGAGCTCGGGACCGCGCTCGACAGCGGCTACGCCCGCGAGCTGGCCGACCTCTCACGCGGCCACGTCGCGATGCTGTCGAACGGCACGGTGCTCGGGACCACTCTGAACGCCACGACGGCGCGCGATCTCGCGGCCCTCGGCGACGGCGCGCTCGGCGATCCGCGGATCGCGACGCTCGACGGCGAGTCCTGGGCCATCCAGCCGCTGTCGCGGCTTGGCGATGTGACCTTTGTGGCGCTGGCGTCGGTGGATGACGCGGCGGTCAATCAGACCGCGGCCGCGCTGCGAAGCCTGGCCTGGGTGGCGCTCGGCGCGATGCTGCTGGCCGGCCTCGGCAGCGTCTGGCTCGCCCGCACGCTCACCAGGCCGATCGACGACTTGTCACAATCGCTCTCGAAGATGATCTCCGCCGGCCCGGCGCATCAATCGCTGCCACTGAGCGGTTCGAGCCGGGAGCTCGATCAATTGACGTTCACGTTCAACGCGTTGATGGCGTCGCTGGTCTCCGCCGAAGATGAAACCGAGGCGACCTACCTCGGCGCCGTCCGCGCGCTGGCGGCGGCGCTCGACGCGCGCGATCCGTATACCGCCGGCCACTCGGAGCGCGTCAGCCGCTTTTCGGTGGCGATGGGCGAGGAGCTCACGCTCGACGCCGAATCGATCGAGACGCTGCGCCTGGGCGCGCTGCTCCACGACATCGGCAAGATCGGTGTTCCCGACGAAGTGTTGCGGAAGCCCGGCGTCCTGTCGCCGGCCGAATTCGAGGCGATCAAGACCCATCCCACCGCGGGCGCGCGAATCCTGCGCAGCATCGCGTTCCTCGCGCCCCACATTCCAATCGTCGAACTGCACCACGAGCGGCCGGACGGTCTCGGGTATCCGTATGGATTGCGCGGCGACGACATTCCGCTGTTCGCGCGGATCGTCCACGTCGCCGACGCGTTCGACGCGATGACCAGCGCGCGCGCGTATCGTTCGGGGCGCATCCCGGTGGAAGCGATCGCGGAGCTGCGGCGCGGCATCGGGACCGATTTCGACGGCCCGTCCGTCGACGCGCTGATCGCCGCGCTGCCGAAGCTCGTGACCGCGAGCGAGCCGTTCGATCCGGTGGTATTCCAATGGGCCCCTCACCGCGCGCGGTCGGCATAGCCTGCGGCATCGCCAGCACGGTGGCGCTCGCGCTGGCCTCGCCCGCGCTGGCGCAATCCTCGCGCGTCGCGCTCGACGTGGTGGCGGCCGTCGACGGCGACACCGGATCGCAAGTGCGGCGCGATCCCACGGGATGGTTCGACCTCTTCGCCGCCGTTCGTCTCGCCGACAATCTGGATTTCCGCGCCCGGCCGGTCGTATTCCGGCGATCGTTCAACGGCACGTGGACCACGCAGATGTACGAGCTGGCGTTGCGCTACGAGCGGCCCGGCGCCGTCGGTGTGCGCGTCGAGGCGGGACAATTCAGCTCACCCGTAGGACTGAGCATCCTCGAGAATCGTCCGGATCGAAATCCCGTGGTGTCGCCGCATTCGACCTTGTACCTGCCGATTCCGCGATACGAAGCCGGCACGCCCACGACGTTCCTGCTGGCGGCGTCGTATCCGCTGGGCGCGAAGGTGACGTTCTCGGGATCGCAATGGGATCTGCGCACGGCCATCACCGATAGCTCCGCCATCCGCGGCCGGCCGTTCTTCGGCGACAACAAGCCGCCGCGCATGGCCAACTACATGGTCGGCGCCGGGTTCACGCCGCACATTGGGCTGCGGATCGGGGGCTCGGTCGCGTTTGGTCCATATGCCGCCGCGTCGGAGGTTCGCGATCGGTCGCGCGGCGATCGTCACGCGACCCTCGTGCAACTCGAAGGCGAATTCTCGTTCCGTTACACACGGCTGGCCGGCGAGTGGCTCTGGACCGAGCGCGAATTGGCGCGAAGCGATGCGCGCATCGACGGCGGCTGGATTGAAGTGACGCAAACGCTGCTGCCGCGCGTGTTTGTGGCGGCGCGCTACGACGATCAGAGGACGGAGTGGCTGAGCGCCGTCGACAACATCGAACGGTACGAATCGTATCGACGGCTCGAGACCGCCGCCGGTTTCCGCATGACCCCTGAACTGACCTTGCGCGCCAGCTACATGACGCGCAAGGGGTATGTCGTCGGTTTCTGGGACGATCAATTCCTCGCGTCGATTGTCTACGCGAAGAAGTTGATGTAGCCGACCGGCGGCCGGCCGCCTGAAGGCGGCCTATATAGGCAACCTTTAGGTTGCCGGTCAGCCATCAGATTGCCGGTCAGCCATCAGATTGCCGGTCACCTAGAACGCCTTTCGTCCGGCGATCCACACCTGCTCTATCGTTCTCGTGTTCCGAATGTTCTGAAGCGGGTTCGCGCCGAGGATCAACAGATCGGCGGCCGCGCCGGGCGCGAGCGTGCCGATCTGGCCGGCGCGGCGATGGCAGCGGGCGGCGTCGCCCGTGGCCGACACGATCGCCTGCATCGGCGTCAGTCCGGCGTCGACCATCATCTCGAGCTCGAGGTGCTCGAAGAATCCCTGGAATCGCGCCGGCGGACCGGTGTCGGTGCCGAACGCGATGCGCACGCCCTTGTCGGCGAGCGTTTTCAGATTCTTCTTCGCCACTTCGAGGCTGGCCTTGTATTGCTGGCCGGCCTTCCATCCGGCGCTGTTGCGAACCTGCTCGTGGCGTTTTGGATCCTTGAGCTGCGCCGGGATGTCTTTGTCGACGCCCCTGGTGAAGAACGGATCGTCCACCCACGCGGGGGCCGAGTCGTAGATGAACGTCGAGATCTCGCGCGTCAGCGTCGGCGAGTAGCAGACGTCGCGCGACTTCAGGGTGTTGATGAACTGATCGTCGACGGCCACATCGCGCACGCTGTGCGCGATCATGTCGGCGCCGGCGTCGAGCGTCGCCCTGGCGTCGGCCAGCCAGTAGATGTGAACGGCGACCGGGAGCTTCCTGGCGTGCGCTTCCTCGATCACCGCGCGCCACGCCGCCTCCGGCATCTTGCGCGTGGTGCCGAGGTTGTCGTCGACGCGGATTTTGATCAGGTCCGGCTTCATGGCCGCGACCGTGGCCACCATCGCCCGTGCTTCGTCCGCGGTGGTGCCGGTGATCACCGGACCCGCCACGAACAGCCGCGCGCGGTCGGTGGCCGGCACATCGCGCAAGGCGAAGCTGCCTTCGGAATCGTCGCCGAGGCTGAAGACCGTGGTGACGCCGTACATCGCGTAGGTGCGAAGCTGCCGCGTCAGGTTCTCTCGCGAAAACCCGGTCTGCTTATCGACACTCAACCCGACGGTGTTGCCGACGTGACCGTGCGCGTTGATCAGCCCGGGCAGCAGCGTCTTGCCCTTGACGTCCACGCGGGTGGCTCCGGCAGGCACGGCCGTCGAGGCCGGACCCACCGCCGTGATCTTGTCGCCGGTGATGACCACCGTGCCGTTCTCGATTACCCGTCCGGTGCCGTCGATGACGCGTCCGCCGACGAACGCGGTGGTTTGTGCCTCGGCGCCGGCGGCGGCGAGGACGATTCCAGTGAGGAGTGCGAGAGTGCGCATGCGGCGTTATAACATCTCCCCATGGATTCTCTGCAAGTGCTTGTCGCCGACGATGAGCCGGTATCGCGGACCGTGGTGGGCGCGATGCTGAAAAAGGCCGGTTTCGTGGTCCACTACGCTCCCGACGGCGCGCAGGCGTGGCAGCGGCTGCAGAGCCCGAATCCGCCGTCGCTGGCGCTGCTCGATTGGGAAATGCCCGGGCTGCAGGGCCCGGAAGTGGTCGAGCGGATTCGCAGCCGGCAATCGCAGGCGCCGACCTACGTGATTCTCCTCACCTCGCGCGACTCCTCCGCCGACATTGTCAGCGGCCTGCGCGCCGGCGCGGACGATTACGTCACCAAGCCCGCCAACGAAGACGAGCTCATCGCCCGCGTCAACGTCGGCGCGCGCGTGGTCAGGCTGCAGCTGGCGCTCGCCGATCGCGTCCGCAGCCTCGAAGAAGCGCTGGCCAACGTCAAGGCGCTGCAAACGCTGCTGCCGATGTGCGCCTACTGCAAGTCGATCCGCAACGACCAGAACTACTGGCAGAAGGTCGAGACCTACTTCGCGCAGCACTCCGGCGTGTCGTTCACGCACAGTTACTGCCCCAATTGCTACGAGCGCTACGTGCGTCCCGAGCTCGAGCGGCTCGAAGCCTCGCGCGCCGACGATCGTGGGACGCGTGGATGACTGGCGAGGCTTCGCCTGGCGCGCGCAACAGCGCGGCTGCGCCTCGCCAGTCCCAGTGTTCTCTTGGCCCGCCTCCGGCGGGCGAGGCGTCTTGAAGGACGAACACACGCGTGGCCGAAAAACCTGAATCTTCGTCCTTCAAGACGCCAAGCCGTGGCGCGCTCGACCCGGCCGTTGTCGCCAGCCTGCGCCAGCTCACGCCTCCGGGCGAGCCTGATGTGCTCACCGAAATCCTCACGGTGTTCCTGGCCGAGGTGCCGCGGCGCATCGAGCGCCTGAAGGAGGCGTGGTGGGAGGGCAACGCCGCGGAGGTGCAGCGCGCGGCGCATTCGTTGAAAGGCAGCTCGGGCAACATCGGCGCCGATGCGCTGTTCGAGGTGTGCCGGCAGATCGACGAGCGCGCGAAGGCCGGTGAATTACACATCGACCAGCTCATCGCGGCGCTCGATCGCGAGTTCCTGAGCGTTGAGGCCGAGATTCAGCGGCTGCTGCAGCCGGGCGTGAGCTAAGATCGAGCTCATGATTGCTCAACGCTATCCTGAACCCTTTATCGCGCCGATGCGCGCCGAGCTGACACGGCTCGGCTTCGAAGATCTTCGCTCACCCGACGCCGTCGACCAGGCCGTCAAGCAGCCGGGGACGACGATGATCGTCGTCAATTCGGTGTGCGGCTGCGCCGCCGGCAAGGCGCGCCCCGGCATCGCGCTGGCGCTGACGCGCGGCAAGCGCCCGGCTCACCTCACCACCGTGTTTGCCGGCGCCGACCTCGAAGCCACCGAAACCGCGCGCGCCTACTTCGCGCCCTACCCGCCCTCGTCGCCGTCGATCGCGCTGATGAAAGACGGCAAGCTGGTTTACATGATGGAGCGGCGGCAGATTGAAGGGCAGTCGGCCGACATGATCGCGACGGAGCTGCGGAAGGCGTTCGAGACCCACTGCTGAAGAGACAGTCAGCGGTCGACAGTCTAAAGTTGAGAGTTTCAGTCGGCCGTCGGCAGTTCAGTCAACAGTCGGCAGTCCGGAGGCGGCGCAGAATTTGATCTGCGTCGCGCGCCGGATCATCGCAGGATCTGCAATCTGTATTCGGTCGGCCTGCTGATTTCGGCCTGAATGGCTGCGGTCTTTCGCTTGCACCTGTACGGTGC
>Ga0114129_10006333_pt1 | contig 16783 bp, 13 predicted proteins | sample RhiMetdeltSRZDD1_FD_80071 | JGI IMG/M metagenome (GOLD analysis project Ga0114129, IMG submission 80071) | Populus rhizosphere microbial communities from Tennessee, USA - Rhizosphere MetaG P. deltoides SRZDD1 (version 2) (version 2) | ecosystem: Host-associated > Plants > Roots > Rhizosphere >... | reverse complement strand
GCGACAAGTGACCCACGCAAGCCCCGGTTGGAGAAATCGAGCGCGTCCTGTTTCGTCTATCTCGAGCTTGTTGGTGTTCGAAGATTCCCACGTGAACTTGACGCCCTGGACGGTCCGGTCGAGCGCGTCAGTCGAAACCGCAACAAAATTCGTCCCCTCATCCAGGTAGCCTACATACTTGTGTGGGTTTATCCGAATGTGTACAACCGCTGCCGCGCGGCTAGCCATTGTCTCCCGTTGAGGCGCGGTGCGGGCTTTCGAGAATAGCCGTCTGAGAAAGAACTCTTCATAGCTGAAGGAGACGATTTGAGTACCGATCGCCTGCGAGGTTAGCGTTAGAACATCACGCGCGAGAAGCCCAGGCCCCGGCCACAGAAGAAGATTCAGCGCGACCGCAAAGCAAACGAGTCTTCTATGAACCGCACGGCGAAACAAAAAAGAGGAGAGTCTGTAGACAACACCTGAAAACCGAGAAGGACCAGAGTAATGGGAGCGGCGCATAGTAACCTCCTACTGCGGCGATGCAGATTCGCGCGTGAAGCCGACACCGTTGATAGCCGACTGCCGGTTGATGAAAGAGGCTCACCGAGAGCCAGCCTACTCAACGCTAAGAACCTCGAATGATCGACAGACTACCCAGTCTCACTTGTTCGCTTACTACTACTGACGCGAACGAGGGCCTTCTCAATACAAGTATCTTTGAAGCCCCTCTCTTTCATTGGATGGCGAAGAATAGTATCCAAAACACGACTGCCTGCTCTGTCGCGATCGTATTTGCAAGTCCGAACCGAATGAGATAGACTGGTCGCAATCTTAAAACATTCACAGTGGACCAAATCATTGGGGTCGCCCGAGCGAATGCCGTTTTCATAAGTGCGGGCGGACGGGTTTGTTGGCGGTTATCTTTATTCGAAGCCATTGAACGCTTGGGAGGTCCCATGAAAAACCGCTTGTTTCAGGTTCTTGCCCTGACCGTCGGCCTGTCATCGTTGCTTGCAATCGGAGTTGGGGCCAGCGGATCGTCCGAGGCCAAGGTGACTTTCACCAAAGACGTCGCGCCGATTTTTTTCAATCGCTGCGTCGAGTGTCACCGCCCGGGCGAGGTCGCGCCGATGTCGCTGATCACCTACAACGAAGCGCGTCCGTGGGCGAAGTCGATCAGACAGAAGGTTGTTGACCGCTCGATGCCGCCGTGGCTCGCGTCTCCCGAGAATCACAACTTCAAAAACGATCGCCGGCTTTCACAAAAAGAAATCGATACGATCAGTGCGTGGGTCGACGCGGGCGCGCCAAAAGGCGACGACAAGGACCTTCCTCCGGCGCCGAAATTCGAGCAGGGCTGGTCGATCGGCAAACCTGACGCCATCGTCTCGCTCGATCAAGAAGTACCGGTTCCTGCAGACGGAGTGGTTCCTTACAAGTACCTTACCGTCCAGACGAACTTCAATGAAGACAAATGGGTCCAGGCAGCCGAGATCCGCCCCGGCAATCGAAGAGTAGTTCACCACATCATCATCTTCGTCCAGGAGCCCGGCGCAAAAACCGAACTCTCGGGCGAGAGTCGCGGGGGCAGAGGTTTCAAGCTCTGCGGATTCGCGCCCGGCGAACAGGCGAAGGTCTTTCCGCCCGGAACCGGAAGGCTGATCAAGAAAGGCTCCAAGCTGACGTTCCAGTTGCACTACACGCCGAACGGCGAAGCGGCTACCGACCGCTCTTATGTCGGGCTGGTGTTTGCGAAGGGGCCCGTTCAGAAGATCGCGCTCACCGCCACTGCCACCAACGCAAGGTTCGTAATCCCACCCGGCGACGGGAACTACGAGGTGCGTTCGAGCTGGACGGCGACAGAAGATGTGCGGATCATCGATCTGATGCCGCACATGCATGTTCGCGGCAAGGATTTCATCTACACTGCGGTCTACCCCGACGGCCGGTCGGAGGTGCTGTTGCAAGTGCCGAAGTATGATTTCAACTGGCAGCTTCTTTACCAATTCAAGGACCCGGTGTTCTTGCCGAAGGGAAGCAGGCTCGATTGTGTCGCGCATTTCGACAACTCGACGAAGAACAAGTACAATCCCGATCCCACCAAGGAAGTGCGCTGGGGCGATCAGACGTGGGAAGAAATGATGATCGGCTGGTTCGACTACGTTCTTGAAAAGGAGAATCTCCCCGAGCGGGCCGGCACGAAATAAGAAGAGCGCAGACTGTCTGGTCTGCGCCTGCTCTTTATTTGGTTCGAAGCCAGGACAACCGCCGACCGACAGCGCCTGCTCTTTATTTGGTTCGAAGCCAGGACAACCGCCGACCGACAGCGCCTGCTCTTTATTTGGTTCGAATCTAGGACAACGGCAGACTGGACAGTCTGCGGTACATTCATCTTTGAAAGGAAGGGACGCTATGTGGATTCCAAAGGGACTTAGAGATTTGAAAAAGGGAGTGGACTCACCGATGCCCACGCAGGTGGTGTCCAACGAGGAGTTCATCCCAAGACGACAGACCGCCCAGCAAAAACAGGTCGAGTATCTGATCGGCCAGATGGGTGACGAACGCGCCAAGAAGCTGGGACTCTCACGTCGAGCTTTCATGGCCAGCTCGATGGGTCTGGCGACTTGCTTTCTCGCTTCCAACAAGGTTTACGGCAACTGCTGGGAAGTCGATGAGGCTGAGACGTGGGAGTCAGCGGCCTACGATGAGAAGTGGCCCAAAAACGAGTATTTCATAATGGACGTGCAGGCGCACTTCACCAACGGCGCCGCGATTGGCGGCTTCCGGACGATGGAGTTCGTCAAGAACATGGGCTTCAACTTGAAAACCGATGCCGACGCCTACGGATTCAAGAACTTCGTCAAGGAAATGTTCTTTGACAGCGAAACGTCGCTGGTCGTCATCTCGGGTGTGCCGACTAAAGAGAATCTGCGCGACAAGGACGGTAAGGTGCTCGAAGGCGCAGCACGCACGCCGGGAATGGGCGGCAAGGTGCTGCCGAGCTGGGTAATGTTCGAGGGCAGAAAAAAGATCAATGAGTTGGCCGGCTCGCAGCGCGCTGTGAACCAGGGCAATCTCGCACCTAACCACTACTGGGACAAAGCCGCTAACAAGATCGACAAGGCCGCCTTGCTCGAGCAGATGGAACGCGAGATCAAGGTCTACGGCATCAGCTCGTGGAAGTGGTACTGCCACACCGATCCTGGACAGTCGGGCAACGGCTTCCAGCTTGACGACGACAACTCGCAATACTTCATCGAGGAATCGCGCAAGCGCGGAATCAAATTGATCAGCGTTCATAAGGGCTATTCGTACCAGTCACGCACGCTGGGTCATTTGGCCAACCCGAAAGACGTCGAGAGAGCCGCACTGCGCAATCCCGATTTCAATTTTGTTGTGTACCACTCGGCGATCAAGCACGGCCAGCAGGAACAAGGTATGGGTCCCAATGAGAACTGGCTGGACAAAGATCACAACAACTACGATCCAACCACCGGCGACTTCGAATGGCACCGCATACTGATGGACATAAAGAAGCGCAATCCAAAGATGAACAACGTCTACTGCGAAATTGGCAGCTTCTTCAACACGCTGTCTGTCTGGCACCCTGAATTGGCTATGCACGGGATGGGCAAGAACATCAAGTACTATGGCTCCGATCACGTCGTCTGGGGCACCGACTGTCTGTGGTGGGGCTCGCCGCAGTGGGGTATCGACGCGCTGAAGCGCTTCCAGATCAGCGACGAGATGTGCGAGAAGTTCGGCTACAAGAAGATCACCAAGGAAGACAAGGCGAAGATCTTCGGGCTGAATGCCGCGAAGCTCTACAAAGTCGATGTGAAGGCCAAACGGAAGGCGTTGACGACGGACGCGCTCGAGAAGATGAAGATCGCGTACGTGGAAAGTGGTGGACAGCGCAGCAACGCCGCCTACGGCTGGGTGCGCTCCGACGACTAGCGCCCCTTTCGCTTCAGGACCTTTCAAAGATGAAGCGGCGACCCGTCGATTCCGTGTAGTCGACGGGTCGCTGTTTAGCCCGGCACGCGGCAATTCTCCTAAAGGCTGCCGCGGCCTTCAGAGTATCCAATGAACAAGAACACCTTTCATCGAGGCAACCTGCGCCACTCAGTTATCGCGTTCTCGCTGCTGTGCGCGGTTTTCTTTTTGCTCGGCCTCAATCAAAACGCCGGCGGAATTGAACAGGCGAAGCCGCAGGAAACCGCGGCTCCCGCCCCGATCGCTCACTTTCATCATCTTCATCTGAACGCGACGGACCCGGCTGCGGCCATCAACTTTTATACAAGCAAGTTCGACTCCGAGAAGGGAAAATTCGCCGGCTTATTAGACGGAGTGTGGGCGCAGAAGTCATGGTTGCTCTTCACGAAAGTAAGCGCTCCTCCGCCGTGGGAGTTGACTTCCGCTATTTGGCACTTCGGTTGGGGCGCTGAAGACATGAAAGCCACCTATCAGAAGCAGCTCGACAGCGGAACGAAGTTCTTCACACCATTGACCGATATTAGCGACATCATCGGCGGCCCTGCCGGTGCGACGGGCCGATTCTACTATGCCTATGTCGAAGGCCCGGATCACGCGCTCATCGAGTTGAACACCGCCGGGCACCACCGCTTCGGCCATCTGCATATGTTCAGCGAGGACCCAGTGTCGGCCGGCGAGTGGTACACGAAATACTTCGGCGCGGTCCGTCGAGGCGGGAGTCCCGAACCGCGGGTTTACCGCGACGTTCCGATCGGTCCGAGCACGTCGCTGACGATGGACAACGTGAACATGATCATTTATCCGATCGCCTATTCCCGAAAGGCTTATCCCGAGCATTGGAAGAACCAGAAGGAGATGTCTCCCACCAAGGGACGGGTAGTCGATCACGTTGGTTTCAGCGTCGACAACCTCGCCGAGACTCTGGAGAAGATGCGCAAAGATGGCGTGAAGGTAACCGATGAGATCAAGTCAGCGGCAGGCGGCAAGATCAAGTATGCCTTTATCGAGGGGCCGGACAAGATTCGAATCGAACTGGTCGAAGGTCACGCGCGCAAAGAATAGTTCTCGACATGGAACAACCAATCTGGAATTTCGAGCAAGAACCTTCCGACGAGCCGATGGACGAAACCAGCGTCAATCTGCGGGCCTACTTCGACCGAATGCCCGACGACAAGATGCAGCAGTATTCGTCGTCCTGGGGCGATGAGCAGGTGATTGAGTGGGATGATAACTTCCGGGACGATGGAAACCTCATGTTGCTCTGCTCGGAGCGAGATGTAGAGGTTGGCGAGTACCGAAGAGTCTTGGAGCAGTCTATTCGCTACCGCAATCGAGTCCGCCCGACGATCCGGAGTGAGGGATGAGAGGCTGAGGATTGAGGATCGAGGATAGCGGTCAATCACGATCTTCGATCCTCGATTCTCCCGATCAGTACTCGCACAAGGCGCTGTGTACAGCATACGCGGTGTTCCCCTTGATCGGCCCATCAGCGTTATGGCAATCGGTGCAGATGTTTGTCCGCGGCGCCCGGTGGTGTTTGACGCTCGACTGCTTGTGAAGGTCGTGGCAGGTCAAGCAAGTCGGGAAGTCGGATCCGAGAAGTGCAACATCGCGCACGTTACGAAAAACGTGCCTGTCCCCCGGGTTCAAGGTCTCATCGTCAGCCTTTGAAAAATCCACCTCGTAGTCCTGGAATAGATTGTCACCGGCGACGAAGTTATTCGGATAAGGCAGACCCGTTGATCTCGATTTGGCTATCCGCAGATGACACTGCGCGCAGATCGAAGTGATAGCGCGCGCGTCACTTCTCCGCTTCTTGGAAAGTATAACCAGAGAGATGTCATTGGAATGATTCAGGTCAACGACGCCGTGGCAAGTGTAACAATCAAGCCCGAAGGCTGAGAACGTCTTCGTCGCAGTATCTATACCGGTGGAGTGGCAGCCGGCACACCGGTTGGCAAACCGGTCCTTATCCCAAACGGGCTTCTCAGCATCGATCCACTTCTGCACTTGCCTGCCGCTTCCGAGCTCGGCCTGCGTATTGAGCACCGCGAATTTTCCGTAACCTTCTTTCTTCAAAAAGCGAAGCCGGTGACGACTGCCCATGAAGTATTCGACCTGAGGAGCGATCGGCAACAGCGTCGATTGACCCTTGAACACGTCTCGCCACTCCGGCGCATCTTCACGCTGGCGGAGGGAAATGCCGTGCGCGTTTTTTTGCCACCCTGGACCGATATCGTTGCGGTGACAAAACAAACACTCATCACCATGAACAAACTCGGGCACGGGTTTGCCGGCGTGGCTGTTTCCCCAAGCCCCGGGATCACGCTTCTCCTGAGAAGAGTCGGTCGAGCGTATCTCTCTTCGCCTCTCCAGGAATTCGATCGGTTGCGACGACTGGCGTAATACGACTACCGATCCGTCAACGCTTCGGCTAGTCCCGCTGATCAAGAGGGCGATCACAGAATACGCCGCGACAGCCAACATCATCATGAATTTGAAGCTTCTTTGCATCCGCCTTACCGTGTTGGACAGCTTGAACCTGCAAGATCATCGCGCGCCGTTTCTGGCCTTGTTTTCTGACTAGTACGTCGCTGAAACAGTTGCCGGCCGTCCGATTCTTGGTTGGCATTTTTCAAACGCGTTTCCTCGGTCCGATGTTTTCGCAGGTTAGCACCCGCGTTGAGAGAAAATCAAAGTCTTATGAGCGCGTTCGAGATCAGAAGTGTGCCTGGTCGGTTCGACAGAGCAATAACAAAGCCCTAGAAGCGTTAACCACACTGCTTAAATTCCTCGCAACTCGGACAGTATTTTCAGTTTGACATTTTTCCCGGATCATAATACCGTGCCGCATTGAGTGGGAATCATTCCGATTCGATGGTCTTCAGGGCTCCGTCGTCGAGAAGACTAAGCTAAACTCAGAGTCGCCGCTTTAGGCTGTTTTCCGGCGTAAACCAATGGGTCCACCACCAAGAGGGCGAAGGGCAGTTTGGTTCTCTCTTGAATGCGGCTTCCCCGTTTGACCTTTCGACGTCTTGCGTGAGTGCGTCAGCGAGAGGCGCCGACAAATGCCAAGTGAAGAGTCTCGATGGACTGGTGCTGACCTCGCTAGAAGACCTCGGCCTAGAGACCAAGGAATAAGGCTGCATAAAGTCACACCGAGATTCCAACCTGTTTTTGATGGGCAAGGAGAGAGGCGCGAGGAGTGACTGCTCTCCGGCTCATCTCCCCAAAACGTGCCAAACCCAAGGAGGATAGCCATGACAAAGATAAGGTTAGCGCTAAACGTGACGGCAGTTTTAGCCGTCTGTCTGCTTTGTAACTCAGCGGCGCAGGCGCAAGCGTGCCGAACCTGGGTGTCGGGAGTAGGCAACGACGCCAATCCTTGCAGCCGAACCGCCCCGTGCAAGACCTTTGCGGGCGCAATCAGCAAAACTGCGGAGGGTGGCGAAATCTCAGTACTAGACCCTGGCGGCTACGGCGCTGTAACCATTAACAAATCGCTCACCATAGACGGTGGAACCGGAGCAGGATGGGCGTCTGTCCTTGCCAGCGGATCAAACGGGATCATAGTCAACGTCACAACAAACCCAACAACCGCCGTCGTGATTCTCCGGCATCTATCGATCAACGGAACAAGAAGAGGTGTCTGCGGCGCAGGAACCAACGGCATTCGCTATGTTGCCGGGAGCAGACTCATAGTCGATGATTGCTACATCTTCGGGTTTTCCCAGAAGGGAATAGATGTGAATCTTGCCGCAACGGGGAATTTGACTGTCGCCAATAGCTATATCGAAGACAATTTCGACGGAATAGTGATGACGAACTCCGCCGGAACCATGAAAGGTGTAATCACTGGCACTCAGATTTCGAATACAACGAACTCGGGTCTGAATCTGCTGAGTGGCAGTGCCAGCGTCAGCAATTCAGTGTTCGCTAACAATGCCAGCTTTGGAGTCATCGCCCAGGGAGGCGCGGCGATAAATGTAACTAACTGTGTCCTGTCGCATAACAATACAGCGCTTTCGACGTCCGCCGGGACCGCGAATCTGCGCATCTCTAATAATGATGTGCTCAACAACGCGACTGGTCTCGCAAATACTGGGACCACCACTTCGACCCAGAACAACAAGTTCCTGGGCAATACAGCAGACGTGAGCGGAGCTGCGATCGTGAACTGTCCGACTTGCGTGAAGTAAACTGTGTGGACTACTTCACATTGACCCCTCCTGTCAGCCGGTTGCTGACAGGAGGGATAAACTACATCCAGTGTGTGCCAGGCCCGCCGTGGCGAGGAGTCTTTCTTCCAAAACAAGACCAGCAGGGGACTTAAGTATCTCCGGGATTTCGGTAAGCAGGACAACGCAGTCGCGGCATCGGCGCCGCCCGGGGTGATCGAAGGTTCTATTGCAATTGTGTTCTAGACTAAAGATCTGCTTGACATCCCCCCTCGGTATCAATAAGATAGCGCCCTATTTTAGAGAGGTCCTTCGGCGCGACTTCCACGACGACGGGTCCTTCGGGGGCAATATCCACGACGACGAGTCCGTTGAAAGCTTACCTGGGTCGGGCCGAGCTATGGAAGACAGAGGCAGCAAGGGAGAGGATAACCTTATGAAAATCAACAATAACACGAAGATTCTACAATCCGCCGGCAGAATGAGGAGATGGTTATCCGGCCTGCCGCTGGTGGCTAAGCCGACCGCTCGCGTGAGTCGATACAGGCGGGCTATCGCGCTCGCAGCTTTTTTTGCCTTATTAGGCGCATCTTTCATACTCACTGCGCCGAACGGTCTGTTTTCCGGCAGCAGCTTGGTTAGCGCCACCACGGAAAGCATTGCGACGGTCGCAGCCGATCTCACGACCCCGCAGAACTCCTGGCAGCTAGGGCAGACGGCCCACGCAAGGGTAGACGGCGCGCCCGTACCGGGCGGAATTGTACCGTATGTTCGAAGGGTTATTTGGGTGGCGCCCGATGGCTCCGTTGCGCAGGTGCACTCGATTAATACCGCCTCTGCAACCGACGATTACGCCATTCAATCAGCAGGTGCGTTCGCACAGACCGGCAAGTGGGCTGTAAAGACTATCGACAACAGGGGTGCGGTGCACGCCTCCGCCATCTTCACTGTTCTGAGCCCCACCGACAATGCCGATGCTTCAATTACGGAAACTGGTCCTGCGACCATCGCCGCCGGCAACAATGTGACCTATTCACTGACGGTGACCAACAACGGCCCCGATACCGCTCACGATGTACTCATAACGAGCCCGGTGCCGGCCAATACTACCTTTGTAAGCGAAACGCAGGATTCGGGTCCGACTTTTTCGTGCGCGACTCTTGCCGACGCGGACGGTGTTATAACTACAAGCTGTTCCATAAGCACTCTGGCTGCCAGCCAGTCAGCCGCATTCTCGCTCGTTTATAATGTAGGCTCGGACGTACCGAATAGCACGGTCATCATAAGCACCTCGAGGGTATCCACCTCCAACGAAACAAACGCACAAGACAACACGGCGAACGCTCAGACCGTGGTCAGCGCAACGCCGCCTCCCGCGCCCTGCACGGTTAATTGTCCGAGTCCGATTACTCAAAACAATGACCCGAGCCTCTGCACCGCCGTGGTCACCTTTACTACTCCCGGAACAACGGGCAGTTGCGCAGACGAAACTGGCACGACACCTCCCGTGGTTTGCAGTCCGCCTTCGGGAACTGCTTTCCCGGTTGGAGCTACGCAAGTTACTTGCTCGTCTGGCGGAAATAGTTGCACCTTCACAGTGACGGTCAATGACACGCGGACACCTAGTACGCCTACGATCGGCGCATGTCCGTCCAATATTACGGTTAATGAGAATCCGCCTGGTACGAGTTCAGCTCGGGTCACCTACACAGCGCCCAGCGCGACTGGCAACTGTGTAACAGTGAGTTGTAATCCACCGTCGGGCTCTCTGTTCGTGGCGGGTACGACAACCGTCAATTGCACTGCAACGGATTCAGCGAACAACACTGCCTCCTGCAGCTTTACTGTGACGGTCAACACGACAACCTGCGGGATCGACTGCCCGGATGATAAGACCGTCAATGAAAGCTCGGCCGGTTCTGGTTCCGCCGTGGTTACCTATTCAACGCCGACCACCGTGGGCAGTTGCCCCAGCCTGACGATCTCGTGTACTCCGCCCTCGGGCTCTTCTTTCGGCGTTGGGGTCAATACCGTTAATTGCACCGGAAACGATACGCCGAGTCATATCTTCACGACCTGCAGCTTCACGATTACAGTTAATAGTATTCCTACCTGCACAATCACGTGCCCGGCTAACATTACCCAGGCCGCGAACACGACTTGCTCAGGCAATCCTTGCGCTACGGTAACCTATTCAGCTCCGACAAAGAGTGGAACTTGTTCGACTGATCCGGTTTCCTGTAATCCGCCTTCAGGTTCCAACTTCCCGGTAGGCACTACTACCGTTCATTGCACCGCGACGGACCCGAACGGGAACACTGGTTCTTGTAACTTCACGGTGACGATTACAGGGGGCACTACCTGCACGATCACATGTCCGGCGAACATCACAGACTCGAGCGGCGGATGCGGGAAAATAGTGACATATCCGAATCCTACTACGTCGGGGAGTTGCGGAGATGGTACTCCGCCCTTCAGTTGCAATCCTCCGTCCGGCTCCTTCTTCCCTGTCGGTACAACCAACGTCGTCTGCACAACAGATGTTGGAACGCAGTGCACGTTTACGGTAACGATAAGTGGTAGCGATACAACCGCGCCGACGATCAGTTCGTGCGCGTCACCCAGATCTGCGGTGGCAGATTCCAATTGTCAAGCTGAAGTGCCAAATATGACGAGCGACGTGATAGCTACGGATAATTGCACGCCGGCAGATCAATTAGTGGTCACCCAGAGTCCGGCGCCCGGGTCGTTCATCGGCATCGGAACGCATACGATCACTCTGACGGTCAGGGACGCCAGTAATAACAGCACCCAGTGCACCTCATCCTTCACCGTTAGCGAGTCGATTCCGCCGACGGCGTTGTGCAAGAACGCAACGGTGTTTTTGGATGCTGCCGGCAATGCTTCGGTCAGTGCGACTGCCGTCGACAACGGCAGTACCGACAATTGCGGGATCGCAACGCGCACTGTGAGTCCCAGCACATTCACCTGCGCCAATAAAGGCGCAAACACCGTGACGCTGACGGTGACCGATGGCAGCGGCAATAGCGATAGCTGTCAGGCTACGGTCACGGTAGTAGACAATCTACCGCCGACGATCACCTGCCCGTCCAACATTATTCGATCGAACGATCCGAATCTGTGCTCGGCGGTGGTGACGTACGCCAACGCGACCGCCACGGACAATTGCCCGGGTGTCGGTACGCCGTCTTGCTCGCCGGCATCGGGATCTGTATTCCCGAAGGGAACAACCACCGTCACTTGTAATGTGAGCGATGCATCAAGCAATTCCGCTAGCTGCCAGTTCACTGTGACAGTCAACGACACGCAGCCGCCGGCAATCACTTGTCCGGCCAGCATCACGTTAGAGCCGACCTGTCCGACCGGTGCAATAGCCACGTATACAGCACCTGTCGGCACAGACAACTGCCCCGGGCCAACTACAGCACGCACGGCTGGTTTGGCCAGTGGCTCAGTCTTCCCGATCGGTACCACGACGGTGACGTACACCGTGACTGACGGGGCGGGGCTGACGGCCAGTTGTAGCTTCACGGTCACAGTGAAAACAGCAGCGGCTGTCATCCAGGATTTGATCAGTCGAGTACAGCTCCTGCAGAGTCAGGGCAAGCTAAGCGGTCAGAACGCTCAGGGGTTGATCAGCAAGCTTCAAGCAGCACTGGATGCCTTGAACGACGGCAAGATCAATGTTGCATGCAACAAACTGAGTGACTTTATCAGTCAAGTTTCGGCTTTCATCAACAATGGAACACTTTCGTCAGCGGATGGACAGCCGTTGATCAACTCGGCCGCGAAAGTACGGAATACGCTCGGCTGTACGAGTCTCCCCTGTTCGTAATGTTTTTGGGCAGCAGGAGTACCGAAGCGAAATGGGTGCTCCTGCCCAGCCATCATCATGGCATAGACTCGGTCCTATTTTCTGGCGGCTTATGCCGGAAATTAGAGAACGACAGGTAAAAGGGTGCATTTCTTGCGCAGTAGTCAAACTTAAAGGAGATTGGAGATTATGAACAAGATGAGATTGATTCTCAACACGCTTCTAGTATTAGCCGTATGCTTGGTTTGCGGTTCTGTGGCGCAGGCGCAAGCGACGAGGACCTGGGTATCAGGAGTTGGCGATGATGCAAATCCCTGCAGCCGCACCGCGCCTTGCAAGACTTTTGCGGGGGCGATCTCGAAGACTGCCACCGGCGGTGAGATTTCCGTGCTCGACCCCGGCGGGTTTGGCACGGTCACCATTACCAAAGCCATCACGATAAACGGGGATGGAACGCTTGCCGGAATTCTATCAGCCTCGACCAATGGCGTCATTGTCAACGCGGGCGCCACCTCGGTGGTGACGTTGCGGAACCTGTCAATTAACGGCGTAAGGAACTGCACGACTGCTGGTTGTGCGGGCCTCGACGGCGTCAGGTACCTTGCCGGAAAGCAACTCATAATTGAAAACTGCTCCATTTATGGGTTTTCGCAGCAGGCCATTGAGGTTGCACTGGTCGCTGCCACTGGCAGGCTCGATGTTAGGAACTCGACGCTCGCCGATAGTTCTGATGGAGTTAACTTGACCAGTGGGGCCGCTTCTACGAGCATATCATTAGACAATGTTCGGATTGAGGGTACCTCGAATTCCGGGGTAAACCTGTCCACCGGTACTTGTACAGTCAGCAATTCCGTCATTGCAAACAACACGAGCTTTGGCGTCATCGCGCAGGGAGGCTCCACGATAAACCTCGAACGTGTTGTCGTCGTGCACAATGTCACAGGAATCAACACCAATAACGCGGCGGCGACGGTGAACATGTCCAACGTCACGGTCCTCAACAACACGACGGGTATCTCAATCACCGCGGGGACGGTCCGTTCGTTCTTGAATAACAGCATTGGTCAGACTCAGGGAACGCCGAACGCGTCCTTCGGGCAGCAATAGCCAATCGCTCTGAGGCCTTCAATCCCCTTTTCCCCGCCTGCCGGTAACGGCAGGCGGGGACCAGTTGTCCGGGCGAAGCTTGGTCTCGCCAGGTAGATCTTTTGAAGGTTCCCGAGCTACTTGCCAGGCTGGGGCGGAAGCTTTGGTAGTACCGACTCCAGGCGTGATAGCAGATCGAAGAAGAACCCTCCTTCGCGGCGAGTGCTCCGGATGACTTTTCCCGCCTCTAAGGTCCTGCGGCCAATCTCCGTTTTGATCGTCAGGAAAATCTTGCTCTCGTTCGCTGTTTTCTGAACGTCGACGACGAACGCGCTCTCTTGCTTATCCATAAAACGCGTCGTGATCGGTTCCTTGGCGCCTGCAGCATCCGGTGTGAAGGAAAACTTCTCCGCTTCGACCATTATGGCTCTGAGTATCTGGAGCTGATCAACAGAGAATATCCCCGATATACCACGCTCGTCTTCGTCAGATATCACCAGACTAAACTGTCTGGGGTTCTCTTCGAGCCGCGTTAGACTGAAGCTTATCTGACTCTGCTGCCCGGAACAGTGTGCAGCGATGGCCGGGGCGCTTGCGATCATCAGGAGAACGCTTGTTGGAACTGCGAGGAGCGTAAGAGACTTCTTAAACATAAGGACCTCGGCGCCAAACATCGTATTGATTATCTTAGCAGGCCTGAAAGCCAATGCATGATGTTCAGTGCCAATTGGCGGTTGTCGGTACCTGGTTCGTTCAATCCGAATCGAAATCCACGCGCGGCTACTTGGGCGGTTAGCATCGCGGCTTCGGTTAGAACCACGACTCGCCCCTTGCCAAAGCCTAGCGCAAGGCCTTGAGCACGGCCTGCGGCGGAGACCGTCTTGTAGTCGGGGGATGGGTCGTCGGCGGTCGGCTTACGGTCTGGTGGCAACACGTCCAAAGCGCTCGCGGCCAGTTTTAGAAGAGGGACACCCTCCGGCGGGCCTTTGAGTGATGTGCCCGTGAACGTGACGATTCGATTGATTCGCTCGGACGCGTACCGGCCGCGCGTAATAGCATGCTCTCCCAAAAGCCCGTCACCTCGGGTAAATACGAGTTCAGTTTGATCCCCTGAGTCTTTGTTGAAGTGGACCGTATCAATAGTGTGTCCCTTGGTAAGCTCGACACCGAAGCGTTGCGCAAGCTCAGAAGCCGCGGTGCTGTATGGAGCATGGTCAGTTATCAGCAGCAACGCGCCTCCTAAACTTACCCAATCACGCACCGCATCGCATTCCGCCGCCGTGAAGGCTGGCTCCTCTCTCTGGGCCTGCGGGCCCGAGGCGTTGACTATCACCAAAACGCTATAAGCCATGAGCGAACTTCTGGAAAATTTCGATATGTTTGGTGTTGTCTTGTAACCGTCGCGGACGATCAGGTCCGTGAATGGCTTGTAGCGCCCGGCCAGGGTGTCCGCGTTATTGTGCGCCTCGTCAAAGAGAACTCGCGGGTGACGAGCGACGTATGCAGGGCGAGCGATCCCGGGGTTGAAGTTTGGATCTGTCGTCTGTCGTGCAGCAACGCCTGTTACCAAGTCCGCAAAGACAAGGCAACTCACCAGTAGAACCAACCTGAAAGATACACTGCGCATTCGATAAGCCCTTTCTGCAAGCGTCACTTTAGCGCTCGCGCTTAGTGATCTTCTCTTTCAGAGAGCGTGATCGTCAAGCGACACAACACGCGTCGAATAGTCATTACGAGACTCGCCTTCGGCTTGTCATAAAGTCTCTCGGACAGGGCAGATTCGGATCCTATCGACGACATCAAAGACTGCGAAACATGGTCCGTGCGCGGCGCAGATGACACCCGTTGACATAAGCCGGAGCTAACGACTACTCTTGCCAGACAGATGTTTAACCCACTGGATCATCCTGTTTGTTTGTCACATCCGTCGCGGCTTGTCTCAACTGCGTGGGCGGCACACGTGCCGTTCGCTATGTTCCTGATGGACGTCTTGCGGCCGAGAACGATTGTAGAACTGGGGACCTTCTCCGGTGTCTCCTATTGCGCCTTCTGCCAGTCGGTTAAGGAACTTGGGTTAGATAGTCGGTGCTACGCGGTCGATAACTGGAAAGGCGACCCTCAGACCGGGTTTTTTGGACCTGAAGTGCTCGAAGATCTCAAACGGCATCACGACCCTCTCTACAGCGGATTCTCCACATTGATTCAAAGCACATTTGACGAAGCTGTCCGTCATTTTCCGGACTCAACCATCGATCTGCTTCACATAGACGGCTATCACACCTACGAAGTAGTGAAACACGACTTCGACAATTGGCTTCCGAAGTTAAGCAGCCGGGGCGTGATGCTGTTGCACGACATTAATGAGCGCGAGCGCGACTTTGGTGTATGGAAGCTGTGGGATGAACTCAAAGCGCTCTACCCTTATTTCGAGCTTCCATATGAACACGGGCTAGGGCTTGCCGTGGTTGGAGCTTCTTGTCCAGCGGGTCTCCGAGAACTTCTGGAATTGTCCGAACCAGAGCGCACCCTGGTGAGAGAGTTTTTCCATCAACTGGGCCAACGTTTGAGGATTCGCTTAGACAAAGACCATGAGATCGAGACTCTAAAATGGCAGGTGAATGACAAGGAAGAAATCGCGAAGTCGTTAACGCCGCAGTTGGAGCAAAAAGACGAGGCGATCGCCTGGCTCAAGCAGCGACTGGGCGAGAAGGAGACGCTCGTCTCGCAAATGGCTGAGAGAGAAAGGACCATTATCGCCCGTGACAAGAGTTTGGCGCAGATCCAGTCGGAATTGTCCGCGTCCGAAAATGAGACCGAACGGCTCAAGGCTCTAAACGACTTATTTGCAGCCAAGGTCGCCGAAAAGGAGCGCATGTCCCGAACTTTGAGCTTGCAACTGATGAGAGACAAGACAATCGAATCGCTTTCCGCCGAGGTGGCCAAACACCGCGCTCAAACTGCCAAGCTTACCAGTAGACTGTCAGAGCAGGAGCTACTGCTACGGCGACACTCCGATAGACTCGAACATAAAGAGAAAGTTATTGTCGCTCGCGATGACGCGATCGAGTGGCTGAAAGAAGAACTGGCACAGTCGGAGGCGAAGAACCAAAGACTTGTGGAAGCGAACCAATTGTTGAGAGTAGAGATTTATAGGAAAGACCTATCGGTTCACGCGCTCTCAGCCGAGCTCACAGCCAAGGAGGTTCAACTCGAGGAGATGACCGGCACGCTTGGCTGGCGGCTGCTGAGCCTCTACGGGCCGATCAAGTACCGCTATCTGTTACCTATCTATCGCAGGCTTGGATTGATTCCCAAACAAGCGCCTGCTCGGAAGTCGGCGGCGCCATCTCACGGACAGACGCCAACACCCGTGGTAACTCAGCCGGCCGACGAAGCTGGCTCACGTGAACTCCTCACAAGTGAGCTAACGGACCCGATCGAGGTGCTGAAAGAAGAAAACGCACGACAGCTTGATTTTTGCGGATCAATAACGCTTCGTCCTCATCTCAGAGAAGAAGAGCTGGAGGCTATTTTGGATATGCGTCCTCCCGAAACTCCTCTTCGGCGCCCGGATGTGATTTGCTTCTCGATAATAGACTGGGAGTTTCGTTACCAGCGACCCCAGCAGATAATGTCTCAGTTCGCGTTGAACGGGCACAGAGTGTTCTACCTGAGCACCTCTCGTTTCCTGCCGGCGGAAGCACAT
>Ga0114129_10006331_pt1 | contig 16788 bp, 11 predicted proteins | sample RhiMetdeltSRZDD1_FD_80071 | JGI IMG/M metagenome (GOLD analysis project Ga0114129, IMG submission 80071) | Populus rhizosphere microbial communities from Tennessee, USA - Rhizosphere MetaG P. deltoides SRZDD1 (version 2) (version 2) | ecosystem: Host-associated > Plants > Roots > Rhizosphere >... | reverse complement strand
GCCGCCGCGTACGCCGCGGCCGGCTCATTCGATCGCGCGGTGACGACGGTCAAGTCGGCAATTCAACTCGCCACCGCCGCGCAGATGACGAACCTCGTCACCGATCTCAATCAACGCCTGGCGCTGTACGAGCGCCAGCAACCGTACGTCGCCAAACGCTGAAATTGGCTATGGCTTGATGATTTCGATCCGCACGCCATTCGGATCTTCAACAAAGGCGTAGCGAAGCTCTCCAAGCGAACGCGGCTCGACGACCGCTTTCACGTCGCGGCTTTTCAGCGCGGTCATCGACTCATCGACATTCGCGACCTGAAACGCGAGGTTCTGGATCGCCCGATCGGCGCTCGGTACCGGATTGTCCGACCCCGCCGCGGCAGCCAGCAGCCACACGCCGCCGTAGCGCAGCCCCTCGAGACGGCCGCCGAGTTTGCTGCGCTGGCCGCCGAGCATCTCCTCGAACCATTTCAGCGTCGCCTGCGGGTCCTTCACGCGCAGATGAACGTGATGGAAGCCGAGCTGCTCGGGGTCCTGCACGACCTCGATCTTCACGCCCCACGGGTCCTCGATGTAGCCGTACGAGAAGAGTCCTTGAGCCATCTGCACCGGCTGAAGAATCTTCGCGCCGCCGGCCTCGAAATCTTTCATCTTCGCGTTGAGGTCCGCGTACGAAATGCCGATGTGATCGACGACGCTGCCCGCGCTCGGATTCTGTGTGTTCGATCGCACGAAGGCGATCACCGTCTTGCCGAAGGCAACGGAGTAGGGCGGAGGGGTTGTGCTTGCGCCGAGATACTTGATGTACCACTCGGTCGCCTTCGCCGGATCCGCCACCCGCAAGTGCACGTTGTGATACGCGACGGTCTGAACAGCGCTCGCTGCCCGCAGCGTGACGATTGCGCACAGGACCAGCAGCGCCAACACCACCTTCTTCATAGCTCCTCCGAATGACGGGGATTATAGAAGGCGCGGGGCTCCCCAAAAGGGGTAGGGCAGTTCGCGGTAGGGGTGCCCGGCTTCGCCAGAGGCTACGCCGGGTCTCGCCGTAGCTCGCAAGCTCAGTTCGCGAGCGGAGGCTGGAGGGCCCCACGCGCCATTGAATCATGTTGGACAGCTTCACGCGTTGTAACGCCGCTCAGCCACCCGTCGTATGATCAAAAGGCGTCTTACTCGTTCTTTTACTGCGGTTTGGCTGTTCATACAGGTTCATACACGTTGCGAAGGCTCTGCTTCTCCGCGCTCATCCTCGCAGCCGTCGCTGCCGGCCGGGCGGCGGGTGTTGCGACCGGTCCCGCCGAGATTGCTACCTTTAATAAGGATGTCGCGCCGATCATCTTCGAGCACTGCACCTCCTGCCACCGCCCGGGTGAGATCGCGCCGTTCAGCTTGCAAACCTACGAGGACGTCAGGCAGCGCGCCCGTCTGATTGCCGAGGCCACGGAGCATCGGTTCATGCCCCCCTGGCAGCCCGATCCCGCCTACGGCGACTTCGAGGGCGAGCGCCGGCTGTCCGACGATGAGATTGCGGTCATTCGGCAGTGGGTGGAGGGCGGCGCGATCGAGGGCGCAGCCGGTGACCTGCCGCGCGCGCCGGCGTTCACGCGCGGCTGGCAACTCGGCCCGCCCGATCTCGTGGTCACGCTGGCGAAACCGTTTGCGATGCCGGCCACGGGTCCCGACGTCTTCCGCAACTTCGTGCTGCCGGTGTCGATCAAGTCGAGGCGGTTCGTGCGCGCGATCGAATTCCGTCCGGGCACGTCGAAAGCGATCCACCACGCGCGGATCCTGATCGACGAGTCGCGCGAGTCGCGGTGGCGCGACGGACAGGACGCCGAGCCGGGATTCGGCGGCATGGACGCGCCGGGCGCGCATTTTCCTGACGGCCATTTTCTGGGCTGGGCTGCCGGCAAGTCGCCGACCGAAACGCCGCTCGCCTGGCCGATCGAGGCGGGCACCGATCTCGTCGTGCAGACGCACCTGAAGCCGACCGGCCGCGCCGAAGATGTCCAGCCGTCGATCGGCCTGTACTTCACGGACAAGGCGCCGGCGACCACACCGCTGATGATCCGCCTCGGATCGCGCACGTTCGATATTCCGGCCGGCGCCGCGAACTATGCGGTCAGCGATTCGTTCGTGATGCCGGTGGACGCCGAGGCGCTGCGTATCTACCCGCACGCGCATTACCTCGGTCGCGAGATGACCGTCGTCGCGACGTTGCCCGGTGGCAGAACGGAACGGCTGCTGCACATCGCCAACTGGGACTTCAACTGGCAGGACGATTACGAGTACGAGAAACCGGTGGCGTTACCGAAAGGCGCGACGCTGCAGATGCGCTACGTGTTCGACAATTCGGCCGCCAATCCGAACAATCCGAGCGCGCCGCCACAACGGGTGCGGTTCGGTCCGGAGGCGACCGACGAGATGGCCGATCTGTTGGTACAGGTCGTGGCGAAGCGACCCGCCGACGCCGGCACGCTGCGCGCCGACATCGCGCGCAAGTCGCTCGCCGCCGACATCGCCGGCGAGGAGAAACGCATTGCCGACGTGCCGGCGGATTATGAGATCCGCAATTCGCTCGGCGTGCACTACGTGCAGGCGGGCCGCGTCGATGACGCGGTCGGACAATTCGAGGCGTCGCTCGGGCTGGCGCCCGATCACGCGGTCGCTCACTACAACCTCGGCGTGATCGCGACCAACCGCGGCCGGCTCGATGAGGCGCGCGCGCATTTCGAGCGCGCGCTGGCGGCGCGTCCCGACTTCGCGGAGGCTCACGGCAATTTCGGCGTGCTGCTGGCCCGGCAGGGTCACACTGCCGACGCGCGGAATCATTTTCAGCGCGCGCTGGAGATCAAGCCCGACAACGTGCCCGCCCACAACAACCTCGGTCGTCTGCTGCTCGCCGACGGACGCACTGGCGACGCCATCGAACACTTCGAGCACATCGTCCGGCTGCTGCCCGACAACGTGGCCGCGCTCGACGCGTTGGCGCAGGCGTACGCAATGGACCGCCGGTTCGATCAGGCGATGCGCTTCGGGCAGCAGGCGCTCGCGCGCGCCATCGCCGCGCGAAACGACGCGCTCGCGCGTGAGATACGCCAGCGTCTGCAGCAGTATCAGCAGGACGGTGAGCCGTAGCCGCAGACGACGGAGGCTGCGGAGACAACGGGAAAAGATCAAAAACGGAGAAACGAAGCGACCGGAGGTCGAACGGAGGCGAGGCGTGCGACGGCCAGCCGGAACGGCTGGCCTGCGATGAGACGAAGGCCCGTTGCAAAATGCAAACGGTCCGATCGCGCTGCGTTTGCATTTTCAACGGACCTTCGTCTCATCGCTGCCCGCTTTGCGGGCGTCGCACGCCTGCAGTCTTCTCCGTTTCGTCTCCGTTCGCTTCGTTTCTCCGTTTTTAATCCGTTTCCTCCGCGTCCTCCGTTTCCTGTTACGCTTACCCGATGCCCCATCGGAAGTGGTTGTCTACGGCGTTGCTGGCGGCCGTCGCGCTGCGAACGCTCTCGGCCGCCTCGCCGGCGATCCGGATCCCCGACCTCGACAATCGTCCTGTCGATCCGTTTCAGGCGGACGCCCGGACGCGCGCGATCGTGTTCGTGTTCATCAGCGTCGAATGTCCGGTTTCCAATCGCTACGCGCCTGAGCTGATCAGGCTTCGAGAGCGGTTTGCGTCGCGCGGCGTCGAGTTCCGGTTCGTCTATCCGAATCCGTCCGAGACCTCAGCGGCCATCCGCGCGCACTTGAAGGATTACGGCTTTGCCGACACCGCGTTGCGCGATCCACGCCAGGAGCTCGCGAAGTTTGCCGCGGCGACCATCACGCCGGAGGCGGCGGTGTACGACACACAGGCGCGACGCCTGTATCTCGGCCGGATTGACGATCGTTACGTGAGCCTCGGTCTCGAACGGCCGGCTGCAACCCGCCACGATCTGGAAGAGGCACTGACCGCGGTTCTGGCGGGAAAGCCGGCGCCGCCTCCTGGCGGCGCCGCAGTCGGCTGTTTCATCGCCGATTTCGCGAGATGATCCTGCGCGGAGATCGCAGAGCCGGCAGAGAACGCAGAGTGAACGTCAGCCTGCGTGCAGCGATAGTCCTCTGCGGACTCTGCTTCCTCTGCGAGCTCAGCGCACGCGCAGCGCGTGTTCAACCTGGCGAGGTGACTTTCAGTAAGCACATCGCTCCGATTGTCTTCACGCGCTGCGCCGTTTGCCATCGTCCTGACGGGCCGGCGCCCTTCAGTCTCTTGACATTCGACTCCGCGAAACCACGCGCGAGCCTCATCGCCTCGGCTACCAGGCGCGGCTTCATGCCGCCGTGGAAAGCCGATGCCTCCTCGGGCGAGTTCGTCGGCCAGCCGCATCTCACTCGCGCCGAGATCGATCTGATTCAACGATGGGTGGACGGCGGTGCGGTCGAGGGCGACCCTCGCGATCTGCCGGCGCCGCCGCGCCTCACCGAGGGGTGGCAGCTCGGCCAGCCGGATCTCGTCGTCACGCCGTCGGCGGCGTACCCGCTGCAGGCGAGCGGCACCGACGTGTTCCGCATCTTCGTGATCCCGATACCAGTGGACCGCGCGCGCTTCGTGCGCGGCGTGGAATTCCGTCCTGGCAATGCGCGCGTCGTCCATCACGCGAATCTCCGCATCGATCGAACGCCCTCGTCGCGGCGCTTTGACGAGCGCGATCCGCTTCCCGGTTATGAAGGGCTGATCGCGCATTCCGCTATGTACCCCGACGGGCACTTCCTCGGGTGGACGCCGGGGCAGGTGGCGCCGCTCCTTCCGAAAGGGCTGGCGTGGCGACTGGATCCGGGAACCGATCTCGTCGCCGAAATCCACATGCAGCCGAGCGGCCGGCCCGAATCGGTGCGGCCGTCGATCGGGTTGTACTTCGGCGACGACCCGCCCGAGCGGACACCGATGATGCTGCGCCTTGGACGCCAGAACATCGATATCCCCGCAGGCGAGAAGAACTACACGATCACCGACTCGTTCGTGCTCCCAGTCGACGTCGAGGTCGAAGCCGTGCAGCCGCACGCCCATTACCGCGCGCGCGAGGTGCGTGGCACCGCGACGCTGCCCGACGGCACGACGAAGCCGCTCATCACGATCGCCGACTGGGACTTCCGCTGGCAGCACGTCTATCGCTACGTGACACCGTTCACGCTCCCGAAGGGCACGCGCCTGGCGATGCGATTCACCTTTGACAACTCTGCGGAGAATCCCCGCAACCCGCAGCTGCCGCCGGCGCGCGTTTACTGGGGTCAGCGGTCGCGCGACGAGATGGGTGACCTCTGGATTCAGGTCGTGCCGAACAACGATCGCGACCTCGATATTCTGGCCGATGCGTTCCGGCCGAAGATCCTGGCCGAGGACGTGTTCGGCTACGAGCGCGAGATCGCGCGCGATCCCGCGAGCGTTGCGCTGCACGACGATGTGGCGCAGTTGTATCTGCAGTTGGGTCGTGCCAGCGAAGCGGCGGCGCATTTCGAGGCGTCGGCGAAGCTCGATCCCGGGTCGGCGGCGGCGCATTTCAATCTCGGAACGGCGCTGACCGTGGCGGGCCGGCTCGACGAGGCGGCCGATCAGTACCGGGTGGCGCTCCAGATCAATCCGGACTATCCGCGCGCGCACAACAATCTCGGGACGATTTTCCTGAAGCGGGGCGATAATGCCGGGGCGACCGCTCAGTTCGCCGAAGCGGTCCGGCTCGAGCCGGCCAACGTCGAGGCGCGTTCGAACCTGGCGATTGCCTACGCGGCGAGCGGCGACTTCGATCGCGCGATCGAGGCCGCACAGGCGGCGCTGGCGCTCTCGCCGTCCGGACCGCTGGCCAGCGGTCTCCGGTCGCGGCTGGAGTTGTACAGGCAGCGGCAGACTGACAAGAGGTAACGGAGATTTCGGAGGTCACGGTTAACCACGGAGCCACGGCGACACGGAGAACGCACGGAGAAGACAGAGCGTGCGACGGCCGGCCGGAACGGCCGGCCCGCGATGAGACGAAGGTCCGTTGAAAATGCAAACGCACGCCATGATGCCGTTTGCATTTTGCAACGGGCCTTCGCCTCATCGCTGCCCGCTTCGCGGGCGTCGCACGCGCACCTCCGTGTCGTCCTCCGTGGCTCCGTGCCCCCGTGGTTAATCCGTGATCTCCGTCACCTCCGCGTCCGCGTTCTCCACGAGGCAACCATGACTCACACCACTCGTCTCGTACTCGGCATCGGCTCGGCGGTCCTCGTCACCGCGCTCGCTGCGATCCAGGTGCCCGCGCAACAGATCCCGCTGCCTGCCGGCACCCGGAACGGCGAGTGGCCGGCGTATGCGGGCGACCTCCGCAATCATCATTACTCGCCGCTCGATCAGATCAACCCGTCCAACTTCGGCAAGCTCGAAGTTGCCTGGCGATTCAAGACCGACAGCCTCGGCACCCGCCCCGAGTACAAACTCGAGGGAACGCCGCTGATGGTGAGGGGGGTGCTCTACGCGACGGCGGGCACCAGACGATCGGTCGTGGCGCTCGACGCTGCGACCGGCGAGATCCTGTGGGTGCACGGCGAGCATGAGGGGGCGCGCGGCGTCGCCGCGCCGCGGCAGCTCTCGGGCCGCGGCCTCGCTTACTGGACCGACGGCCGTGAAGAACGCATTCTGTATTTCACGCCCGGCTATCGACTGGTCGCATTGAACGCGAAGAGCGGCATGCGGATTCCGTCGTTCGGCCGCGACGGCCTCGTCGATCTGAAGCAGGACTTCGATCAGCAGATCGATCTCATCGACGGCGAGGTCGGCCTGCACTCCACGCCCGCCATCGCGAAGGACATCGTCATCGTCGGTGCGGCCATGCGCGAAGGCGGCACGCCGAAAACGCACAACAACACTCGCGGCTACGTGCGCGCCTATGACGTGCGGACCGGCAAGCGACTCTGGACGTTCCACACGATTCCGCGGCCCGGCGAGTTCGGCAACGACACCTGGTTGAACGATTCGTGGGCGATTAACGGCAACACCGGCGTGTGGAATCAGGTCGCCGTCGACGAGGATCTGGGCCTCGCCTATCTGCCGGTCGAAACGCCTTCGTCGGATTTCTACGGCGGACACCGGCCCGGCAACAACCTGTTCGCCGAAAGCCTCGTGGCTGTCGATCTCAAGACCGGGCAGCGCAGGTGGCACTTCCAGCTCGTGCATCATCCGATCTGGAACATGGATATTTCTTCTGCGCCGATTCTTGCCGACATCACCGTCGACGGAAAGCCGATCAAGGCGGTGGCGGTGATGGGGAAGCAGGCGATGACGTACGTGTTCGATCGCGTCACCGGACAACCGGTGTGGCCGATCGAGGAGCGGCCGGTCGCGAAGGGCGATGTCCCGGGCGAGTGGTATTCGCCGACGCAGCCGTTTCCAACCAAGCCACCGGCCTACGATCACCAGGGCGTGATGGTCGACAATCTGATCGATTTCACGCCCGAGCTGCGCGCCGAGGCAACGAAGCTGATGTCGCGCTACAAGCTCGGTCCGATTTTTACGCCGCCGCCGCTCAGTAAGAAAGAAGGACCGATCGCGTCGTTCCGTTCGTCAGGCGGCACCAACTGGCCCGGCAGCGCCTTCGATCCGGAGACACACACGCTGTTCGTGCCTTCGTACACCTCGCTCGTCCCGATTGGATTGATGCCGCCGCCCAACAAGGAGTTTTCGGATATCGATTATGTGTCCGGCAACGCGCTGATTGGCGTGCGCTACATTTCGGGTCCGGGAGAGAACGTCGGCGCTGACGTGCCGCAGACCGCGGGTCGCGGCGCAGCGCCAGCCGCAGGAGCGCCCGCGGGCGCTGCACCGGCGGCGCCGGCCGCGGTTGGAGAAGGCGGAGGCGGCGTGAATCCGCAAGGACTGCCGCTGCTGAAGCCGCCGTACGGCCGGGTCACCGCGATCAATCTCGACAAGGGCGACATCATCTGGCAGGTTGCGCACGGCGAAACGCCGGACAATGTTCGCAATCACCCAGCGCTCAAGGGAGTGAATATTCCACGCACCGGACAGGCAGGCGCGGTGGGCGCGCTCGTGACGAAGACGCTCCTGATCATCGGCGACCCGCTTGCGACGACACTCCCCGGGCGCCCGCGCGGCGGGATGCTGCACGCGTACGACAAGGCAACCGGAAACGAGATCGGATCGATCTACATGCCGGCGCAGCAGAGCGGCACGCCGATGACGTATCTGCTGAACGGCCGCCAATACGTCATCGTGGCGGTGAGCGGAGGCAATTACTCAGGCGAGTATCTCGCATTCAGTCTGCCGACGACGGCGCGCTGACTGAAGACGCGCACACGCCCGACCTAAAGGTCGGGCCTACGTACGGCATGGATATCCTAAAGGTGGGGCCTACATAGGTCGGGCCTACGTACGGCATCATCGTCGGCGGTCAGACTCTTTGTCCAAAAACCGAGGCGTCAAGCGGCAGCGTCAGAAAACCGACGTTCACCGAGCAGCTCCACTTCGCTCAGCGCGAATCGGATGGATGGCGGGCCTGCTCGTGGCCTGCACGATCGCAGCCTACGGCAACAGCCTGGGCGGCGCGTTCGTCTACGACGACCACGGTTCCATCCTCGAGAACCAGCACATTCGCCAGCTCTGGCCGCTGACCCGCGCGCTGACGGCGAATCGAGAGACGCCCGTCGCCGGCCGCCCTGTCGTCGGCCTGTCGCTGGCCATCAACTACGCAATCGGCGGAGTCTCGCCCTGGGGTTATCACGCATGGAATCTCGGCGTTCACGTGCTGTGCGGCCTGCTCCTGTTCGGCGTGCTGCGACGCACGTTTGCATTGCCGAGTGTTCCGGCGTGGCTACGTGACTCCGCGGACTGGTTGGCGTTCGCGGCGGCGCTCATCTGGCTCGTCCATCCTCTCCAGACCGAGGCTGTCGATTACGTCACCCAACGGACCGAATCGATGATGGGCTTGTTTTATCTACTCACGTTGTACGGCGCACTGCGATCGATGACCGGTCCTCCATCCACCGCTACACGCTGGACGCTCGTCGCAATCGTCGCGTGCGCGCTGGGGATGGCGACGAAGGAACCGATGGCGACCGCGCCGGTCGTCATCTGGCTGTTCGATGCGATCTTCGTTGCAGGGAGCGTGGGTCGGGCACTGCGCGAGCGCCGCTGGCTCTACGCGGGGCTGGCTGCGACGTGGGCAATTGTCGTTGCGCTCAACGTCCGAGGACCGCGATCCAACAGCACCGGTTTCGCGACTGGCGTCACACCGTGGATGTATCTGCTGAACCAGACGCAGATGTTGGCGACGTACTTGAAGCTCGCCGTCTGGCCGTCGCCGCTCGTGTTCGACTACGGCCGGCCGCAGACCGTGTCGTTGATGGACCTGTGGCCGTACGGGTTGCTGATTGTCGCGCTGCTCGTGGCGACAGCTATCGCCTGGTGGCGCCGCCCGCAACTGGCGTTCGCAGGAATCTGGTTCTTCGCGATCCTCGCCCCTTCGTCGAGCTTCGTCCCGATTGCCACAGAGGTGGGCGCCGAACGCCGCATGTATCTTCCGCTCGCTGCTGTCGTGGTCCTTGCCGTCGTCGCAGCGCGCTTCGTATGGGTCCGCACGCGCTCAACGTTCGGCGATGGCAAGGGGCTCGTTGCGTTTGCGTCGAGACCCGCAGCTGTCGTGGCCGCGCTTACGATCCTGACCGCCGCCTTGATGGGACTCACGTTCCGCCGCAACGCGGAATACCGAACCGAACGAAGCATCTGGCAGACGGTCCTCGATCGGCGTCCGCAGGGCCGCGCGCACTACAGCGTCGCGATGGCGCTCAAAAACGACGGCCGGCGCGACGAAGCGCTCGAGCACCTCCGTCAAGCCCTCGCGGACGAGCCGGAGGCCGATTACGCGATCGGCTTCGAGCTCGACAGCGAGAAACGATACGAGGAGGCGATCGGTCACTACCGCGAATTCATCAAGCGCAAGCCGATGGACATCAGCGTGCCGCGCGCCTACCACCAGATCGGGCGTGCGTCGATCGCGCTTGGCAAGCCGGACCAGGCGGTCGCCGCCTTCCGGGAGATGTTGCGGATGTGGCCGTGGGAGGCGGACGCGCACGGCGGGCTCGCCGACGCGCTGCTGCAACAGGAGAAATACGCCGAAGCGATCGCCGAGTACCGCGAGTACGTGCGGCTCGCGCCCAACGATGCGTCGGGGCACTTCAATCTTGGTCTGGCCCTCGTTTCAGCAGATCGGGAGACCGAAGCGATCGACGCCTTCAAGCGGGCAGTCGCGCTCCGGCCTGGCGACGCGGTGATGCGCGAAACCCTTGCCCTTGCGCTCGTTGCGACGCGCAAGCTCGACGAGGCCGTCGAGCAATACCGGGCGTCGCTCAGCATCGAGCCTGCACGCGTCAGCTCCCACAACGGGCTCGCCAACGTGCTGGCCGAGCAGGGAAAGATCGCGGAGGCGGCGGCGGAATTTCAGAAGACATTGGCGATCGAGCCAGGCAATGCGGAGGCTCGATCGCGGCTCGCGGTAATCTCCAGGTAATTCGGTTAACCCACAGCCTTCTTCAAGGCTTTCGCCAGTGCATCGGGGGACGGGACCCCGCCCCGATAGACCCTTCACGTGGGCCCGTTGTAAGGTGGCTTCGGCGCAGCCATTCCGAAGATGTCCTTCCCTTTCCAGAGGACGGTTGGCGTTGGATAGCCGGTCCGCACGTCGGTGTTCTGCAAGGTGCCGAGGTCGATGACCTGGTAGTCGTGCGGCCATCCGAGTGCCGTGAGCGCCTTCTCGGTATTCATCGCCATGTCGATGCTGAGCGGGCAGTCGACCCGCGTCAGGAACGCCAGATCCTTCACCGTCGTCGGTTTGGCGGCGCCGCTCGCCAGCGTTGCCACTGCTAACAGGAGTCCCAACCGTCGCATTTCCGTGACCCTTCTTGACTTCAGTTTTTGATTTCAGATTGTGCCAGCTCTGTGCGTTTGCCGAAGACTCCAAATATCAGCCAGGCAACTCCGGCCAACACGATAGCGACCATCAGCCAGCGGATGACGACGACGAAGAAGGCGGCATCGAAGACGGGCCACTCGATTCGGAAGCGGCTGAAGATTGCGTAGCGGTCGAGCGTCCAGTGCCAGCCGCTGTGCGCGACGAGCAGCGACAGGATGACGACACCGATCCGCTCGTTGACTGCGAAGCGGAACAGCAACGCAAGTGCCGGCACCATCACCGCGAGCGCTACGAGCTGGCCGGCCTCGAGGCCGACGTTGAAGGCGAGGAGCGAGGCCAGCTTGTGGACGCCCGCAAACTGCAGCGTCTGCCGGAACGCGAACGCGAACCCAAAGCCGTGCGCCAGGCCGAAGCCGAACGCGATCATCCACCGCCGCCGGAGGCTCGGCGCGATCAGGTTTTCGAGCGCGATATACAGGATCGACAGAGCGACCAGCGTGTCGATGAACGGGGGAAACCAGAGAGCGCCCGGCGCCATGTCGTAGGCGGACGCGATCAGCGCGACGGACTGCGCGACCGTGAACGACGTGATGATCACCACCAGCGCGCGCAGTTGCCGGAACGGAATGATCAGGCAGAAGAGAAACAGCAGATGATCGGCGCCCGTGAGGATGTGGACGAACCCGTCCTTCAGGAACCGCCACGCTGCCTGCGCAATGTTCGGATCGAGCCTGACGAGGCCCGGGTTGTTCCTGAGCTCGAACGTCCGAACGTCCCGATCCGGTGGAATGAACCGCAGCACCGTGAGCACCCGCACGCCGAGCTTCATGAAGTCGTAGTCGATCGCGAAGTTCGATCGATCCGACTGGATCGAGTACTCGAAGAGCGCATCGAGCATTCCCTGGCTGATGATGTAGTCCTGATCGTTCGGCAGCTTCGGCCCGGTGACGTGCGCGACGGCGTGCTCGTAGGTATCGAACGATTGATCCGACGGGAGCGACGCCCGGACGTCGACGACCCGCGGGTACGCCAGCTTCGTGTTTCCCTCGTAGAGCGTCATGAAGTCGGCGAGCCACTGCGTCGACGCATCGTTCAGCGCGCGGTCGGCGCGATCGAGATCGAGCGAGCCGTTCGGCTTGTAGGGCCAGTCGATGTCGTTGATCGAGGCCATCGGGAGGCGCATCACGACGCGCAGGCGGTTGCCTTCCGGCTTCAGAAACGCCTGAATCGTAATGTCGTTGGGAATCTCGTGCGCTGCGAGCCAGGCCGGCCGCACCACGGCCAGCGCGGCGATCAGCGCGCCGAGTGCCAGCGCGCTCCGCCGGGCGAATGCCACAGAATTGCCCCGGGTAACCGTCACAGGAACAACAAGATACTTGTTATACTGACGCCCTTTCAACGGGTGCGCATTGCAGGCCGAAACGACGAGCGCCCGCAGAACGACAAGCAACGGACCGAACGACAAGCAACGGACCGAACGACAAGCAGCAAGCAGAACGACAAGCAGCAAGTAGAACGACAAGCAGCAAGTAGAACGACAAGCAGCTTGTAGTGGGAGGATTGTTGATGAATCGGAATCATATTCTGTCGAGCGGCGTGGCCGCGCTCGCGCTGCTGGCGGGCGTCGTGCTCATCCAGCATCGCGTGCACGCGCAGGGACGCGGTCCGCAGCCGCCGCGGCTCGAGGTCGATCCGTTGTGGCCGAAGCCGCTCGGCGGTCACCAGGCGCTCGGCTCGGTGACCGGCGTCGCCGTTGACGCACAGAATCACATCTGGGTCGTGAATCGCGGCGTCGAATCGCTGCAGACCAACGAAAAAGGTCTGTCGCTTTCGCCGGCTGCGTCGCAGTGCTGCGTCGGCGCGCCGTACGTGATGGAGTTCGATCAGGCCGGCACGATGCTGAGTCACTTTGGCGGACCTGGTCAGGGTTATCAGTGGCCGCAGGTCCCTGCGGGCATCGCGGTCGATGCGAAAGGGAACGTCTGGATCGCTGCCGCCGGCATGGAGCCGGCGCCGGCCGCGGCTGGACGCGGACGCGGCGCAGCGCCCGCGCCGGGCGGCGCGGCGGCACCGACGGGTGGCGGTGCGGCTGCGGCCGGCGGCGGTGGAGCCCGCGGCGCGGGCGGTGGCGCTGGTGGCGGTGGACGTGGCGCGCCTGCGGCCGGCGCCCCTGATGCCGGTGCACAACGCGGCGGCGGGGCGGGTCGCGGCGCTGCGCCGGCGGCGGCCCCACCACCGGCCGATGCGCACGTGCTGAAGTTCTCGCGCACCGGTCAGTTCCTGCTGCAGATTGGCGCGCCGGGCAAGATTGAAGGCCCTGCCAGCCAGACGACCCTCAATCGCCCGGCGGGCATCGCGGTCGACAACGCGGCCAACGAAATCTACGTCGCCGACAACGGCAACCACCGCATCGTCGTGTTCGACGCCGACAAGGGCTCGTACAAACGAAGCTGGGGCGGCTCAGGCGATGCGCCGACGGCGGCCGGCGGCGGTCCGTACGATCCGAACGCGGCGCCCGGTCGGCAGTTCCGCGATCTGTCGTGCGTCAAGATCTCACGCGACGGAAACGTGTACGTATGCGATCGCACGAGCAACCGCATCCAGGTGTTCACCAAGGACGGAAAGTTCGTGAAGGAAGCGCAAGTGTCCAAAACGACGACCGGCGCGGTGATCGGGAGCCAGATTGGCGTGCTCGATTCGCGCGGCTCGGTGTGGGACGTCGCGTTCTCGGCCGACGCGCAGCAGAACCTGCTCTATGTCGCAGACGGCGTCGACAAGAAAGTCTGGGTGCTCAACCGCAGCACGCTCGAGCAGGTCGGCTCGGTGGGAGACGGTGGACGGTTGCCCGGACGGTTCAACGGTGTCGGGAGCGTCGCGGTCGACTCGCAGGGCAACCTTTACACCGGCGAGAATCTCGAAGGAAAACGCGTTCAGAAATTTGTGAGACGATAGCGGGTCGATCGTAGGGCGGGTCTTGCTCTTTAGACCCGCCTGGAGCCGGGTCCAAAGGACCCGGCCTACATGGAGACGGAGAACGGCATGAAGAGAAACCTGTTAATTGGTGCGATGTTCGTCGGGCTCCTCGCGGTGCTCGGTGCTGGTCAATCGTTGTTGCTGCAGACGACCAGCGCGCAGAGCTCGAACGGCGGCAACGTGCAGGTGCCGCGCTTCGAGGTCGATCCGACCTTCCCGAAGCCGATGCCGAACGGTTGGTACCAGGGCATGAGCATCGGCGTCGACGTCGACGCCCAGGATCACGTCTGGATCGTCCATCGTCCCGATTCGGTGTCGGCGATCGAGGCAGCGGCGGATGAGAAGACGGGCACGTGCTGCTCGAAGGCGCCGCCCATCCTCGAGTTCGATCAGCAAGGCAACCTGTTGCGGCACTGGGGCGGCCAGGACGGTCCGGGCTATCAGTGGCCGTCGTCGAACCACGGCGTCACAATCGACCACAAAGGCAACGTGTGGATCGGCGGCAACGGCGGCGGCGACGGTCACGTGCTGAAGTTCACGCAGGACGGCAAGTTCATCATGCAGGTCGGCAAGAAAGGGGTCACCGCCGACAGTAACGCCATGGATCATTTCTATATGGTGGCGAAGCTGACGGTCGATGCGAAGGCCAACGAGATGTACATCTCGGACGGCTACGGCAACAAGCGCGTCGCGGTGATCGACGCCGACACCGGCGTGATCAAGCGCTACTGGGGCGGGTACGGAAACAAGCCGGACGATACGAACATGGGCCGCTACAACCCGACCGATCCGCCGATTCAACAGTTCCGAAACCCGGTCCACTGCGCGTCCATCTCGAACGACAACTTCGTGTACGTCTGCGACCGTGTGAACGATCGCATTCAGGTGTTCACGAAGGACGGGAAGTTCGTCAAGGAACAGTGGGTGTCGAAGACGACGCTCGGCGACGGATCGACATGGGACATCGCGTTCTCGAAGGATCCACAGCAGCGGTATATCTACCTGGCCGACGGTCACGACGAGAAAGTCTGGATTCTCGACCGCCAGTCGCTCGAAATCCTGACGAGCTTCGGCGACGGCGGCCGGCAGCCCGGTCAGTTCTACGCGGTCCACAGCATTGCCGTCGACTCGAGGGGCAACATCTATACGACGGAGACTTATGACGGCCGCCGCCTGCAGCGATTCCTGCTGAAGGGGACGAAGAGCGTCCCGAAGGGCAGCGACCAGGGCACGGTCTGGCCGACGCACTAAAACGACTCCAGCCGCGCGCGAGAGTCTACGCGATTGGCAGGCCTGAAGGCCTGCACTACAGCAGTTGTAGTGCGGACCTTCAGGTCCGCCGACTTCCCTCGCGCGGAACCGAAGAACCACCTGACTTTCCCGCGCACGTGACCCGCCTGACCGGGAAATCTAGAGTCCCGTTTCGGTAACTTCCGCGTATACTGGCACCCGCTAAAAAGCCCGACGCTAGTCCCCCGGTCCCGGCCGGTGAGGAGGAGGAGCGGCATGAATCGGATTCGTAACGTATGTTTTAGTGCGGCAGTGGTCGTGCTCCTCGTCGCGGTTGCGTTCGTAACCGTCTTCGAGAAGACGACGCTCGCGCAGCGCGGCGGCGCGCCGGCTCTCAGAGTTGTCGCGCTGTGGCCGACGCCAATGCCCGACCATCAGGTCTTCGGTTCGATCCAGGGCATTGCCGTTGATTCTCAGGATCACATCTGGGTCACGCATCGCGGCGCCGACTCGCTCGAAGGCAACGAGAAGGGCATGATGAACAACCCGCCGACCTCCGCGGTCTGCTGCAAGGCGGCGCCGTTCATCGCCGAGTTCGACGGCTCGGGCAAGCTGCTCTCCGGGTTTGGCGGTCCGGGCTCGGGCTATCAGTGGCCGCAAATGCTCGGCGGCATCGCAGTCGACGGCCAGGGCAACGTCTGGGTTGCGGCCACAGGTCTCGATCCGGCGCCAGCGGGCCGCGGTCGTGGCGGCGCGGCCGCTGACGGCCGTGGACGAGGCGCCGCAGCGCTCGCAGGACCTCCGCCGGTTCCCGACGCGCACGTGCTGAAGTTCTCGCGGACCGGACAGTTCCTCCTGCAGATCGGCACGCCCGGCAAGTCGGATGGGCCCACGAGCCAGACGACGCTCAATCGTCCCGCGGCCGTAGCGGTCGACAGCGCGGCCAATGAGGTTTACGTCGCGGACAGCGGCAACCACCGCGTCGTCGTCTTCGACGCCGCCAAGGGTTCGTTCAAGCGCATGTGGGGCGGCTCCGGCGAGGCGCCGACGGCAGCCGGCGGCGGCGCGTACGATCCGAACGCGGCGCCGTCGCGTCAGTTCCGCGACGTGACGTGCATCGAGATCGCGAAGGACGGCAACGTCTACGTCTGCGATCGCACCAGCAATCGCATCCAGGTGTTCACGAAAGAAGGAAAGTTCGTGAAGGAAGCGGTGATTGCCAAGGCCACCGGCGGTGGCGTGTCGACGGTTGGCACGACCGTGCTGTCGGCCTACGGCTCGGTTTGGGACGTGGCGCTGTCGAACGACGCCAACCAGCAGTTCCTGTACGTGGCCGATGGCGTCAACAAGAAGGTCCGCGTACTCAACCGCAGCACCCTGGCCGAAGTGGGCACAATCGGCAGCGGCGGGCGCTATCCCGGCCAGTTCCTGGTCGTCGGCGCGGTAGCGATGGATTCACGCGGCAACCTGTATACTGGTGAGAATCATCACGGCAAGCGGATCCAGAAATTCTCGACGACCGGCAAATAAGAGAAGCGAGAGAAGACAAGGGTACGTAGGCCCGACCTTCAGGTCGGGCGTGCGCAGACACGAGGAGTTCAATCCATGAAAAAGCGCAACATCTTCGTAGCCGCGACGTTCCTCGCAGTCCTCG
>Ga0114129_10006330_pt1 | contig 16790 bp, 13 predicted proteins | sample RhiMetdeltSRZDD1_FD_80071 | JGI IMG/M metagenome (GOLD analysis project Ga0114129, IMG submission 80071) | Populus rhizosphere microbial communities from Tennessee, USA - Rhizosphere MetaG P. deltoides SRZDD1 (version 2) (version 2) | ecosystem: Host-associated > Plants > Roots > Rhizosphere >... | reverse complement strand
GCGGTCGGCGCGGCGCCCCGGCGAATCGCGGGGATTGAAATCTCGGCGACCTGCTGATGCCAGTCGTGCCCGGTCACGAACAGCGACTGCCGCTCGGGGTTGAATGCGAGGCCGGTCCAGGCGTACTCGAACGACGAGCCGCCGATTTGCCCGGCGGGCACGCGAAACGCCCCTTCGTAACTCAGATCGGTGCGCTGCACGAGGCGCCGGTTGGGTGTTGCCACGCGCGGCGGCGGCTCGACCGATCGCGTGGGAGTCGCGACGGGGCTGGGTTGCTCCGGGGAACGACTCTGGGATATCGGAGGCGTCGCGTCCGCTGCCGTCGCCGTTCTCGGCCTGGCGCCGTACTCGATCGCGCCGACGTCGTAGCCGGCGCCGGCGGGACGAGCGTTGCCGTCCCAGTCGTCGGCGACGTCGGCGAGCGCGCGGCCTTTGTCGATCGCCGACGCCGCCTGCGCGACGAGATGCAGATTGCCAGTGACGCCGTCGACGAACATCTCCGCCGCTGCATCGACCACGTTATGGTCGACTGCGCCGGTCGCACCGTCGCGCGCGACGATGACGCCGTCGGTGAGGTTGTTCGCGATGACAACGTCCTGCGCGCCGGCGTAGCGATACTCGATCGGCGTCCGGTAGGTGCCCGAGACGATGACGGTGTTGTTCAGCACGCGCGTGCGCGGTGAATCGGCCACGTGAATGCCGACGTCGCCCGGCTGGCCTCGTCCCCGGAAGAAGAGATTGTTGCGGATGATGCCGCCGGTGTGATCGAACCGCGCGACCTGCAGGCCATACGAGATGCCGCGCGCGCAGTTGACGAAACGATTCCGCTCCGTCACCGTGTCGCTCGAGTGGTTCCACATGAGCACGGCCGGTCCCGCCAGCGTGCCCGGCGGGCCGACGATGTTCCGAAAGAGGTTGTCGCGAATAATCCACCGCGCGCCGGCGTGCACGTCGATGCCGTTCGTGTAGTCGCTGGGCGCCGTCCGTGTGTACTCGATCACGGAGTACTCGACGACGGCGTCGTTCACGCCGCCGCCCGCCCCGTCGGGGTTGCTCTTGATCAGCTGCTGGCCGGCGTCGACGAGCCGGACGTTGTAGACGCGCGGCCGCTGGGTCCCGGGATTGAAGATGATCGCGTGCCGATACATGTCGCGAATCGTCAGGTTCGCGATCAGCAATCCATCGACGCGGCCGCCGACCCAGATGCCGTAGGGGACGTCCTCGGTCGCTTGCGTCATGCCGCGCCCGGTCAGGACGATGTCGTCGCGCACGTCGGTGGCGCCTCGGATCGCGACGTTCGCGAGATCGCCTCGGATCTGGAGCGTTGTGGTCAGACGGTAGGTGCCCGGAGCGATCACAATGGTCGTGTTCGACGAGAGCGCGCGCACGGCGGCCTGAAGCTGCGGTTCGGTCGACACCGCGACCACGGTGCCGGTGGGGCGCGGCAGCGGCGGCGGGGCGACCGTCGAACGACCCCACGCCGCGCGGCTCGCGAAGGCGAAGACCGCGAGCACGATGAGGAGAAGCCGCGCGGGGAGATGCCGGACGTTCTTCATGATCTGCTGATCACGAAATGCGCCGCCGGCGTTGGGCCGAGGCCTCTTCGACGAAGCGCAGCAGCGGCGCGAGCTGACGCGACCAGGACAGGTTCGCGACGTTCGCGCGCGACGCGACGGCGCGGCGCGCCTCGGGCGGGAGCGACAGCAGATCGATCACCTCGCTGGCGTAGTCGCCGGCGCCATCGGCCACACGACACGCCGGGAGGACTTCCCTGGGGAGTCCGTGCGCGACCGCTCGCGTGATGATCACCGGCAGCCCGGCCGCCGCCGCCTCGAGCACCTTGTTCTGTACGCCGCGCGACTGAAAGATCGGCGCGATCGCGACGCTGGATCGCCACAGCAGCGGCCGCATGTCCGCCACGGCGCCCGTCACCTCGATCGAGGGGTCCTGCCGGGCGAGCTGACGGACCTGGCGCGTCGGCGACGAGCCGGCCAGCGTCAGCGTGGCCGACGGCCGCGCCGCGCGGATGTTCGGCCAGACATGGCGCGCGAACCACAGCGCCGCGTCCGCATTCGGCGCGTAGTTGAACACGGCCGTGAAGATCACGCGTTCGCCCGCCGCGGGCGGACCGGGCGGCGCGAGGAACTCCGCGTCGACGCCGTTCGATGCGACGCGGATGGGAGCCTCGGGACACACGCGGCGCAGCAGATCTCGCTCGCGCTCGTTGACGACCGTCGTCACGAACGCGGCGCGGGAGGCCTGTTGCTCGAGTTTCGCAAGACACCGGCTTTCGCGACGGTAGATCGCCGTCCACGGGAGCGACGCGCGCTCGGCAAACGCCGCCCATTTGGCGGAGTCGACGTCGACCATGTCGAGCACGAACGGGATGGCGTCGAGCGGCGGCGTCAGGCACAGGGGCACGACGCCGGAGCAGTAGGACAGGACCACGTCCGGATCCGACTGCTGCACGACCTCGCGGAGCACGCCGGCAATCCAGGGCGAGTGGAGGAGCGTCGTCGTGAGCGGCGGGCGCGTCGGCAGCGCCACGGCCGCGCGGATCATGTTGCGCAGCCGCGGGACGCGGGCCGTCGAGACTTCGACCCCGAGACGCCGCATCGCGGCCGCTTCGGCTTCCTCGCGCCGATCGTGGACCAGCGAGACGACGTGCACGTCGGCGCGCGCCGCGAGCAGCCTGACGATGTGATACGCGCGGATGCGGTCGCCGCGATTGGGCGCGAACGGCAACCGGTGGGTGAGAACGAGGACCTTCATACCGCCTGCGCCGCCTGATTCCGCGTCCGCATGACGCGCGCCGGGACGCCGGCGACGACCGTGAAGGCCGGGACCGGGTGCGTGACGACCGCGCCGGCGCCGACGATCGCGCCGCGGCCGACATCGGCCATGACGATGGCCCCCGCTCCGATCCATGCGCCGGCGCCGATGCGCACCAGCGTCTCGGCGCGCTCCTGATCGCGGATCGGGCGGGCGGGATCGTCGAATCGATGCGTCAGCGGACCGCTGGGCACGTGGACGCCGGCGGCGATCAGCACGTCGCGCTCGACGTGCACGAGACCGAGACGGCAGCCGGGACCGACGTACGCGTGCTCGTCGAAGCGCGCGCCCGCCCTCGACAGAATCGTGCCGTATTCGATCACCGCGGTCGTGTGGCACGACCGAATCGCTCGCCGCAGGAACGCCCGTCTGACGTACTGGCCGGCGAGCCCGGGCACGAGCGCAAGGAGCTGGCTGGAGCCCTGCAGCGCGCGGTCGGGATCGAAGAGGCGCGACCGAAGCGCGAACGACGCCCACATCGGCGCGATGAGCAGCGACGCCGTCGCTCGGGCCGCCGCCTTGACGACCTCGCGAGCGGTCATGCGCACTGCTCCGACACGCGGCGGCCGATTCGGCGCGGGAACTGGCGGGCCAGCTCGATGTAGATGCGATCGAGCGTTGCGACCCGGCGATCGAACGACAGCGCCGTTTCGATCCGGCGGCGCGCCGCCGCCACGCGCCGTTCGGTCGCGGCGCGATCGACGATCGTTCGTTCGATGGCGGCGGTGAGCGCTGCGACATCGAGGCGCGGAACCAGAAGCCCGTGCACCTGATCGTGCGCGAGCTCCGCCGTGCCGCCCACGTCTGTCGCGACGATGGGCGTCTCCAGCGCCATCGCCTCGAGCACGGCGTTCGACGTGCCTTCGTTGGCCGATGACTGGACGAACACATCGAACGCATGGTGGAGCCGCACGACGTCGGCGCGATGACCGAGCGGTCGATACGCGTCGGCCGGCAGACGCGCACAGGCGAGTTGGCCGAGCGCGTTCGACAGACTGCCGGTGCCGACAATCACGAGGCACACCGGCAGGCCTCTGGCTCGCAGCGCGGCGCACGCCTCGATCAGGAGGTCGTACCGTTTTTCAATCTCCAGCCGCCCGACCGCGCCCACGACCACGTCGTCCAGGCGCAGGCCCAGCTCCGCGCGCACTGCGGGCTCGAGCGCTCGATCGCGGCGGTAGGCAGAGTGGTCGATGCTGTTGAGCACGACCCGGACGCGGTCGGCGTGTACGCGGTGACGGAGCAGCTCGGCCCGCCACTCCGTGCACACGGCGATCACGAGCGGAAACGCGCGGAGCAGCCGTTTGTCCATCGCGTAGTAGAGGCCTTCGCGACGGCTGTGGCCGCTCCAGCCGTGGACGGTCGCCAGCGGCACGATCCGCTCGAGCCGCGCGAGGATCAGCGCCAGCACATCGGTCTTGTAGTCGTGGGCGTGCACGATGTCGATCCCGCGATCGCGCACGAGCCGCCGAAGCGGCGCCAGGATGCCCGGATCGAGCGAGTGGCGCTCGACGATTTCCACGTAGTCGACGTTCGACCGTGACGCGCGCTCGCCGATGCCGAAACCGTCGTCGCGCGCGTCCCGGATGTAGCACACTGTGATCGCCACGCGCGTCCGATCGGCGCGTTCGGCGCCGAGGAGAATCGTCTTGTCGGGACCGCCGCCGATCCCGCGAACGCTTCGCAGTTCGAGCACGTTGACGACGTCGGCTCTCATCGCGCAGACACCCGGGCGGCAAATCGGACGGCTGCCGGCGCGCCGCGCCTGACATCGCCAGCCGCCTGCGACACCGCGTCGACCGCCCGCGCGCCGACAGTGGTCCAGTCGTAGACGTCTCGCGCGAGCTGATGGGCACGCTCGGTCCTGGCGCGCGCAGCGTCCGGGTCGCGCAGAACGCCGACAATCGCGTCCGCGAATCGATCGCGGTCCGCGACGATCAGGTGCGTGCCGTCGATCGCGTCGATGCCTTCGCAGCCGACAGGCGTGCTGACGACGGGCACGCGCGCGGCGAACGCTTCGAGGATCTTCAGCCGCGTCCCGCCGCCCGCTTCGAGCGGCACCGCGAGGACATCCGCGCGCGCGTAGAACGGCGCGACGTCCGCGACATCAGCCGCGACTTCCACGAGATCGTCGCCGCTCGCGAGCGCGCGCACCTCCGGCGTCGGCCGCCTGCCGACGATGATCAGCCGCGCGCCGGGCACGGCTCGTCGCACCCGCGGCAGAACGGTCTTCGCGAGGAACGCCGCCGCCATCGCGTTCGGCGGCCACTGCAGCGATCCGACATAGAGCAGCGTTGGAGCGGAGTCGCCGCGCCGACGCCAGGCCGTCTCGAAGGCGGCGCAGTCGACGCCGTTCGGCACGAGGGCGACGCGCGCCGCGCCGATCGACGTGAAATACCGCGCGTCGTCGTCCGAGACGGCGAGGATCGCGTGCGCGATGCGCGCGGCCAGCCGCTCCTTCGAGGCCAGCAGGGAGCCTTCGCGCGCCAGGTATCGGCGCCGGAGCGCGCCGCCCGATTCGGCGGACGCGCGGCGCGCCAGCTGCGAATACACGTTGTGCATGTCGACGACGACGGTCGCGCCGGGTGCGGCGTCGGCATACACGAGCGAGTCGAGGTGATCGAGATAGAGAACGTCGGGCTTGAGCTTCGCCGCTTCGGCGGCGAGCGCCCGCGTCACGGCCGTCCGGCGGTGGCGCGCGAACAGGACGTACGGCTGGCCGCTCGCGGCCGCGGCGGCGGCCTTCATCGCTTCCGACACCACGCGGCGCGGCGGCACGCGCACGAAGACCGGCGTGATTCCAGCGCGAGTCAGCGCCTCACGCGCGGCCGCGTCGCGATCGCCCGTCGACGGCACGACGAGTCGAACGGCGAACCGGCCCGCCAGCGCGCGCAGCACGTGAAACGTGCGGAGCGCGCCGCCGGAATCGGCCGGCCACGGGACGTGGCTCGTGACGGCGAGGATCGACGGGGGCACACGTCGAGCGCCCCCGAATTGCGTGTTTGGCAAAGGATGCTTGCGAGGCTTTAGCAATTCCGGCGCCGCGGTGGCGCGCGGAAGTTCGCCCACAGCACGGGCGTTGTCACGTGCCGCAGGGCCGTCCGGCTGACAAAAGTCTGCCGGATGGCAGACTTCCCGCGCCTTCCTCCCAAGGTTCCGGCGGGGCGCAGCGCCGCCACATGGCGGTGACTTTGCTCTCTCGAGTCGACTCAGCGCGACTCGATGATTCGCACCCTGTTCATCTGCGCCATCATGGTGCCCGGCTTCGTCGCGGCGCTCAGCAGCCGCTACGCCGCGCTCCTGCTGTACCTGTGGTTCGCGCTGTTTCGACCGCAGGACTGGCTCTGGATCGACATCACGAAGCTGCGCGTCTCGCTGGTCCTCGGGCTCGTGCTGATCGGTCCGGCGCTCGTCACCGGCCTGTTCCCGAACGTCACGCATCCGCTGAGCGTCGGAATGCTCGCGTTTCTCGCGACGACGCTCATCGCGCAGGTCGGCGCGATTCAGCCGGCGACCGGCTGGGTGTGGATCGATTTCCTGACGCGGCTGCTGCTCGCCTGCCTGCTCCTCGTCACGCTCGCGTCGGAGTCGAAGCGCCTGGCCGGCGTGCTCGCGGTGATCGCGGGATCGATGGGGTTCCACGCGGCGAAAGCCGGGCTCGCGTTCATCCTCGGCGGCGGCATACGGTTCGCCGACGGTCTCGCGGGCGCATTCTTCGACAACAACGGCTACGCGCTCGGCACCGTCATGCTCATGCCGCTGCTGCTGGCCACGGCGCAGAACATCGACGTGATCTACAGCGGCCGCTTCGCCGCCTGGATTGCCCGCGGCTTCTACGTGTCCGTCCCGCTCTGCGCGTTTGCCGTCATCGGCACGTATTCGCGCGGCGGCTTTCTCGCGCTGGCCGCGGCGTCGATCGCCTTCGTGGTGCTGCAGCGGCGGCGGACGACGGCCGTCGTCGCGCTGACGGTCATTACGGCGATCGCGTTAGCGTTCGTGCCGATTCCGCACAGTTACGTGGATCGCCTGCAGACCATTCAGACCTACGAGCAGGTGGGCGACGAATCGGCGATGAGCCGCACGCACTTCTGGCGCGTCGGCATCCGGATGGGCCTCGAGCATCCACTCGGCATCGGCGTGCGGCAGTACGAGGCCGCCTACGATCGGTACGACACGCTGTACGGCCGCTACGGGCGTCACCGCGCGGTCCACAGCTCGCACGTCCAGGTCTTCGCCGAGCTCGGATTCGTCGGCCTCGCCGTGTGGATCGGGTTGTTCGTGTACGCGTTCCACGCCTGCCTGCGCGTCCGTCGGTTGTCTCGCCTCGACCACCTGGACCCGCGGCTGGCGAATTTCCTGTTTACGGCCGCCAATGGCCTCCTCGTGTCGATGGTCGCGTTTCTCGTCGCGGGCGCGTTTCTGAGCGCGGCACTCAACGACGTGACCTGGCTGACCTTCGCGATGATCGCCGCGCTCGACCGGACCGCGGCGACCGAGTCGGCGGCGACGCCGGCGCCGGCGCCTGCGCGGAGAAGCGTCCCGCTGGCGTTTCGCGTGGTCGATGCGTATGCGCCGATGCGCGGAGGGACCGCGTGAACGCCGTGGCAGGTGCGGCGGCCGTCGCTCGCGTCAGACCCGCAGCCGCCGCGCGGACGCGTCTGCTGCAGGTCGTCCTCAGCCTGTCGCCCGGCGGAACCGAGCATCTCGTCGTCGAGATGTGCCGGCGGCTGCCGCCGGAGTTCGAGGTGTCGGTCTGCTGTCTCGACGAGGAGGGCGCGTGGGCGGCCGAGCTGCGGCGCGCCGGCGTCGAGGTGACCGCGCTTCGCCGCGGCCCCGGCATCCGCCCGGTGCTCGGATGGCGAATCGCGCAACTCGCTGCCCAGCGAAACATCGACCTGCTGCACTGCCATCAGTATTCGCCCTTCGTATACGGGCGGCTGGCGATGTTGCGGAACCGGCGGCTGCAGATGGTCTACACCGAACACGGGCGGTTGTCGGACGCGCCGCCGTCGTGGAAGCGCCGGCTCGCGAATCCCGTCCTGAGCCGATTCGACGGCGCCATCGTGGCGGTATCGGATGAGCTGCGCAGGTACATGTTCGATGCGCGGTTTCCGCTCGGAGGCGTGTCGGTCATCCACAACGGGATCGATCCGCAACGCCTGCCGACCGCCGACGATCGCGTCTGCGCGCGGCGTCGGCTGGAGCTCGGCGACGGCGACATCGTCGCGATGACGGTCGCGCGGCTCGACCCCGTCAAGGATCTGATCACCTTGCTCGACGCCTTCGCGATTGTGCGGCGCTGCGTACCCGCAGCGCGGCTGGTTGTCGTCGGCGACGGCCCCGAGCGCGCCCGGCTGGCGGAGCGGTCGGCGCGCCCCGACCTCGCCGGAGCGGTGCGTGTAGTCGGCTTCCGGTCCGACGTTCGCCAGCTGCTGGCGGCTGCGGACCTGTACGTCTGCAGCTCGATCAGCGAAGGGATCTCGATCACGATTCTCGAGGCGATGGCGGCCGGACTGCCGATCGTCGCAACGCGCGTCGGGGGAACGCCTGAGATTCTCTCCGCGGGCTGCGGCGTCCTCGTGCCGGGCCGCAACAGCCACGAGCTCGCGGCGGCAGTGGGCGCGCTCGCCGTCGACGAACGCCGGCGCGCGGCTCTGGGCGCTGCCGCGCGGCGCCGCCTGGAATCGGCGTTCACGATCGACCGGATGGTCGACGACTACTCGCGGCTGTATCGCCGCGTGCTGAGCTGATCGTATGTGCGGGATATGCGGCATCGTCGCTCGTGACGGCGTTCTGCGGCCGGAGCTCCGCGCGGCGGTGCCGGCGATGGCGTCGGCCATCGCGCACCGCGGCCCGGACGGTCAGGGCGTGTTCGCGGACGAGGTCGCCGCGCTCGGCCATCGGCGCCTTGCGATCATCGATCGCTCCGGCGGCCACCAGCCGATGTCCAACGAGGACGGCTCGTGCTGGATCGTCTTCAACGGCGAGGTCTACAACCACAAGGACCTGCGTCGAGAGCTGATCGCGCGCGGTCACGTCTTCCGCACGACCTCCGACACCGAAGCCATTCTGCACGCGTACGAGGAATACGGCGCCGGCTGCGTCGCCCGGCTCGAAGGGATGTTCGCGTTTGCCGTGTACGACGCGCGGACGCGCGAGCTGCTGCTCGCGCGGGATCGTCTCGGCAAGAAGCCGCTGTTCTACGCGACGTTCGACGGCGCGCTGCACTTCGCCAGCGAGATCAAGTCGCTGCGGGCGAGTCCGGCGTGGGATCCGGCGCTCGATCTCGCCGAGCTCGAAGGGTACCTCGCGCTCGGCTACTTCCTGGCGCCGGGCACGCCGTATCGACACGTGCGCAAGCTGCGTCCCGGGCACTGGCTGCGCATGCGCGGCGGCCGGATCGAGGAGCGGCAGTACTGGGACGTCGAGCGGTTCGACGATCACCGGACGACGGGGGCGGCGCTCGAGGACGAGGTCGCGCAGGCGCTGCGAGTCGCCGTCGGCGATCGGCTCGAGAGCGAAGTACCGCTCGGCGCGTTTCTGTCCGGCGGCGTCGACTCGGGGCTGGTCGTCTCGTTCATGGCCGAGGCGCTCGGCCCTGGCGTGACCACGACGTCCGTCGGATTCGGCGATTCGGCGCACAACGAGCTGCCGGCCGCCGGCCTGACTGCTGCGCGGTACGGGACGCGCCACCACGTCGAGATCGTCGAGCCGAACGTCGATCGCGTGCTCCACGCCGTCGTCGACGGTTTCGACGAGCCGTTCGCGGACGCGTCGGCGGTGCCGACGTACCACGTTGCGGCGATGGCGCGCCGCCACGTGACGGTCGTCCTCAGCGGCGACGGCGGCGACGAGACGTTCGGCGGATACAGCTTCCGCTACGCGCCGCACGCGGTGGAGTCGGTCGTCCGCGGCCTGCTGCCGGGCGCACGCGGACGGCGCGCGGCGGCGTGGCTCGGCGAGAACTGGCCGCGATCCCGGCGAACGCCGCGCTGTCTGCGGTGGGGCACGCTGCTCGAGAACATCGCCCGCGACGCGCCGGCGGCGTACTTCGCCGATCTGTGCGCGGTGAAGCCGCACGACGCGCGCCGACTGCTGGGCATGACGCCGCTGCGCGATCCGCGCGAAAGCTGCGTCTACGATGCGGTCACCGAGCCGTACCGCCGCTGTCCGTCGCGCAGTCCGGTGCAGCGGGCGCAGTACGCGGATCTGAAGATCTACCTCGCGAACGACGTCCTCGTGAAGGTCGATCGCATGACGATGCAGCATGGCCTCGAGGTGCGTTGCCCGCTGCTCGACCACAGGATTGTGGAGCTGGCGTTCGCCATCCCGGCGGCCCGCAAGATGCCCGGCCTGCGATCGAAGCACCTCCTGCGCCAGCTCGCGCGACGACGGCTGCCGCGCGAGGTCGCCGAAGGCGCCAAGCATGGATTCTCGGCGCCGGTGGCGGAGTGGATCGCCGGACCGTGCGCGCGCCTGTTCGAGTCCGACGTGCTGGGACCATATTCGCGCGTGCGCGATCTGGTCGACACGCTCCACGTCAAGCGACTCTTCGACGATCACCGCGCCAGGCGCCGCGACCACGGGACGGCGCTCTGGTCGATCTGGATGCTGGCGCGCTGGTGCGAGTACGGCCTCGCGGGGACGTTCCTTGCGCCGCGCTTCGTCGCGCCGCTGCACCACGGCTATCGACCGGTCGCCGCCGGCTGTCCCCAACTGACGGAGAGACTGACATGACGACGTCGCCGAACCTCGTCGGCGCTGCAGACGCGAAGCACGACGTTGAGCGCTACGAGCGGGAACGGAGCGCCCACAACAAGTACTTCAGCGAGCACACGCGCCTGAGCGCGGACAAGTTCTATCGGGTCGTCCATCAGAGCCGCAAGATGTACGAAGGCGTGCTCTTCTCGCGATGCCGCGGCGGCCATACGCTCGAGTACGGCTGCGGAACCGGAAGCCACTCCACGTTCATGGCCCGCCAGGGAGCGGCGCGCGTCGTCGGCATCGACATTTCCGACTTCGCGATCGGCAAAGCGCGCGACGAGGCCGCGCGGCTCGGCCTGCAGGCCGAGTACTTCGTGATGAACGCGGAGCACCTTGAGTTCAACGACAATTCCTTCGATCTGATCTGCGGCACGGCGATCCTGCATCACCTCGACCTGCCGCGCGCCTACGGCGAGCTCGCGCGCGTGCTGAAGCCGGGCGGCGTGGCGGTTTTCCTCGAGCCGCTCGGCCACAACCCGCTGATCAATCTGTATCGGCGCGCGACGCCGCAGCTACGCACGGTCGACGAGCACCCGCTGCTGATGCGCGATCTGTCGCTGGCGCGCCGGTACTTCGATTCGGTCCGGCCGCATTTCTTCGTGCTCCAGTCTCTCGCGGCGGTGCCGTTCCGCGACCGGCCGTATTTCCGCCGGTTGCTCGGCGTGCTCGAGAGCGCCGACGCGGCGGTGTTCCGGTTGCTTCCGTGCGTGAGGCGATACGCCTGGCAGGTCGTCCTCGCCCTCGAGCGGCCGGTCAAGCAGACCGTCGTCGTCGAGCGATCAGGGGACGCGGAAGAAGTAATCTGACGCCGTGGCGAGCTGATCCATCCATCGCAGGAGCACGCGGCGGAGCGCCGCGCGCCGATCGATCCCCGCGGCACGGTTGATGCGCCACAACAGATGATGCATCAGCAGCGGTCCGGCGAGATGGCGGCTCACGCCTTCATCGGCGCACGCGCGGTCGAGACAGCTCGCGATGCAGTCCGAGATCGACAGCGGACAGCGCTCTTCCTGCGACAGCGGCACTGACAGCGCGAGGCCGAATGCGTCGTGCAGCGGCACCAGCGTCTCGCCGAACTCCTCGAAATCGACGATCGCAAGCGATTCGGGGGAGACGAGGAGATTGTTCAGCGAAAAGTCGCCGTGCTGACGGCATGCTGGCAGCGGCCCGGCTGCGGCGGCGACGCGCCGCCACTCGTCGAGCCGGCGCCGCGCCGCGGAGATGAGGGGCGTTCCGCTGCGTTCGCATCGCGCCGCTTGCTTTCCGAGCTCGGCGGCGAGGTCGACGGTCTGCGTCCAGCCGTCGATGGTCCGCGTCGCCTGATGCAGCGCGATCATCGCGCCGGTCGCTCGCGCCAGCAGCAGGCGCCACGCCTCGGCGCTGCGGATGTCATCGGCAAGCCGGAACCAGGGCTTGCCCGGCAGGCCGGCCTGGATGTGGACGTGCAGACCGCCGCGCCATGCCGCGCAGCAGAGTGAGGCCGGCACGGCGAACGGCGCCCGCGCGTGCAGCGCCGACAGGATGACGTGAGCCTGCGCCAGGCGCGCCTCGTCTCCGAATTCCACGACGCACGCCGGCCGGCGCGCGTTGTCGTCGAAGACCAGGTATTTGGGCCGCGTCGTGCAGACGCACGCGACGCTCGGCCGTCCGCTCCGCAGAAGCCCTGGCAGCAGCCGATCGACGATCGCGGGCACCTGGTCCATCATGCTGCCCGGACCGATGACCAGGCCGCCGAGCGCGGGGTCGCAGCCGACCCAGCGCGCGGCGGCGTGACGCAGGCGGACGGCGGAGCCGCGAGGCCGGAGGCAGCGGTCGGCATACTGCGACGCCGCGCTGTTCAGTTGATACACGCATGCCGGCGCCTCGAGCAGTGGATCGATGCCGTAGACAGTGGCTGCGCCGGCCTTCGCGAGCGTCCGGCGCGCACGCGACACCCGCAGCGGCAGCGTCGCGAGCCTGAGCGCGCGGCGCACGCGCGAACCATCCAGCGGCACGGCGTACGCGACCGGCTCGTCGCGCGAGAATTTTCTTGCGGCGTCGCGCAGCACCTCGAGGCCGAACGCAAGGACCTGATCGTCCACGACGACGCTGGCCCCGGCGTGCGCCGAGGCGAACGCCTGTCGAGGAAACAGCATCTCGATCAGCTTGTCGGGCACGTCAGCCTCTGGCGCCTGCGACGATGGCTCGGGAAACCGGTTGAGGACCGCTGCGCATCAATCGGCGATAGAGAGACACGTACTCGCTTGCGGTCACATCGGGCCGGCACTCCTGCTCGACGTGCCGGCGTGCGGCCGCGCCAAGCGATCCGCGCAGCGACGACGATTCGACGAGCCGATCGAGTGCGGCGGCCAGACTGACCGGATCCGCCGGCGGCACGAGCAGGCCGGCCGCGCCGTGGTTGACGAGCGACGGGATGCCGCCGACGTGGCTGGCGACGACCGGAATTCCGAGCGACATCGCCTCGATGATGACGCGCGGCCGCGCCTCGCCGAGCGACGGCAGCACGAGAATGTCGGCCGTCTTCAGGACGGCGCCGACGTCGCCGCGATGGCCGTCGAAGTGAATCCGGTCGATCACGCCCAGGTCCCGCGCCAGATCGCGGATCCGCTGCGGGTAGCCCGGTTGCCGCCAATCGCCACCGATGAGCAGCAGCTCTGCACGTCCCCGAAGACGAGCGAACGCCTCGACGAGCACGTGGAGGCCCTTCCGCTCGACGAGCTGCCCGAGGAACACGATGCGAGTGGCACCGGCAGTCTTCGGCGGCAGCGGACGCTCGAGAGTCGTCGTCATGCGCACGCGCTCGGGACGGAACAGATCGCCCGTGACGACGACGCGATCCGCCAGCGGCGACGCGAGGAGGTCGTCGGCGTGCGCGCGGCAGTTGGCGACGTATGCACCGACCCAGCGATTCGCAGGGTTGTCCGCGACGAACGGGCCCGCGCGGGCGACGACGGGGATGCCCGCCAGGTGCGCGGCGCACCCGAGCGCCGGCCCATAGCCGGCGTAATTGAGGTGCACGACATCCGGCCGTCGTCGTCGCAGCCGGACCAGCCACCGCGCGACGTCGAGGCCGTAGATCGGCAGGCCGCGGCGCGAGAACTCGCGGCTCTGCGCGCGCAGCACGTTCGCGCCGCGGCGCGCCGCTTCCTCGCACAACGCATCGGTCAACGGACCGCACAGCGTGAGCTGCGCGCCGAGCGGCGCGGTCAATTGCGCGAGATCGAGCGCATCGTTGACGGCGCCGATGCGCAGATCGCTGCTGTTCAGCTCGATCAGCACGCGCACGACCGGCGGCGGCGCGGTGGGAGTCACAGGGCGACTTCGCGGCGGAGAAGGCGCGATTCCGAGATCATCCCGCGCAGTCGAAAGTGTTCGCGGAGGGCAGCGAGCGCCCGGCGGCGATCCCGGCCCACGGCAAATACCGCGTAGCGGAGCGTGTGCCGAATCAGCAGCACGAGCATCCACCGCGGAATCCCGCAGACGAGCACACCCGACACACCATCGCGACGCACCAGCATGCGGCCGCGGCCCGCCGAGAACTTCAACAGGTACTCCAGCTTCATCCGCGAGGGATCGACGAAATGAAGCAGCGTCATCGTGGGGCACCAGACGATCAGGCCACCGTGCCGGCGGATCAATCTCATGAAGGCCGCCTCGTCGCCCGCCTTGCCGGGATCGACGTGCGTCGGCCCGAACCGCGGGTCGAATCTCAGCGATTCGATGTGCGACATGCGAAAGGCCATGTTCACGCCGTACACCGAGTCGATCAGCTCGTCGGCGAGCGGTTGTTCCTCCCGGGCGATGTTGACGCTGCAGAACCCGCGCTTCAGCTCGGGAAAGACGTCCGCGAGCAGCGGGTCGGGCAGCGCCGGAAACCAGGGCTCCACCGGACCGACGAACGCCGCTGCCTCGGGATGCCGACGGGCCGCAGCGGCGAGCGCCGCTATCCACGTCGGGCTGACCAGCACGTCGTCATCGGTGAACACGAGCAAATCGGCATCGGTCGACGCGATCGCCCGATTGCGGGCGTTGCACAATCCCGGCATCGGCTCCATCACCGTTCGAATCGGCAGCCGCGACCCGAACGACTCGATCACCTGCTGCGTCGCATCGCTGCAGTTGTTGTCGACGACGAGGATGTCCCAGGTGACCCAGTCGGGAATGTCCAGCGCCACCATGTGCTCCAGCGTTTGTTTCAGGAGCTCGCAACGGTTCCACGTACAAATCGCGATTGTGATCTTCATCATCAGTGCCTGTTGGAAATGCCGGTTGCCAGGACGCGTGGCAGATCGTCCCGACCATTGACGGCGGAGGGTGTTCGCGTCGTCGTGATCCAGCGGCGAAGCACGGTACCGGTTGACCCGCACCGGACCAGCAAGTACTTCAAGATCGTGCGCGGCATCCACGGCGCGCACCGCAGCGCCGCGCCGTACCAGAGTCGCCCGGCCTCGGCATCCGAAGCGTCGTAGCACGCGTCGCCGGCGGCGGCGAACACGGCCGCCCGCGTTCGGACACGATCGGCGGCGCTCGCGCAGTATCGCTGCAGCAACCGCTCGAGCTCGGCGAGCGTCATCCGCACCGGCCAGCCGCCGTCGCCGGTCTGGACCAGACGTTTGGCGCAATCGTAGGTTTGCTGGGTACGGCATTCGCGCGACAGCCCTTGCAGTCCGGCCTCATCGAAGAGGCGCTCCATGCGCCACCGAACGGCGAGCTCGTCGGCGACGAGCGGGACGCGGCGCCGCTCGAAGTCCTTCGACATGTTGTTGTCATGCTGCCGATAGACGACCGCCGGCTCGGCAACGTAGGCGACGTCGGCCGAGAGTGCGAAGCGACACCACAGATACCAATCGCCGGCGTGGGGCAGGTCCAGTGGAAAACAGCCTGCGTCGATGTAGCAGGCCTTTCGAGCCAGCGCGCCCGAGGCGGGCACGCAGTTCGCGCGCAGCAGGATCGGGAGGAAGTCGTGGCCCGGGCGAATCCAGTCGCTTGGGCCGTGAGATGCAGCCACGCGCTGCGTTCCTGCCGAATCCAACTTGATCGCGGGGGAGAAGACGAACCCGACCGATGGGTGCGCGTCCAGCACGCGGACGTACCGCTCGAGCGCACCCGATGCGATCAGGTAGTCATCGGCCGAGACGAGCCAGATGTACTTTCCACGCGCCATCCGGATGCCGGCGTTGTAGTTTCGAAGATGCCCGACGTTTTCGCGCTGCCGAACGTGCCTGACTCGTGGATCGGTGATCGACCTCGCGACCGCCGCCGTATCGTCAGGCGAGCAGTCATCCATGATCAGGACTTCGAAATCGCCGTACGACTGCGACAGGATCGAGTCGACGCACTGCTGCAGCAGGTGGGCGAGGCGATAACACGGCACGACGAAGCTGACTTGTGGCGACATCTCAGTATGCGAGCCGAAGGCGCAGTCGATCCGGAGCAGCCAGGACCGGATAGATGGCGAGAAACACCGGCATGTGCGCGAGGAAGATGAGCAGCGAGTTCCGCGAGACGAACCTCACGACAGCCCCTCACGCCGCCGTCAGCTCGCCGATGTAGGCGACGAGCGAGGCCACCGAGCGGAATGCGCTGCGCTGCCACGAGACCGCCCGATCGTCGCTCAGGACGACCGTGCAGCCGGCAGCCTGCAATCCATCTTCGATGTCGAGGAGCAGAGCGACCAGACCGAGCGAATCGAGCGGGCTGCCGGGGCCGAAGATCGCCGCCTCCGGCGCGACGACCAGCTGCGCGTCCCGATGTCTCGCGAGATTCGCCGCCTGCATCGCCTGCAGCACGACCTGCTGAATCGCGTCAGGGCTCAGACGTCGAGCGTCGGGGCGAGCGGCGGGCGGCGTCATGGCAATCGGTGTTCCTCTTCGATGGCGTGCTCGAGGCACGCGGCCACCCGCTGCTGATCGGACTGCGTCATATCGCTGAAGAGCGGCAGAATGAGCCCGTCTGCGGCGATGGCCTCGCTCTCCGCAAGGACTTCGTGCGCGATGCGGGAACCGAGGCCGGTCTCTGCCCCGGCGCAGCGCCAGGGCTCGCGTCGATACGCCGGCTCCTGGTGCGCGCACATCACGCCTCGCCGCGTCGAGATGCCCTCGTCGAGCATGCGCTGCATGACGCGCTGCTGATCGCGTCCGTCGGGCAGACGGACGCAGTAGCTTTGCCAGTTGCTGCGCGCCCACTCCGGCTCG
>Ga0114129_10006329_pt1 | contig 16791 bp, 18 predicted proteins | sample RhiMetdeltSRZDD1_FD_80071 | JGI IMG/M metagenome (GOLD analysis project Ga0114129, IMG submission 80071) | Populus rhizosphere microbial communities from Tennessee, USA - Rhizosphere MetaG P. deltoides SRZDD1 (version 2) (version 2) | ecosystem: Host-associated > Plants > Roots > Rhizosphere >... | reverse complement strand
GCCGCCTGACCACGACCATCGCCGACGCCGACACCTGGCTGTCATCGCTCGACGTGTTCGGCGTGCTCAGCGAGCGCGCCGTCGTGCTCGACAACATGAGCGTCGAGCAGAACCTGACGATGCCCCTGACGCTGGCGCTTCACGATGTGGATACGGCCGTGCGTGCAAAGGTGGAATCGATTGCCACGGAGGTCGGGTTGCCCCGCGGGGATCTGGCCAAGCCGGTCGGCGCGTTGAGCTCGTCGGGCCGGTTGCGCGTGCGGCTCGGGCGCGCGCTCGCGCCGGGTCCGCGCATCATCCTCGCCGAACATCCCAACGCGCTGGTCGAGCCCGCGGACGTCGCAGCCTTCGGCGCCGATTACGCGCGCATCGTGTCGACGCGGGGTCTCGCCAGCGTCGTGCTCACGGCCGACCAGGGATTTGCGGCCGCGGTCGCGCCGCGAATCCTCACCCTCCAGCCGGCGACGGGCGAGCTGAAACCGTCATCCGGATGGCGAAGACTGTTCAGATAGGCGGACCTGAACGTTTCAGTCAGGCGGACCTGAAGGTCCGCCTCTACTTGTAATTCGAAAGTAAGAGGCCGACCTTCAGGTCGGCCGTGGGCTCGTAATTCGAACGTAGCGGCCGACCTTCAGGTCGGCCTTGGGCTCGTAATTCAAACGTAGCGGCCGACCTTCAGGTCGGCCTTGGGCTCGTAATTCAAACGTAGCGGCCGACCTTCATTCAAACGTAGCGGCCGACCTTCAGGTCGGCCGTGGGCGTGGAACGGAGTTTGATGGGATATCCCGGGGCCGTCTGCCGACGGCCGCGGAGGTACGGCGACGTGGCGAACGGGACGATTAAACGGTTGGTCAGGGACCGCGGATTCGGGTTCATCCGTGATGACGGTGGCCAGGAGTGGTTCTTCCACCGCAGCTCAGTGAAGTCGGGCGCGTTCGAGCAGCTCAACGAAGGTCAGCGCGTCAGTTTCGACGAAGAACCGTCTGCAAAAGGTCCGCGCGCGGGCAACATTCGCTCCGAGGCTTGACCGCAGAGGCGGCCCGCTCGAAGGGCGCCTGCTCTCACGCTCCGAGGCCGAGCTCGTAGGCGACGAGTCTGCCTCCCTCGCTCAGCACCCACCGCCAGTCGTTGCGGCTGGTCCACCAGCGATCCGGGTTTACATCGTCGTAGCGGGTTCCGTGCATCTGCACGTCTACACCGGCGCCGCGAAACTCGCGGCGCAGAGCGAAGCCTGCGCGTCGCAGGTGGTACTTCGAGGTGACGACGATCATCCGACGCCACCCGTGCGTGACGGCAAGCGCGCGCAGCGTCTGCGCCTCCTGTGCCGTATTGTCGTGAGTCCTGTCCGATAGAACAATCGCACCGGGCGGCACCCCGAGCTTCACCAGCGCGTCGCCCGCGCGATCGGCATCGCCCTGGAAGGTCACGCCGCGCGCGGCGAGCACCGCGAACGACTTTTCCGGAAGGGGGCGCGAGAGCACGATGCGCGGCGCATACCCGCGGGCGTACAGATCCGCAGCTTCCAGCGCACGATCCATCCTCGTGCCCGCGAGCACCGCAATCGCGTCCGCCTTGCCGATGTCATCCTCTTTGGCCAGGAAGCGGCCGGCGTTGTCGAACGCGTACGCCAGCAGCGCCAGCGTGATGATGGCGGCAACGACGATGAACGTGCTGGCGCGGGTGAAACGGATGCGAGAACCTGTGGGCGGCAAAACGCGTCTTCAGGTCCCGGCCCCGCCGGGGGCCGGGCTGTAGGTTGACTTACCCTTCGATCAGTCGAACGTCTCCGGCGCGGGGGCCCTTCGTTGAGTCCTCAGCGGTGAATTCGACCCGCTGACCCTCACGCAGCAACTCGAAAACGGCGCCCCGGACGGCGCTCCGATGGAAGAAATGCTCGATGCCGCCCTCATCGCGGATGAACCCGAACCCTTTGTCGATGAGGAGACGTGCAATGGTCCCGGTCGGCATAGCCGTGTCCTCCGATGCGCGAAATGCCTGGATAATCCCAGGCGCTTCGAGGACCGCTCTATGAGCGGACTATGAAGCCACGTTGGAGGAACAGCGGCCCCGATTGCGCTCGGCGTAAGCTCGGCAAGTGTAGGAAGTGAGGCCACCGAAGTCAAGGAAAGCCGAACTCCTTCGCAGTCTGTGAGTTGATAGCATCCCGGTGCTAGGCTCATCGCGATGCGTTCGCCATTTTTGTCGGTTGTCATTCCAGCCTTCAACGAGGAGGCACGCATCGGCCGCACGATCAGCGAGGTCCTGGCGGAGCTGGAACGCCTGGCGCTCGATGCCGAAGTGATCGTCGCCGACGACGGCAGCACCGACCTGACGGCGTCCCTCGTGAACGAGGCGGCGCGCGCCGACTCGAGGGTGACGCTCCTTCGCGGCGACCATGCGGGAAAAGGGGCCACGGTGCGGCGCGGCATGCTGGCGGCGCGCGGCGCGTGGAGGTTTCTCGCGGACGCCGACCTGTCGATGCCCATCTCCGAGCTCGGCAGATTTCTCGACGCCGCGCAGCGCGGTGACGGAGACATCCTGGTGGGATCGCGGGAAGCGGCAGGCGCGCGGCGTGTCGGCGAGCCGTGGGTACGTCACGCCATCGGCCGCCTGTTCAACTGGATGGTCAAGGTCATCGTCCTGCGCGGGATCGACGACACGCAGTGCGGCTTCAAGCTGTTCAGCGCCCGTGCGGCGGACGCGTTGTTCCCGCTGCAGCAGCTCGACGGCTTCGGCTTCGACGTCGAGATTCTCTTTCTCGCGCGGCGCGCGGGTTTCGCGATCGACGAGATTCCCGTCTCGTGGGTGTACGGCCGCGAGAGCAAGGTCAATCTCGCGTCGGGCGCACGCGGATTCGTGGACCTGGTCGCGGTGCGGTGGAATCAGCTGCGAGGCGTTTATCCGCCACGCGCGGCGGCTGTCACGCCAGCTGCGCCGGCTGGCCGTGGGCGATCGACGTGACGCTCTGACGCCGCTGCTCGAAGAGCTGCTTCCAGAAGAACCCGTTCTGGAACGCAACGAGGTACACCATCAGCCGGGCGCGTGAAAATGCGCCGCCGGCCGCGCCCAGCTCCGCCGTCAGCGTCAGCAGCGGAATGAACACGATGGGCGACGCGAAGATCGGCATCAGAAACGTGAGTGTGTCGAAGGTCGTCGACTCGCCCCGCGTCTTGCGTTCGGCAATCGAATAGCCGTACTCGGCCGCCATCCCGAGCAGCATCGAGGCGTAGCAGATGATCATCGAGGCGGTTTCATCCAGCGATCCCATGTGGTCGACCCGGCCGGGCCGCAGCAGGAACAGGATGCCGCCCGCCGCGATGAGCGTCATCACCCTCGGAACGAGGCGCGCCTCCTTGCTGCGCGTGGCGATTCGATACAGCAGCTCGCCGGCAATGGCCGCGAGGGAGATGCTCAGAACGAATGCGAGGGTCGCCGACATGATCGCCTCCTGGACTATTTCGCCCTGGTGAACACGAACTCGCCCTTGCTGACCACCCGATCGAGATCCTTGAACAACGGCGTCACGCTCGTGCCGAGGACCGACTGGGCTTCCGCCGACACATAGGTGCGCACCCACGGGTACAGCTCGCGCGCGGTGACGAAGCCGTCCTTGTCGACGTCGGCGCGTCCCTGGAGTCCCTGGATGATCGCGGACGTGAACAGTCCGCCGCCCCATTTGTCGCCCATCGGCACGCGCTGGTTCTCGTCGCCGGCCATCATCAGATACCGTCCCGGATCCTTCGCCAGCTGGTAGAGCGCAGCCGGATCGGCAGGGCGAGGGGTCGTCGCGTCGCCGCCACCCATCATCTGCACGTCGCGAACGCCGAGCGCCAGGCCGCTGAAGCAGGACTCGAGCAACACGAGCAGGTGCTTGGCCGGCACGCGCTGCGTCCAGGCCACGAATTCGTCCATCCGGACGGTGTTCTCGCTGTTTGCCTCGCCGTTGCGCGCGTCGATCAGCGCGAGATAGCCGCGCGGTCTCCCGCCTTCGTCGCGCCGGAACCCGTGACCCGCGAAAAACACCAGCAGCCGATCGTCGGGAGTGATGGTGGTGTTCTCGAAGAACGCCTGCGGCGAGCGGATATTGGCCGCCGTGAGCTTGTCGTTCTCGACACGCACGACCGTGAAACCGAGAGCGCGGAGCGCGGTTGACAGACGGTTGAGGTCGTCCTTGACGCGTGGCAGTGGGTCCATCCGCTTATAGTCGGACACACCCATCAGCAGCGCGTAGCTCGATCGGAAGGGCGGTGGCCCGTTGACGATCTCGCGGACGATGTCCTTGAGGCTCCGGGTGCCCGCCAATCCTTCGAACGCCTTGAACGAGTCGCGCCAGAGACTCGTGGCCTCTTTATCCGGCGACATCACCTGAAAGTCGTTCGTCGGAAGGATCCTCGGCGCGGCGTTGATCATCCCGAGTGCGAGAAAGCTCGTGAAGGGCACCGCCGGCGGCCGCATGAAGAAGACGTAGCCGCGCTTCTGCTGCCCCGGCTGGATCATCCCGTTCCGAAGGATCCGCGAGAACGGATCGATGTTCGAGAACCGATCGGTCTGGCCGCCGACAAACGAGAGGAACTCGTTGTAATGCCCCTCGCTCATCAGCGTGCTGCGCGCCGTTGCGGGATCGACCGGCAGGAGTCGCGTGAGGCCGGTGGCACCGCCCAGATCCAGGATGAGATCCTGATAGTCCACCGTGAGCGGGCGGCTCGATCTGTTCCTCACCGCGAGGTCCATCGGAATGACGCGGCTGCCGGCCAGCCGCCGATCGATGTCAACCGGGTCGTGGTACACCGCGTCGACCTCGAGGTCGTTGTTCGCGCCGAGAAAGACTTTCGTTTCGAATCGCGTCTGTGCCTCGGATCTCGCCGCGCCGCACACGGACACGCCGAATGCGAGAGCGGTGACCACGACGCCGCGGAAAGCGCGATGGCCGCTCACCAGTCGAAGTTCCCCTGGAAGAACAGCGAATGCCCGTGCAGCGAGGCATTGGAATACCGCTGGTAGCCCACGTTGATGGTCGGCAGCCCGAGGCTGTAGGAGAACCCCGTGGAAAGCAGCCACGAATCGAGGCGTTGGTCGCGAAGCGACAGCGGGCTGTTCTCGAGGAGCTTGACGATGACCCGCGTTCGCCGCGACGTGTCCAGGCTGGTCGTGCCTCCGAACGTGAAGTCGTAGAGCAGCCCGCGGTCATTGATCGCGTTCGCGAGGAAGCGCAGGTCGTCGCTGGCATCGAAGATGCCGCCCGGCACCCAGCTCTTCGAACCCTGCACCATGGCGCCGCCGCCGACGCGGACGCGGCCGAGGTCCTTGAAGCCCGACCCCCATCCGCCGCCGCCGAACTCCAGCGAGCCGATGTCCAGCGCATTCGACCTGGAATACAGGAACCCTCCGCGTGCGGTTCCACCGACGCGCCAGAGCACGTTTCGATCGATCTCGATGAACGGGTGATAGTCGACCGACACCGCGGTCGCGCTGCTGGTGTAGAACTCTTGCTGGCGGGCGAAGCGCGCCTGCACGGCAAGCGTTTTCGTGATGCCGAACAGCCCCTGCCACGCCCATCCCGAATCGCCGGGCCGACGATCCTCGCGCCGGAGCCATTCGAATTCGGCGAGCCCGCCGGCGATCGCGCGGCCGCCCTGGCTCTGCTGCCGCACATCTTCCGTGTCGAGCACGGTGGTCAGCAGCTGCTGCTGGGCGCTCATCTCGCCCGGCGCGCGACCGAGCACAGTGGCGCCGAGGCTTCCGGGGAACAGGATGCGGAGCAGCTCGCCGGCGACCGTCTCGTCGCGCGTCCACTGTTCGAAGCTGCCCTGTGTGCCGCCGCAGGCCGCCGCGCCGGCCGCCGTGCGCGGTCCGCGGAAACGTTGCGGCCCCGGCAGCGTCGATTGCGTGCCCGGCCGCGGCTCCACGATCAGGTCGATGCAATCGGACGGGCCAATCTTGTTCGGATCGCCGTCGTTGTTCGTGATGGTCGCCGTAATCAGGCCCCCGAACAGCCGTCCCGACGGCACGATCGTCTGCCGGCCATCGGCGGACACCGTCCGCTGGAGGGCCTGAATGGCCCGCGACAATCCCGAATCACTGGTCTGTGCGACGGCGAGGGAGGCGCCGGTCGACAGCACAATCACGGCTGCCCCGGCTACGCGCGCTGCGAAAGTTGGCATAGCAAATCCATAAAGGTGCGTCCGCATCTGCAGGTCACCCGATAGACGCCCGGGGGTAAGGGGGGAAACGAGCGGCGAGCATCATCGCCATCCGGGCGCTCATCTAGACAAACGAACGGCGCGGACGCGACTAACGGGCGATCGCGAATTCTGTGCAACGGCCCGCGGGCGGGTCGCGGGCTCGCGCTAGACCTTCTTGTAGAAGACGACCGTGTCGCACGGCCGTCCGTCCGGATACAGCGCGTAGTCGGGAATCACGCCGACCCGCTGCCAGCCGGCGGATGAATAGAGAGACTCCGCGGGGTCTCCGCGCACCGTGTCGAGCGTCAGCAGCGTGAATCCCGCCGCGTGGGCGCGGGCTTCAATTGCCTCCATCAATGCGCGGGCGAGTCCACGCCTGCGTGCGCGCCGGTGCACCAGGAGCTTCGCGATGTCGGCGCGATGCGGCTGGTTCGGCGGCCACGCCGGATACAGCGAGACGCTGCCGACCACACCCGTTTCGTCGCGCGCGACGAGGACGACGGCGCGCGGGTCGGCGCGTTCGAGCGTGGTTCGCCACCACTCGCGCGCGGCATCGACGGAAAACGGGCTCATGAAGCTGACGCTGGCGCCGCCGTCGACGGCGTCGGCCAGCAACTCCGCGAGTTGATCAAGATCCGAAGAGGAGGGTGGCCGCGGAAGCGCGTCAATCACGCGGCACAGTATAGACGCCGGTGTTCAGATCAGGCCGGCGCGCTTGATGGCGTGATACCGGTTGACCAGCTCGATGCCGAGGCGCTCGGGTTCCGCATCCACCATCATCGCGTCCCGCGCGGCGAGCCGCGCGAAGGCGTCGCGCCTCGACTGCTCGTACAGGTGCGCGCTCGCCACCTCGATGGCCGCGCGCTCCCTGCCGAGCGGCTGCGAGATCAGTTCGCGGACGACGCGCTCGCGCAGGCTGGCGAGCAGCACCAGGTGCCGGGAACGAAGCAGGCGAAGCGCGTGGCCGAGCTCGCTGCTGTCCTCGTCGCGGAAGTTGGTGATCACGATGACGAGGGCGCGCTTGTGCTGCCTGCGCAACAGCTCCTGCGCGGCGGCGACGTAATCGGAATGCGTCGGCGTCGGCTGGACGCCGTACAGCTCGCCCATCAGCGCGTTGAGCGCGTGGGTGCCTTTGCGCGGGGCGAACGCGCGCTCGTCGCCGGCCGGCGAGCCGAACGTCATCGCGCCGACGGCGTCGCCCTGCTTCAGGGCGACATAGGTGAGCAGCATCACCGCGTTCAGCACCTGGTCGAAATGCGTCGTGCCGATGGTCTGATCGCGATCGTCGGCGCGCATGCGGCGGCCGCAGTCGACGAGGAAGAGCACGCACTGATCGCGCTCGTCCTGGAACTCCCTGACGATCGGCTTGCCGAGCCGCAACGTCGCGCGCCAGTCGATGTGCCGGACCGAGTCGCCGGTGCGGTAGTCGGACAGCTGCTTGAAGTCCGTTCCCTGGCCACGCCGCTGGTATGTCTTGATGCCGATTTCCTGCAGACGGCGATCGCCGGCCAGCCACGCGTAGCGCGCGACCTGCGCGAAATCGGGGTACACCCGTCGCACCTCGCGCTCGCCGATCGTCTCGAGCAGCTCGCACAGGCCCCACCGCGACCGCACGCGGATATCCGCAGGCGCGAACGCGACCTCGCCGCGATGCGTGGGCAGCACCATGTACGTCGTTGTCACGCGCGTGCCGCCGCGCAGGCGCAACCGGACGGGCAGACCTTCGGTCTCGAGCGTGGCATCGGCATGGTCGTACAGCTCACACCGCCACTCCGCCGTTCCCTCTGTCTCGATCGCCAGCTCGACCGGCTTGCGCGCGCCGATCGCGAACGCCGCCGGCAGATGCCGCGTCATGCGCGGAGAGGCGCGGCGCCAGGCGCGGCGTGACGCCGCATAGTCCCAGCCGCCCGTCAGCGCGAGCGCCGCAACCACGACGAGCGCGCCACGGCCGGCGACGGCCGGCTGGACGCCGGCGAGCAGCGCGATCAGCGCAGCGACGGCAGCCGCGGCAACCATCACGATTGCCGGGCGTCCCGGAAGCACGGCGAGCCTGGAGCGTCTAGACACGCGGTGCGGCCACGGTTTCGATGACGCCGGCCAGCAGATCGTTCGTCTTGCGCCCTTCGAGCAGCGCGTCCGGCGCCAATGCCACCCGGTGGCGCAGCGCGGGCAGCGCGATGCGCTTGATGTCGTCGGGCGTCACGAAGTCGCGCCCGTCCAGCAGCGCGGCGGCGCGTCCGCCGCGCACGAGCGCCAGCGCGCCGCGCGAGCTGGCGCCGAAGGCGAGGCCGGGATAATCCCTCGTCGCCCGCGTCATCCGGACCGCGTAGTCGATCACCTGCGGGTCGATCCGCTGCTGCGCGGCGAGCTGCTGCAGCTTCGCCACCGCCGCGGCGTCGAGGCACGCCGTCACCTCCGAGAGCGGCAGCTCGTTGCCGGCCTGCGCATCCGTCGCGCGGATGACGACGTCGACTTCCTCGGCGCTCGAGGGGTAGCCGATCTCGATCTTGAAGAGGAATCGATCGAGCTGCGCTTCGGGCAGCGGATACGTCCCTTCGGTTTCGACCGGGTTCTGCGTCGCGAGCACCATGAACGGCTTCGGCACCGGGAGCGCGTGCCCCTCGAGCGTGACCTGGTATTCCTGCATCACCTCGAGAAGCGCGCTCTGCGTCTTTGCCGGCGCGCGATTGATTTCGTCGGCGAGGAGCAACTGCGTGAACACCGGGCCGCGGACCACGCGCAGCTCGCGCGTCGCGGGATCGAGGACCGCGTGCCCCGTGATGTCGGACGGCAGCATGTCGGGCGTGAACTGGATGCGCCCGTGCGCCAGCGAGAGCGACTTCGCGAGCGCGCGGACGAGCAGCGTCTTGCCGAGCCCCGGCACGCCTTCGATGAGGACGTGACCGGAGGCGACGAGCGCGACGAGGACCTGCTCGATGACGGCCGACTGGCCGACCATGGCCTTGTGAATGCTGGCGCGGAGCGCCTCGACCATCGCCGCGGCTTCATCGATTGCGTTCAATTGCGTCGTTTCCATGTGATGACCTTGCCTTGTTCGCGATCAGACGGCGCCGCGTGGCTTCGAGCAGCGCAATCGTTCCGCGGAATTCATGCGGGCGGCGCGCCCGCGGGTTGAACACGGCGGTCGCCAGCGCGCTCGCCTCGACGCCCGCGAGCCGCGCGACCGCGTCGGTGCGCGCCTTCGCCTGCAGCTGGGCGTAGCCCGCCACCCGCCGCCGCGCGGCCTCGTCGAGCGCGCGGACAGTTGCGGCATGCAGCGACTCGCTGCCGCCGTGATGCAGCGCGAAGCGGCCCGTGCCGCGAATCTGCTCGGCGAGCGATCGCCGTGCGGTCGGTTCCGGCGCGGCCAGCGGGCCAAACCGGACGGCTCCGCGCCAGAGGAGGAACCCGATGAGTACCGCGGACAGCACCACCACCGGCGCGCCTCGCTGCCACGTCAGCGCGAGCAACGACGGATAGTCCCCTTCCGACAGGAAGTGCACATCGTCGCCGGCCTGAAGGCCGGTTGCCTTCACCAGCAGCCAGCCGTGATCGCCGTCGAACAGCCGTCGAAGACGGAACGGATCGCCGTTCGCCATCGTCACGCTGCCGCGTCCGACGCGGACGCGCGCCACCTGGACGCCCTTGTCCGCATCGCGCAGCGTCCATTCCGCCGGGCGCCTCGTCGTCAGAAAGAAGTCGTCGTCGAAGTCGCACAGCATGTGCGGCTCGCGAGCGACCGTTCCGGCCTGCTCCGCCTTCTCCTCGCCGTACGGCCGGCACGGCTGGTCCTTCTTCGAACGGTCATCCTTGTCATCGTCTTCGGGTTCACGGTAGTCGTAGCCGATGCCCGACCAGCGGCGGAATTCCGCGTTGGTCGTGACCGAACTGTCGATGACCAGCCGTCCGCCCGCTTCGACCCATCGCTCGAGCGCGCCGCGCTGCGCGGGGCTGAGGTCCCACGTCCACGCAGACAGCACGATGACCGAGGTGGGAGGCGGCACCGCGAGCACGAGATCGCGCGTCGCGCGGGCACCGAGCGCCTCGACGAATCGCTGCGCCGCATAGGTGGGATTGGTGCGCGCCTCGCCGCGTGCGGGCATCGGCACCTCGATATCCACCCATTCGGTTTTCGTGGCCACCCAGTACGCGGTTCCCGCCAGCGCGGCCAGCAGCAGCACGACCAGGATCCTCTGTCGCGTCATGCACCACCCCCGGCCGCGGCCACATCGAGCGCCGGCGCAAACCCATCGCAGAGCGCGTGCACGATGGCCGCTTCGGTGGACTCGTTCCCGTACACGGCGCGCTGCCACACGCGAACGAGGCGTGACACGTATTCCTGCCGCGCGTTGTCGAGGTGTGTCGCGGCGAGCGCGAGACAGTCACCCTCGGTGCTCGAGTCGCGGATCGGCACGCGGTGCGAGTGCGCGAGCCGTGACAGCAACCCGCGATAGAGAAGCGCCAGCGCCGCGCGGTGTTCGCCGCGGTCCCACAATGCGCGTGCGGAGGCGCCGATGTCGGCCGGAAGCGATTCCGGCCTGATGTCGAGGTCCTGCACGTGCGTCGGCGCGACGAATTCGCCGCCCGCCGGCCGCGTCACGCGCGCGCGCACGACGCGATAAATGTAGGCGCCGAGCATTCCCGCCAGCACCACCGCCGCGCACCAGACGAAGAGGCGGGCGCCCTGATCGAACCAGCGGAACAGGCCGACGAGCCATTCAAGCCACGCCGGGGTGCCCGACCGCTTTCGCGCAGCCGACGGCTTCCACCTCAGCGTCTTGATGGTGCGCGACGTCGCGAGGTTCGGGTCGGCCTTCACCCTGGCGAGCGCGCGCGCAATGGCCGCGTCATCCGGTGCAGCGGCCGGCGCAGCTGGCGGTGGCACGGCGGCCGGCTGGGCCGCGATGGCCGCCACCGGCGCGACAGGTGTCAGCAGCAGCAATCCCGCGATGAGACGGGCGCGGGTCTCAACGGCCAAACGCACGCCGGAACTCCTGCTCGATGTCCCACGCCTCGAGCTCGGCACGTCGGTTCAAGTACATCGCGAAGCCGCCGGCGACATAGAACGGCTCGACGATCAGGATCGCGATCGCGTAGCCGACGGGCATCGCCGTCGTCAGAAACGTGTTTCCTTCGCCCGACATCAGCTGGAGGAAGTCTGGCGCCATTCCCTGCGGCGCCAGCCAGAACAGCAGCGACAGCAGCCCGAACAGCACCGCCGATTCGGCCATGCTGAAGGCGTGCGTCATCATGAACGCCGCTCCGGCCGTCTTCTGGCGAATCTGGCGGACGCGCGCACCGGCGCCGAAGGTCGAGAGACCTTCGAGCTGATACACGGGCTGCGTCAACGATCGCCACGGCGACAGCCGCCGGATCGTCAGCGTGAACACGAACTGGCGCCACCAGACGTCGCGCTGCGCCCGCCACAGGTCGCCCACCGTCGTGCGCTGGCCGAACGCGGCGCGCGACAGCACGAAGAGGATCGTGCGATCGAGCCACGGCTTCGACCACCAGATGATCAGGGTCGGCAGCCAGGCGGCGATCTCGAACGACGACAAGGCCAGCGCGATCACGGGAACGGCGACGAGCGCGTAGCACGGAAACACCGATCTCGCGGCGTGCTGGCAGAGGCGCACGCCAAGGTCCGACGCCTCGGTCGGCGTGCGCGGGCGAAGACGGACGGCGAGCGCGTCAACCTGCATGCCGCCCCTGGAGCGTGAAGTAGCCGAGCACGGCAAGCCAGCAGACGGCGGCGACGCCGTACTTGACGGTCGGCGCAATCCACGTCGCCGACGACCAGAACGCCTCGACCGCCGCTGCAACGAGCAGCATGCCGGTCAGACCGTAGACGAGCACCATCGACTCGCGCGACGCCTCGACGAGCGATTGCCGCCGCGTGAGGCGGCCGGGTGAAAGCAGTGCATGGCCAATCCTCAGTCCGGCCGCGCCGGCGAGGACGATCGCCGTCAGCTCGAAGGCCGAATGCGTGGCGATGAACGAGTAGAAGGTCGACGACAGCCCCCGCCCCGTCAGGTAGCCGGCGAGGGCCCCGCCGAACGCGCCGTTGTACGCGAGGAAGAACAGCGTGCCGAGGCCGGCAAACAGTCCGCCCGCGAAGCACTGGAACGCGACACCGACGTTGTTGCGGATGTAGTAGCCGAACATGATCCAGTCGGTGCGCGCGGCGCGCGTGCGCCCGATGGACTGGGCATCGGGCGAATACATCTGCTCGAACTCCGACGCGGTGCCGGAGTCGACGACCGACAGAATCATTTCCGGACGCGAGTACACCAGCAGCCAGACGAGAACCGTCGGCAGGACGAAGGTCGCCGCCGCGACCGCCACGTATGACTTGTGATGGCGCACCGCGGCGGGGAAGTCGACGTTGATCAGCCGTCGCAGACGCCCCAGGCCGAACTCTCGCTGCTGGTAGATCAGCTGATGCGCGCGCGAGGTGAGGTCCTCGAGCCGATCGATGATGTCGGCGGGGTACGAGCGGGCGCGCGCGAGCGCGAGGTGCTCGCATGCCTGGCGATACAGGGCCGCTGCCCGCGCGCCGGAGGCGCCGTCACGCGGTCTCGACAGCGCGTGGCTGCGGGAGAGCGCCTCGAGCAAGGTCTGGAGCTCGGCCCAGTCGCCTTCGTACAGTTCCTGGAAGCGCAGCGGGGTCATCATCGCCGGCCGAGCACCCACTGCGCGACGCCGAGCACGCGTCGTGTCACCGCTGGTCCTGACTGTCCGTCGTTGCCGGAGACGGCCGCGGCGAGTGCCGCGAGCTCGTCGAGCCGTGCCGGGGTCAGCCTCGGCGCGCGCGCCGCGAGCGCAACCAGTGCGGCCTGATCGTCGAGTGCCAGCGGACGGGCCGGCATCACGGGCGCTCCTTCCTCGATCGCGGTGCGAACGTCCGTGCGCCGGACGTGTACGACGAGCGTGCCCGCGGCAAGATCGCCGAGCCGCTTGCTGTCGCTGCGCGTCAGGATGCTCACGACGCCGAAGCCGAACGCGAACGGGAGGAAGTCGGCGACACGCAACAGGTTTCTCGTCATCGACGCGGCGGCGGTGACAGGAAGGCCGTTGTCCATGACGACCTTCAAGCCCATGACGCGCTTGCCTGGCGTCGCGCCCGTGGCGCTCAGCTCGAAGGCGACGGGGTAGAGCCATTCGAGCAGGAAGATGAGGATCAGCCAGACGGCGACGCCGATGCCGCCCAGCATCGGGGCGACCAGCGCCGCGGCGTTCATGGCGGCGAGCCGGATCACCCAGTCCACGACGAACGCGTAGTAGCGCGCACTGAGGCCCGCCGGACGCAGTTCGAGCAGGATGCCTTCGGGGGTCTCGCTCGCGGCGACCGTGTCGAGAACGTCGCGCCGGACTACCGCGCGCTCAGGCTTTGACAACGATCGTGTCGGCGATCTTGTCGTGCAGGCACTGACGCTGCTCGCCGAAGATGAACAGCAGGTCGATGAATCCGTAGAACGGGATGATGCTGAGCGCCCCGTTCACGACGTTCCGCAGGAAGAACAGACGTGCGAGCGTGATGGGCGAGCCGTCGACGCGCACGACCTTGATGTTCAGCGCCTTCTTGGCGATCGACTGCCCGTTCCGCAGCACGAACATGATCGTCAGCCAGCACCAGATGGCGAAGCCGATCGCACTGACGCCCAGCCCGGCGGCCATCGCACCCGTCATCGCGAAGGGCGCCTGACCCGATCCGCTCGTGATTCCGCCAATGCCCGCCCCGATGAAGAACGGCGCGTAGATCATCCCGCCCATGATGAGGCCGTCGAGGATGGCTGCCGCCAGCCGCGTTCCTCGTTCCGCCGCGACGTTGGCGAGACGAGGATCGACGACGTCCGCGACGACGGCCTGTGGCGGCGCGTAGGGATTGGTCATGACGCGAGTGCTCCTTGCGGTTTGTTCCAGTTAAATCCGTCTGACCGGCGGGGTACGTCTGATTATCGGTCACGGCCCGGCGGCAATTTAGCGAAACGTCCCGTCGCCGGACAACTGACACGGAGTTGCGCGGAAATCGCACACTTTGCGCCGCTACGTCGGCCGGGTCCCGCGCGACGCCATCGTCGCGCGGCCACGTGGGCCGGGTTCCGCGCGACGTTTCAGGCCATCGTTGCGTGGACCCGGCGTCCAGCTGTTCGGATTCGCCTCCCTCGTCGTTATGTACGGCAAAAGGTCCGTCCGATTGGAGATGAAGCCCGAAGACGATCTTCGGCTCGCGGCGCGTGTCGATGTGCCGGTCCTCGTCACCGCAGACAGCCGGCGTCAGCGAAACATGTGTGCGCGTCTTATCCACGACAGCCGCGGCTACGAGCGGCCGTTCGTCACGTTCTCCGTCCACGAACCCGGCGCGGTGGTCGAGAAGGCGAACGGGTCGTGGCGTGTCCACGATCGGGAGGACATCGTGCTGCTGCGGCAGTTCGAGCAGGCGCGCGGCGGCACGCTCTTCATCGACGACATCGCCGATCTGCGCATGGCCACTCAGGCGCTGCTCTATTCGCTGCTCGACGAGCGCCTGCGTCACCTTCCGTCGGACCGTCTGTCCGGCGCCCGGGTCCGCCTGGTGGCGGGCGCGAGCCGGCACCTCGACACCGAGCGCGCGACCGGTGTCTTCTGCACGTCGCTCTTCTACCGTCTCAACCTCATTCACATCAATTTGATTCCGCGCGCGCGGCTGTCAATCTGATCGTTCCGTCTAGAACTCGACGTGCGTCTGGGCGAGCACCCGGCGCTGGAGCAGCTGCCGGTTGATCGTTCGAAAGGTCTGCTCGAGCGTCACGACGACGCCCAGGCGGCCGCGGGCCCACTGGGTCCAGTGCGCGCCGCCGAAGATGTAGCGGCGCCGCGTGTCGCTGTCGTTGGACGCATCCGGGTCGAAGAAGTCCACGCGGCCGACGCCGGCCCAGCCCGTCGGGCCCTGACGGCCCTCGCCGAAGAACGACATGCCGCGACGCTCGACGTCCCTGGCGATGAACGGGTTGTCGGTGGCGGAGAGGTACTGCGCCGTCGCGGCGACGTGGAGGTTCTGGTAGCTGCCCATCACGATCGCCACGTTTCGCGGGCGGTCCCGCGCGTACCAGCCGTACGAGTAGAACCCCGAGAGGCGGACGTTGCCGGTGGCGTCGTCGCCGGAGAAGGGACGAACGCTCACGCGGCCCTGCACGCTCTTGTACTTGTCCTCTTCGGCGCGTCCATACCCCTCGCCGTTGTACACGCCCACGTGAAACTCCGCGCGTTCACTACGGGCCCAGACGCTGGCGCCGACGTCGCTCGGTCCGGGGATCAGGCCCTCGCGTTCCGCGAACATCGGCCCCTGCACGCGATACCGGTTGGCGGACTCCTCGAAGGTGAGCCAGGGCGTCTCGTGCATGCCGAAGACGACCGAGGCGCCGTCGCTCACCTTCGCCTCCAGGTAGGCATACTCCAGACGCAGCGCCATGTTGGTGGCGAGGCTGGCATCCGTCGTCGGCCGCACGTCCGGCGTGAACCGCGCGCGCACGCGGTCCGAGAGCCGCGCGTGGACGTCGAAGTATCCGCGTGTGACGTCGAACGCGTTGAACCCGTCCTCTTCGTGCAGTTCGGCGGCGTACTGCAGGAACGACAGGATGCCGAATGTGACGGGAGGCGCGGGCGTGGCCGGTGTCGATGTCGGCGCGGGGTTCTCCGGCCCCTGGGCCAGCGCCGGACCCGACAGGGTCAGCAGCACGATTGAGGTCACGCAGAATCGATTCACGCTCTTCATGTCAGGACCCTAGAAGATGGCCGGCGCGCCGGCGCGAAAGTCACCGTTGAGAATGGGGACCGAGTTCACGCCGAGCCATTGGTCGAGCACTCTCGCGTACACGGATCGGAAGTCGGTCTCGTAACGAACGTCGCCCGAGTTGTTCTCCAGCGTGGGACTGCCGGGCGCGAGCGTCGCCGCTGTGCCGTGGAGCCCGCCGCGCACCATGCCGCCGATCGCCATCATCAGGCCCGCGGCGCCGTGATCGGTGCCTGCGCTGCCGTTCTCGGAGATGCGCCGGCCGAACTCGGAAAAGACGATCACGGTCGTGTCGTTGATCAGTCCCTGGTTGCGCACGTCGCTGTAGAAGGCCCACAGCCCGTCGCCGAGCGTGCCCATCAGGTTTCCGTAGGCTCCGCCTGACTGGGCGCCCTGCTGCGAGTGCGTGTCGAAGCCGCCGGTCTGCACCCAGTACACTTTCGAGCCCACACCGCGCACGATCGCGCCTGCCACTGTCCGCATCGCCAGCCCGAAGCCGGTGTTCGGATAGGCGACCGTCGGCGTATAGGACGTCGCCTGGGCGACGCGGTCGAGCGTGTCGAGCGCGCCGCGGCTCGTGCTGTTCACGAACGCGAGGTGCGGCCTGCCGGCCGCGGGGTTTGCAGCCATCACCTGCGCGGCGGCGCGCTCCTGCACGGCGGCCGAGCCACGGTTCGGGCTCGCATAGGTGTAGGTGCTCGCGTTCGGAATCGCCGGTACGCCGGATTGCCCGGACAGGAGCGCGCGCGGCGTCTCTCCAGAGGTGTTCCACGCAGCCAGCGCGTCGAGGGGTCGAGGCAGCGTGTCGAGATAACGGCCAAGCCACCCGGAGCCGGT
>Ga0114129_10006328_pt1 | contig 16791 bp, 8 predicted proteins | sample RhiMetdeltSRZDD1_FD_80071 | JGI IMG/M metagenome (GOLD analysis project Ga0114129, IMG submission 80071) | Populus rhizosphere microbial communities from Tennessee, USA - Rhizosphere MetaG P. deltoides SRZDD1 (version 2) (version 2) | ecosystem: Host-associated > Plants > Roots > Rhizosphere >... | reverse complement strand
CGTGTTGTTTGCAATTGCCACGCTCGCGGCCTGCTACGTGCCCGTCCGCCGCGCGACGTCGGTCGATCCCGCGGTTGCGCTGCGGCACGATTGATTCAGACTCATTCGCGCAACTCACTCGGTAGTTATTGACGGGTTCTTTATGCCCCGCGTACATTACGCGGCCAGCAGGAGACCGTCTGAATGAACCGATTGCACGGACGGCTGGCCATGGCGGCGGCGGTGCTGCTGGTGTGCACCTCGTTTGCGGCGGCCCAGGGCACTGTCACCGCGACGTTGTCGGGCACCGCCGTGGACTCCGCCGGCGGCGTCATCCCCGGCGCTACCGTCGTCGTCACGAGCAAGGCGACCGGCACGAAGTTCAACGCGGTGACTGACGCGAGCGGCGCGTTCACCGTTCCGGCGCTCGATCCCGGCGTCTACAACGTCGCCGTCTCGCTCATGGGGTTCAAGACGGCCATCATCGACGACATCAGACTCCAGCCTGGCATCCCGGCCACCGTCAAAGCGCTGCTCGAAGTGGGCCGCCTCGAGGAAACCGTGGTCGTCGAAGGCGGCACGCGGCTCGTCAACACGCAGACCGCAACGATTGCGGCGACGATGAACGTCGATCAGATCAACCTGATGCCGCTCCCGACGCGCAACGCGCTGAACGCGGTGACGTTCCTCACCGGCGTCAACACCGCCGGCGTCAACCGCGATTCGAACATCAACGGGCTGCCGCAGTCGTTCATCAACATCACGCTCGACGGCGTCGGCAACAACGATCAGTTCAACAAGACCGACGATGGATTCTTCGCGAGCGTGACGCCGCGGCAGGACGCGGTCGAAGCCGTCACGGTCACGATGGCGGCGGGCGGCGCCGACATCGGCGGCCACGGGGCGACCGGCATCAACTTCGTCACGCGCTCCGGATCGAACCAGTTCATCGGCAGCGCGTACGAGTACTACCGCTCGCCCGCGCTCAATTCGAATTACTGGTTCAACGAACGCAACAGCCTGCCGAAGAACGACGTCAAGCTGAATCAGTACGGGTTCCGTCAGGGTGGTCCGATCATGCTGCCCGGGTACGACGGGCACAACAAGGCGTTCTTCTTCGTCAATTACGAGGAGCTTCGGCTTCCGAACAACTTCTCGCGCACGCGGACGGTGCTGCACCCGCGCGCGCAGGAAGGCTGGTTCCGCTACAGCGCCACCGTCAACGGCCTCCCGCAGGTTCGAGAGGTCAACGTGCTCGCGCTCGCCGCCGCCAACGGCCAGCTCGCGACGATCGATCCGACCATCGCCAAGATCTTCGGCTACATCAACGGCGCGGCCGGCACCACCGGCACGCTGAACGCGACGAGCGATCCGCTGGTCAACGACTACGTGTGGCAGAGCCCCGGACGCCAGACGGAGAAGCAGCCGGTTTTCAGGATCGATTACAACCTGTCGGCGAACCACAGGCTGTCCGGCACCTACAACCAGATCTGGGTGGTCCGCGATCCGGATCATCTGAACAACAACGACCGCCGATTCCCGGCGTCGACGAACTACGGCAAGTACGTGTCGACGAGGCCGAGCCGATCGATCGCGCTACGGTCAACGCTGACCAGCAATCTGGTCAGTGAGCTGCGCGGCGGCGTCACTCGAGGGGGCGCGTCGTACTTCGGCCAGGAATCGAGCAACGGCGTCCAGACCTTCAGCGACACGAACGGGTTCGCGATCGATCTCGACGATGGCAACGTGCTGGGCAGCGCGGGGCTCACGAACTGGCACGTCCGCAACACCCCGACGTGGCGCTTTGGCTACAGCTACAACGTCGACGAGAGCCTGACGTGGCAGCGAGGCAAGCACACCATTCTGACCGGAGGCGGCGTGTTCCTCGGCCGCGCGTGGGAGAACGGCCAGCAGATGGTGCCTCAGATCAACATCGGCTTCAACAACACGATCGATCCCGCCAACGGCCTCTTCACGACGATGAACTTCCAGGGCGCGTCGGCGGCGCAGCTGACCGATGCGCGCGCCCTCTATGCGCTGCTGACCGGCCGCGTCACCGGTGTGACGGGACAGGCCGCGCTCGACGAAAACACCAACAAATACGTCGCGTTCGCGCCTCGCCGCCGCGCCGGGCGGATGAACGAGTACTCCGCGTTCCTTCAGGATCAGTGGCGGATGTCGCCGAACCTCACGCTCAACGTCGGTCTGCGCTGGGACCTGCAGCTGCCGTTCGCGCCGGTCAACGACATCATGACGAGCGTGACGCTCGCGGACATCTGCGGCATGTCGGGCGTCGGCACCGGCGACATCTACAACGCGTGCAACTTCTTCCATCCCGGCGCGAACGGTGGAAAGGTTCCGCAGTTCGAGCAGCTGACGAGGGGGACGCTCGGCTACCACACCGACTGGAACAACGTCTCGCCGAACGTCGGCGTGGCGTGGCGGCCGGACGTCCGCGAGGGCTGGCTCCGCGCGCTGCTGGGCGATCCCGAGCAGGCGACCATCCGCGGCGGCTACTCGGTCGCGTACGAACGCCAGGGCCTCGGCGAGTTCACCGCGCAGTTCGGTGCCAACCCGGGCAGCACGCTCAGCCTGACCCGGGATCTCAGCACCGGCCTCGTCGGTCCGGGCGAGTCGTGGCCGGTTCTGCTGTCGCAGCCGAATCGCCTCTACAACGCTCCGTTCCCGGAGCGGCCGACGTTTCCGATCGCCATCAGACCAAATCGTGCCGACAGCATCGAAGCGATCCATCCCGACGTCGAGATTGCGTCGGCGCGGACGTGGACGATCGGATTCCAGCGCTCGGTTTCGAAGAACACGGCGATGGAGATCCGCTACGTCGGCACGCGCGGCCTCAACCAGTGGTCCGAGCTCAATTACAACGAGCGCAACATCGTCGAGAACGGATTCCTCGACGAGTTCAAGCGCGCGATGGCGAACCTGCGGTCGAACAACAACTCAGGCGTGGCGAGTCGCGTCGGGTCGTTCGCGTACTTCGGACCCGGTTCGGGGACGAACCCGCTGCCGATCTACCTCGCGTATCTGAACGGATCCCGCGATGCGAACAATCCCGCCGCGTACACCGGCGGCAGCAACACGTGGTCGAATTCGACGCTCGCCGGCCGCCTCGTCTGGACGAATCCGATTCCGAACCAGTACGGCGTCCCGAGCCCGACAACCACGACGAACTACGCGGCACGCGACCTCGATGGCGACCTGACGCGCCGGCAGAACGCGCTCGCCGCCGGCCTGCCGGCGAATTTCTTCGTCGTCAATCCCGACGCGAACGACGTGAACGTGCTCGACAGCGGCGCGTTCAGCGACTACCACGCGATGCAGCTGGAAGTCCGGCGGCGTCTGTCGCGCGGACTGCAGGTCAACGGCAGCTACCAGTACGCGATCGAGGGCGGATCGTCCTTCCTCGGCTTCCATTTCGGGCGCGCGATGAACCCGACCAACGCGTCGGTGCGCCACGCCTTCAAGACGCAGTGGGACTGGAAGCTCCCGTTCGGCCGCGGCGAGCGGTTCGGCACGAACGCGCACCCGGCGCTCAACGCGCTGATCGGCGGCTGGCAGTTCGACGGCGTGGGGCGGTTTCAGGCGCGCACGGCGAATTTCGGCAACGTCCGTCTGGTCGGCATGACGCGCGAGGACGTCCAGCAGATGTACAAGTTCGACGTCCGCGTGGATCCGGCGACCGGACTGAAAACGGTGTACACGATGCCGGACGATGTGATCCTCAACACGCGCCGCGCCTTCAGCGTCAGCGCGACGTCGCCGACCGGCTACAGCGATCTCGGCGTCCCCGAGGGGCGGTACTTCGCGCCACCGAACAGCCTCGACTGCGTGCAGGTGAAGCCCGGCGACTGCGCACCACGGACCCTCGTCCTCCGCTCGCCGTTCTTCACGCGCGTCGACATCGGCGTCACCAAGCGCGTGCCGATTGCCGGGCGCGTCAACGTCGAGCTGCGCGCCGACGTGCTGAACGTCTTCGACAACATCAACTTCAACGTGACCGACGCGTCGCGCACGCCGGGCGCGGGCGCGACGATTCTCCAGACGAGCGCGGCGTACACGGACTTGAGCAACACATTCGATCCGGGCGGCCGGCTCGGTCAGCTCGTCTTCCGGTTGAACTGGTAGGGCACTGGAGCGAGAAGGCTTTACCCGAGTGTTGCGGCGCCGCGGCGCGAAGCCTGCGGCCGAGCGTGATATCCTTGGGAACCGCCGTGCAGAAATCGAGACCAACTCAAAATAAACGCGCGCGCGAACGCGCCCGCCAGGAACGACGGCAGGAGAAAGAGGCCCGGCGCGCGGACAAGGCCCGGCAGGCTCCCAAACCCGTGGCCCAGGACGGCGAGGATCCCGACATCGCCGGCATCATTCCCGGACCGCAGCCGTCGCCGTGGGGCGACGACGACCTGGCCTGAAGGCGCTCCGCGAACGAATCTAGCGGGAGAGGGCGGCCGTCTTGTCGGTGTGAACCGGCCAGGGCAGACGGCTTTCCGTCGGCCGATGGTGGGCGATCGCGACCGAGACGTCCCACGACGCCGGAGCCAGCGCGGACAATTGATCGAGCGGGACGGGCGTGCCCGCCTTGAACGCGTTCCAGCAGGCCTGGGGCGCGGGACGAAACGCCGACAGCGGCGGCCGCTGATGCCGCGTGTCGAACAGCGTGTGCGCGTGCACCATGCGCAGAACGGCACGCACGACCTCGCCGATGTTGCGGCCTTCCGCGGTGAGATCGTGCTCGACGCCGCGCGCGACCCACAGGCCTGGCACTTCCTGATAAACGACGAGGCGCAGGCGGTTCGCCGCGTTCACGCGTACGGCTCAGGCAAGATTTGTGACAACCTCGCCCGGTGCCCTAAGAGTCGTCCGCATCAGGAGTTGCCCTACAGCTGCCCGGATCGCGCGGTAGAATTACGAGACTGTTGTTTTACAAAGCTGTGATCCGCGCACGGTTTTGTGGCTCTGAAGTTGCACTCGACTGCACGCGTATGACCCACATCCTCCGAATCACGATCGCCACGACCATGGCTGGCCTTTTCGCGGCCGCCAGCCTCAGCGCGCAGACGCCGTCGCCCACGGTTCCGGGCCCCTCGAAGATCGTCGGCTGCGTCGAGCGCGCCGATCAGGTGATGCCCGCCACGGCGGGGACAACGGTGGACAGTCTCTCGTTCGTGTTGATCAATCCGCCGCAGTCGACCGGCGGCACACCCGGCACTCCGTCGGGCTCCACGGAGAGAACGGTGACGTTCCGTTTGGACGGCGACGTCAACGCCTTGAACCCTCACGTCGGGCACAAGGTCGAGGTGACCGGTGTGGTGCAGCCCGCCGCGGCGACGGACGCGAGCGATCCCGCGTCGCCCGCGAACGCGCCGACGCTGAAGGTCGAGACCATTACGCTCGTCGCGGAGACGTGCACACCATGAGCTCTCGGCTCTCAGCGTTCAGCGGCCGATAGCTGACAGCCGAGAGCTTTGTACAATGGGCTTGTTCATGCTGCCGGGACAGGCCTATCCCGCCGCGCTCGCGCTCGCGCCGCGCGTGTACGCGTACTTCTCGCGTCAGCTCGACGAGGCGCGCGCGCACCGAGCCGATGGCGTCGCGACGCTGCCCGACATCGAGGCGATCGCGGCGATGATCGAGGCGGCGTTCTGGGCGAGCCTCCGCCGCGAAGAGGGATACATTCCGCGCATCTCGCTGGCGTTCGTGTCGGCGGCCGACGCGATACAGCCGCTGCGGTTCGCGCACGCGCTGCCGCTCGACGCCGCGGCGCTGACGCGCGTCGCGCCGGCGGTCGCGCCGGCCGGCATCCATCTCGGCGTGGAGCGCGACGTCGGGGGACTGTCGGTGTGGGGAACCGTGCGCGCGCTGCCGCGTCTCTGCTTCGTCCTCGAGGTGGCGGCGCCCGGTCTGCTGGTCGTCAAGCATCAGCGCGGCGGCGTCCTGGGCAAGTTCGTCAACGTCGCGGTGCTCGAGGCCGATCAGATCAAGGTGATCGACGAGCGCGCGGCCGCGGACACCGACTGTCCGCCGCTCCTCGGCTCGCTGCTCGGCGTCGACGCGCCGTCCGCGTGGGGCGACTCGGTCAACATCCTCGTGCAGCTCGCCGTGGCCATGCGCGGGCACGGCCGCGGCGGATCGCTGCTGATCGTGCCGACGGCGTCGGAGACGTGGCGCGAGTCGATCGTGCATCCGATCTCATACGCCGTCACGCCGCCGTATGCCGAGCTCGCGGCGCTCGCGCGCGAGCAGCCGCACGGCGACCGCGAGAAGGTGTGGCGGGAGCAGCTGGACGAGGCGGTGAACGCCATCGCGAGCCTCACGGCCGTGGACGGCGCGACGATCATGAACGCGGACTACGAGGTGCTCGCGTTCGGCGCGAAGATCGCCCGCCGCAAAGGCTTCGCCCAGGTGGAGCAGGTGATGGTGGTGGAGCCGATCGAAGGCGGCACGCCCGCGATCGTCAACCCGTCGGCCCTCGGCGGGACGCGCCATTTGTCGGCCTCGCAGTTCGTACTCGATCAACGCGACTCGATGGCGCTCGTCGCGTCGCAGGACGGCCGGTTCACGGTGTTCGCGTGGTCGCCGTGCGACGAAGTGGTCCACGCGCACCGGGTGGAAGCGCTCCTCTTGTGATTGCGCGAACGTTCGACAAGCACCGCCGCGGTGGGCACGGTGTCCACCGTGTCCTTCATGGTAGAAGGTACGGAAACGGATGACGCTCATGACCCAACCTCTTCCACGAACTCTGATGATGATGTCTGCCGCGGCGGCGACCGCGGCGCTGGCCACGATCGGCGTGACGCGCGTGCAAGGTGCGGCACCGGCTTGCGATCCCGACAACGGCGGCATCACGCTGCCGGCCGGCTTCTGCGCGCTCGTCGTCGCCGACGATCTCGGCCCCGCGCGGCACATGGCGGTGGCGCCGAATGGCGACGTGTACGTGGCGACGCTCGGCGGCCGCAGCGTGCCCGGCGCGCCCCTCGTCGCGATGCGCGACGCCGACGGCGACGGCAAGTTCGAGGTCAAGGAGCGCTTCGGCGAATCGAGCGCGACCGGCATCGCGCTTCACAACGGCTATCTCTACGTCGGCACGCCGACCGAGATCGTCCGCTACAAGATGACCGCCGGCACGCTGAAGCCGACGGGTCCACGCGAGGTCGTCGTGGGCGGCTTCGAGCTGCAGCGCCAGCATGAGGACAAGGGCGTCGCGTTCGACGGAAAGGGCAGTCTGTATATCAATGTCGGCGCGCCGTCGAACGCGTGCCAGTCGCCCGATCGCCGCGCGAAGGTTCCGGGACAGGATCCGTGCCCGCTGCTCGAGCAGTTCGGGGGCATCTGGAAGTTCGACGAGAACAAGCTGGGGCAGAAGCAGTCCGACGGCACGCGGTACGCCACCGGACTGCGCCAGCCGGTGGCGATCGCGTGGCACGATGGCGCGCTCTACGCCGCCATGAACAGCCGCGATCAGCTCGACACGCTGTGGCCCGACCTGTTCAAGGCGGAGGACAACGTTCAGCGGCCGTCCGAGCCGCTGTACCGCGTCGAGCCGAGCTCGAACTTCGGCTGGCCGTACTGCATGCACGACTTCACGCTGAACAAGCTGATTCTCAACCCCGAGTACGGCGGCGACGGCAAGGCGGTCGGCCGATGCACGCAGTTCAAGGAGCCGATCGCCGCGTTCCCGGCGCACTGGGCGCCCGTCGATCTGATGTTCTACACGGGCAGCCAGTTTCCGCAGAAGTACCGCGGCGGCGCGTTCATCGCGTTCCACGGATCGTGGAACCGCTCGCCGATGCCCCAGGACGGCTACAACGTGACGTTCCAGCCGTTCGCGAACGGCAAGGTGTCCGGAAAGTACGAGGTGTTCGCGGACGGCTTCGCCGGCAAGTCGCCGCTGATGCGGCCGAACGATGCGACCTACCGCGCGGACGGCGTCGCCCAGGCGCCCGACGGCTCGCTGTATGTTTCCGAGAGTCAGAAAGGGCGAGTCTGGCGGGTCATGTACACGGGGCGGTAAACGGCGCCATCTTTTTTCGTGTTTTCGTGTCCGCTTTTCAGTTTCGTGGTTTCGTGTCTAAAAGCTGAAGAAAAACAGCAGGTCGAGTCCGGCTCGTTCGACCCGCCGGAACGGCGAGCGTGACGTGGTGGTCTGCGCGTCGGAGAACGTCGCGCGCAGCCGCAGGATCCGCGACAGGTAGTACTCGATCGTCGCTTCGTCGTACGGCTCCGGACCGAACTGGCGGCTGAAGCGTGCCATCAGGCCCGGCGCGATCTCCTGGCCGATGGTGAGCCGCGCGGCGGGATTCCCGAACTGATCGGACGCCGCTTCGATTTCCAGCACGTCGAGCCCAATCTGATTCGAGATCGCCGACACGATCGGCGCCGCGAGGAAGCCCGCGGCCAGCGTGCCCGCGCGCACGACGAGCTGTTGCTGCTGCTCGGGTGTGAGCAGATTCGCGGCCATGTTGAAGACGATCAGCGACAGAATGTCCGACTCGCTCAGCGGCGGCGTGCTCGACAGCCGCAGCTCGGGCTGCTTCATCGGCCCGATCAGGCCGACCCGCACGTCCACGCCCGAGATGGTTCGCCTCACGCCGAGGTAGATGTCCGGATACAGATCGCCGCGAAAGATGACCGCGCTCGCCGGATCCACGTCGAAGCGCCGTCCCTGAAACGCATAGGTCCCATTGAGCCGATCGAGCGAGCCGGTCACGTACAACGGCTCGCCGGGATCCTTGTAGAGATACAGCTCCCCGATCGCGCGCAGGTTGATATCGCCGAGACCGATCGGCGTGCCGGGCGAGATCTGCACGTTGTCGCCGACCAGGCGCAGCGTGTTCGGGATGCGCAGCGTCAGGTTGATGCCGACCCGCTCCCACGGATTCAGCGCCGCCACCGCGTCGACTTCCGTGATGGCGGTTTCCTGCGTCGCGTACGGCTGGAAGAGCGTGCGCTGAAGAATCTCGTCGACGCGCAGATCGCCGGAGGAAATCGTGAGGTCGCCGGTCAGCCTCGGCGACTCGAACTGTCCCCGGAGCTGGAGGCGTGCCTCGATGTCCATCCGGCCGAACTCGTTGCGGAGCACCTCGAACCGGCGCGCGACGACCTCGATCTGCAGATCGCCGACCTGGAGCTCGTGGGTGCCGAGGCTGCCGCGCAGCTCCAGCGGCCGGCCGTGATCGTCCTCGATGTGGAAGACCTCGACGTCCACGCGATCGGACGCGAGTGTCAGACCGATCCGTACGTTCTTGTACTTGGCGCCGCTCGCGGCGACGTCGAACCCCGCGCGGTCGATGCTGATGGCGCCGGTGAAATGCGGATCACGGCTCGTGCCGATGATCCGCACGTCGACGAGCAGCTGGCCGCTGACGTTGCGGACGACCGACGTCAGCCCCTCGAGCAGGCCGAGGCTGATGCCGCTCGACTTCACGCGGACGTCCATCGGCTCGTCGCCGCGGCGATCGAAAATCGAGCGCGGCACCGTCCCGACCGCCGTGAACCACGCGTCCGCGGACTGATCGAGACGGAGATCGATGGTGAACATGCCGCGCGCGTAGTCCACGCGGCCGGCCAGCTTCTGGTAACTCAGGCGCTCGACGCGGCCGTTCGTCACCGACAGCGTCCCGGTGATCAGCGGTTGCTGGCGCGTGCCGCGAATCGTGACGTCGGCGTCGAGAACGCCGCCGTAGCGCGTCGGTCGATCGAACGCCGCCTGGAGCGAATCGAGGAAGACATGCGTCGCCGTGACTTTCAGCGCGCCCGAGCCATCGTCGCGCCACGTGCCGGAGATCGCGACGCGCTCGTTGCCGTTTCCGCCGGTGAAGATTGCCGGCGTGACCGACACGCCGTGGTCGTCCCACGAAATCGTGACGACGCCGCCGCGGCGATCGAGCGTCCATGGCGCGCGGCCGAGCGCGATTGTCAGCGCGGTCACGTCGAGGGCGCGATCGTCCTGGCGAAGACGCATCGTGCCGGTAATCACGCCGTTTCGCGTCTCGGACTGCTGCAGTTTCAGATCCACGTTCAGCTGCTGAGCGTCGAGCGCGATGGTGCCGGCCGCCTTTTGAATCGGCTGGCCGAGGACTGTGAGAAACGTGCCGTCGCCTTCGACCCGAACGACCGACTTCGCCGTGTCGGTCGGGATCGTCGCGTCGTAGCGGCCGTTGAGCGCGAGCGCCGTGACCTGGAAGGCGTCGAGCTGCCGGATCGATCCGTCGCCAACGAAGTGCAGCGTCTCCCACGGGCCGGTCACGCGGCCCTTCGTCGACACCACTCCCACCGCTTCGCGCCCCGTGAGCGCCTGCAGCTTCGACAGGTCGGCCTCGGTGACGTCGTAGTCGAAGGTCCACGGCTGCTGATCGCGGAACGCCATCGCGCCGCTGCCGCGCCCCGCGATCGTCGAGCCGGTCGCGTCGAGCTGCGAGATCGAGAGCGTCGAGCTGCGCAGCGTCGCCTTCACCTCGGCGCGGTCCACGGCGACGCGTCGAATCGTCGACGGCTGAAGCGTCATCGACCCGTCGACGTCGTAATCGTCGAGCGTCGTCTCCCGAAGAAGCAGATCGCTGACGGTCGCCGTGACCGATCCGGTTCCGGTCAGCTCCGCCTGCCACCGCGGATCGTCGAACGGGATCGCGGGATCGATGCCGGTGAAGTGACCGGCGTAGCTCGCCTTCAGCGTCCCGCGATCGATGGCGATCGTCACGTCGGCGTCTTCGAGCGTGCCGTGAAACATCTCGGCTCGCGACAGCCGTCCACCGCCCGTCAACGTCATCGTGGCGCGATCCGTTCCCGAGCCCTCAACCTGAAAGCGGCCGGCGATCACGCCCGCGTAGCGCGGATCCCGCAGCCAGGCGACGTCGAGGCCTTCCCCGAATCGACCGAGGTTCACCTTGGAGATCGTGCCGTCGCCGCTGTATCGGATCGGCCGCTGCGAGGTATCGATCGTGCCGACCGTGCCGGCGTCGAGCGCGGCCCCGAGAAACGTCGACGGCGCGAACTGCGCGCGTCCGGTGATGAACGGATTCGAAAACGTACCCGAGACGTCGTAGTCGAACGTCAGCAGGCTCTCGACATGAGGAACAGGAACGGTGGCGGGCACGTCGCGGAGGTCGATTCGGGTCACCGTTCCCTGGAACCGGTACGGATAGGGCGAGTCGATTCCGATCGATCCGTCAGTCGTCGAGACCTGCGCGCCGTACGCGCGCGCGTCTGCGCGGCCCACGAGGACGGCCGTCGACGTGATCTGTCCGTGCGCCTTCACGTTGTCGGCCGCGTACTCCATGAACATGGCGTGCGGACCGTCGAACGTGTACACGCCGCGCGGAAAATGACGTCCCAGCTCCAGCGCGAGATTGAACGTGACGTGCCCCGTGATGTCGGACGGTCGATCGGGATTGTTCAGCCAGTGAGCCAGATTGAGTTTTCCGACGTTGACGGCGCCGGCACCATGCCAGCCGGGCACCGTCGTGTCCAGCGTCAGATGTCCATCGACCGATCCGCCGGTGCCGGTCAGGCGCAGATCCGTCTGGAGTCTTGAAAGTGGTCCACGGAGCGTCGTGTCGAACGACGCGTCGACCGCGATGTTCCTGAGCCCCCGGAGGACGCCGGACCATTCCTGAAACGCAAACCGGGCGGCGTGGACCGTGAGATCGAGCTCGGTGGGCCGATCGCCGCGGACGACGCGGCCGTCGAGGGTGAAGACGGAGCGCGGCGTCTCAATGGACAGCTTGTCGAAAAACCATCCGCCGGGGCCGTTGCCGAGCGCGCCGCTCAAGCGGTTCATCGACAGTTCTGGTGCCCGGCCGATCCACGACACGCTCGTGAAGTCGAGACGCCAGCGGACGGGGAAGTACGCGAAGGAGAATCGCGCGTCGAGCTTGTCGAACTCCGTCGGCGCGTGCGCCGCGCCGAAGTCGAGCGGATCGTGCAGCAGCACGCGGCCGCCGTCGATCTCGATCGACTGAATCACGATGGGCCGTCCCGGGCCGGTGCGGCGCTCTTCCTGTCGCTCGCGCCTGACGATCGCCGCGAGGTCCCAGCGGCCGTCGGCCTGCTTCGCCAGCTCGAACCGCGGCCGGATCAATCGGATCGATCGGATCACCGTGCCCGACTGAAACAACTCCTGGAGGCTGTAGCTGAGAGCGACTTCGTCGATGCGGACGAGCGACCGGCCGCCGCGCGACAGATTGATGTCGCCAAGCTGGATGCCGCGCAGCAGCGATCCCTGAAGGCGGCCGATGGTCAGCGTCGCGGTGAGGTACTCGTTCGCCTGACGGACAATCAGTTCCCGCAGACGATTCTTCGCCCAGCCGGTCTCGATGAGGCTCAGCGCGAGGCCGAGCAAAATGAGCAGGATGACGATGAAACCGACGACGAACCGCGCGAGCGCCTTGGCGAAGCGACGAACCACTGTCTCAAAATGGTATCAAGGTGCCGCTTCCTCCCGAGAGGTGAGGGGTGACCGGGCCGGATCAGTGAGAGACGCAGTAGCTTCGGACCAGTTTGATGAGGCGATCGAAGTCGAGCGGCTTCTTCAGGAACGCCGCGGCGTTCACGTCGGCCGCGCGATTCTGATCGAGCGCGGACAACACGATCACCGGCACGCGCGCGAGCTGCGGATCGGCCTGCTGCTGGCGGCGGAACTCCCAGCCGTCCATCACCGGCATCATCAGGTCGAGGAGGATCAGGTCGGGCCTGTCGCCGTTGTGGAGGTACTCGAGCGCTTCGAGGCCGTTCGATACCGTCGCGGTGCGGAACCCTTCCAGCGACAAGAGCTGCGCCATCATCTCCCGGAGATCCGCGTCGTCTTCAACGATCAGCACGGGACAATGAGATGCAGATTGATGCGCCATCGCGGCAAGAAAGGGTGTAAGCTCGGCCGTGACTGTCTTTGTATCGGCCCCAGGGACGGGTGATTATAGGGCAGCACCTGCCAAGTCGTGTCAATTTCCCCCGCGCCAGCGGCCGGTCAACCCAGCGCGCCACTGACACCGCCGCCGGCGGCCGCGGAAACATCCGCCGGAACCGTCCGCCGCGCCGAGAACGCGGGGCTCGTCCTGCTGTTTGCCGGGCTGACATTCGTGGTGCTGTTCTGGCGGCTCGGTGCGCCGACGTTCTGGGACCCCGACGAAGCGCACTACGCTGAAACGACGCGCGAGATGATCGCGTCAGGCGACTGGTGGGCGCCGTCGTACAACGATGAGCCCTTCTTCGACAAGCCGATGCTGTTTCATCAGCTTCAGGGGCTCGCAATGATCGTGCTCGGCGAGACCGAGCTCGGCGCGCGCGCCGTGCCGGCCGCCGCCGCGCTCGGCCTGGCGCTCGTCACGTTCTGGCTCGGCTCGACGCTCGTGTCGCGCGACACGGGCCTTATCGCGGCGCTTCTCCTGATTGCCAGCCCGGGAGTCTTCGGGCTCGCGCGTTACGCGATCCTCGACACGCTGTTCACGTTGTTCCTGTTCGGCGGCTGCGCGCTCCTCGCGGTGGCGGCGCTGCGCGAGCGCTCCGCGCTGCAGTGGCCCGGCTACGCCGCGATCGCGCTGGCGGTGATGGTCAAGGGACCGGTGGCGCTCGTGCTCTGCGGGCTGACGTTTGCGATCGCGATTGTCGTCTCCGCGGAGCTTCGCCGCCGACTTCTGGGTCTGCACTGGGCCTCCGGTCTCGCGATCGTCCTCGCCCTGTCGTCGCCCTGGTTCATCTATATGTACGTCCGGTTCGGCGACGCATTCGTGAACGGCTACATCCTCGACGAAAACGTCCGGCTGTACGCGAACCGGCGCTTCGGCAACCAGCCGGGCTTCTATTTCTATTTCCGAATCCTCGCCGCCGGTCTGTTGCCGTGGACCGGTTTGCTCGTCGGCCGCCTGTTCGATGACGTGCGCGCGCTCGTGAAGCGGGAGCGGGTCGATGCCGTCGAGCTGTTGCTCTGGTGCTGGATCGCCGCCATCGTCGGGTTCTTCAGTTTTTCGACGTTCAAGCTCGATCACTACGTGTTTCCCGCGGCGCCGGCGCTCTGCCTGATCGCGGCCCGCGCCTGGTATGACGTGCGCGCCGCGCGGATGGCCGCGCGCAATCGCGGCTCGCGCATCGGTCTTCACCTCGTCGGACCGCTGCTCGTAGCGATCGGTCTCGGCTGCGGCTACTTCCTGATCGCGCGTCTCGAGCTGCCGGCTGCCGCCGCCGCGGTTCCGGTCGCGCTCACCGCGGCCGGCGTCGTGTTGACGATGCTCGCAAACCTCCGCGGCGGCTTTCCGCCGCGCGCGCCGTGGATCGTACTGTCGGCCATGCTGGTGACCTACATCGGCCTGGTCGCCTACGTGATGCCTGCGCTCGAGCAGAAGAAAGTGGTCGACGACCTCGCAAAGATCGTCGGCAGCGATGCGCGCGGCGACGATCGCGTCGCCACATATCGGATGGATCGATGGAATCCGGTCACGCGCTTCTACGCTCGCCGGCACGTGACCTTCCTGAACGAGCCCGGCGACGCGCACGCGTTCTTCAGCGCACCAGGACCGTTCTTCTGCATCATGCGAAAGCCGGCGTTCGACGAGTTCGTCGCGCAGGGCGCGCCGCTGCGCGCCGTCTCCGACCGCCAGGGCATGTGGGCGACGTCGGGCCGCGCGCTCTGGCGGCAGCGGATGCCGACCACGCATTTCGTCCTCGCCGCGCGCGACCCGGCCAGCCGCTGACCGCAGTACAATTCCGGCATGAAAAAGCTCGCGTTCGTCTTTGTCGCCATGCTGCTCGTGTATGCGGCAGCGGACGATCACTCAGCCGTGCTCGCGCAGCGCGGTGGAGGCGCGCAGCCCGCCGCCAGCGCCGGACCGTTCGGCGCGCTGCGGTGGCGCAGCCTCGGCCCGGCGCGCGGCGGACGGTCGATTGCCGTCGAAGGCAGCGTCGCGCGGCCGTTCGAGTACTACATGGGTGCAACCGGCGGCGGCCTCTGGAAGACGACCGACAGCGGCGCGACGTGGCGGCCGGTGACCGACGGCCAGATCCACAGCTCGTCGGTTGGCGCAATCGGCATCGCGCCGTCGAACCCCGACATCGTCTACATCGGCACCGGTGAGTCCGAAATCCGCGGCAACATCATTCAGGGCGACGGCACATACAAGACGACCGACGGCGGCAAGACCTGGGCGTCGATTGGGCTCGCCGACACGCAGGTTATCTCCAAGATTCGCGTGCATCCGACGAATCCGGACGTCGTGTTCGTCGCGGCGTTCGGCCACCATGCCGCGCCGGGTCCCGACCGCGGCGTTTTCCGATCGAAGGACGGAGGCAAGACCTGGGAGAAGATCCTCTTCCGCGACAACAAGACCGGCGCGATCGAGCTGATCCTCGATCCGAACAACCCGCAGGTCATCTACACGGCGCTCTGGGAGGCGTACCGCAACTCGTGGGAGATGTCGTCGGGTGGTCCGGGCAGCGGCATCTTCAAGTCCACCGACGGCGGCGATCACTGGACCGAGATCTCGCGGAATTCCGGGCTGCCGAAGGGCATCCTCGGCAAGATCGGGCTGTCGGTCTCCGCGGCTGATTCGAATCGCGTCTACGCGCAGATCGAAGCCGAGGACGGCGGCTTCTTCCGTTCGGACGATGCCGGCGCGACGTGGACGAAGGTCACCGATCGTCGCGACCTCCGGCAGCGCGCGTTCTACTACACACGCGTGTACGCGGACCCGAGGGCGAAGGATACCGTCTATCAGCTCAACGTCAACTTCTGGAAGTCGACCGACGCCGGCAAGACGTGGACGCAGATTCGGCCGCCGCACGGGGACAACCACGACATGTGGATCGCGCGCGACAACCCGGGTCGCATGATCGAGGCGAACGACGGCGGCGCGGCGGTCTCGGTGAACGGCGGCGAGACGTGGACGGCCGAAACGATGCCGACGGCGCAGTTCTACCACGTCATCACGACCACTCACGTGCCGTATCACGTCTGCGGCGCGCAGCAGGACAACAGCACGGCGTGCGTGTCGAGCGCGCCGGCGCAGGGAGGCCCCGGCGGAGCCTCCAGCAGCGTCGATACCGTCTTTTATTCAGCCGGCGGCGGCGAGAGCGGGTACGTCGCCCACGATCCCAGGAGCCCGGACATCTACTACGCCGGCAGCTATGGCGGTCTGATCACGCGGCTGGATCGTCGGAACGGTCAGGAGCGCGCGATCAATCCGTATCCCGACAACCCGATGGGCTACGCGTCGGCGGACATCGCCGAGCGATTCCAGTGGACGTTCCCGATCGTGCTCGCGCCGACGGATCCGGGCGTGCTCTACGTCGGCTCGCAGCACGTGTGGAAGTCGACGAACGAAGGTCAGAGCTGGACGAAGATCAGCCCGGACCTGACGCGCCACGATCCGCGCACGATGGGTGCGTCCGGCGGTCCGATTACGAAGGACAACACGGGGGTCGAGACCTACGCCACTGTGTTTTCAATTGCGCCGTCGCCGAAAGACGCGGGCGTGATCTGGACGGGGTCCGACGACGGGTTCGTGTTCATGACGCGCGACGGCGGCGCGAACTGGAAGAACGTGACGCCGAAGGAGCTGGGCGACTACGCTCGCATCAGCCTCGTCGAAGCGTCGCCGTTCCGGCCGGGCAGCGCGTACGTCGCCGCGAACCGCTATCAGCAGGACGATTTCAAGCCGTACGTCTTCCGGACCGACGACTACGGGGCGACGTGGACGTCGATCACCAACGGCGTCGCGCCGAAGGACTTCGCGCGCGCGATTCGTGAAGATCCGAAGCGCGCGAAGCTGCTGTATCTCGGGACCGAGCACGGCATCTACGTGTCGTGGG
>Ga0114129_10006327_pt1 | contig 16791 bp, 17 predicted proteins | sample RhiMetdeltSRZDD1_FD_80071 | JGI IMG/M metagenome (GOLD analysis project Ga0114129, IMG submission 80071) | Populus rhizosphere microbial communities from Tennessee, USA - Rhizosphere MetaG P. deltoides SRZDD1 (version 2) (version 2) | ecosystem: Host-associated > Plants > Roots > Rhizosphere >... | reverse complement strand
CGCGTGCTCTACGGGTCGGACTACCCGCATACGATCGGCGACCCGATCGGATGCCTCGCCCGCGTCGATCGGCTGCCCGAGGGCGTGCGCAACCGGGTGCGGTCCGGCAACGCCGGGCGAATCTTCGCGTTCCGCTAGAAACTCCCGGCACAACAAGAGGTTGTCGCCATGTTGCGACGCGGGGTCATTACGCCTGTAGGTGCATTCGCACGTTGCTGTCGGCAGGCGGCCTACAGCACCAGCGGCCCAATCCCGGCACAGTGTTTGCGGGACCATGCCATATGCCGCGCCTGAGGTTTCGCGTGCTGACCGTCAACGCACACAAGGGGTTCAGCGTCTTCAACCGCCGCTTCATCCTGCGCGAGCTGCGCGAGGCGGTGAACGCGGTGTCGGCGGACGTCGTCTTCCTGCAGGAAGTGATCGGCGCGCACGCACACCACGCACGCCGCTACGCCGACTGGCCCGCGACGCCGCAGTATGAATACCTGGCCGACACGATGTGGAAGCACTGCTACGGGCGCAATGCCGTCTACCCGCACGGCGACCACGGCAATGCGTTGCTGTCGCGCTTCCCGATTCGCGCCTATACGAACCACGATGCCTCGGTCGGTGCGTTCGAAGCGCGCGGCCTGCTGCACTGCGTCCTCGACATGCCGGGCACGCCCCACGGGCTGCATGCGATCTGCGTGCACCTTGGACTGCGAGAGGCGCACCGCGGCAAGCAGCTGCAGCAGCTCTGCGCGTTGATCGAGAAGGAGGTACCACCGGACGCCCCGCTCGTGGTCGCGGGAGACTTCAACGACTGGCGCCAGGCCGGCCACCTGCGGCTGCGACGCTGCGGCATGACCGAGGTGTTCGTCTCCGCGCACGGCAAGGCCGCGCGGACCTATCCCGCCCGCTGGCCGCTGCTGCGCTTAGATCGGATCTACGCGCGCAACGCGCACAGCCAGCACGCGCTTGTGCTGCCGGCGCGGCCGTGGTCGCATCTTTCCGACCACGCGCCACTCGCTGCCGAGTTCGAGGTATGACCTGGCTCAGGCGGCCCCCTCCGGAGTGGGTGCCCGGGCACCGGGTCGAGCTGCTGGAAAACGGCGAGGGGTATTTCCCGGCCGTGCTCGACGCGATCGCGCGCGCCCGCCACGAGGTGCTGATCGAAACGTTCATCCTGTTCGAGGACAAGGTGGGCCACGAGCTGCAGCGCGCGCTGATCGAAGCCGCTCGACGCGGCGTGCAGATCGACATGACGGTCGACGGCTGGGGATCGATCGATCTGTCGAAACCTTTCCTTTCCGCGCTCGCGGAAGCGGGCGTGCGCGTACACATGTTCGACCCACAGCCGCGCGTGCTCGGCCTGCGGCTGCACGTCTTTCGCCGCATGCATCGCAAGATCGTGCTCGTCGACGGACGTACCGCGCTCGTCGGCGGCATCAATTTTTCGGCCGACCATCTGGAAGACTTCGGCCCCGAGGCCAAGCAGGACTACAGCGTGCTGGTCGAAGGTCCGCTCGTGCCGCGCATCCGGCGCTTCATGCTCAAGCAGCTCGGGCGCGACGCGGACGAGCGCCTCCCCGGCGCGGGCTCGACGAAGCGGGCGGGAGATGCCGAGGTGATGTTCGTCGCGCGCGACAACCGCCATCAGCGCGACGCAATCGAGCGGCAGTATCGCGCAGCGATCCATGCCGCCCGTCATGAAGTGGTCATCGCCAACGCGTACTTCTTCCCCGGATACCGGCTGCTGAGGGCGATGCGCCGCGCGGTGCGCCGCGGCGTGCGCGTGCGCCTGATCCTGCAGGGGCAGCCCGACATGAAGATCGTCAAGCACGCCGCGCGACTGCTGCACCCGCAACTGATCGCGGCCGGCGTGGAGATCTACGAATACTGCAAGCGCCCGATGCACGCCAAGATCGCGCTGGTCGACGAGGCGTGGTCGACCGTCGGCTCGAGCAACCTGGATCCGTTGAGCCTGTCGCTCAACTTCGAGGCGAACGTGATGATCCGCGACCGGGCGTTCAACGCCGACCTGCGCGCACGGCTCCACCACCTGATGCACGAAGAGTGCAAGCAGCTCCAGTCCGACGCGATCACACCGCGCCCCGGCGGCTGGCGCGTGCTGCTGGACACGCTTGCCTATCACGCGACGCGACGCTTCCCCGCCTGGGCGGGCTACCTGCCGGCGCACGTCGCGCGACTCGAGCCCGCGGTGCCGAGGCCCCCCGACCGGCATGGCGAAGCGGCGTGGAGGCCGCGATGACCGCCGTTCACGTACGCGAAGTGGAATCGCAGCGCTGGCTGCACTGGCTCGGGACGGCTGCCGGCGTTGCGTTTCTCGCGCTGCTCTGCTGGCTGCTTGCCGATTATCTGAAGCACATCGACTGGGCCGGAGTACGCCGTGCGCTCGCCGCGTATCAGCCGCTTACGCTCGCCGGGGCGGCGGTGCTGGTCGCGGCCAGCCATTTCACCTATGCCTGCTATGACCTGCTCGGCAAGCGCTACGCGCACCACCGGCTGCCGGCGCGGCGCGTGCTCGGGGTCGCTTTCGTCAGCTATGCATTCAACCTCAACCTCGGCACGCTGGTCGGCGGCGTCGGCTTCCGCCTGCGCCTGTACCACCGCGTCGGCCTCGGCGCAGCGCAGATCGCCCGTGTGATCGCGCTCAGTATCGCCACGAACTGGTCGGGCTGGTTCCTGCTGACGGGTTCGGTCTTCGCCGCGCGGCAGGTTCCGCTGCCCGAATCGTTCACGTTCGGCGCCGGGGCGCTGCAGGTGCTCGGCGTAGCCATGATGGCACTGCCGCTCGCCTATGTGACGCTGTGCTTTCGCTCGCGCCGCCGCAAATTGCACTGGCGCAACCACACGTTCACGTTGCCGAGCGGGCGCATGGCGCTACTGCAGATCGGTATCTCGACCCTCAATTGGCTGCTGATCGGAACCATCGTCTGGCTGCTGATGCCGCACGGGCTCGGCTACGGGACGGTCGTGGCGACCCAGCTCAGCGCTGCGATGCTCGCCGTGCCGACGCATATTCCGGGAGGTCTGGGCGTACTCGAAGGCATCTTCGTCGCGGCCTTCAGCCGCACGGTCGAGCCGAGCGGGCTGATCGCGGCGCTGATTGCCTATCGCGCGCTGTATTACCTGATTCCGCTCGCCATCGCCAGCGCGACGTACTTTTTCCTCGAGGCGACCGCACGACGCACACGGGAGAAGCATCGTTCGCTTGTATGATTCGAGCCGATTGAACGCTGGACGCTTCGGTCGGTAAGAGATGGCGGCGAGCGACGAGACCTGGATGCGTCGCGCGCTGGCGCTCGCGCAGCGGGCAAGAGACGCGGGCGAAGTGCCGGTCGGCGCGCTCGTCGTGCTCGACGAGCGGGTCCTGGGCGAGGGATGGAATCGGCCGATCTCGGCCTCCGACGCCACGTCGCACGCCGAGACCGAAGCGATCCGCGCAGCGTGCCGCGAAATGCGCAACTACCGGCTGGCCGGCGCGACGCTCTATGTGACGCTCGAGCCGTGCGCGATGTGCATCGGCGCGATTTTTCACGCGCGCATCGCAAGAGTCGTGTTCGGTGCGCCGGATCCGAAGACGGGCGCCGCCGGGAGCGTGACGAACCTGTTCGCCGAGCCAAGGCTGAACCACCATGCCGTGGTGGAGAGCGGACTGCTTGCGCAGGAGAGCGCCGACCTGTTGCGCACGTTTTTTGCCGAGCGCAGATGAAGCTCGAAATCGATCTCCGCAGGCAGGATCTGGTCCTGAAGAACGCGACTGGCGCGCTGCTGAAACGCTACCCGGTTTCCACCTCGAAGTTCGGCGCCGGCGAGCAGAACGGCAGTTTCTGCACGCCGCGCGGAGCGCACGTCATCCGCGCCCGGATCGGCGCCGGCCAGCCGGAGAACGCGGTGTTCGTGCGCAGGCGCCCGACCGGGGAGATCTGGACGCCCGAGCTGCACGCGCGCTTCCCCGGGCGCGACTGGATCCTGACGCGGATTCTCTGGCTCTGCGGGCGCGAGCCGGGAAAGAACCGCTGGGGCGCAGTCGACACGATGCGCCGCTACATTTATATCCACGGCACGCATGAGTTTGCCGAGCTCGGAAAGCCCGGGTCGATCGGCTGCGTGCGCATGGGTAACCGCGACCTCGTGGAGCTGTTCGAACTCGTTGCCGCGGGTACGGCGGTCGAGATCCGCGAGTAGCGAGGCGGCCCCGGTTCCCGGACGGGGAATAGAGTGGTAGCGTATGCGTTCGCACCATTAGCAGGTTCCATCTCAAGGGAGGAGGCAGAAAATGGTCCGCTTGTCCATCAACGGCAAGAATTACGACGTCGACGTAGATCCGAGCACGCCCCTTTTGTGGGCGATTCGCGAGCAGGTCGGCCTGACCGGCACGAAATACGGCTGCGGCATCGCCCAGTGCGGCGCGTGCACGGTCCATATGGATGGCGCACCGGTGCGCGCCTGCGCCATGCCGGCAAGCGCGGCCGCCGGCAAGCGGATCACGACGATCGAGGGCCTCGCGTCCGGGAAAACGCTGCACAAGGTACAAAAGGCCTGGCTCGACCATGAAGTACCCCAGTGCGGGTTCTGCCAGTCCGGGATGATCATGGCAGCGGCCGCGCTGCTGCGCGAAAAGCCGCGCCCCACCGACGCCGACATCGACGCCGCGATCACCAACATCTGCCGTTGCGGCACGTTCCAGGAAGTGCGCGCGGCGATCCACGCTGCCGCGAAGGCATGAGGAGACCCGCCATGACATTCGTGCCAAAAGTGACGCGCCGCTCGTTCATCATCGGCACCGCAGCGGCCGGCGGCGGCCTGGCGCTGGGCCTGCAGCTCCCGTTCGGCCCGAAAGTCGTACGGGCAGCCGACGGCTCGCCCGAGATCGGCGCATGGGTCGTGATTCGCCCGGACGATACGGTCGTCATCCGGGTCGCACGCTCCGAGATGGGGCAGGGGACGATCACCGGTCTTGCCCAGCTGGTTGCCGAGGAGCTCGAGTGCGATTGGGCAAAAGTAACCACCGAGTACCCGACGCCCGGCCAGAATCTCGCCCGCAAGCGCGTCTGGGGCAGCTATTCCACCGGCGGCAGCCGCGGAATCCGCGAGTCCAACGAATACGTCCGCAAGGGCGGCGCGACCGCGCGGGTCATGCTGATCCAGGCAGCCGCGAACCAGTGGGGCGTCCCCGCTGCAGAATGCACCGCGTCGAACAGCGTGATCACGCACAAGGGTGGGCGGAAAACGACGTTCGGCAAGGTCGCCGAGGCGGCTGCCAAACTCGAGCCGCCGAAGGAAGTGACGCTCAAGGACCCGAAGAACTGGAAGATCGCCGGCAAGCCGGTGAAGCGCCTCGACACCGCGGACAAGGTGAACGGCAAGCAGGTCTATGGAATGGACCTCAAGCTGCCGGGCATGCTGAATGCGGCAATCAAGGATTGCCCGGTCTTCGGCGGCAAGATCAAGAGCTTCGATGCCGCCAAGGTCAGCGGCATGAAGGGCGTGAAAAAGGTCGTGCAGGTCGGCGATTCCGCGGTTGCCGTGGTCGCCGATACGTGGTGGCAGGCGAAGACCGCGCTCGATGCGCTGCCGATCGTCTGGGATGAAGGTCCGAACGCCAAGGTGTCGAGCGAGACGATCGCCGAGATGCTCAAGGCGGGGCTCGACGCACCGCAGGCATTCGTCGGCAACCAGAACGGCGACGCCAAGGCAGCGCTCACGGCCGCGGTGAAGAAGGTGGAAGCGGTCTATTCGTATCCGTACCAGAACCATGCCTGCATGGAGCCGATGAACTCGACTGCCCGGTACACGCCGGACAAGTGCGAGGTGTGGGTGCCGACGCAGGACGGCGAAGGTTCGTTCGCAGCGTTGCTCGCCGCGTCGGGTCTGCCAGCCGAAAAGTGCGACGTCTACAAGATCAACCTCGGCGGCGGGTTCGGCCGGCGCGGCGCGTTCCAGGACTACGTCACCCAGTCCGTGCTGATCGCGAAGCAGATGCCCGGCACGCCGGTGAAGCTGATCTGGTCGCGCGAAGAAGACATGCTGCACGGGCACTACCACCCGATCATGCAGTGCAAGCTCGTGGGCGGGTTCGACGCCAACAACAATTTCACGTCGCTGCACATGCGGCTCTCCGGCCAGTCGATTCTCGCCGCAGTGCGCCCGGCGATCGTCGAGCAGCAGAAAGGGCGCGACCCGCTGACGTTCCAGGGCGTTGCGGACACGGGCGAGCACTCGTTTGGCTACAGCATCGACAACCTGCTGATCGACCATGCGATGCGCAATCCGCACGTGCCGCCGGGATTCTGGCGCGGAGTCAACATCAACCAGAACTGCTTCTTCCTCGAGTGCTTCATCGACGAGCTCGCGCACTCGGTCGGCCAGGACGCGCTCGAATTCCGGCGCAAGCTGATGGCCAAGCACCCGCGTAACCTCGCAGTGCTGAACGCAGTAGCCGAGCGCGTAGGCTGGGGCAAGCCCGCGCCGGCCGGCATCCATCGCGGCCTGGCGCAGATGAAGGCGTTCAACAGCTTCGTCGCGGCGGCAGCGGAAATTTCGGTCGAGGGCGGCAATAAAATCAAGGTGCATCGCATCGTCGCCGCGACCGATCCCGGCTACGCGGTGAACCCCGCGCAGATCGAGCGCCAGGTGTCGGGTTCTTTTGTGTACGGCCTCTCGGCGCTGTACTTTCAGGAGTGCACGGTGAAGAACGGGCGCATCGAGCAGGAGAACTTCAATACGTACGATTCGATGCGCATCCGCCACATGCCGAAGGTCGAGTCGATCATCATGCCGGCCGGAGGCGATGTCTGGGGCGGGATCGGCGAGCCGACGATCTGCGTCGCCGCGCCCGCGGTGATGAATGCGTTCTTCCGCGCCACGGGCAAGCGCGTTCGCTCGGTGCCGCTGAAGAATCTCGACATTCATCCGGCGTAGGCGGTTGTCGCCGGCACGTGCGTCAGTGGTCGCCGCCCTTGCGGCGGCGGCCCTGTCGCCGAGCTTCGCTGCCGCCCATACCGTCGTCGGGGACGCGATTGCGGACTCGCTGACCGGGGCGAAGGGCGATCCCGCCCGCGGCCGCACCATCATCGTCAATCGCCAGGTCGGGCTGTGCCTGCTGTGCCACAGCGGTCCGTTTCCGGAAGAGCGCTTCCAGGGCACGATTGGCCCGGACTTGAACGGAGTCGCGGCGCGATTGTCCGAAGGACAGATCAGGCTCAGAATCGTGGACCCGAGCCGAGTGATACCGGACAGCATCATGCCTTCGTATTACCGCACTGAAGGGCTGACCCGCGTAGCGCCTTCGCTGCGCGGCAAGCCCATCCTCAGCGCCGAACAGATCGAGGACGTCATCGCCTTTCTGGTCACGCTGAAATGACCTCTCGACGCGAGTTTCTGGTGCTGGCGTGCGGCGCGTTGTCCGGAGCGGCGCAGGCACAGTTGCCGCCCGACATCGGTGCGAAACGCAAGGCCGCGGCCGAGGAGGCGCTGCGCAAGATCACCGGTGGAGCGCCGCTGCGCAGCGGCAGGGTAAAGCTCGATATTCCGCCGCTGATCGACAACGGCAACGCGGTTCCGCTCACGGTCACGGTCGAAAGCCCGATGACGCAAGCCGAGCATGTCCGCGCGATCCACGTGCTGACCGAAAGAAACCCGCAGCCGAATGTCGTCAGCGCTCATCTGGGACCTCGCGCCGGGCGTGCCAGCATCACGACGCGCGTGCGGCTCGCCGATACGCAGACCGTCACCGCAATTGCGCAGTTGAGCGACGGCAGTTTCTGGGTCGACCGCGTTCCCGTCGTGGTTACGCTGTCTGCATGCCTCGAGGATGGACTGATCTAGATGGCCCGCACCGTCGTCAACATGCCGGCACAGGCAAAGCGCGGCGAGATCATCGAGATCAAGACGCTCGCCGGGCACACGATGGAGACCGGATTCCGCCATAGCGAGAGGGGCGAGGCGATCCCGCGGGACATCATCACCCAATTCGTGTGCACCTATAACGGCGTGGAAGTCTTCCGTGCCGAGCTGTCTCCCGCGATCGCAGCGAATCCGCTGATTACGTTCACGACTGTTGCGACCGAGTCCGGGACGCTCGAGTTCAAGTGGCTGGGGGACAAGGGCTTCACGGCCGCGCATTCGGCCAAGCTGAACGTCGTTTGAAGCGCGGCGTACTTTTCACGGCGGCTGCGGTTCTCGTCGCCGCTGCTTTCGCCGGCGAGATCCCGCTCGCAGAGCGCCGCTCCGGCTACGATTTCATGAGCCGCGAGACGCGCGCCATGCAGGACGACGACGCGACCAATCCCGGCATGCTCTGGGTGCTCGAGGGCGAATCGCTGTGGAACCGCAAGGACGGCGAGCGATCCTGCGCCGACTGCCACCGCGACGCTGCGAGCAGCATGAAGGGCGTCGCGACGCGCTATCCCTCCGTCGACGCGACAGGACGCCTGCTGAATCTCGAGCAGCGCATCAATGCATGCCGTGTCGAGCGCCAGAAGGCGCCGGCGCTGGCGTTCGAGGGAAGGGAATTGCTCGCGCTGACCGCCTATGTCACGCGCCCGTCGCGCGGCCTGCCGATCGAGATCAAAGTCGACGAGAAGGTGAGACCGCATCTCGAAGCGGGCCGCACCGCGTTCCATCGCCGCCAGGGCCAGCTGAATCTTTCGTGCGCGCAGTGCCACGACGAGCGCTCGGGAATCAAGCTCGCAGGCAACACAATTCCGCAGGCGCACCCGACCGGGTATCCGATCTACCGGCTCGAGTGGCAGGGCGTGGGATCGCTGCAGCGGCGGCTGCGCAACTGCTACATCGGCGTACGCGCGGAGCCTTACGCGTACGGCTCGCCGGAGTTTGTCGAGCTCGAGCTCTACCTGATGTGGCGCGCGCGCGGCATGAAGCTCGAGACGCCGGCCGTTCGTCCGTGACGCCTGCGTCGATCGACGACGCTGCGAAGGCGCTGCGCGAGGGTACAACGACCTGCGTAACGCTCGCGCGCGCGGCGCTCGCGCGGATCGAAGCGCTGCAGCCGGAAACCAACGCGTTCCTGACCGTCGCCGCGGACGCAGCGCTCGCGCGAGCGGCGCTCCTCGATCGAGAGCTCGCGGCCGGCCGCGATCGCGGCCCGCTGCACGGCATTCCGTACGCCTGCAAGGACAACATCGACACCGCCGGCGTACGCACGACCGTCGGCTCGCGTTTCTTCGCAAACCGCATCCCGGCCGCGGACGCAGTCGTAATCGAGCGGCTCGCCGCAGCAGGCGCGGTGATGCTCGGCAAGACCAACCTGAACGAGTTCGCGGCCGGCACTTCCGGCAAGAACATGCACTTCGGCGATGTTCGCAATGTGTGGTCGAGCGCGCATTCTGCGGGCGGCTCATCCAGCGGCTCCGCGGTTGCAGTCGCTTCGGGGATGGCGCTGGCGGCGCTCGGCACGGATACCGGCGGCTCACTTCGCGTGCCCGCGGCCTGCACCGGCATCGTCGGCCTGCGGCCGACGTTCGGCCGCGTTCCGATCCACGGCGTCTTCCCGCGCGCCGAGAGCTTCGACGTCGTGGGGCCGCTGGCGCGCACCGTGCGCGACTGCGCGCTGCTGCTCGACGCACTTGCTCCTGGCGGGGATTTCGCAGCGGACATCGACGCCGGTATCGCCGGCCTTCGGATCCGTGACGTGCGCGAGATCGCAATGCCGGACGCGTTCGACTACGAGATGCTCATCGAAATCATGCTGTTCGAGTTCCATCGCGTGCTCGGCGAGGAGTTTCGCGCCTGCCGCAACCCCGACGAGGTTTTCGGGCCGGTCGTCTGCGCGAACCTGCGCCGCGGGCAGAAGATCACCGAAGCGCACTATCGCCTCGCGCTCGAAGCGCGCGACAAGCAGTCGGCCGCGATCCGGGCGGTGTTCGACGAGATCGATGCGCTCGTCACGCCAGTGCTGCCCGCGCCCACGCCGCGGCTGGACGCACCTGCGGAGGATTTCGACAGGCAAAGAAAGTATATGATTCCGTTCAGCGGAGCAGGGGTGCCCGCGATCTCGCTGCCGTGCGGCACAGCTGAAGGCCTGCCGCTCGGAATGCAGATCGTTGCCGGGCGCGGATGCGAAAAGTTGCTGCTGCGCATTGCCCGGGCCTTTGAATCGACACACGGAGGAGGAGCATCACCATGAATCACCCATTGCAGAAGCTCGTCGTTGCCGCGCTGATCGCAGCCGCGCCGGCGCTCGCCGTCGCGCAAGGGAAGGTCCTCAAGTTCATCCCGCAGGCCGACCTGCGGATTCTCGATCCGATCGCGACTACCGCGTACATCACGCGCAACCATGGCTACATGGTGTACGACACGCTGTTCTCGATCGACGACAAGTTCCAGGTCAAGCCGCAGATGGTCGACAAGTGGGAAATGTCGAAGGACGGCCTCACCTACACGTTCACGCTGCGGCCGGGCCTCAAGTTCCACGACGGCCAGGCCGTGAAATCGGCGGACTGCATCGCCTCGATCGACCGCTGGTCGAAGCGCGACGCGCTGGGACAGAAGCTCGCGGAGGCGACGGAATCGTGGGCTGCGGTCAACGACACGACTTTCACCTTGAAGCTGAAGAAGCCGTTCCCGCTGACGCTCGATGCGCTCGCCAAGCCTTCGTCGAACGTGCCGTTCATCATGCCCGAGCGCATCGCGAAGACCGATCCGTTCAAGAACCTGGAAGATCCGATCGGCTCCGGTCCGTTCAAGATGGTCAAGGCCGAGTGGGTGCCGGGCAACAAGGTGGTCTACGTCAAGAACACCGACTACGTGCCGCGCAAGGAAGCGCCGTCCTGGGCCTCGGGCGGCAAGGTCGTCAAGGTCGACCGCGTCGAGTGGATCTACATTCCGGATTCGGCGACCGCCGCGGCTGCGCTGAACGCGGGCGAGGCGGACATCTGGGAGCAGGTGCCTCCCGACCTGATCCCGCTGCTCTCGAAGAACAAAAGCGTCACCGTGAAGAACAATGACCCGCTCGGCTCGATGGGGATGATCCGCTTCAACTTCCTGCATCCGCCGTTCAACAACGAGAAGATGCGCCAGGCGCTGCTGTACGCGGTGAACCAGCAGGACTACGTGATCGGCATCGCCGGCGACCCGAAGAACGGCAAGCCGTGCTTTTCCTACTTCACCTGCGGCACGCCGCTCGCGACCGAGGCCGCTGCCGATCCCCTCAAGGGAAAGCGCGACATGGAAAAGGCGAAGCAGCTCGTCAAGGAGTCGGGCTACAAGGGCGAGAAGGTCGTCATCATCGACGCCACCGACCAGCCGATCGTGCACTCGCAGTCGCTGCTGACGCTGGAGATCCTGAAGAAGATGGGCGTCAACGCCGAGATCCAGGCGGGCGACTGGGGCACGCTGATCACGCGCCGCGCGGTCAAGGAGCCGATCGACAAGGGCGGCTGGAACATCTTCCACACGTGGCTCGTCGGCCCCGACATGGTGAACCCGGCGGTCAACTTCCCGATTCGCGGCACCGGCGAGAAGGCGTGGTTCGGCTGGCCGACCGACGCAAAGATGGAGGAGCTGCGCGAGGCCTGGTTCAACGCCAAGGATCTGGCGGAATCGAAGAAGGCGGCCGAAGCGGTGCAGCGGCGTGCGTTCGAGTTCGTGCCGATCATCCCCACCGGGCAGTTCATCCTGCCGACCGCGTATCGCGCGAACATCTCCGGGCTGATCATCGCGCCGATCAACCTGCTGTGGAACGTGGAGAAGAAATAGCCCGGGCGGGGCGCCTGGCGTAGGTGTTCGCCTATGTAGTCCGGCGGCTGCTCGCGACCATCGTCGTCATGGCGGTGGTCGCGCTCGTCGTCTTCCTGCTGCTCTACCTTACGCCCGGCGACCCGGCAGCGATCCTCGCCGGCGATGCAGCGACCAGCGACGACATCCGGCGAATCCGCGAGAAGCTCGGGCTCGACCAGCCGTTCCTGGTGCGATTCGGCGGCTGGATCGCGCAGCTGATCCGCGGCGACCTGGGCACCTCGATCTTCACCAACCTGCCGGTCGCGCACCTGATCGGGCAGCGCGTCGAGCCGACGCTGTCGCTGACGCTTTGCACGCTGCTGGTCTCGGTGCTCGTAGCCGTGCCGCTCGGGGTCGTTGCCGCGGCACGCGCCGGCACCTGGATCGATCGCGGCGTAATGGCGTTCTCGGTGCTCGGCTTCTCGCTGCCGGTGTTCGTGCTTGCCTACATCCTGATCCTGATCTTCTCGATCGAGCTCGACTGGCTGCCGGTGCAGGGCTACCGGCCGATCCGCGAAGGCCTCTGGGAGTGGGCGCGCCACCTCGTGCTGCCGGCCACCGCGCTCGGCACGGTCTACATCGCGCTGATCGCCCGGATTACGCGCGCGAGCATGCTGGATGCGCTCGCACAGGACTACGTCCGCACGGCGCAGGCGAAAGGGCTGACGCCGAGCGAGGTGCTGGTCGGGCACGCGCTCAAGAACGCCGCGGTACCGATCGTGACGGTGATCGGCATCGGCATCGCGCTGCTGATCGGCGGGGCAATCGTTACCGAGACCGTGTTCGCGATCCCGGGCATCGGCCGGCTCACGGTCGACTCGATCCTGCGCCGCGACTACCCGATCATCCAGGGCGTGGTGCTGATCTTCTCGGGCGCTTACGTGCTCATCAACCTCGCGGTGGATCTCAGCTACATGCTGCTGGATCCGCGCATCCGTTATTGACATGGCCGCGTCGCCCACCTGGCGGGGGTTCAGGGATGCCTTTCGCAGGCATCCGACCGCGATCGCGGGCGGCGTGATCCTGCTCGTGATGATCGCGATCGCGCTTCTCGCGCCGTGGCTCGGCACGGTGGACCCGCAGGCGGTCGCGCCGATCAAGCGGCTCAAGCAGCCCTCGGAAGAGTTCTGGTTCGGCTCGGACATGATGGGACGGGACGTCTACAGCCGGGTGCTTTACGGCGCACGCGTGTCGCTGTCGATCGGCATCGCGGTGGCGATCCTGAGCACGCTGCTCGGCCTCGCGATCGGGCTCGTCACCGGCTACATCCGCTGGCTCGACGCGATCGTGATGCGTGTGATGGACGGGCTGATGTCGATCCCTCCGGTGCTGCTCGCGATCGCGCTGATGGCGCTCACCCGGGCGAGCATGGAGAACGTGATCGCTGCGATCACGCTCGCAGAGGTGCCGCGCGTAACGCGGCTGGTGCGCTCGCTGGTGCTGACTTTGCGGGAGGAGCCCTACGTGGTCGCGGCGATCGCGGCGGGCACGCGCCTGCCGCGCATCCTGGTGCGCCACATCCTGCCCAACATCGTCGCGCCGCTGCTCGTGCAGGCGACCTACGTCTGCGCGTCGGCGATGATCACCGAGGCGATCTTGTCGTTCATCGGCGCGGGCACGCCACCGAACATCCCGAGCTGGGGCAACATCATGGCCGAGGCGAGGAGCCTGTTCCAGATCGCGGGCTATCTGATCTTCTTCCCGGGTGTCTGCCTCTCGCTCACGGTGCTCGCCATCAACCTGCTCGGCGACGGGATGCGCGACGCGCTCGACCCGCGCCTCGCGCGCAGAATGTGACGCGATGAACGCGCGCGCGAAACCGCTGCTCGAGATCGAGAACCTGAAGACCTGGTTCTTCACGCGCGACGGTGTCGTGCGCGCGGTCGACGGCGTCTCGTTTGCCGTCTACCCGGGCGAGACGCTCGCGGTGGTCGGCGAGTCGGGGTGCGGCAAGAGCGTGACCGCGCTGTCCATCCTGCGGCTGATCGCGTCGCCGCCGGGAAGAATCGTTTCCGGAAAGCTGCTGTTCGAGGACAACGACCTGCTCGCACTGGACGAAGCCGGGATGCGCGCGCTTCGCGGCAACGAGATCTCGATGATCTTCCAGGAGCCGATGACGTCGCTCAATCCGGTGCTGACGGTCGGCCGCCAGATCGCGGAGGCGCTGCGCGTGCACCGCAGCCTGGGCGGCGCCGACGCGCTCGCCGGCGCGGTGGACATGCTGAGGCAGGTGGACATCCCGGAGCCGGGGCGACGCGCCGGCGAGTACCCGCACCAGCTGTCGGGCGGCATGCGGCAGCGCGTGATGATCGCGATGGCACTCGCCTGCCAGCCGCGCCTGCTGATCGCCGACGAGCCGACGACCGCGCTGGACGTCACGATCCAGGCGCAGATCCTCGATCTGATGCGGGCGCTGAAGGAAAAATCCGGCGCCGCGATCGTGCTGATCACGCACGACCTCGGCGTGGTCGCCGAGATGGCGCAGCGAGTGGTCGTGATGTACGCGGGGCGCAAGGTCGAGGAGGCGCCGGTGGACTCGCTCTTCGAGCATCCGCGCCATCCGTACACCCGCGGCCTGCTCAACTCGGTGCCGCGCCTTGGCGAAGCCGAGCACGGTATACGGCGGCTCGCGGAAATTCCCGGCGTCGTCCCATCGATGCGCGAGGAAATACCGGGCTGCATATTCGCGCCCCGCTGCCCGCACGCGACCGATCGATGCCGCCGCGAGTACCCGCCACTCGAGGAAAAGGGCGGCGGGCACTTCGTTGCCTGCTGGGAAGCAGACCGCTTGCCGCCGGTCGTGGCATGAGCGCCCTGCTCGAAGTGAAGCGCCTCACCAAGCACTACCCGGTGGTGAAGGGCGTGTTCGGGCGGACGACCGGCCAGGTCCACGCGGTGGACGACGTCAGCTTCTCGATCGGCGAAGGCGAGACGCTTGGGCTGGTCGGTGAAAGCGGCTGCGGCAAGTCGACGACGGGCAGGGCGATCCTGCGGCTCGTCGACGTGACCTCCGGCAGCGTCGAGTGGCGCGGCCAGCGGATCGATGCGCTCGGCGAGTCCGAGGTGCGGCCGTTCCGGCGCGAGCTGCAGGCGGTGTTCCAGGACCCCTACTCGTCGCTCAATCCACGCATGCGCGCAGCGGACATCGTTGCGGAACCGATTCGCAACTTCGAGTCCGCAGGCAAGGAAGAGATCGCCGGGCGCGTTGCGACGCTGTTCACCAAGGTCGGACTGCGTCCCGACCAGATGGTGAAGTACCCGTATGAGTTCTCGGGAGGGCAGCGCCAGCGACTTGGCATCGCGCGCGCGCTCGCGCCGCACCCGCGCCTGATCGTCTGCGACGAGCCGGTCTCGGCGCTCGACGTTTCGGTGCAGGCGCAGGTGATCAACCTGCTCAGGGACCTGCAGCAGGAGCTCGGGCTCTCGTATTTGTTCGTCGCGCACGACCTCGCGGTGGTCGAGCACATCAGCCATCGTGTCGCGGTGATGTATCTCGGCAAGATCGTCGAGCTTGCCGACCGACGCTCGCTGTTCGCGCAGCCGCAGCACCCGTATACCGAAGCGCTGCTGTCTGCGGTGCCGGTGCCCGACCCGAAGGCGATGCGCAAGCGGATCATCCTCAAGGGTGACGTGCCGAGCCCGATCCATCCGCCTTCCGGCTGCCGCTTCCACACGCGCTGCCCGTACGCGTTCGAACGCTGCCGGGAGGAGGAGCCGCCGATGAAGGAGCTGCGTCCGGGCCACTTCGCCGCCTGCCATCTGCGCGGATGACGAGTAGCAGAAGTTCCGTGCTGCAGCGCGTCACCGCACGTGCGATAGAATTTTTGCCCGTACCCGGCGTCTCACAAGGACAAAGGGCCGACCGCATCCCACGAGGATCAGGAGACCGATGAATCGCCAGTCCCCGCTCACGCTGCACATTCCCGAGCCGAAGCACCGGCCGGGCGAGCCCGCCGATTTCAGCGACCTGCGCCTGCCCAGGGCAGGCAGCGTCGATCGCCCGCCGATCGACACTTCGGCATTCCAGATGCGCGATCTCGCCTACGCGCTGGTGCGCGTGCTCGACGACGACGGCAAGGCCGTCGGCCCGTGGGATCCGAAGCTCGATGCCGAGACGCTGCGTCGCGGGCTGCGCGCGATGCTGCTGACGCGCGCGTACGACGACCGGATGTACCGGGCGCAGCGGCAGGGCAAGACTTCGTTCTACATGAAGTGCACGGGCGAGGAGGCCGTCGCCGTCGCACAGGCATTCGCGCTCGAGCGCGACGACATGTTCTTCCCGACCTACCGGCAGCAGGGCTTGCTGATCGCGCGCGACTGGTCGCTGGTGGACATGATGTGCCAGGTGTATTCGAACTCGTGCGACCGGCTGAAAGGCCGGCAGATGCCGGTCATGTATTCGAGCCGCGCGGCAGGGTTCTTCTCGATCTCCGGCAATCTCGGCACCCAATTCAGCCAGGCCGTCGGCTGGGCGATGGCATCCGCGTATCAGTCGAATCACCGCATCGCCGCGGGCTGGATCGGCGACGGCGCGACCGCCGAGCCCGATTTTCACTATGCGCTGACGTTTGCCTCGGTCTATCACGCGCCGGTGATCCTCAATGTCGTCAACAACCAGTGGGCGATCTCGTGCTACCAGGGGATCGCCGGCGGCGACGAGACGACTTTCGCATCGCGCGCCATCGGCTACGGCCTGCCCGCGCTGCGGGTGGACGGCAACGATTTTCTCGCCACCTACGCGGCGACGCGCTGGGCGGCGGAGCGCGCACGCGGCAACCTCGGCGCCACGTTGATCGAGCTTTTCACCTACCGCGTGGGCTCCCATTCGACGTCCGACGATCCGAGCCGCTACCGGCCCGCCGATGAAGCGGCGAAGTGGCCCCTCGGCGATCCGATCCAGCGACTGAAAGCGCACCTGATCGGTCTCGGCGAGTGGTCCGAAGCGCAGCACGAGTCGCTGCAGAAGGAGCTCGAGGAAGAGGTGCGCGCGGCCGGCAAGAAAGCCGAAGCGCTCGGCACGCTCCAGCAGGGACCCCAGCCGCCGGT
>Ga0114129_10006326_pt1 | contig 16793 bp, 15 predicted proteins | sample RhiMetdeltSRZDD1_FD_80071 | JGI IMG/M metagenome (GOLD analysis project Ga0114129, IMG submission 80071) | Populus rhizosphere microbial communities from Tennessee, USA - Rhizosphere MetaG P. deltoides SRZDD1 (version 2) (version 2) | ecosystem: Host-associated > Plants > Roots > Rhizosphere >... | reverse complement strand
GACGCCATCGGCCTGCGCCTGCGCTTCGGTCAACCCGCACCAGGCAATCTCCGGATCGGTGAATACCACTGCGGGTATCGCTTGCGGCTCGAACACCGCCTTGTGACCGGCAATCGCGTCGACGGCGACACGCGCTTCGTGCGAAGCCTTGTGCGCGAGCATCGGCTCTCCCGCCACGTCTCCGATCGCGAAGATCGTCGGCTCGGCCGTACGCCGCTGCCCGTCGGTCTCAATGAATCCGTTGGCGTCGACCTTGACCCGCGTCGTCTCGAGGCCAGGGATCGTCGAATTTGGCCGTCGCCCGACCGCGACGAGCACTCGATCGAAGACCTGCTCCTTGTCGGCCACATCGCCTTCGAAGGTCACGCGAATGCCTTGACCGTCTTCGGCCACGCGCACGACTTTCGTGTTCAGCATGATCGTCGCGAAGAGTTTCTTCAGACGTTTTTCGAGCACGCCCACGAGGTCGCGGTCGGCGCCAGGCAACAGGCCCGGCGTCATCTCGACCACTGACACCTTGCTGCCCAACGTCGCATAGACGGTCCCGAGCTCCAGACCGATGTACCCGCCACCCACCACGAGCAGCGACTTCGGAACGTCTGGCAGCTCGAGACCCGATGTCGAATCCATCATCCGCGGACTCTCGAGCGAGAGCGACGGCACTTTGGTGGGGTGCGATCCGGTCGCCAGAATCAAGTGCTCGAACTGCAGTTCCGTGTCGCCCGCGGTGCCTGAGATCTTCATCGATTTCGGTCCGGTCAGCGTCCCCCGACCCTGAATGAATCGGACCTTTCGCAGCTTGCCGACGGTGCCGACGCCTGACGTGAGCTTGTCGACGACGCCCTGTTTGTAGGCTCGCAGCTTGTCGATATCGATGGACGGATCAGCGAAGGTGACCCCCCAATTGCCGGCGTGCCGGGCCTCGTCCACGACCTTCGCCACATGAAGGAGTGCTTTCGACGGAATGCATCCGCGATAGAGACAGACGCCCCCGGGGTTTTTCTCCACGTCGACGAGGGCGACCTGCATGCCGAGGTCCGCCGCATAAAAGGCCGCCGCGTACCCACCTGGCCCCGCACCGAGGACTGCAACCTGGACAGAATCCGCCATCAGCCAACCAATGAAAGAAGGAAGGGTTGCTCGATTGCCTCGACGATCCATTTCAGACAGCGCATCGCGTCGGCGCCATCGATCACGCGGTGATCATACGAGAGCGACAGAGGAAGCCTCTGTACAGGCTCGAATCGATCGTCACGCCACACCGGCTCGATGACGCCGCGAGACACGCCGAGGATCGCCACCTCGGGCCAGTTCACGATGGGTGTGAAATACGTGCCGCCAATGCCACCCAGGTTCGAGATGGTGATTGATCCGCCGCTCATCTCGTCGAGACTCAGCTTCCGCTCTCTCGCCCGTTCGGCGGCCTGATGCAGCTCCACCGCAATCTGCGTGATGTTCTTGTCGTCGGCATTGCGAATGACGGGCACGAGCAGTCCTCGATCCGTGTCGACGGCCACGCCGATGTTGACGTACTTCTTGTAAATGATTTCGCCACGTTCGGGATCGAGCGACGCATTGAACTGAGGGAACTTGCGAACGGCCGTCGCGAGGATCCGGACGAGCATCGCGGTGACCGTCAAATTGCCACCGGCTTTGCCGACCTGCTCTTTGTGCCGCTTGCGCAGCTCCTCGAGTGCGCTCACATCGGCTTTGTCGAACTGAGTGACGTGCGGAATCGCGTTCCAGGCGTAGCTGAGATGCTCCGCCGTCGCGCGGCGGATGTTGGTCCAAGGCTGCCGATCCACCTCGCCCCATTTCGAGAAGTCAGGCAGCGTCTTGCCCGCACGTGCCACGCTGCCAGGGCCGACGCCACCGGCCGCCCCAACGCTGCTCAAGATCCGACGCGCGTGCTCCTTGACATCGTCCTGAGAGATTCGGCCGCTCGGACCCGTTCCGCTGACATCGTTGATGTTGATGCCGATCTCGCGGGCGAGACGGCGCACCCCCGGCGAGGCTGGCGCCGCACGTCCGTCCGTGCGTGCCGGGGGCGCCGAAACAATTGCTGGCGCTGAGGGCTCGGGCGGCTGTCGCACCGGCATCGGCAGTACTTTGGGCGGTGCTGCCTGTTGTGCCGCTGGAGCCGCCGGTTTCGCGGGCGTCTCTGGTTGCGCAGGCGTCTCCGGTGTTGGTGCAGCGGGCTTGGCCGCTTGTGGCGCAGGGGCGCTTCCGCCATTGGTCGATGAAGGCGCATCGACGGTGAGAACGACCGCACCGACCGAGATCTTGTCACCCTTCTTGACGCGGATTTCCTTGACGACTCCCGCCACCGAGGAGGGAACTTCGATGGTCGCTTTGTCCGTTTCGAGCTCGATTACCGGTTGCTCACGAGCGATCGTGTCACCCACATTCACCAGCACGCGCGTGACATCGCCTGTGGTGATGTTCTCACCCAGCTCGGGGATTTTGAACTCGGTCATCTACGAGATAGCTGGATTGGGCTTGTCGGGATTGATTCCCAGATCCTTGATCGCCTTTTGCGCAATCGCCACATCCAGCTTACCGGCGCCAGCAAGATCGCCGAGCACCGTGACGACAATGTGCCGGGCGTCGACCTCGAAGAAATCGCGGAGCGAGCCGCGCCCCTCGCTGCGACCGAATCCATCCGTACCGAGCGAGGTGATTCGACGGCCCGTCCAACGATCGATGGCATCCGGCAACGCCTTGACATAGTCGGACGCGGCGACAATGCAGCCCTCGGTTTCGCCAAGACACCGGGTCACGTACGGCACGCGGGGCTTCTGACCCGGATGCATGCGGTTCCAGCGATCGGCTGCATGTCCTTCGCGATAGAGCTCCTGGTAACTCGTCACGCTCCACACATCGGCAGCCACGCCGTACTGCTGCTCGAGCTGCTGCTGCGCCTTCAGGACCTCGTTGAGAATGGCGCCGCTGCCGAGCAGCTGTGCGCGTGCCTTGGCCTGCTTCTTCTCCGACGGCCGCAGGAGATACATTCCTTTGAGAATGCCTTCGCGTGCCCCGCCGGGCATGGGCAGCATCTCGTACTGCTCGTTCATGACGGTGATGTAGTAGAAGATGCTCTCGCCGTTCTTGTACATCCGGCGAATGCCGTCCTCGATGATGACGGCGATCTCGAATGCGAACGCAGGATCGTAGGAGATCAGGTTCGGCACCGCCAGTGAGAACAGATGGCTGTGGCCGTCCTGGTGCTGCAGCCCCTCACCCGCCAGTGTGGTTCGGCCGGCCGTCCCACCAAGCAGAAAGCCACGCGTACGTGTGTCGGCCGCGGCCCACACCAGGTCGCCGACGCGCTGCATCCCAAACATCGAGTAGTAGATGAAGAATGGGATCGTGTTGATGCCGTGCGTCGCGTAGGCACTTCCTGCCGCGATGAACGACGAAATCGAGCCGGCCTCGGTGATCCCTTCTTCGAGAATCTGCCCTTCCTTGGCTTCCTTGTAATACAGCAGCGTGTCCATGTCGACCGGCTCATAGAGCTGGCCCACGTGCGAGTAGATACCCACCTGACGGAAGAGCGCTTCCATGCCGAACGTCCGCGCTTCGTCGGGAACGATTGGGACCACGAGCTCGCCAATTTCCTTGTCGCGCAGCATCTTTGCCAGCATCCGCACGAACGCCATCGTCGTCGATGCCTTGCGTCCTTCGCTGCCTTGATGGAATTCGGAGAAGAGCTCTGAGAGGGTGTCGGTCTTGAGCGGCTCGACTAGGACTTTGCGGAGGGGAACGAAGCCACCGAGCTGCTTGCGCCGTTCGATCATGTAGCTGACTTCGGGGCTGTTGTCGGGTGGCCTGTAAAACGGCGCCTTGGCAATCTCCTCGTCGCCAATCGGAATGCCAAATCGCGTTCTGAAGGCCTTCAGCTCATCGTCGTTCAGCTTCTTCTGCTGATGGGTGATGTTCTTGCCTTCGCCCGCCTCGCCAATCCCATATCCCTTGATCGTGCGGGCCAGAATGACTGTCGGTTGCCCCGTGTGCTCGACGGCGGCTTTGTACGCCGTGTAGACCTTGATCGGATCGTGCCCCCCGAGCGTCAACTTCTTGAGCTGTTCATCCGAGAGGTGCTTGACCATCTCCAGCAGACGAGGATCGGCACCCCAGAAGTGCTTCCTGACGTAATCGCCAGACTCGACGGCGTATTTCTGATACTCGCCATCGACGATCTCGCCCATGCGCTTGACGAGGACGCCGTCGTGATCTTTTTCGAGCAGGGCGTCCCACTCGCTGCCCCAGAGGACCTTGATGACGTTCCAGCCCGCCCCGCGGAAAATCGCCTCGAGCTCCTGAATGATCTGGCCGTTGCCGCGGACCGGTCCGTCGAGCCGCTGCAGATTGCAATTGATCACGAAGATCAGGTTGTCCAGCTTCTCCCGCGACGCGAGTGTGATCGCGCCGAGCGTCTCGGGCTCGTCGGTCTCCCCATCACCGAGGAACGCCCACACCTTGGAGTTCGATCGCTTCTTCAGACCCCGGTCTTCCAGATAGCGCATGAAGCGCGACTGATAGATCGACATGATGGGACCGAGGCCCATCGAGACCGTAGGGAATTCCCAGAAGTCGGGCATCAACCACGGATGCGGGTAGGAGGACAGGCCGCCGCCGGGCTTCAGCTCGCGCCGAAAGTTCTCGAGCTTTTCGGCGGAGAGTCGACCCTCGAGAAACGCCCGCGCATAGATGCCTGGAGCCGCGTGTCCCTGAAAGTAGATGATGTCGCCGTCGTGGTTGTCGCCCTTGCCCTTGAAGAAGTGGTTGAAGCCGACCTCATAGAGCGTGGCTGCCGACGCAAACGTCGAGATGTGTCCGCCGATTCCGTCTTCGGCCTTGTTGGCCTTGACGACCATCGCCAACGCATTCCAACGCACGAGGCTCTTGATGCGCCGCTCGATCTCGCGGCTTCCCGGAAACGGGGGCTGGTCCTGGACCGGGATGCTGTTGACGTATGGGGTGTTCGCGGTAAATGCCAGCGCGACGCCGCGGCGTCGCGCGTGATCGCTGAGCTCGCGAAGCAGACGGCCGACCCGAGTCGGTCCGCCGGACTGAAGCACATAGTCGAGGGACTCGAGCCATTCTCGAGTTTCGAGCGCCTCGATCTCTGCCGCATCCTTGGGGGCTGTGTGCCGCATGGATCCTCTAGAGGTACCTATTGAACTCCTTTTATTCTAGTTCTAGTCTCCGCTTCACCCTCGATGAAACCCACGGTCCTGCTCAACGCGCGTCTTGCTGATGTTCATCATGCGATCGTGTCATGCGAGCGATGCCCACGGTTGCGTGAGTACTGTCGCGAGATCGCGCGGGAAAAAAAACGTGCCTATCGGAGCGAGACGTATTGGGGCCGGCCTGTGCCCGGCTTCGGCGATCCGAATGCGCGACTGCTGCTCGTCGGTCTGGCGCCGGCGGCACATGGCGCGAACCGTACTGGACGCGTCTTCACGGGCGACGGGGTCGGCGGATCGGGCGATTTCCTGTTCTCCGCGCTTCATCGAACGGGCTTCGCAAACATTCCGACGTCGCAACGCATCGACGACGGGCTCGCGTTGACGGATGCATACATTCTTGCGGCAGTGCGCTGCGCGCCGCCGGACAACAAGCCCGTGCCCGAGGAGATCACCAGGTGTCTCGATCATCTCGACGCTGAAGCGCGAGCGCTCACGAGCGCGCGCGTCGTCGTGGCGCTCGGCAAGATCGCGTTCGATGCCTGGCTGCAGTTGTTGCGGCGACGCGGCCTCGCGCTGACACCGCGTCCGCAGTTCGCTCATGGCGCGCTCGCGCGACTCGACGGCGTGATGGATGGTCCTCGCGTGTTACTTGGGTGCTATCACCCGAGTCGGCAGAACACGAATACTGGAAAGCTGACGGCGAAGATGATGGAGGCAGTCTTCAGGAAGGCACGAAGGTTGTTGTAGGGGCGACGCATGCGTCGCCCCTACCGTGAGATCTACTCCGTAACGGCACCCGCCTTGAATTTGAAGCCATCCTGCGCGTTGCCCTCGCGGTACAATCCGTGGCACTGCTTGCAGTTCGCGGTCGCGTTGCCAGCGGCCATCTGCGCCGCCATGGCGTCGCCTTTGGCCGCAGCCGCCGCTGCCTCAGCAAAGCCCATCCGAGCCGACGCGGCCAACTTCACCGCATCGTCCTTCTTCTGCGCCGCCCAGAACTTCTCGACGTCGGCGAAGAGCCCGGCGAGTGTCTTGGCGCTGGCGGCGGCGTCGGCAGTTGCACCACTCTTGAGCGCCTTCTGCAACTCCCCATTCGTCTGCGCGACCATCTTCATCTTCGCCGGGTAATCCGCGGCAGTCAGGCCCTGCGCCTGCAGGTAGCTCGCGCCGACGATCAACCCCAGCATCAGAACTCCACAGAGACTTCGCATACTGATTCCCTCCCTCACAACCAGTTCACGTCGACTGCCCAAAACCCGAGCTATCCGCCAGCCGAAGGGGTGAGGCGGGGATTATATCGCCAGAGTGAGAAAATCCGTGTCAACTCCCAACACCCTGCCCTACACACGATTCCCAAGCCGACAGGCTTGTTGGAAAGTCGGACGCTGGACGTTGGGAGTTGAACCGCTCGGGAGGCGGGCCCTAGATCGAGCCCACTCTCAGGCGGTACCGTTGGTTTTCGTCCTGCTCTCGATACTGCTTATGGCAGGCCGCGCATGTCGCACCGACCTCCTTGAATGCGCCCAAAACCGCCTGTTGATCGGGCGTTGGCGTGGATAAGGCCTGCTCGACCGCGCTGACCTTGGCGATCGAATCCTTGAGCATCGCCAGCGCATCATCCTTCTTGTTGGCGGCCCAGAAGCTTTCCGTGTCCATCAATGATTGCTTCACCACGGCGACCTGTGCTTTGGCATCTGTCCACGCCATCGCCTGTATCGCCTTGTTTGCAGCGCCCTGAGCCGGGGCGATCCGCTTCATCGTTTTGTCGAGATCTTCGGGGTTGGTCACCTTCTCGGCCATTGCCACCGTGCTGATGAGTGTGACAAGCACCAGGGTCAAATATGTAAGAAACCGACGCATCACCATTTGCCTCCTCGGGATCGATCCTCACCTGAGGATCAATGCTCTTCGATTCTGTGAGGCTCAGGCAAGGGCGCGGCGCAACGTCCGGGCATCGGCGTTTCCTCCCGTCATCACGCAGACGATCCGAGCGTCGTCGGGAAGATTGGCCTTGCGCGCTGCGGCGATCGCCGCAGCGCCGGCCCCTTCAGCGAGATTGTGTGTGCAACGTAGTGCCGCGGCGAGGCCAGCCTCGAGGTCTGATTCTTCCAGCGTGACGATGTCGTCGAGCCCGGACTTGAGCACGCCGAAGGTCAGGTCGAATGTCGTCCTGGTCGCGAGACCCTCGGCAAACGTATCGGCGCTGCCGGTCACACGAGTCGGCCCTCGCCACGATCGCGCGAACGCATCGGCTCGAACGGCTTGTACACCGATGACCTTCGCGCTCGAGCCGAGCGCGCTACGTACAATCGTACATGCGCTGGCTCCGCTGCCGCCGCCGATCGGCACCAGGATGTAGTCGACATCGGGCAGTTCTTCGAATACTTCCAGCACGTACGTGGCCACGCCGGCAATCAGATGCGGCTCGTTCGCCGAATGGACGTAACGCCAGCCCTCACGCACAGCGATAGACTCGACGTACTCGCGGGCGTCGTCGAAATCGCGTCCGTGTTCGACGAGCTCCGCACCAAACGCTCGCATCGCCGCGTTCTTGTCGGGGTTGTTTCCGACGGGAACCACGATGCGGCACCGAATGCCGTGGATGCGACAGGCCAACGCGATCGATTGACCGTGGTTGCCCGTGCTGGCGCTGATGACGCCACGCCGCTTCTCGTCGTCGCCGAGCTGCGCCACCAGGTTGAGACCGCCGCGAATCTTGAACGCACCAGTTGGATTGTGATTCTCGTGCTTGACCCACGTGTGCCGACCCGTCCACTGGTCGAGCAACGGGTGTCGGAGGAGAGGCGATGGCCGCATGTGCGCGTAGACACGCGCTTTTGCTGCCTCGACGTCTTCGAGTGTTGGCGGCTCCATGCGCCGATTATGAGCGCGAGATCGGGGTGAATTGTCCGTCCGACACGAATCGGTCGCGCACGGCAACGGCGAGGTCGGGACGGTTACTGATCAGGCCATCCGCGCCCCAGTCGAGCAGTCGAACCATGTCGGTCTCATGATCGACGGTCCATACATGGACGTGGAGACCTGCGGCGTGCGCGTGGCGGATGAAACGACGCGACACCACGCGAAGCGATCCGGAGCGCTCGGGAACCTGATAGCCGCCGTACGCCTTTCGCGGCACGGGCCAACCGGCCCATGACCTGTAGAGGGCCAGCCGCACTTCCATGAGGCATGCGCCGGTGGCCATCTCAGGAAGGGCCGCGCGAACGGTCGACAACGACCTCGCACCATATCCAGCGGCGCACACTCGACCAATGGCCTCCGCAGCCAACACCTCTGCGGCGACAGCCAGCGCGATCTCGGTCGTGTCCGGCTTCATTTCCACGATGATGGGCACGTCCGGGTATCGCTGGAGCACGTCGTGCAGGGTTGGAATACCGACACCGCACCCGCGGAAGGGGTACCGGCCGTTCGAATCGACAAAGCGGCAGCCTGCGTCGACTCTCGCGAGCTCGGCGGCGGTGCGAGCAGCTAGCGGACCCGATGCGTCGGTCGTCCGGTCGAGTGTTGCGTCGTGACACACCACCACCCTCCCGTCTGCCGAAAGGTGGACATCGAGCTCCAATCCGTCGGCGCCGGCAGCGACGCCGAGATCAAAGGCCGCAATGGTGTTCTCGGGCCCCAGCGCAGAGCCGCCACGATGCGCGAAGATGCGTGGCGGGCCGGCGCGAAAGAAAGGCACAATGATCAATGCTCAATGCACAATGCTCAAAAAGGCAAGAACGCAGTGGACCTTGAGCATTGGGCCTTGAGCATTGAGCTGTGAGCCTTGATAGGATCCAGATATGTCCAGAACGTCGTCGATCTCCACGTTAGGTGCGCTCCGCACGGCAGTCGAACGGGGCGACGTCGCGCGGCGGACGGTCCAGGAAGAAGTTCGTGACAATCTGATCCGACGGCTGCGCGAGGGAGGCCCGCTCTTCCCCGGTATCATCGGGTACGACGACAGCGTGGTGCCCCAGCTCGTCAACGCCTTGTTGTCCCAGCACAACTTCATTCTGCTCGGCCTTCGCGGTCAGGCGAAGACGCGCATCCTGCGCGCGCTCGTGACGCTGCTCGACGACGTCATCCCCGTGATGCAGGGATGCGAGATCAACGACGATCCGCTGGATCCGATCTGCGCGTCGTGCCGATCGCGCATCGCCGCGTCTGGTGACGACACGCCCATCTCATGGCTGTCACGCGACCTTCGCTATGTGGAGAAGCTCGCCACTCCAGATGTCACGATCGCCGACATGGTCGGCGATATCGATCCGATCAAAGCCGCGAGGTCGGGCCTGCAGCTCTCGAGCGAGCTGACGATGCATTACGGGTTGCTGCCGCGCGCGAATCGTGGCATCTTCGCGATCAACGAGCTGCCGGATCTCGCAGGAAAAATCCAGGTGGGGTTGTTCAACATCCTGCAAGAAGGTGACGTGCAGATCAAAGGCTACCCGGTCCGCCTTCCGCTGGATGTGTTGATGGCGTTCACGGCGAATCCGGAAGACTACACCGCACGAGGCAAGATCATCACGCCGCTCAAAGACCGCATCGGCTCGGAGATTCGCACACACTACCCGTCCGGCCGCGCAGACGCGATGGCCATCACCGCACAAGAGGCGTGGTTGTCGAGAAATGGGGTGGCGCCGCGCGCCGACGTGCCGACGTACGTCGCGGAAGTCGTGGAAGAGATCGCCTTTCAGGCGCGTCAAGACCGCCGCATCGATAAACGGTCCGGTGTCAGTCAACGACTGCCGATCTCGGCGATCGAGAACGTGGTGTCGAACGCGGAACGGCGCGCCATCGCATGCGGTGAAGAGGTCGCCGTCGCTCGCGTGACCGATGTGTACGCCGCGCTGCCTTCCATCACCGGGAAGTTCGAGATGGAGTACGAGGGTGAGCTCAAAGGCGCCGAGACTGTCGCTCGCGACTTGATTCGCGCCGCCGTGGCCACGGTTGCCGACGGATATCTGTCGCATCTCGAAACGCGCGCCGTCATCGAATGGTTCGACCTCGGTGGGAGCCTGCAGCTCGGAGACACGATGAGTGCGCAAGAAGTGCTCGCGCAGGCGCGGCAGGTCCAAGGACTCGTCGAGCTCGCCCACGCAGCCGGAATTCCGCAACCCGCATCCGCTCCACTACTCGCGTCGGGCGTCGATTTCGTGCTCGAAGGGCTCTATGCAACGAAGAAGATCAGCCGCAGCGAAGAGCGCGGCTATCACGGCGCGGAGCCGACGGTGCGCAAGCCATCGAGAGAGATGAATCTGGACGACGAGCCGCGAGTGCCGTCGGGCGGCGGGCGAAAGAAGTACTACAACTGATGAAGTTCAAGTACACGAAGTACACCGGGAACCTGCTCGACGAGATCGACCTGGAGAGTCTCGTCTCGAAGCTGTCCGACCTGCTGCTCTCAAGCGGATTCAACAACCCTTGGGGGCACCCGCTCGACGACGAAGAGGATCGGACGATGCAGGCGCTGCACGACGCCATTCTCGAGGCGTTGTTCAGCGGAGGCATGCTGTCCGAGGAGGCCATTCAACAGCTGCTCGGTGAACCCGCTGACGGTGATCAGGAAGGCGCGCGGCAACAGCTCGAGGAACTGGTACAGCAGATCATCGAGCGCATGATGGAGCAAGGGTTCATCACCGGCGCACCGGATCTCGAGAAAGAGCAGCAACGCCGGAGAGGAACCGGCGGGGGCGTTGGCGAAGACGCTGGACCCGTCACCTTCGAGGTGACCGACAAGGCGCTGGACTTCCTCGGCTACCGTGCCTTGCGGGATCTGCTCGGCTCGATCGGCCGCAGCGACGCCGGACGACACGATACGCATCATCTGAGCACGGGCGTGGAAACCGCCGCAGCCCCGAAGCCGTACGAGTTTGGCGATACGCTCAACATCGATCCGAGCAGCACGATTCTGAATGCCGTGAGGAGACTGTCGGCCCGGGACTCGGGATTCGGGGTTCGCCCTTCGACTATCGCTCAGGGCGTCCCGAGCAACATCGAGGGAAGGGATTCGATGAGTGGCGTCCCGGCCATCGACGTCGACTATCCCGATCTGATGGTGGCGCAGAGCGAGTATCAGAGCTCCTGCGCGACGGTCATCATGCTCGACTGCAGCCACAGCATGATCCTGTACGGTGAGGATCGCTTTACGCCGGCCAAGCGCGTCGCGCTCGCACTCTCACATTTGATTCGCACGCAGTACCCAGGCGACTCGCTGCGTGTGGTGTTGTTTCACGATTCCGCGGAGGAGATCCCGCTGAAGCAGCTGGGCCGCGTCCGCGTCGGGCCGTACTACACCAACACGCGTGAAGGCCTTCGACTGGCGCGCCGCATTCTCGAGCGGCAGAAGAAGGACATGCGTCAGATCGTGATGATCACCGACGGCAAGCCCTCGGCGCTGACGCGCCCGGATGGCCAGATCTACAAGAACGCGTTCGGTCTCGACCCGTTCATCGTGTCCGAAACCTTCGCCGAGGTGAGCGCCTGCCAGAAGGCCGGCATTATGATCAACACGTTCATGCTCGCGCGCGACCACGATCTGGTCGCGTTCGTCCGGCGCGTCGCCGCGATCTGCCGAGGCAAAGCGTACTTCACGACGCCGTACACGCTCGGTCAGTACGTCCTGATGGATTACATGGACCGGAAGACGAAGACAATTCATTAATGATTCTCCCACCCACCATCCCGATCTTTCCGCTCCCGAATGCGGTGCTCTTTCCGAACGTCTGCCTTCCGCTGCACGTCTTCGAACCGCGCTATCGTGCGATGGTGAAGGAGGCGTTGACGAACGACCGCATCATCGGCATGGTGCTGCTGCAGCCGGGCTACGAAGCCAATTACGAGGGTCGCCCGCGCGTTTACCCGGTCGGATGCGCAGGCGTCATCACGCACTCGGAGCCGCTGCCGGATGGACGATTCAACATCGTCCTTCGCGGGCTCGAAAAGTTCAGGATGACGGGAGAGGATGAGAGCCGGCCGTATCGGCTCGCCCATATCGAGGCCTTGCCCGAGGTGATCACCCAGGCCGATCGGGCGGCGCTCAAGCAAGATCGCCCGCGACTCGAAAGCTTGCTGGCCACCGCCACAGAGCTTCGAAAGGCCGAGGCCAAGACGAAGCTGCCCTCGACAATGCCCGACGATGACCTCGTCAATGCCCTCGCACAATGCGCCGCATTCGACCCGATCGAGCGACAAGCGCTTCTCGAATGTGAGGGCGTGCGCTCGCGCTGTCTCGCCCTGATCGAGCTGCTCGAAATGAAGACACTGACCCTCCGGGGCGCCCGATGGGTCGGCGGCTCGGTGCACTGACGCTGCGCGTCTTCACGGTTTTAGTCTTCGGATAACGCGAAGTACAGCGCGACGGGCACGAGCACGATACACGCCGCCGCAACGAAGGCGAGGGGCAAGCTCTTTTCGAGGGCCTCAGTAGCGAGTGCGGCCGCATCAACGACACGCGTATCCACGCCAACGGCCTGGCTCATGATCCAGTTCGCGGCGGCGCGTACGGTTGGCCACGACATACCGACCACGGCCCATGCCAGTCCGATTGCGCACGCGGCCGCGATGCCGTGCAGCCACGTGAGCGGTCGTGCCGCGGCATGCGCGCCTTCGAGCCGCGCCCGCACCGCGGCCCTCCACCAGACCTGCCCGGCGGCCGGCACGTGAACGTCGTGCCGCATCCGCTCCTGGTCGGTCGAGATTAGGCGTGCGACGGCCATCACATCACGACAGACTTCGCATTGGGCGGCATGCATCTTCAACCCCTCGTCTGCGTTTTCCCAACGACGCTCGAACACTGCCGCAACGACATCATTCTCGCGAGGACAGTCGAACGTCACAGTCCTTCTCCCGATCGGCGCGAGGCTCCAAGCAGCAGCACGAGTCGTCGGCGCGCGCGGTGCAACAGGGCCTTCAAGCTCGCGGTCTTGAGTCCCAACAAGCCGGCGATCTCCTCATGAGAAAAGCCCTGCGCATACGCGAGCCACAAGAGCGACCGTTCGCGAGGTTTGAGCCGTCCCATGGCGCGGTCGAGATCGATTCGCTGTACGGCCTGGTCGCCCACATTGGCACGCCGATCGGCGGTCTGCTCGGTGGTCTCGCTGATCTCGACGTCGCCTTTCCGCCAGCGCCGTCGCTCATCCCGCACGAGGTTTGTCGCAATGCGAAACAAGTAGTGACGACGGTGATCGTCGGTTTCAAAGGCGGTTCGAGTCCGCAGGAATCGATAGAACGTTTCCTGCAGCAAATCGTCGGCAAGGCGATCGTCGCCGGTTGTTCGAGCGAGGTAGAGCCAGACCTGACGGGCCGTCCGGTCGTAAAAGATGCGGAAGGCCTCCTCGGTCATCTGGAACGTGTGCTCGGCCTCTTCGAATGCTCCGGCTCGTTCCATGTCCGTCAGCGAAATCTCACGCATACCCACCTTCACGCCTGCTCGGTCTTGGTCGGCGGATTGACGAGACCCAAACGTGCGGACACCAGATAGGCGGCCAGTGAGGAGGCGGCGAAACCGGTTCCCAGTGCGACGGCGAGGACGCCAATGATGAAGAACCCCTCGCCGACCTCCGGCACGACCTTGCCCTGGACGAACCAGAATCCGGTCCCGAGTGCGATGAGCACCACGCCGGCCTGGAGCGACAGGATGATTCGGCTGACTGGCGCATTACTCACGCGTGGCTCCTGTTGCAATGCGATGGGCGCCGATTCAAGGAAATGCCGGCCGGCGGGCGACTGAATATACGCGAGAAGGTCCTCGGTCGCGGTCAGCCGATCGAGCAACTTCGTGTGCACCTCGGCCTGGACCTTGGACAATCGCAGCCACCGCCGGTGATCGATCAGCGACCGGACCAGCCAGATGAACACGCCGGCGACCAACGCGCCAATGGCCATGCCTGACGCTCTATCGAAAATCATCCGGATCGTGTCGAAGGCCCGATCTCGTGCGCGCGGCTCGTTATACTCGAAGCTGCCGAGGAAGAACGACGGATTACGAGCGATTTCAGGATGCTGCTGCAGGAACGCGACGAGCGCCGGATACGGTGCCAGGTAATCCGCTCGACCCAGCAACGAGGGATCCCGCTGCAGGACTTCGCCGACGGCCGGCGGGAATTGTCGCAACAGCTCTTGGAACCGCTGCAGTGTTTCCCTGGCGTCCTGGGATTCTTGGAACACGGGTACCACGGCTGGTGCGGCAGGCTGCGGAGCGGTCGGCCGCTGAGGCGCTTGCGCAACGAGTGGTGCAGACACACCAACAGAAAGCGCCATGCCCAGCACCGCCGATCGAATGTGATTCATACCCCTAATACGGGGGAATCCGGGAAAGGTTAACGGGCCGGCTTGCGTGTGAATGGTACGAATTGGACCTGAATCGTGCGCTTTTCAGCCACGCCCTTGGCCGTCTTTTCGACGATCGTCATCCATTGGGCTTCTCCCTGAGACCCGATCGGAATGACCATTCGGCCACCAGGCGCGAGCTGATCGACGAGCGGACGTGGCACATCTTTAGGCGCGGCGGTCACAATGATGCGGTCGAAGGGTCCCTCCTCCGGCCATCCGGCGTATCCGTCGCCGGCACGAACCTTGACGTTCTTCCGTCCGAGAGATTCGAGCGTGACCTCCGCGCGGCGAGCCAGCTCCGGCACGATCTCGATCGTATAGACCTCGCGCACGAGCTCGCTGAGAACGGCCGCCTGATAGCCAGAGCCCGTCCCGATCTCGAGCACCTTGTGCGACGGCGAGACATTCAGCGCGTCAGTCATATACGCCACGATGAACGGTTGAGAAATCGTCTGACCGAAGCCGATGGCCAATGGCCCGTCTTCATATGCCTCGGCGGCGAGTTCTCGAGGCACGAACCTTTCGCGAGGCACCGCTCGCATCGCGTCGAGCACGCGAGGGTTGGTGACACCGCGCTGGCGGATCTGCTGCTCCACCATGTTCAGTCGGCGGGCACGGAAGTCGGACTCGGACTCGGCGTTCTGTGACGGAGTCGTCAAGCTCATGAGCGTCGTGACGAGCGCTGTGATCAGCAGACCGCGCATCACCCTACTCCAGCTGTCGAAGTCGATCGACGAGCACGTTGATGATCCGCTGACCGTGAAAGCGGCCGTTCTCGATGAAGATGTTGCCGGTGTGCTTCCCTGCGACCGCCCCACCTGCGACAAACAGATTGGGGACATTGGTCTCAAATGTGTCGGGGCTCATCGTCGGCGCGAGCGTCTCCGGATCGCACTCGATGCCCGCCCGCCGCATCAGATCGACGTCTGGATGATAGCCCGTGAGCAGGAACACGCCTTCGGCGGGTATTCGCTCGACAGTGCCGCCTCGTTCGATCGCGACGTCAGTCTGCGTAATCTCGACGACGCGGGCTTCGAAGCGCGTCGCAATCGAGCCTTCCTTGATCCGATTCTCGATGTCCGGCTTGACCCAATACTTGATCGTGTCGCCCAGCGCGGCGTGTCGGTGCACGAGCGTCACCTGTGCGCCTGCGCGAAACAACTCGAGCGACGCCTCGGCGGCCGAATTCTTGCCACCCACGACGACCACGCGCTGCTGGTAATACGGGTGCGCATCCGTGTAGTAGTGCGACACGTGAGGCAGATTCTCCCCGGGGATCCCAAGGTAATTGGGCGAATCGTAGTACCCGATCGCGAGCACAATCGCATGAGCCTGCCGCTCTCTCAGCACGCCACGATGTTCCGTCGTCACCGCAAACACGCCGTCGGCCTGACGCTCGATCGCCGTGACGGTTTCATGAAACGAGATCTGCAGCCCAAACCGTCCGACCACGCGACGGTAATACCGGAGTGCCTCGAGGCGCGTCGGCTTCTCATAGGGCGTCACGAGCGGCAGCTCTCCGATCTCCAGGAGCTCCGGTGTCGTGAAGAAGATCATGTGCATCGGAAAGTTGAAGATGGAGTTGACGAGCACGCCCTTCTCGACGATGAGATAGTCGAGCCCGTGCTGCTTGGCCGCAATCGCCGCCGCGAGGCCGGACGGCCCGGCCCCCACTATCATCACGTCACGAACCGGCATGGCTCGCCAATGACGTGTGGCTCCAAACGTTCCACGACGTCAACTCAATCGCCCTCGGACTAGACTGCCGCACTTGCGTGCTCGAGGCGGAACGCGCGGTGCAGCGCTCGCACGGCGGCGGTGGCATCGGGTTCGACCACGACCAGCGAGATATTCCGCTCCGAGGAGCCCTGCGAGATCGCGATGACGTTGATACGCTCGGCGGCCAATGCGCCGAACACCGTGGCCGCAATGCCCGGCGTCCCCCGCATCCGATCGCCGATGGCCGCGACAACAGCGACCGGCTGCGCCGCAATCTCCTCGATGTGCCCCCGCGACAGATCGAGCTCGAGCGCCTGACGCAGCGCTTTGACGACCCCTGGCGCCTCCGATGCGCTGATGACGAAGCAAATGTTGTTCTCCGATGATGCCTGCGAAATCATCAGCACGTTCGACTGCTGCTCGGCCACGACGTCGAATGCCTTGGCGACGATGCCAGGGATCCCTTGCATGCCGGTGCCGCTGATACCAATCAGGCTGACTCCGCGAATCGATGTCACCGCCTTGACGCCGGGCACCGATGGATCG